>Ga0123356_10000963_pt1 | contig 31889 bp, 24 predicted proteins | sample TergutEmb28metaG_2_FD_92546 | JGI IMG/M metagenome (GOLD analysis project Ga0123356, IMG submission 92546) | Embiratermes neotenicus P3 segment gut microbial communities from Petit-Saut dam, French Guiana - Emb289 P3 | ecosystem: Host-associated > Arthropoda: Insects > Digestive system > Gut ...
CTCGGCCTCCTTGACCTGAAGGAACAGCGGGTCGCTGCCGTCCGGGGCCAGCAGCAGCACGATCCAGCATCGGGTGCCGACACTGCCGACACCTACGACTTTCCGCGCGATGTCGGCGAGCTCATAACGCGCCAGCAGCTCCGCGGTGTCGGCCGGCAGCGTGAGCCGGTAGGACGCCAGCAGCTCGTACAGCATGCCGAGAAGTCCTGACGCCTCTTCCTCGCTCTGGGTGAAGTCCCTGAGCGGGATCATTAGCGGCGGGTCAGAGACAATCTGCGGGCGGCCATCGACCACCCGGGTCAGCTTGGCCAGCGCCTGCATGCTGTCACTGCTGCGCGCCTTAGCAAGGCCGGCATCCACGGCCTTGCGCATCCGGCCGGTCGGCTTCAGCTGCGTCTGCAGCTCGTTCGCGTCGAGGCTCGCATACCAGACGCCCAGGTTGGTGGCACTGGTGAAATCGCGCATAACCTGCCGGTACCGGGCCACTGCCGCCAGCACGATCTTGCGACGCTGCCGGGCCGTGACGCCGTTCTCCCGCCCGGCGATCTCAAGGCTGGTCGCGAGCCGCTTGAGGTCCCACTCCCACGGCCCTTGCAGCGTCTCGTCGAAGTCGTTGATGTCGAAGACCAGGCGCCGCTCGGGCGTGCCGAACAGCCCGAAGTTGGCCAGGTGAGCGTCACCGCAGGCCTGCACGAGCAGGCCGGTCGCCGGCGTCCCGGCCAGGTCACTGGCCATCGGCAGGGCAGCACCCCGGTAGTACGCGAACGGCGAGGCCGACATCCGGCCATAGCGCACCGGCACCAGGTCCGGCAGCCGGGTGCGTGCCTGGGTCTTCAGGAGGTCGATGGGGTCGGGCCGGCCGGCCGGGAGATCGAGGGCCGAGTGCTGCTCGCGCGGCACGAGCGTCCTGATTGTCTTGCCATAGCTCGCGCGTTCCGCGGGTGACGACAGTATCCCGGCCGTCGGCCAGCCGGGCTTCTTACTGCGCCCGCGCCCGCCTGTGCGCCCCGTGGCCGACGCAGACCTCGCACCCGGCGCGGGCTTCGCAGCCGACGGGGTCCTGCTCGTAGCCGACGGGGTCCTGATCGTAGCTGACGGGGTCTTCGCAGCCGGCCGGGTTGCCGCAGCCGGCCGGGTTGCGGCAGCCGGGGGCTTCATGATCGGGTGGCTCGCGCCAGCCGAGCGGGCCTTCATGACCGGCTGGCTCGCGCCAGCCGAACGGGCCTTCATCACCGGCTGACTCGCCCCGGCCGAACGGGCCCTCATGACCGGCTGGCTCTCCGCAGCCGGCGCGGTCTGCGCAGCCGCCGCGGTCTTCCTCGTAGCCGGCGCCGTCTTCCTCGCGGTCGGCGCAGTCTTTCTCGTAGCCGGCGCCGTCTTGCTAGCGGGCGCCGCGGTTTTCCTCCCAGCCGGCGCGGTCCTTCTCGCAGCCGGCGCCGTCTTCCTTGCGGGCGGCGTGGACTTCGTGGCGGGCGGGGTCTTGCTGGCAGGCATCGCATGTCTCCCTTCCGCGCGGGAGCGGCCGCGACCTTACCTCTACCCAGGTTGCCGCGAGCCAGACAATCACCCGGGCCGGGCTACTGCACCATGCGCTACTGGAGCCCGCAGGCCCGGTCAAGTTCCTCGCGGCTGGACAGCTTCACCCGCTCACCCCGGCCGAGCCTCGCGCCCAGTTCCCGCTCGGCAGCGTCGATCTTCAGCCAGTCTGCGTAGGTAATGTACTTGCGGTTGCGGTCGGTGAGCACAGCGTGCAGCGGGAACGAGCCGTCGCCGGCGTAGCCGTTGGCAGCGGGCATCCGCAGCAGGCCCGCCCGCGGCAGCTGCATCTCCTGCGGGCGAGGGCCGCCGGCGAGGTCTGCGAGCAGGGCGCGCACCGTCTCGGCGGCGTCCGACTTGTTCGTGCCGACAACGCCGCTCGGGCCGCGCTTCAGCCAGCCGGCGACATACTCGCCGGGCATCGGCCGGCCGTCGGGCCCGACCACCCGGCCGGCATTGTTCGGCACGGTGGAGGTGTCCCAGTCGAAGGCAACGCCGGCCAGCGGCACACTCTGGTACCCGACCGAGCGCAGCACCATCTGCACGTCGAGCATCTCGAGCTCGCCAGTCCCGGTGAACTTGCCCGACTCGTCCAACCTCGTGCGCTCGAGAACGAGCCCGTTGACCCCGTTCGCACCACGTATTTCCACTGGCCGCAGCCAGAAGCGGACGGTCAGCCTGCGCCCACCCCCGGCCGGCAGCCGGCGCGCCCAGTCGGAGATCACGACATAGTTGCCGCGCACGTGCCGGTCGGATTCCGCCAGGCGCGCGCTCCCGCCCGTCGGGTCGAACGCGTCGAGGTCCGCCTCGCCGTCGCCCACCACGACGTCAACGCCGGGCAGTTCTCCGAGTTCGCGGAGCTCCTTCGTGGTGAACTTCGCCTGCGCGGGGCCACGGCGGCCGATCAGGTGCACCTCGCGAACCTGGCTGGCCTGCAGGGCCTCGAGCACTGGCTGCGAGATGTCGGTTTCGCGCAGTTCCTCGGGGTCGCGCGCCAGAATCCGCGCGACGTCGACAGCGACGTTGCCGACGCCGATCACGGCCACCGACTTGGCGCCCAGGCGGAACGCGCCGGGGTCGACGTCCGGATGGCCGCAGTACCAGTTCACGAAGTCCGTGGCGGCCACGCTGCCGGGCAGATCCTCGCCTGGGATGCCCAGGTGCCGGTCCCGCATGGCGCCTGTCGCGTACACCACGGCGTCGTAGGTCCCGAGCAGGTCCTCACGCGTGACGTCGTAGCCGAGATGAACGCCCCCGATGAAGCTCACGTCATCGTGCTCGAGCACGTTACGCAGAACATTGGCGATGGACTTGATGGACTTGTGGTCCGGCGCCACGCCATAGCGCACCAGCCCATAGGGCGTTGGCAGCCGGTCGATCACGTCCACTCGGATCGCCCGCGGCGGATCCAGCGCCGCGGCCTGCTTGATCAGCGCCTCAGCTGTGTACAGGCCGGCCGGGCCCGAGCCGATGACGGCAACCTGGAGTGTCTGCATGCTCTCGATTCTGCCCTGCCGCTCTGCCGCAGACAGCCAGACCGGGTTTCCCGGTTGCCTGTCTGACATGGTATGCCCGAAATAGGCATGATTTCGTGCTCGCCTGTCTGGCACGGTATGCGACGAATAAGGCGGCGGGCCGGGACCTATGGGGGGGTGAGGTCCCGACCCGCCGCGTCCGCTACCGCGATCGCCCGCGGTGCGGCTGGAAGACCGGTCCGCCTATGGGTGGGGTGGCTTCCCGGTCGGGTCCATTCTCTCGCGAGGCTGCGGTCCGTCGCCCCGGTGCCGCGCCGCTGACTGCGCAGCGCCCGGATGCGGCACCTTAGCGCAGTAGCTAGTCACGTTGGCGGCGCCGCCGGCCGCCCTCGCCAGATTGCGGAAGGCAACTGACTTGTCGGCCTGCCTACCGTGCTCTTTTCCGTGCAGGAACGCAGTGCACAGGCCGAAGGCAGGGTGCCCGCTCGCGTTCGGGCCCACGGGCGTGGCGCGGTGGCTCGCGGCCGGGCTGGGGTGGGGCTTCGGCGTGGGCGCCCCGATCGTGTCGTGCGCGGCCTGCTGGGCGGCGGCGGGCAGTGCCCCGGCATAGGCGGCGGCAGCGATCCCGCCGAGACCGACGACAGCGGCGGTTGCAGCGTTCCCGGCTCTGGTTCTGATGAGCGCCAGCGGCGTGCGCGTCGCAGGCCTCCGGCGGTGCGACTGAGCTGCGTGGGGCGACACGCGTACCCGCGCGCGGAACTCGGCGATCGCTGCGGCCTGGCCCGCTCCCTCGTCGGCCCCGGGTGCCGCCCGCAGCGAGGACAGCAGATCGGCCACCTGGTGGAGCGACGCCGGCCCGTCTGCCGGGGGCGTTCCGCCCGCGAGCAGGTCGGACAGGGCCGCGTCCGGTATCCAGGACGCGTCCGTGTGAGGCGGCCACGAGCGGTTTGACATGTCATTGTCCGAAACGCCGCGGTCGGTCATAGCGTTACGCCGGCCTCGGTCAGGTTCTGCGCCAGCCGGCGCAGGCCGCGGTGTGCGGCGACCCGGACCGCGCCCGGGCTGCGTCCCACCACCCGGGCCACCGCATCCGTATCCAGGCCGGCCACCACCCGCAGCAAGATCACCTCGGCCTGCGCCGCCGGCAGGTCGGCGAGCATCGCGATGGCCGACCGGGTGCTGATGTGCTCGAGCGCCTCGTCCGCCGAGTCGCCGGTGACGGGCAGGTTAGCTGGCGGCACATCGCTGATCGGCGCGGTCGCGTGGCGGAACCGGCGGCGCGCCTGATCTATGGTCCTGCGGCGGGCCGTCGTGAACAGCCACGCCCGCCAGGCCGCCTCGTCGCCGCGGAATCGGGACAGGCCGCGTACGACATGGACCCACGTGTCGGCAGCGATGTCCTCAGCCGCTTCCGGCGCGGTCACCCGCAGGTAGCGCAGCAGCGGCGCATTCCCATCTCGCCACAGCCTGGTGAAGGCCTCCTCGTCGCCCTCCTGCGCAGCCACCAGCAAGCCCGCGAACCCCGCACCGATCACAGGGCTGAGTATCACGGCGCGGTGGCTCGCTCGCAGCGAAATTGTCATTTCGGGCCATACGGGATTAGGCGCAAACCCGGCTGCGGGCCGCCGCGGGAGCCTGCTGAGCGTGGGGCTAGCGTTTCTCACCGTGCGCACCGACAGGCAGCCGCCAGACATAAGCCTCGCCGGACGCGTTGCGCTGGTGACCGGCGGCAGCGGCGGCATCGGCCGGGCCATCGCGCTGGAGCTGTCGTCGGCCGGAGCCAGCGTCGCGATCGGCTACGGCGCCAACGACGCACCCGCGCATCAGCTGGCTGGCCAGATCACCGCGGCCGGCGGCCGCGCCGCCGCGCTCAGCGCCGATCTGCTTCACCCGGCCGAGATCGCGCGGCTGGTGCAAGAGGCCGAGGAGAGCTTCGGCCAGGTGGACGTGCTCGTCAGCAACGCCGGGACGGGCAAGCGCCAGCCGCTGGAGGCCATCGCAGTCGAGGACTTCGACGACACGATCGCGGTGAACCTTCGCGCGCCGTTCCTGCTCGCCCAGCGACTGCTCCCGGAGATGGCCAGGCGCGGGTTCGGCCGGGTGCTGTTCGTGTCGTCGGTCGCCGCGTTTACCGGTGGCATCGTCGGGCCGCACTACGCGGCGTCTAAGGCCGGCCTGCACGGACTAACCCACTCCCTCGCCGCGCGGTTCGCCGACGACGGCATCACCGTCAACGCGATCGCGCCCGCACTGATCACAGAGACCGGCATGCTGCCCGGCGAGCCCGACGAGCTGCGCCAGCGAGTGCCCGTGGGCCGGCTGGGACGGCCAGCCGAGGTTGCTGACCTCGCGCTGGCCGTCCTGCGGAATCCCTACCTGACCAGCCAGGTCATCTCCATCGACGGCGGCATGTACCCGCACTAGGCAGGGTCGCCGTGAGTCGCTGCCTTCTTCTCACGGCAGCGGCGGCACCGGCGGCCGCGACGGTGACGTAGCCTGAGACGGCATCGAGTTGCTGCCTGGCAGCGGGTAGGGAATGCCGACATCCAGCGTGCCGGCCAGCGCGTTGAGCACAGCCTCCTCGACGACCGTGGTGTCGCCGAGAGAGGTGGCCGGCAGCGACGGCACGGCGGTCACCGGCGCGGCGCTGAAGTTGAGTGCCCTCGTGAAGTCGCCCGTGACGCTGCGGCGCCAGGCCGTCAGATTCGGCACCGGTACGCCGAAGCGCGATTCGATCAGCCGGAGCGTCGAGGTGTGGTCGAGCGTGCCTGAGTACTTGTAGCCGCCGGCGCTGAACGGAGAGATCACCAGGCAAGGCGTCCGGAACCCCAGACCGATGGGTCCCGCGATGCCGCCCGCCGCCGACGGCAGCGTGGTGAGGTACTCCCCCGCCGTCCCGGCGGGCGCGGTGACCGGAGGCACGTGGTCGAAGAAGCCCCCGTTCTCGTCGTAGATGACGAGGAACACTGTCTGCGCCCAGACAGACGGATTGGACACGAGCGTGCTGAGGATCTGCTGGACCAGGTACTCGCCGTACTCCGGTGGCGCGGCCGGGTGCTCGCACTCGGCCAGCGGCGGGATGATCCAGGACACGGCCGGCAGTTTGCCCGACTTGACGTCGCTGGCGAAGTCACCGGGGTAGCTCGGCGTCAGCGCCCTCGAGATGAGCTCCAGCCCGGTGATGGAGAAGACGTTGTTGTAGTTCTTGAAGTACGGCAGCGGGCTGAGCCCGAGCAGGCCGGTCGGGTCGTTGTAGACCTTCCAGCTCACGCCGGCCTTCAGCAGCGCCTCGGGCATGGTCTCCCAGCTGAGCTTCCCGTACTCGCCGATCCGGTTCGAGAACGTCTCCACCACCGGCCCGCCGGCCGTGCCGTGCGGGTCGATGGACGCGGACATGCCCATGAGCCGGTTCGGGTCAGTAGGCCCGAGCACCGAGCAGAAGTAGCCGTCGCACACCGTGAAGGCGTCCGCCAGCGCGTAGTAGAAGGCGAGCTCGTTGCTCGTGTAGTAGCCCATCGTCACCGGGCCGTTCTGGGCGCCGTCCGCAGACAGGTGCGCGGTCATGAACGCGTTCATAGCGCCGCCGTTCCAGCTGGCGTGCTGGGTGCTCCAGTCGTGAGCGATGTCGTTGGTCGTCTCGCCGTTCTGGCTCGGCGGGTTATTGATGAGGTGAAACGGCTGGGTGTATCCGCTGGCGTCGACTCCTACGCCAAGCTGGAAGCCGAACTGGTCGAACACGGGGTACTTGACTCCGCCGACCGTCTGCTGCAGGACAGCAGGGTCGGAGAATCCGCGAACGCCGGACAACGTGCCGAAGTAGTGATCGAAGGACCGGTTCTCCTGCATGAGGATGACGATGTGCTCGATGTCGCCGAGTGACGCGCTGGACGTCGAGGCGGCCATCGCCTTGTCGATTAATCCCGACTGCGCTGCCGACACCTGCGAGACGGCCGCGCCAAGACCGACGGCCGAGGCGCCTGCGATGAAGGCCCGCCGGGACGGATGACCGGGTTTTGCCTGCTCTGCCGTGCTGATGTGATCGCTCATCTGACCTCCCGGCGAGACCGTAGGCAGGCCACCTTGCCGTCGGCTTACCCGCAGGTAACGGTCCCGGACCGGCGACTTTAACGTTCTTTGCCAACACAAGCGCCGTGGCTTGAACGCATGACGGGTACCAGCACCTTCTGGCAGGCGGGGGAACTAATACGCGCCGGGGGACGCTCACGTGACAGCCAGTCGCCGTCAGCCTGCGGGCCGGCCGGCGTCACGCGTCCTGGCCCGGACGGGCGAGCTTGCGGTTGTGGCAGGTCTGCTCGCGGGCGGGCTTGCACTCCCGCCGGCCCTGCTGGCTGGCAACGTTGTAGGCGATGCCGCGGATACGTTCAACAGCCTCCAGGTACCCCAGCTCGCCGCCATCCCCCAGCGGTCAGCCATCCTGGCGAGCGACGGCAGCGTCATCGCCTACTACTACCCCGATCACATTTACCGCGACCCGGTGAGCTACAGCCAGATCGCGCCCGCCATGCGCGAGGCGATCGTGGCGATCGAGGACTCGCGCTACTACCACCACGGGGCCATCGATCCCCAGGGCACGCTACGGGCGATCGTCACGGATCTGACCGGCGGCCAGATCCAGGGTGGCTCGACGATCGCCCAGCAGTTTGTGAAGAACGCACTCCTGCTGACCGCCGCCGACAGCGCCGGACAGCGCGCCGCAGCTGCGGACACCCTCGCCCGCAAGGTCCGGGAGCTGCGGATCGCCGTGAATGTCGAGCACGAGCTGACCCAAGACCAGCTACTCGCCGCCTATCTCAACGCGGCCTACTTCGACAACGAGACCTATGGCGTCGAGGTGGCCGCGCAGCGCTATTTCGGGACGACCGCGGCCGGCCTCACCCTCGACCAGTCGGCGCTACTGGCCGGCCTGGTCGAGAATCCCTCGCTCTACGACCCGCTGACCAACCCGGCTGCCGCGGTCCAGCGCCGCAACCTGGTGCTCACCAGGATGGCGCAGCTGCGCTACATCAGCCGGCCCGCGGCCGCGGCCGCGGAGCGAGCGCCGCTCGGCCTGCACTACTCGGCTCAGTCGCTGCGCGACGGCTGCGCGGGCGCGGCGCCGACGGCAGCGTGGTTCTGCGACTACGTCGTCAACCAGATGCGCACCGACCCAGCCTTCGGCCAGGCCTGGCGCCAGCTCAACACCACCGGCGGCCTGACGATCGACACGGCCATGAGCAGCCAGGACCAGGCCGCCGCGCAGAATGCCGTGAGCTTCATGCTGCCGCCGCCCCCGTCGGGCTACAACCCCGGCGCCAACGCCGCGACTGAGGTACTGATCCAGCCCGGCACTGGCCGCGTGCAGGCGATCGCGGTAGACCGCCGGTACGGCACGCTTCCAGGTGAGGACAGCATCGACTACGCGGTCGACTCCGCAACCGGCGGCAGCGCCGGCGTGCAGACGGGCTCGTCGTCCAAGCTGTTCACGCTTGTGACGGCTCTCGAGCAGGGCTATCCGTTCGGATGGAAGCTGTCCGTCAAGTCGCCGAGCGTCACCGGCCCCTACTACGACTGCCACGGACAGCCCACCGGCCCGTTCCACGTGAGCAATGCCGAAGGGCCGGGCAAGGGCACGTACACGCTGTACACCGGCACAACGCAGTCCATCAACGTGTTCTTCGCCGAGCTGGAGCAGAAGGTCGGGCTGTGCAACGTGGTGCGCACTGCGGTGAGCATGGGAGTGCACCGGGCCGATGGCGGGTCGCTGCTGACCGGCGTCGGCAAGCCTGGCACGCCGGGCTACCAGCTGCCTGCAGACGACCTGCCGTCATTCACGCTGGGCTCGGTGAATGTCTCTCCGATGACCATGGCGGCCGCGTACGCGACCGTGGCGTCCGGTGGCATCTACTGCCAGCCGGTCGCCATCGACCGGATCACTGCCCCGGGCGGCCGCCAGCTGCCAGTTCTGCAGGCGGGCTGTCACCGGGTGCTGTCTGCCGCCGTGGCCGCGGCCGCCACCCACATCCTTGAGGGCGTGCTGACGAGCGGGACCGCCAAGGGCGACGGCATCACGCGCGGCGGGGTCTACGTGCCGCAGGCCGGCAAAACGGGCACGGCCAACAGCTTCGACTTCGCAGCGTTCGCCGGGTACACGCCCAGGCTCGTCGGCTACGTGTCGATGTTCAATCCCGTCGGGCCGGTCACGCACCCGATGGTGGGCAACGCCTCCTGCTACCGCGCATCGGGCGGCGGCGAAGACTGCCCGGGCTCGGTGTTCGGCGCCAATGCCGGGCAGATCTGGCAGCTGACCTTCCAGTCGGCCTACCTTGGCACTCCGGTCGGCCAGTTCCCCGGCGTACCCCCGGGCTCCCTGTACTTGCGCCAGGGTCCGGGCACGTCAACAGCGCCCCAGCCGGCGATCGCCGTCGCTACGCCGGCTGGTCCTCGTCGGCGGCACGGTGGCCATCACTAGTGACGGCGAGCTCCGGGGTAAGCCGGGCGACCAGCTCGGTGAGCTGACGCGCCAGGTGCTGCGGCGTGAGACCCTGTGCGTCGAGCAGCTTCCCGCGCTCGCCCTGCTCGAGGAACCGCTGCTCCAGGCCGAACGTGCGGACCGGCGTGTCGACGTCGTGATCCCTGAGCAGCCTCGCCACCGCGTCCCCGAAGCCGCCGACCCTGCCGTTGTCCTCCACGGTCGCCACGAGCCCGTGCTCGCGCGCGGCGGTGACCAGGGCCGGATCCAGCGGCTTGACCCAGCGCGGATCGACGACGGTGACCCCGATGCCGTGGTCCGCGAGCCGGTCCGCGGCCTCGGCTGACACGCCAGCCATCGAGCCGGCGCCGAGCAGCAGCACGTCGCGGCGGGCCCCGTCGGCCGGCTGCCGCAGCACGTCCATGCTGCCGAGCCGTCCCACAGCCGGGATGTCCGGGCCAGCCTGCCGGCCGGCAAAGCGCAGCGCTGTCGGGCCATCGGTGACCTCGATCGCTTCTCGCAGCAGCTCGGCGATCCTGGTGCCATCCCGCGGCACGGCGATGCGCAGGTCCGGCACGAGCTGCAGGATCGAGCCATCCCACATGCCGTGATGGCTGGCGCCGTCAGGGCCGGTCACGCCCGCCCGGTCGAGCACGAAGGTCACGGGCAGCCGGTGCATGGCCACATCGAGCAGTACCTGGTCGAACGCGCGGTTCAGGAAGGTGGCGTACACCGCGACGACCGGGTGCATGCCGCCCATCGCCAGGCCCGCCGCGCTGGTGACCGCGTGCTGCTCGGCGATGCCGACGTCGAATACCCGGTCCGGATAGGCCGCAGCGAACTTCGCGAGGCCAGTCGGGTGCAGCATCGCCGCTGTTATGGCGACCACATCCGGCCGCTCGGCGCCAACCGCGACGAGTTCGTCCCCGAAGACCTGCGTCCACGGACGAGGCTTGGCAGCCCGTGCGGGCGCAGCCTTGGCGGGTGCCGCCGGGGCGGGCGACACCTGGTGCAGGCAGTCTTCCTCGTTCTCCTCGGCAAGCTGATAGCCGAAGCCCTTGCGGGTGATCACGTGCACGAGAACAGGCCCGCCGAAATCGCGCGCGAGCCGCAGCGCCTGCTCGACGACGTGCTCGTCGTGACCGTCGATCGGCCCGAGGTACTTGAGGCCGAGGTCCTCGAACAGCACCTGCGGCTGCAGGACGTCCTTGATGCCCTTCTTGATGCCGTGCAGCGTGTCGAAGAGCGGCCCGCCGACGATGGGGGCGCGTGACAGGGAGAACTTGATGTAGTTCAGCACGTGCTCGTAGCGCTGAGACACCCGGACCGTGGCCAGGTGCTCCGCCAGCCCGCCGATCGTCGGCTGGTAGGACCGGCCGTTGTCGTTGACCACGATAACGACCCGCCGGTCCTTCGCGCTGGCGATATTGTTCAGCGCCTCCCAGGCCATGCCGCCCGTCAGCGCGCCGTCACCGATCACCGGCACGACGCTCCGGTGCCCCTCACCACGGAGCTGGTAGGCCTTGGCGAGCCCGTCGGCGTAGGACAGGCTCGTCGACGCGTGCGAGTTCTCGACCAGGTCGTGATCGGACTCGGCGCGGTTCGGGTAACCAGACAGCCCGCCGCCCTGCCGGAGTGTCTCGAACCGCGGGTACCTGCCAGTCAGTAGCTTGTGCACATAGGACTGGTGACCGGTATCGAACAAGATCCGGTCTACCGGGGAGTCGAAGACGCGGTGCAGGGCAATGGTCAGCTCCACGACGCCGAGATTCGGCCCGAGGTGACCGCCGTTCTTGGTAACGACACGAATGAGGACGTCGCGGATCTCCGTGGCGAGCTGGGGCAGGTCCTCCGCGCTAAGGTCCTTGAGATCGCGCGGGCTGTGGATGCGCTCCAGCAACGTCACTGACCTGCTCCTCGTGTCGTCCGCGTCCGGGCCGGCGCGCACGCTCGCACCGCCTGCGCCCGAGGCGCTGTCATTGTCTCCGAGCCGTGCAGTAGTGGCCGCACCCGGCGGTCTTATACCCCTGACGGGTGGCCCGGCACCGGCTCTCGGCACGAGCCTGACCGTCAGGCATACTGCGAGAGCATACAAGCCTGAGTGTATTTCGCTAGATCTGCGCCGCAGCCCAGCCTCCCGCCCCCGCGATCGGCCCCTACAGTAATGCCATGGCTACCGATGCCTCACCGCCTCGCAACCCCGGTCGGCCGGAGCTCAGGGCGTCGCATGAGGACCGGGAGGCCGTTGTGGAGACGCTGCGCGTCGCTGCCGGCGACGGCCGCCTGTCTGCTGACGAGCTTGATGAGCGGCTTGCTGCGGCTCTCACCGCTCGCACCTACGCTGACCTGGCTATTCTCACTGCCGACTTGCCCGCCGCTGGTCAGCCAGCAGGCGTCACACTGCCTGCGGCCAAGGACGTAATCCGGATCAACTGCGGCTCCGCCCATACGAGGCGGGACGGGCAGTGGGTGCTGCCGCGCCGGATCGAGGTCCGGGTCACCAGCGGCCACGTAAGGCTAGACCTGACGCACGCGGTCATCACCCAGCCCGAACTGGAAGTTGACGTCAGCGTCAGGAGCGGTTGGGTGACGATGATCACAAGACCCGGAATCGAGGTGGACGCCGACGATGTCTCGGTCCGCAGCGGCAGGGTGCGCGTCCTGCGGCCGGCCGGACCCAGCGTCCCAGCCATCCTGCGGGTCCAGGTAACCGGCAGGGTCGGCAGCGGCAGGTTCAGAGCCCGGCCACCGCGCCGGACCTTCCTCCAGTGGCTTCTCCGACGGCCGCTCCCACGCGGCTAGGAGGGACTGCGATGTCAGAGATTTCCCCTGCGGGCCGGCGGGGCGACGGCGAGCTCCGCGCTTCGCACGCGGACCGGGACACGGTCGTCGAGCAACTCCGCGTGGCCGGAGGAGACGGCCGGCTGACGCCCGAGGAGCTCGATGAGCGTCTCGAGGCGGCGCTGCCTGACACCCGCGGCGCCGGAGCGGATCAGGTGGCCAGGCCGGGCACCGTTTCGGCCCGGCCACCGAGCCAGCCAGTAAGAAGCTGGAAGACGGCGACAATCAGCAGCACCAGGCCCGGCACGGTCCAGCCGCCGCTGGCGTCGTGCAGGAAGCCGACTACCAGCGGGCCGGTGCTGGCGATCAGGTAGCCGATGCCCTGGGCAAAGGCTGACAGCGACGCCGCCGTCACGGGATCGGGCGCCCGCGCCATCGTGTAGAAGACGCCCAGGCCTAGGGTGGCTCCCTGGCCCAGGCCGAGCAGCAGCACGAACGGGACCGCCGCGCTGGCGGGGCCGAACATCGCTCCCGCCAGCCCTGCGCCGGTGGCGATGTTGGCCACGGCCGCCAGCCATCGCTGGTCGGTCAGCCGGTGAGCGATCACCGGGATCAGCAGCGCCGTCGCGGCGTTCCCCAGGTTCATCAGCGCCAGCAGCTCGCCCGCGTGTACGGCGCTGACACCCCGGTCCCGGAACATGGTCGGAAACCAGGACAGGGCCGCGTAGTACGTCAGGCTCTGCAGGCCCATGAAGAGCGTCACGTGCCAGGCCAGCCGCGAGCGCCCCAGGGACAGCGCGCCGCGGCGGGACCGCGGCCGGGGCGGCCGGGTCCCGGCTAGCGGCGCCACGCCGGGCCGGGTGCGGTACCGCAGTTGCGGGACCCACAGCACCGCCGCCAGGAGGGCAGGCATGGCCCACAACCCCAGCGAGATCCGGACAGCGGCGCTGTCGGCGGACTGGCCGGCTCCCGCCGCAGTGAAGATCGGCACCGCGATCAGCGAGGCCGCCACGGCGCCGGCTGTCAGCATCAGCAGGTACAGCCCGATCAGCAGGCCGGCCCGCTCCGGTGCCCGCCGCTTGACCAGGCTCGGCAGGAGCACGTTCATGAGAGCGATCGCCGCGCCGGCCACGATGGTGCCGGGAAACAGCAGCAGCGACGGGCTGACGCTGCGCAGCACAAGGCCGACGGCGAGCAGCCCGAGGGCCAGGCCGAGCACCCGCTCCTCCCCGAACCGACGGCTCAGCGGCGCGCCAGCCCCGGAGAACACGCCGAAGCACAGCACCGGCATCGCCGCGAGCAGCGCCAGTGTCGATGCTGAGACGTGCAGCGCCGCCTGGAGCTCGGGGAACACTGGCGGCAGGCCGGTGATCGATGCCCGCAGGTTGAGGGCGAGCACCACAATGCCGGTGACCAGCAGCGGGACACTAGCCCGGAGGCCGGCGTTCGGCATCGCGTCCCGAACTCGCACGCGGGTCCTCCCTCTAGTTCACCGCAGCCTGGGAATACAGTGTGCCTGGCAGCGCGAGCGGGATCGCCGCACGCGAGCTCCCCGCAGACCGCCGTGTCCCACCCGGAGCGACCCTATGACCTGCCCGCACTGCCTCGGAATCGACCGTCGAGCGGTCCTCGGTTTCCTCGGGCTCGGTATCGCCAGCGTTCTCGTCGGCTGCGACGTCAGGCCCCGTGTTGCCGCGGCGGCCGCAAGACAGGCGCACCGCAGCCCGCATCCCGCGCCATCGCCGACGACGACGGGCCCGGCGCCGCTCCCGGCCACGACAACCCCGCCGACGCCGGTCCCGATCCCGCCGCCAGCCCCTGGCCCGGCACAGGTCATCTGGCACGGATCAGCCGCGGCCGTCACGGCCAGACAGGTGGCCATCACCATCGACGACGGCTACTGCGCTGAATGCGCTCAGGCCTACGCAGTCCTGGCGCGAACTACCGGGATCCACCTCACGTTCAACCCCAACGGCTGCTACGGCGAGATCTGGACCCCGCTGGCCGCCACTCTCAAGCCCCTCATCGAGGCCGGGCAAGTCCAGATCGGCAACCACACCTTCAATCACTGGGACCTCACCAGGCTCAGCGACGGTCAGGTCACCGCCCAGCTCGAGCAGAACGAGGAATGGATCCAGCAGACCTACGGCATCACCGCCCGGCCCTGGTGGCGGCCGCCTTTCGGCTACCACGACGAGCGCACCGACGAGCTCGCTGCCTCCATCGGCTCTACCAACGTGCTGATGTGGAACGGCAGCTACGGCGACTCGACCCTGCTCAAGCCCGCTGAGCTCCTGAACATCGCCAGGCAGTACTACCACCCCGGTGCGATCATGCTCGGCCACGCCAACTACCCGACGGTTACCGAGGTCTTCCCCCAGCTCGCCCAGATCCTGGCCAACCGCGGCCTGCACCCGGTGACCCTTGACGAGATGTTCGGAACCAGCCGCGGCACCGGCAGATCAGCATGACCGCTCAGCTGAGCCAGGGTCCGGTGTGCCGGGGCGCCGATGCCTGACCTCCTGGCAGGCCCGCGCGGCCAGGCATGGACCACAGCGCTGGAAGCGGCTCAGTCCCTCGGCGTACCGCTCACCTGCCATCTGGCCGGACTCGGAGCGGAACTGGACGACAGGGCCGGGACCTGGCCCGGGCTGTACGGGGTCAGTGACGACGGGGCTGTTCTGGTCCGGCCCGACGGGCACGTCGCCTGGCGCGCCGAAAAGGTCGCGGCTCAGCCCGCAGCCGAGCTAGCGGCTGTCCTGCGGGGCGTGCTGTCACTCAGCTGAGGCCGAGTCGCCAGCACTCGGCCGGGGCCCGGGCGCTACGTGCACCGTGGATGACCGGCTCGCGGGCGAGGAAGTGATCGGCTTGGCGGGCGGTGTCAGGACGGTGAGGATGCCGGTGATGGCGAGGACGACCGCCAGGCTGGCCAGCTCGAGCCGTGTCACCGGGGAGGGACCGGCCCCGGGCACGGGCTTGCGCCGTAGCCACATCCGGCCGGCCAAGGCCAGGCCTGCAGCAGCGGCGACGACCAGCATCTTGGCGACGAGAAACAGGCCATATGCCGTCGTCAGCACCGACCGCAGCGGGACCAGGACCAGCGCGGAGATGATCCCGCTGACCAGCACCATGGCGAACAGCCACGCCGCCGCCGCCGCGTACAGCCGGATGATGCCCTGCACGGCGGCTGAATCGTGTCGCCAGGCAATCCCTGTCCGCAGCGCATAGGCGAGCAGGCCCGCCCAGAGCACGGCCGGGGTCACGTGACAGAACGCCACTAGCGCGCCACCCACGGGGACGATGCCCTCCGGGTGCGACCTGATCCCCTCGGCGACGATCACGAGGGACAGCAGCACCGCTGCGAAGCCAGGCCGGCGCAGCCGCGCAGTCATCGCGGCCAGCGCGAACAGCGCCATCTCAATCAGCGCTATCTGCGCCGTGCCACCCGACCGCAGGCCTGCGGCTGGCGGCGAGGCGAGCTGAGCAGCCAGGCCCGGGCCGGCAAGAGCGGTCACCAGCAGCGCCGCACTCGCGGCAAGACCAAGCAGCGAGCCGCGCACCGCCCACGGCCCCGGCAGCGGGCCCGGCCGCTCGCCCTTGTACTGGCGCGCCAGGCCGCGGCCGGCCAGGCCGCCGAGGGCGACGACCAGGCCAGCAAGCATCAGGCCGCGCTCAAGCCCTGTCAGCCACAGTCCCGGATCGGTGAGCACCGACCGACACTAGCGCCTGCTATGACGGATATGCCGGGATCTTTACTGAGCCGATACCGGTTGTGCAGCGTGTCCTCAGGTTGAGCAGCGGCTACTGCCTGCCCAGCAGCGACCGGAGCACGTACTGCATGATGCCTCCGTGCCGGTAGTACTCGGCCTCGCCGGGCGTGTCGATCCGGACGATCGCGGTGAACTGCTTGCCGTCCGCGCGCACGGTCACCTCGCGCGGCGTCTTCCCGCTGTTCATCTCCTCGATGCCGGTGATGTCGAACACCTCGTGCCCGGTCAGGCCCAGTGACGCTGCGCTTTCCCCTGGCAGGAACTGCAGCGGGAGCACGCCCATCCCGATGAGGTTGGACCGGTGGATCCGCTCGAACGACTCCACCAGCACTGCCCGCGCGCCGAGCAGCGCCGTGCCCTTGGCCGCCCAGTCACGCGAGGAGCCCGAGCCGTACTCCTTGCCGCCGAGCACGACCAGCGGCGTCCCTTCCGCCAGGTACTGGCGGGAGGCTTCGTAGATCGACATCTGCTCGCCCTCGGGCAGCTTGAGCGTCACCCCGCCCTCAGTCCCCGGGGCCAGCTGGTTTCGCAGCCGGATGTTGGCAAACGTGCCCCGGATCATCACCTCGTGGTTGCCCCGCCGCGAGCCGTAGCTGTTGAAGTCGGGCCGCTGGACGCCGTGGGACGTCAGGTACTGCCCGGCCGGGCTGTCGGCCTTGATGGCGCCGGCCGGCGAGATGTGGTCGGTGGTCACCGAATCGCCCAGCACCGCGAGCACGCGCGCCCCGTGGATGTCGGTCACCGGGCTGGGCGACGTGCCCATCCGCTCGAAGTACGGCGGGTGGCGGACGTAGGTGGAATCCGGGTCCCAGCCGAACGTGTCGCCCGCGGGCACGTCCAGCTCCTGCCAGCGCTCGTCGCCGGCGAACACGTCGGCGTAGTCGCGGGCGAACATCTCCGCCGCCACGGCGGATTCCACGACGGACTGGACCTCTGCGGGTGCCGGCCACAGGTCACGCAGGTACACCGCCTGCCCGGACGAGCCCGTTCCGATCGGCTCGTTGATCATGTCGATATCCATCGTCCCGGCGAGCGCGTACGCCACGACCAGCGGAGGTGATGCCAGGTAGTTCATCTTGACGTCGGGATTGATCCGCCCCTCGAAGTTGCGGTTCCCGGACAGCACCGACACGACCGCCAGGTCATTCTGTGCGACCGCGGCGCTGATCGCCTCCGGGAGCGGACCCGAGTTGCCGATGCATGTCGTGCAGCCGTAGCCCACCAGGCTGAAGCCGAGCTTCTCCAGGTATGGCGTCAGGCCGGCCCGCTCGTAGTAGTCCATGACGACCTTCGAGCCGGGCGCGAGCGTGGTCTTGACCCACGGCTTGCGCTCGAGGCCGGCCTCGACCGCCTTCTTCGCCAGCAGGGCGGCGCCGATCATCACCGACGGGTTCGACGTGTTGGTGCAGGACGTAATCGCGGCGATGACGACCGAGCCGTGGTCGACCGACGTCGTGGTGCCGTCGTCCAGCGTCACGGCCGTGGGCCGCGACGTGCGGCTGGCGGTACCGCCGGCCTGCCCGCTGCCCCCGCCGTTCTCGCTGCCGGCCGCGAACGGGTCGGAAGCCGGGAACGTGCCGGCGATGTCGTCGTCCAGCTTGTCGAGCTGCACGTACGAGCCGAGCGAGTCGCGGAAGGCGGTCTTCGCGTTCGACAGCGCCACCCGGTCCTGCGGCCGCTTCGGGCCTGCCAGCGACGGCACGACCGTGGACAGATCGAGCTCGAGCTCCTCGGAGTACCGGATGTGCCGGGACGGATCGTGCCACAGTCCCTGCTCCTTGGCGTAGGCCTCGACCAGGGCGACCTGCCCGGCCGGCCGGCCGGTCAGCCGAAGGTACGTGAGCGTCTCCTCGTCGATCGGGAAGATCGCGCAGGTCGAGCCGAACTCGGGGCTCATGTTGCCGATCGTGGCCCGGTTCGCGACCGGCACGGCGGCGACTCCCTCGCCGTGGAACTCGACGAACTTGCCGACCACTCCGTGGTGGCGCAGCAGCTCGGTGATGGTCAGCACGAGATCGGTCGCTGTCGAGCCGGCGGGCAGCTCGCCGGTCAGGCGGAAGCCGACAACCCTCGGGATCAGCATCGAGACGGGCTGGCCGAGCATGGCCGCCTCTGCCTCGATGCCGCCGACGCCCCAGCCGAGGACGCCGAGGCCGTTCTGCATGGTGGTGTGTGAGTCGGTGCCGACGCACGTGTCCGGGTAGGCCGCGGGCAGCCCGGCCCCGTCAGCCGCTGCCGTCATGACGACCCGCGCCAGGTGCTCGATGTTGACCTGGTGGACGATGCCCGTGCCGGGCGGGACGACCCGGAACTGGCGCAGCGCTTCCTGACCCCAGCGCAGGAACGCGAACCGCTCCCGGTTGCGGTGGAACTCGAGCTCCACGTTCCGCTCGAAGGCGTCCGGGCGGCCGAAGACGTCGGCGATCACCGAGTGGTCAATGACCAGCTCGGCCGGGACGAGGGGATTGATCATCGCCGGGTCCCCGCCGAGCGCGCGCATCGCCTCGCGCATGGCCGCCAGGTCCACGACCGCCGGCACTCCCGTGAGGTCCTGCATGATGACCCTGGCCGGAGTGAACTGGATCTCGGTGTCCGGCTCGGCCGCAGGGTCCCACCGCGCCAGCGCGCTTGCATGCTCCGGGGTGACGTTCAGCCCGTCCTCGGTCCGGAGCAGGTTCTCCAGCAGGATCTTGAGGCTGTACGGCAGATCACCGGCCCCCGGCACGGCATCCAGCCGGTGTATCTGGTAGCGGGTACCGCCGACGGCAAGATCGGCGGCGCTGCCGAAGCTGTTCCCGGTCATGTTCTTGCCTCCTGCATGTGCTGTCCGCTGCGGTTGCTCACCGCGCCCGGCGGCTGCGCTGCCCTGCGCTGAACCCTGCATGCATCTTGCCGCGTCGTGCACGGTCGGGGCCGGCTGCCCCCGGATCTCCCTGGCTTGCGACCAAGGCGGCCGGATATCTCGATGTCAAGCTATCTAGTGCCGAGCGTAGTGATCCAACTATCTTGACGTCAAGCTATCTTCGGCATTTCGGCCCCGGAAAGGACGCCACCTGACGTCGCCGCGCCGCTAACCAGGGCAACCGGTCGACTACGCGGGAACGGGGAGCCTTGACTCCCTGCACGTCGCAGGGTCAGTCGCGCCACGGGTTAACCGCAGCCGCTCTTTGACGCGGTCGTCGAGATTCCTGATGGTGACCGCTGACATGCCCGCTCCTTCCCGGTTGTGCTATCAATGCTGGCATTCATAGGTGCCAGCGGAGGAGGAGAAGACTCCGGCCGACATCACCAGTGAAGGAGCGCAGGTGCAGGCAGCCCGGTGGCTGGAGGTATCGCCGGATCACCTCTTCGGCCTGGCCGCACTGCCCTACGGCTCGTATTCGGCGGCGCACCATACCGAAGAGTTCCGCGTCGGAGTGGCCATCGGGGACCACGTCCTCGACCTGACCTCGGCCGCTGAGCGGTTGCTGCCTGCCCGCGCTCACCTGTTCCGGTCCGGGACGCTGGATGACTTCCTCGCGGCTGGCGACCTCGCCTGGACCCAGGTGCGCGACAGCGTGACCGCCTGGCTCTCGCAGGATCACTTCCGCACCGCCGTCGAGGACATCCTGGTCCCCGCCGAGGCGGTCAGCCTGCAGCTGCCCTTCACCGTCGCGGACTACGTCGACTTCTATGCCTCGGAGAACCACGCGGCCAACGCCGGCCGGATCTTCCGGCCGGGTGCCGAGCCGCTGCCGCCGAACTGGCGGCACCTGCCCGCCGGCTACCACGGCCGGGCAGGATCCGTCGTTGTATCCGGCACGGCGATCCGCCGGCCCTGCGGCCAGTACCGCCCGCCGGGCGCGCAGGCCCCGTCCTTCGGGCCGACTGCCCGCCTCGACTTCGAGGCCGAGCTCGGCTTTGTGGTCGGCGCGCACAGCCATCTCGGCGAGCCGGTGCCGGCCTCCCGATTCGCCGAGCATGTTTTCGGCGTCTGCCTGGTCAACGACTGGTCGGCCCGCGATATCCAGACGTGGGAGACGGTGCCGCTCGGCCCATTCACCGGCAAGTCGTTCGCGACCACTGTGTCGCCGTGGGTGCTGCCGCTGGCCGCACTCCAGCGCGCCCGCGTCCGGCCGCCGTCGAGAGACGCGAGCCTGACGGGATACCTGACCGAGACGGCGGACTGGGGCCTCGACATCGACTTCGAGATCCGGCTGAACGGCCACCTCGTCTCCCGGCCGCCGTACGCCACGATGTACTGGAGCCCGGCGCAGATGCTCGCGCAGCTGACCGTCAGCGGAGCGGCCGTGCGGAGCGGCGACCTGTACGCGTCCGGCACCGTGAGCGGCCCTGACCCCGCCCAGCACGGCTCGCTCCTGGAACTGGCCTGGAACGGGACCGAGCCCGTTCCCCTGCCGGACGGAACCTCACGCACCTGGCTGCAGGACGGTGACGAGGTCACCATCGCCGCCACTGCGCCGGGCGGCGACGGGGCCAGGATCGGGCTCGGGCTGGCGACCGGAACGATCCTGCCTGCCGTGCCCGGCTCGCCGGCCGACCCCGGCTGACCCGCCCCGGCGCGCGATGCGGAGCCAGGTTGTCACCGGCTGGCTGCCCACGATCGCGGCTGTCCAGCTCGGTGCGCCGCTGGCGAGCGTGAGCTGCCAGCCGGGCTCCGGGGTGCCCTGGAACCTGATGACCGGCGACCGGCCACAGGCGAGCTCGGTCTCGCGCAGGCCGGCGAGTCCGCGGCCAGTGGCCTTCAGGTAGGCCTCCTTGGCGACCCAGTGGCGGTAGAAGCTGCGCACCGGGGATCCTGCGCAGCCGCCCGCGATGCAGGCCGCCTCCACCGGGGCGAAGCGAGCAGCGGCCAGGTCCGCCAGCCCGCTGCGCGGACAGATAAGTTCGAGGTCGGCCCCGACCGGAACCGGTGACACGGCGAGCAGCGCCACCCCGCCGCAACGGCTGAGGCTGAGGTGCAGCCTGTGCCCGGCCAGCCGCAGCTGGCCCGAGCCGCCAGCCGAGAGACGGAGCCGTCCGGGCTCGCCGCCGAGATAGCCCGACGCGATGACCCGGACGGCGCTGCGGCTGGCGGCGAACCGCGCGCGGTCCAGTGGCCGCAGGTAGCTGGCCGCGCGAGCGCGCTCAGCCGGGTCCAGCACTACCCGGTCGCAGGGCCAGCCATCCAGGTCGATGAGCCAGCCGTGGACGCCATCAGGGCCGATCGTGACCGTGCCTGGCTTCGGCGCGGCAACCGTCTCAGGTTCCATCTGCATCCCGTCGGCTTCGCTGGCTCCAGCGCGATCGCGCTGACACTACGATGGCGATCGCCGAGGGCGGGAGAAATCAGTCATGCAAGGGCCGGCGCAGCCGTGGGAGCAGCCACCTGATCCGCGGGAGAGCACCGTCAGCATGCCGCGCATCGATCTATCGTGGCTCACCGACCCGGTCAGCGGCTCGGCGATGGCAGCGTATGACGGCGGGACCGGTCTGGAACTGCCAGAGTTGGGAGATCCGTACGCGAGGCCCGGCCGCGACGCCGGCCCGCTGCCGGAAACTGCGGCCGCCCTCGGGGAGCCGCTGCTCGCGGGACCGGGCCCTGCGGAGCCGGCAGAACCCGGAGAACCCGCCGAACCGGCAGCACCGGCGGAGCCCGCGACGCCGTCGGGGCCCGCTCATCCCGGACCGGCCAGCCACAGCGCCACCGAGCAGCCACCCGGCCGGGCTGTCCGCCGCGCCGCACCCGCCGCGACCGGCCAGCCGTCGGTAGGGTCACTGGCCGAGCTGCAGGCGCGGCTGGAGAAACTGCCCGATGGCCACCCGTCGTCTCCGTATGACGACGACGGGTGGCTGAGGCCAGCCCCTACCCGGCTCCGGCAGCTTGAGCTCGGGGTGCCAGGGCGGCCCGCCGGCACGCAGTCCGGTCACGCCGCGCGGTTCGGCATGGGTGCCGGTAACGACTCGGTGAACGCCGGCCCGCCCCCGGCGACGACCGCTGATCCGGCTACGCGGGCCGGCCCGCGGCGGGACGAGCTGCCCGGCCCGGCAGCACCGCCACCAGCCGCACCGGCCGCCGACGATGCACCCGCCGACGCCGGTCCGGGCCACGCCGAGACGGGCCAGGCAGCTGCACCCGCCGACACCGCTGAGCGGCCGGTCACACCGCCAGCGGAGCCACCATTCCCGCCAACCGGGCCCGCGGAGCCGAACGGCCACAACAGTCCCGGCGGCGGCAACGGCCGGCGTCAGCTAAAGCGGCCGTACCCGGCACCGGCTGATGGCGGCGGGGGCGGCAACGGCTCGCGCGCCCGTGACCTCACGCCCACGCCCTGGCCCGCTGACGGCGCGCCGGCAGCCCGCGGTTCCGTCCGCTCCCATGACGGCAACGGCCACCGCCCGGCCGCGCCGGCGCCCCTGGCAAAGCCGGACGAGCCTGCCGCACCGTCAGGTGAGCGACGGGGCGCGGAGCCGGGCCGCGGCGACAGTCCGGGAAGCGCGGACGCAGCGGCGCCAGCCGCGGACCCGCTGCCGCCCGAGCACCGCGACCTGGTTGAGCGGATCCTTGCGGCCTGCCGCGCGGCCGAGGGCCGGGACAAGAGTGGTGGCTATGGCAGCAGCGGACTCACCCCTGCCCTGCGGCGGATTGCCGCCCAGCTTCCGGTCGGCGGGCTGGCACCCGGCAGTGCGGCGGACACCCTGAAGCCCGCCGGGCGCTTCGCCGCCCGGCTCGCCAGGCTGATCGATCGTCAGCCAGGGAGGCCGCCGGCCGAGCTCGCCGCCACTATCAGCGACGGGATCAGGTACGCGTTCACCTTCCCTGCCGCCGACTACACGGAGGGCACCCTGCTCGTGCACCGCAAGCTCAAGGCACACGGCTTCGACCTCGAGGCGCGCCGGAACCAGTGGGACAGCCGCGAGTGGAAGGGCCTCGTGACCCGGTGGCGGGATCCGGCTCACGAGCTGCCGTTCGAGGTACAGTTCCACACCACCGAGAGCTGGACCATGGTCAGGCAGACCCATGACGCCTACCTGCGGATCACCGACCCGGCCACGCCGGCGGCCGAGCGCGCCCGGCTGCGCGCGCGTCAGGCTGCGGCCGCGGCGACGGTGAGCCCGCCGCCAGGCTGCCTCGACATCGCCGACTTCCGGGCCGGAACACGGTGACCGAGCGGTTGCAGTACTTCGTCATCGTCGGAGACCAGCGCAGCCGTGCCGCCGCGGGGCTCGCTCGCCGGACCTATGCCGAGACAGGCCCCGTCGACGAGACACTCCGTGCGGATCTGAGCTGGCGACCAGACTCGGCGATCGTTGAGTGGGAGTATGGCGACCTGGCCGCCGACCTCGTGCCGATCGGCGAGTCCGAGGCCGAGAACCTGACCCAGGCGTTGCGAGCCCGGTGGCGCGCGACCCGCTGAGCCCTGGTCAGGCCTCCGATTCCGGAGGTCTTGCCGTCTCGAAGAATTCGCGGATCAGCTCCCGCTGCCGCTGGCTCACCTGGTCGAAGTGCCTGTCGAGATTCGCCTCACCGATGGCCTCGGCAGTGATCAGCAGGTCCTTGATCTGATCGAGCTTCTCCGAGGCGGCGGTCGGCAGCTTGTCGGCTGACTCGGTCTCCGCCGGCTGAGCGGCCTCGCCGAGCTCCGGGGCGGCGGTGTTTGCTGGCGCCGACCCGGCGGTGTTCGCTGGCGCCGTGCCCGCGGTGTTCGCTGGCGCCGTGCCCGCGGTGTTCGCTGGCGCCGGCCCGGCGGTGTTCGCTGGCGCCGGCCCGGCGGTGTTCGCTGGCGCCGGCCCGGCGGTGTTCGCTGGCGCCGACCCGGCGACATTTTCTGAGGGCACCGCCCGCGCAGGCTCAAACGGTCCGCGGGTGGTGTCCAGCGCCTCGGGCCGCGGAATAGCAGTCATACCGGGCAAGATCACCGGCAGCGGGGTCGTGTCTGCCTCGTCGTCGCGACCGCCCGTTCTGAGCGCGCCCGGAGCGTCGGCAGCGACAGCGGAGGGAACGGGGCCGTCTTCTGTCGCGGCCGCCGGGCCAGGCGCACCCGCCGGCTCATCGGACAGCAGTTCCAGCGCCTGGCGCACCCGGTAGAGATCGGCGAGCGAGAGGCTCGGAGGCCGGATGCCAGCCGGGGGCTGCGCCGGCGCAGGCTCCGGTGGCGGTGCTGGCGCAGGCGGTGCTGACGCAGGCGGTGCTGGCTCAGCCCGCACCGGCTCCGGCCGCGGCGCTGGGAGGGCGCGCAGTTCACGCTCGACCGGCCGGAGCCGGTCCGCGGGACGAGTCCGGTCGGCTGCCGGAGGTAGGCCGCGGGCTGCCGCGGGGGGCAGGTTCCGGTCGGTCTCCACAGGAAGCGCGCGGTCGGCGGGGAGGCCGGGCCGCACCGGGCGGTCGGGCCGCGCCTGCCTGGAGCCGGCTTCGGGCCGCCCGCCTGGCCGGTAATCGGGGCGCGGCCTGGGGCCGTGCGCTGGTGCTGACGGCCCATCCGGCCAGGCGCCGGGCGCCGGGCGCCGTTCGGCGTCGCGCCGCAGGGCGGCATCTCCGCGACTGTACGGGCCGGGCGGGCGCGCGCGGGGGTTTGACCACGGGTCGGCCGGCGGAAACCCACCGGGCTGCGGGGTCCGGGGCGCACCCGGCCGCCGGTCCTCAGGCCACACTTGCGGTATCTCTCGCCGTGACGACGGCTCAGCTGGCCCGGCGCCCCCGTACAGCGAACCAGGAGACCATGGCGGACCCTCGATGACGTGGCCCTCAAGAATCCTGCCCCGGTCGTCATCACGGCCCGGCTGGTTCCGGCCTGCTGGCCGGCGGCCCTGATAGCCGTGCGTCTCGGTGCCGGGCCAGCGCGGGTCCGGCCCGGCCGGGGATGCGCCACGCCTGTCGTCGGGTCGCTGGCCGCCTGGTCCTGGCGGGCGACCAGACCGATCGGGCCGGAGGCCGCCACTGGCAGCGCCCCGGTCGGCAGCATGGCCGCCCGAGTCTGATGTGCGCGGGGGGCGCCGGCCGCCAGGCACAGGCCGGTCGCCTGCCCGTCGGAGCCGGCCGAACTGGTCGCTGTCCGCATCATCGGCGAACGGCCAGTCCTGCTCCGGCCCGGACGGACGGGTCCACCCGGCCTGGTCGCCGCGCCGGGCAGTCCGGCGGTCCCGGCCATCGCGGTCCCGGCCATCGCCATCCGGGTCCGGTCCGGGGCGCACTCCCGTCCACGGGCCGACGTCCCGCTCCAGATCGGAGCGCGGCTGACCCGGCCGGGGCGCGGGCTGCCGCGCACCGCGACTGGGCTCGCGGTGCGGGCCCTCGGGCGGGGGGGTCCTGCCCCCCTCGCTGCCAGGCCGGTGGTCCGCTCGGTCGCCCGGCCGCGGGCGGCTGCCAACCTGGACGGCCTGCCGGCCCGCGGCGTCCCGGTCAGCAGCGGTCAGCGCATCAGGCCTGACGCTCTGCCCGCGGAACTCACTCAGCCAGTCGTCGGAGTCATCCCCGAGGCCGCGCGGGTCGTCGGGTGCCGGGCGATCATTCCGCCTCCAGCGCACCGCTACCTCCACGACCCAGCACTTACGAGGCCGAGCCCACAGCAGCCCGCCCCTCAGGCCGCGCCCGGACTCCCCCCATGTGTGACAAGGGTCCCATGCGCGCCGGAGAGCCGCAACCGACCTGAGCCACCCGGCCGCTCCCCTCCGGGCGGCCGCGTACCGCGCTAGCCGTTCCCATCTGTACCGAATGCTCCCGCAGGCCTACTGCTGTCTGACTGCCGCACTGTCCGCTAGCGTTACGCCTGCCGGCATTGCCCGTAAGAAGCGGAGGCATCAATGGATCGACAGGTGAAGTACCTTCTGCCCGAGTCCGAGCTGCCACGGCACTGGTACAACGTGGTCACTGACCTGCCATCGCCGCCTCCGCCGCCGCTGCACCCTGGCACCCGCCAGCCGGTCGGCCCCGACGACCTGGCCCCGCTGTTCCCGGCCGCGCTCATCGCTCAGGAGGTCTCGGCCGAGCGTCACATCGCCATCCCCGACGAGGTCCTCGACGTATACCGGCTGTGGCGGCCTACTCCCTTGTTCCGCGCCCGGCGGCTCGAGCGGGACCTGGGCACGCCAGCCCGGATCTACTACAAGTACGAGGGCGGCAGCCCGGCGGGCTCGCACAAGCCCAACACGGCCGTGCCGCAGGCCTACTACAACGCCGCTGAAGGCGTGAAGAAGCTCACCACGGAGACCGGCGCTGGCCAGTGGGGCAGCGCCCTGGCGTTCGCATCTGCCCTGTTCGGCCTGCAGCTGGAGGTCTGGATGGTGCGGGCGTCGTACGACCAGAAGCCGTACCGCAAGCTGCTGATGGAGACCTACGGCGCGACCGTCCACGCCAGCCCGTCCGATCGCACCAACGCCGGCCGCGGCGTGCTGGCCGACCACCCCGACTCCACCGGGAGCCTCGGCATCGCCATCAGCGAGGCGGTCGAGGTGGCGGCGGGCGACCCGGATGCCCGTTACGCGCTCGGCAGCGTGCTCAACCACGTGCTGATGCACCAGACGGTCATCGGCGAGGAGGCGCTCAAGCAGCTCGCGGCGGCGGGCGACACCCCGGACGTCATCGTCGGCTGCACCGGCGGCGGCTCGAACTTCGGCGGGCTGGCGTTCCCGTTCCTCCGCGAGAAGCTGGCCGGCCGGATGAACCCGGTGATCCGCGCGGTGGAGCCGGCGGCCTGCCCGTCTTTTACCCGCGGGGTATACGCCTACGACTTCGGCGACACGGCTGGGATGACGCCGCTGCTGAAAATGCACACGCTCGGGCACGAGTTCATCCCCGACCCGATCCACGCGGGCGGGCTGCGCTATCACGGCATGTCTCCGCTGCTGTCGCATATCTACGAGCTGGGCCTCATCGAGGCCATCGCCAAGCCGCAATCAGAGTGCTTTGCGGCGGGACTGCGGTTCGCCCGGACCGAGGGCATCGTGCCGGCGCCGGAGCCAACGCACGCCGTGGCCGCCTGCATTGAGGAGGCCCTGCGGTGCAAGGAGACGGGCGAGGAGAAGGTCATCCTCACCGCGCTGTGCGGGCACGGGCTGCTCGACCTCGCCGCCTACGGCGATTACCTCTCCGGGGAGCTGCGTGACCTCCAGCTCAGTGACCTGGCGGTCGAGGACGCGCTGGCGACTCTCCCGGCCTGAGCGGCGGGGCGTGGCGTCTGGCTTGCGACCAGACCCGGGCCGGGAGGAGGGGGGAGTCGGCCCGGGTCACTGGCACGCATCCGCGGCCGTCACTGCAGACGCGCGCGGTAGTTGCTGGTCGTAATGAACGACCGTTCATAACAGCAACACTTTCGTACGCCCCGGGGCGATGTCTTGTCAAGATGCAGGCAGGCAACCCAAGATGCTGGCTGACAACCACGCGAGCACACAGCGCGTCTGTTACTTGCCAAGGACGCCTCATCCCCCTAGGTAGTAGATGATCATCGCCGAACCTCTCCCGGACCTCGGCGATCCGCTGCCGACCGGCGCGACAGCGATCCAGGCCCGGCTCGCCGATGCAGCCATCGAGCTGTTCTATGAGCGAGGTGCCCTGGCCACGACGGTCAAGGACATCACCAGCGCGTGCGGGCTTACCCCCGGCGCCCTCTACAACCACTACGCGTCTAAGGACCACCTGCTGTACCTGGTGGTCAGGGACATCCACCGGCAGGTGGACGATCAGCTCGCCGCGCTGCTCGCCGCAACGGACGGCAGCCCGGCCACGCAGCTGACCGCTGCCGTCAGGCTCCTCGTCTCCCACACGGCGGGCTTCAAGAAGCGCTCGCGGGTAGCGAACCGCGAGTTCACGCTGCTGACGGGGTCGCGCCGGCTGGAGATCTCAGCGATCCGACAGCGGATGCGCGACCGGTTCGCCGAGATCATCCTCGCCGGGGCCCAGCAGGGAACATTCAGCCTGATCGGTGGCGACAACCTCGCGGCAGCCACGATGCACGCGGCCACCATCACGACGATGTGCGTCCGCATCAGCGAGTCGTCGCTGGAGAACAGCCCGCTCGACCTCAGCGCCCTGCAAGACCGCTACGCAGAGCTGGCGTTCCGGATGGTCGGAGCGCGGCTCCCGGTCACCGGATCCGGCGCCCCATCTCCTTAGTCGAGTAGCCGCCGAGCTCGGTCACTGCCCCCTGGAAGCGGTCAGAGTGCAGCAGCGACCAGAGCGGCGCGAGCAGGGGACTGTCCATGGCCTCGGCCGCCACGACCAGGTCGTAGGGCTCCTGCGTCACCGGCACGAAGTCGAGGCCGAACGCGCGGGCGGATGCCATGATCCCGAGGCCGGCGTCGCACCTGCCTGCCGCGATGGCTGCCGCGACGGCGAGGTGGGTGGGCTCCTCCCTGGCGTAACCGTCGATCGCGTCCGGGCTGATCTGCAGTTGCGCCAGCTCGTAGTCGAGCAGCACCCGGGTGCCGGCGCCGCGCTGGCGGTTGACGTAGCGCACGCCGGGCCGCGCCAGGTCGGCGACGCTTGCGAGGCCCAGCGGATTACCCGGCGCGACCATGAGGCCCTGGTCGCGGTGCACGAGCCGGACCACAGCCGGCCGGGATTCGCCGAGGACCCGGTCGACGTACGGCAGCGTGTACTCCCCCGTCGCCGGGTCCAGCAGGTGCGAGCCGGCTAGGTGGCACAGCCCGTCGCGGAGCGCTACCAGGCCGCCGAGCGAGCCGACATTCGACGAGGCTAGCGTGACCATCGGGTCGTCCGCCCGCAGCGCGGAAGCGGCGAGGTCGAGGACCAGGTCGTGCGAGCCGATGGCGACAATTGTCCCGGCAATCTCGTCGATCCCGCGCAGCAGCTCGATGCTGACCTCCTCGCCGGCGTGGTGCCCCTCATGCCCGGCGGGCACGACGAGCAGTCCGTCGGCGCGCACCAGCGAGGTGAGCACGCCCGCCCCGCGAGGCAGCGGCGAGGCGACGACGGTGCCGCCGACCATGCCGAGCCGCACGCGCACCCAGTCATCCATGCCGAGCGGCGAAGCGAGCTTGCGCGCGAGCCGCGCGCGCATTCGCGGCCGCCGCCGCGGCGGCGCACCGGCCAGCTCGGCGAGCAGCGGCTCGGCGAAGATGTCGAAGGTGAGCGCGGCGGACACCGGGAAGCCGGGTGCTCCCAGCACGGGTGTCTGTCCGACCGTTCCGAGCACCACGGGGTGTCCTGGCCGGACGGCGACCCCGTGAACGGCGAGTGTGCCGAGCCTGTCCACGACGCGAGCGGTGTAATCATCACGTCCCGCGCTGGACCCGGCCACGACGATGAGCAGGTCGCACTCGGCAGCCGCCGCTTGCACGACGCTCGTGATCCGGTCCGGGTCGTCGGGCTCGACCGGGAGACGGCGCACCTCGCAGCCGACCTCCCTGGCCTGCGCGGCCAGCATGACCGAGTTGGTGTCGAGGATCTCGCCCGGCCGGGTCGCGGCGCCGATCGGTCGTACCTCGTCGCCGGTCGGCAGGATCGTCACGACGGGGCGGCGGCGGACGAGTAGGTCGGTCGCGCCGGCCGCGGCGGCTGCGGCGATGTCCGCAGCCCGGAGCCGGTGGCCTTCCGGCAGCAGCAGCTCACCCGCGCTGATGTCCTCGCCGATCGACCGCACGTGCTGGTAGGGCGGCACGGCGGCGCGCAGCTCCGCCGCGTCGCCCGCGTAGTGCACGTGCTCGCGCATCACGACCGCGTCGCGCCCGCCGGGCATCGGATCCCCGGTGTCGACCACGTCGTAGGCGGCCGGACCCAGGTGCACCGGCGTGGTCTCGCTCGCGCCTCTGGTGTCCGCGGCCTGCACCGCGATCCCGTCCATGCCGGCGGCGTCGAACGCCGGGGAGGACCGGGTCGCCCAGACGGGTCCGGCAGTGACGAGCCCGGCCGCGTCCGCGACCGGCACCTGCACGGCGGGCAGCCGGGCGGGACAGCCCGCGGCCTCGCGGGCCGCGCGCCAGGCCTCCAGGGCCCTGGCCGCGGGCACATCCTTGATGAAGGGGCTGTTGCCTGCCATGTCGCTGCCCACCATAGAAGCTTCAGCGGTAGAGGGTGACCTCGACCTCGGTGCCGGCGTCGAGCCCGGTGGCCTCGTCCGGGATGACCAGGTACCCGTCGGCCGCGGTGAGGACGGACAGCAGCGCAGACAGGCCGAACACCGGCGCAGCCCTGCCATCGGCCACCCGGACCTGGACGACGTCGAGGCGGCCGGAGGCCGACGCCAGATCGCGGGTGAGCCTGGCCCGTACGGCCGGCTCGGGCGGCGGGGCGCTGCAGCCGCCGACAAGGCGGACCAGCTGCACTCCGATCAGCCGGAAGACGACCAGCGCCGAGCGCGGGTTTCCCGGCAGCCCGATGACCGGTACGCCATCGCAGTCGGCGAGCAGCGTCGGCTTGCCCGGCTTGATCGCCAGGCCGTGACACCAGATACCGGGCGGCCCGAGACGGGCGACTACGTCAGCCGTCTCGTCCCTCGCCCCGACCGAGGACCCGGCGGAGATGACGATCAGGTCGCTGGCCGGCAGCGCCGCGCGTAGCGCTGCTTCGAGCTGCGCGGCGTCGTCGGGCACGATGCCGCCGGCGATCGGCTCGCCGCCGGCCTCTGCCACCATCGCGGCCAGCGCTGTTGCCGTCGCGTCGCGCACCTGGCCGGGCCGTAGCTCGGCGGTCTCGGGCGGCACGACCTCGTCGCCGGTGGAGAAGATGGTCACCCGCGGGCGCGTGCAGACGCCCACCGTCGTCACGCCCGCCGCGCTGAGCATGCCCAGGTCCTGCGCGCGGAGCGGCCGGCCGGCCGGGACCAGTTCGGCGCCGACGGCGGCGTCCTCGTCGGCGCGCACGACACCCTCTCCGGGCGCGACCGGGCGGACGACCTCGATCGTGCCGGTCATCGCCTCGTGCGTGTACTCGATCATGACGACGGCGTCCGCGCCCGGCGGCAGGACGCCGCCGGTCGGCATGCTGACCGCCGCGCCTTGTGTCACCGCCACGCGTGGCTCTTCGCCCATGAGCACGGCGCCGGTGACCGACAGATAGCCGGGCAGGCCCTCCGACACGCCATAGGTGTCGCCAGCCCGAACCGCGTATCCGTCGACGGTCGAACGGGCAAAGCCGGGCAGCTGGTGCGGCGCCTTCACCGGCTCGGCGGGCACCCGGCCGAGCGCCTCGGTCACGGGCACGATCTCCGCGGGTGTCCTGCGGGACGGCCGGAACCCCGCCAGAGCCTCCGCGACCGTACGGGTCGTGAAGAACTCCCGCCCGGTGTCAGCTCTCGTCGCGGCCGCCGTCGCTGCTCGTGCTGGCGAGCCGCAGCACGCTCGCCACCGGCCCGAGTGCTACCTGACCGAGGCCGCAGATCGAGGTGCGCCGCATGACCTCCTCGAGCTCGCCGACCCGGTCGGTCACGTCACCGGGCCCGCCGCCGGCGGTCAGCAGGTCGGACAGCATCGAGTGTGCCTTGGCGGACCCGACCCGGCACGGCACGCACTTCCCGCAGGACTCGTCGCGGAAGAAGCGCAGTACGTTCACCGCGGCGGCGAGCAGGTCGGTGTCCTGCGCCATGACCACGAGGGCACCGGAGCCGAGCATCGATCCGGCGTCGCGGACCGTGCCGAAATCAAGCTCGACGTCGAGCTGGCCGGGACCGAGGAAGTTCGACGACGCGCCGCCGGGCTGGATTGCGCCGAGCGGCCTGCCACCTGAGACGCCGCCGGCCAGCTCCAGCAGTTCTCTTGCCGTCGTGCCCATCGGCACGCAGTACACGCCGGGGCGCTCGACGTGGCCGGAGACGGCGAAGAACTTCAGCCCGGCGTGCTCGCCCTTGCCCTGATCGTTCCACCAGCCCGCGCCGCGGCGGACGATGACCGGGACGTGGGCGAACGTCTCGACGGAATTGATGAGAG
>Ga0123356_10000964_pt1 | contig 31884 bp, 30 predicted proteins | sample TergutEmb28metaG_2_FD_92546 | JGI IMG/M metagenome (GOLD analysis project Ga0123356, IMG submission 92546) | Embiratermes neotenicus P3 segment gut microbial communities from Petit-Saut dam, French Guiana - Emb289 P3 | ecosystem: Host-associated > Arthropoda: Insects > Digestive system > Gut ...
TAGGCGATCAGATAGGTCGCGTTGCTGGAGAAGCTCAGCGTCAGGTACTGCTGCATGGACTCGAGCACGAGCGCCCCGAACAGTGGGCCGACGAGCGTGCCCATCCCGCCGAAGAAGGCCATCAGCGCGATCGACAGGTCGAACAGCGGGTCGAAGGCGGTGTTCGGAAACAGCTCGCCGATGAAGTCGAAGTACAGCCCTCCCGCCATGCCGACGAACAGCGCCGACAGCATGAACGCCGACAGCTTCAGCTTGCGGGTCTGGACCCCCATCCCGAGCGCGCGGTCCTCGTCGTCGCGGATCGCCAGCAGCTGCAGGCCGAAGCGCGACCGCCGGACCAGCCAGGAGGCGGCGATCGTGAGCACGAGGATCGCCAGCGCCACGTAGTAGAACGGTCGGTTGTAAGAGGCGCCGAGCCACGGCGCGGCCGGCAGGAACAGGCCGGAGGTGCCGCCGGTGAAGCCGAGGTTGAACGCCGCCAGCTGGAAGATGAAGAAGATCGCGATCGTCACCACGACGAACGTGTGCCGGCGGGTGCGCAACGCGACCAGCCCGACCGGGACCGCGATCAGCGCCGCGATGATTCCGCACAGTGGCAGCAGCGCGAACGACGCCCAGCCGCCGCCCACGTGCAGGTGCTCGCACAACAGCGCCAGCGCATAGCCGCCGCTGCCGAAGAAGACGGCGTGGCCGAGCGCCAGGTAGCCGGTGTAGCCGCTGAAGATGTTCCACGACGCGGCGGCGACCATGAAGACGAGCGTGAAGAACGCGATCGACGTCGTGGTCGGGTCGGTGACCAGCAGCGGGAACAGCCCGAACACAATCGCGATCACACCCCAGAAGCCGAGGCCGGCCGCTCGTCGCGCCGATCGTCGCCGGGCGGGCGGCGGGCCCTCGGCAGCCGTCGCGGCCCCGGCCGGCTCGCTCACTGTGCCCGCACCGCTGTCCGTCCCAGCAGCCCCTGCGGCCTGAAGGAGAGGACGATCACCAGCGCGGCGAAGTACACGAGCGGCGCCCACGTCGGGGACCACCACACCGCCACGACGTCGTTGATCACGAGGATGAACACGGCCGCGACCATGGCGCCGGCGAGCGAGCCCATCCCGCCGAGGATCACGATCGCCAGCAACCGGGAGATCAGGTCATAGCCCGTGTTCGGATTGAAGGCGTTGGTCGCCCCGAAGACGACGCCGCCAACCGCCGTGACGGCCACCCCGATGCCGACCGAGATCGTCCGCACCCGGTTGACGTTGACGCCGATCAGGTCGGCCGCCGTCCGGTTCTGCAGGGAGGCCCGGACGGCGCGGCCGAACTTGGTTCGGTACAGCACGTAGTACAGCCAGGCGAGCAATCCGACCGCCATCCCAAAGCCGATCAGGTAGATGTCCGGCAGGTAGAAGCCGAGCATGTGCACGGAGCTGTTGACGTAGGACGCCGACAGCTGCCGGTAATCCACCCCGTAGATCGCCGTCAGGATCCCCTCGATGATGATCGCCACCGCGTACGTCACCAGAATCGACATCTGCGTCCGATCCCGATCCGCCAGGCGCCGCATGAAGCAGAACTCGATCGTGACGCCCAGCAGGAACATCGCCGGCACGGTGATCAGCAGCCCCGGCAGCAGTCCGATCCCGGCGTGCGCCTCCAGTTCGAAACTGAGGTACGCGCCGAGGATCACCATGATCCCCTGCGCGATGTTGATGATGTCCATGACCCCGAAGATCAGGGTCAGACCGGCGGCCATCAGCGCATAGACGCCGCCGGTCAGGACCCCATCAACAGCGGCCTGCAGGAAGGCGGTACCCGACAAGGCCTACTTCCAAGCGGGCTTCGGGTAGAGCGGTCGCACCGACCCCGGGTCATTCGTCGGGATCACCTGCACCAGCTTGTTGCCCTGCCACTGGAACGTCAGCGTCTTCTGGGCGAGGTTCTCGCCGAGCTGGTCGAACTTGACCGGCCCCTGCACGCTGTTGAGCGTGACGCCGCTCTTCAGGTACCTGATGATCGCCGGCTGGCTGAAGCCGTGCGTGGCGTTGACCGCCTGCGCCAGCACCTGACCGACCGAGTACGCCTCGGCCACGTCGGCGTTGACGCTGCTGGCGCTGCCACCGTACTTGGCGACGTACTCCCTGACCATCTTCTGCGAGTCGGCCTTCTTATAGCCCGGGTACCAGCCGTTCGGCACGAAGATGCCGCTCTGCTCGCCGTGGACGGCGCTGACGAACGCGGCGCCCTGGTCCGGACCGGCGGTCGCGATGAACGCCTTCGGGCTGTAGTGCTGCTGGATGAAGACCTGGGTGAACGCCGACACGGTCGGCACGTCGACCGAGCCCAGCAGGACCAGGTCCGGCTTCGCGCTGGCCACCTGGCCGGCGATCGCCGTGTAGTCGGTCACCTCGTCCGGGAACACCTTCGACAGGACCGTCTTGACGCCCGCCTTCTGCAGGATGCTCTGCGCGAGCGGCAACTGCGGCTGCGTGAACGGGTCGTTGGACGTCACGTAGGCGGCCGTCTTCGGGCGCTTGCCGGCGGGCATCGACGCGATCCAGTCCGCAAACGTCACGAGATTCTGCTTGACCGGGATCGATACGTCGAACACGTTCCGCAGGCCAGCGCTGAAGACGGACGGGCCGCCGTCGGCGCCGCCGACCATCGCGTAGCCGTAGCGGGCCGCGACGCGGGCGGCCGGGACGCTGAGCAGCGTCGAGAACGGCCCGAAGATGAGCTGATCATGCTGCGAGCCGATCAGGTTGTTGTAGTTGGTCACCACCTGCGACGGGCTCGACGCATCGGAGATGATGTCGAGCTTGATCGGGTGACCCAGCAGGCCACCCGCCTTGTTCTGGTCGGCGGCCCAGAGCTTGTAGCCCCTGGCGAACGCCTGACCGTCGGCGGAGAAGTCTCCGCTCAGCGAAAGTGATGCGCCGATCGTGATCGGCGTACTGCTCGCGGCCTTGCGCGTCGCGGCGGCCCCGACCGAGCTGCCCAGGGCAACCGCCGCGGCAGCCAGCACGACAACGCTGATCGCAACCCTTCGAGGAATCCTCATTACCTCTCCCTTCAGCATCTCCCGCCCCGTCGCCAAGCCGGCGATCGAGGCCCCTCTTGCAATCGTTTGCAGCTTCGGAACGTACCAGCCCCGACTCGCCGCTGTCAACCGCGAATTCGCGCTCTTAACAGCTTTCTAGCCGCGCGCCGGCTGCGACCGCGGGGGCGGCTACCAGCGGTAGTGGGCGAAGGCCTTGTTGGCCTGCGCCATGCGGTAGATGTCGTCCTTGCGCTTGAAGGCGTTGCCCTGCTGCTGCTGGGCGTCGAGCAGCTCATGCGCGAGGCGCTGCGCCATCGTCTTCTCGCGACGCTGGCGGGAGTAGCTGACCAGCCACCGGACGGCGAGCGTCCGAGCCCGCGGCGGCGGAACCTCGACCGGCACCTGGTAGGTGGCGCCGCCGACCCGGCGAGAGCGGACCTCCAGCACGGGGGTCAGCGCCTTGACGCCGGCCTCCATTACCTCCAGTGGGTTCTTGCCGGTCCGCTCACCGAGGATCGCGAGCGCGTCGTAGACGATCCGCTCGGCGGTCGACTTCTTGCCGTCCAGCATCACCTTGTTGATGATCTGCTGGACCAGACGATTGTGGTGGACGGCGTCCGGATCGATCCGCCGGACCTGTGCGGCTGCCCTACGCGGCATTACTTGGCTTTGACCCCGTACTGCGAGCGGGCCTTCTTGCGGTCCGACACGCCCGCGGCGTCCAGCGTTCCGCGGATCACCTTGTAGCGAAAGCCCGGCAGGTCCTTGACGCGACCGCCGCGCACGAGCACCACCGAGTGCTCCTGCAGGTTGTGGCCCTCACCGGGAATGTAGGCGCCGACTTCCATGCCGTTGGTCAGACGAACGCGGGCCACCTTGCGCAGCGCCGAGTTCGGCTTCTTCGGCGTCGTCGTGTAGACGCGCGTGCAGACGCCGCGCCGCTGGGGCGCTGCGACCTTCTTCTTGCGACCCTTGCCCGACTTCAGGCCCGGGGTAGCGAGCTTCTTGGCCGGCTTCACGCGGCCCTTGTTCACCAGCTGATTGGTCGTCGGCATTCGGCGTGCAAATGTAGCAGGGGCGACACGCCGGGACGGTCACGCGGGGCGTGCGGTTCTGCAGATCGATCTGCGACGATCGTCGCTCAACGGCCTCCGAACGACAGGCACGGAGATCCTAGTGGACATATCGCGCGTTGAGGTCTTCGGCTACGACCTGAGTTACGTCCACGGCCGTTTCGTGCTGTCGGGCGGGCGCGAGGCCGACACGCTTCCGAGCACCGTCGTGCGTATCACGACGGTCGACGGTATCGAGGGCTTCGGCGAGGTGTGCCCGCTCGGGTCGGTCTACCTTCCAGCCCATGCCGCAGGTGCCCGGGCCGCTCTCCGCGAATTGGCACCCGCCGTCGTCGGCGTCGACGCGTCGAACCTGGGAGCGATCGAGGCTGCGATGGAGCGCGCCCTGATGGGTCACGGGTACGCGAAGAGCGCGATTGACGTCGCCTGCTGGGATGCCTTCGGCAGGGCAACCGGGGTACCGGTCTGCCAGCTTCTCGGCGGGCGACGGAGCGACGAGCTCCCGCTGTACGTTGCCGTACCGCTTGCGTCAGCAGCCGAGATGACGGGGTACGTCGAGGCGCGGCGCGCGGAGGGCTTTCGTCGTTTCCAGCTCAAGGTGGGAGGCAACCCACGGGACGACGTCGTCCGCATTCGGAGCGTCGTCGAGGCGACCGGACCCGACGAGGTGGTCGTCGCCGACGCTAACGGCGGATGGTCCCTCCAGGACGCGGTCGTAGCCGTGCGGGGAATCAGCGATCTCGAACGCGTCTTCGTCGAGCAGCCCTGTAGAACACTCGAAGAGTGCCTGGTCGTGCGGACCTGCACGACCCTGCCGATGATCCTGGACGAGAGCATCGTCGACGTGCAGTCGCTGCTCCGGGCACACCGCGAGCGCGCGATGGAGGCATTCAACCTCAAGCTCTCGAAGGTCGGTGGCCTTACCCGCGCGAAGCTGATGCGCGACCTCGCGGCCGCACTGGGCCTGCGCGTGACGGTCGAGGATACGTGGGGCGGCGACGTGATAACCGCTGCCGTGTCCCATCTCGCGGCAAGCACGCCTCCAGCGACGTTGTTCACCGTTTCGTTCATGAACGACTGGACGAACGAGCACATCGCCAGCGACGCTTCGCGTTCCAGCCTCGGAGTCGGCTCCGCCCCGATGGACCGAGGGCTCGGCGTCGACGTCGATATCGAGATGCTTGGCCCCCCGCTCTTCACCGCTCGATGAACAGCTCGCCGACGTTCAGCTTCGACGGCCGAGAGATCCCGATCCGCGATGGTGCGACGATCGCGGCGGCGCTCATTGCTGCCGGGGAATCCGAGCTCAAGCAGACTCGCCAGGGCGAGCGGCGCGGCGTCTTCTGCGGGATGGGCGTCTGCCAGGAGTGCCTCGTCGAGGTCGACGGCCGGCCGGGACAGCGCGCGTGTATGACCGGCGCGCGGGCGGGCATACGCGTTCGCCACCAGCCCGCACTGCCGCAGATGCCGACGCGCGTGTCGGCGGCGGATTCGGATGAGCGGGTGCGGCGCTGCGAGCTGCTCGTGGTCGGTGGGGGTCCGGCCGGGCTCAGCGCGGCCGCGGTCGCAGCCGAGGCGGGTCTCGATGTTGTGCTCGTCGACGAGCGGGCGAAGCTCGGCGGCCAATACTTCAAGCAGCCGGCAGACGCGGGCGCGAGTTCGCCTACTGATTCGCAGTTCGCCGCCGGGAGGGCGCTGATCGAGCGGACGGCCGCAGCCGGCGTCGAGATCCGCACCGGCCTCCAGGTTTGGGGCGTGTTCGGGCTCGATGCGATCTGCGCGATCGGCGCCGATGTTCGCTGGCGATTCGAGTGCGATGCACTGATCGCCGCGCCGGGGGCCTACGAGCGCGGGCTGCCGTTCCCGGGCTGGACGCTGCCGGGGGTGATGACGACCGGTGCGGCGCAGACGTTGTGGCGTAGCTACCGCGTCGCGCCCGGAACGCGAATCCTCGTGTCCGGCAACGGGCCGCTCAATCTGCAGGTAGCGGCCGAACTGGTCGACGGCGGGGCAACCGTCGTCGGGGTAGCCGAGCTGGCCAAGGCGCCCGTTCCCGGCCGGCTGCGGGGGCTGACGCGGATGGCGCTGGCCGATCCCGGCCTCATCCGCGACGGCCTTCGCTATCGAGCCACGCTCGCCCGCGCGCGGGTGCCGGTCATGCACGGCTCGCTCGTGGTAGAGGTCCACGGCAGGGGCCGCCCACGGTCGGCGGTGGTCGTGGCCGTCGACCGACTCGGCCGTCCCCGCGCCGGGAGCGAGCGTCGGTTCGACGCCGACGCGGTCTTGCTGGGCTTTGGCTTCGTTCCCTCCACCGACATCGCCCGCGCGCTCGGCTGCCGGCACGAGGTGCCCGCAGGTGCCGGCGATCTCGTGACGGTCGTGGACGAGCGCGGTGCAACATCGCGCGAGCACGTCTGGGTAGTCGGGGACGGCGCCGGCATCCGTGGCGCCAGGCACGCTCAGGCGCAGGGCGAGCTGGCGGGCCTCGACGCGGCCCGCGCGTTGAGGGGGTCGATCAGCGAGACGCTGGCGCGACGCGAGCGCGCGGCTTTGCGTGCGGCAGCCCGGCACCGGCATTTCCAGTGTGGGCTCCGGGACGTGTTCCTCGCCCACCGCCACCAGGAGGAGTTGGCTGCGCCTGAGACGCCTATCTGTCGCTGCGAGGGCGTCAGCCGCGACGAGGTCGAGCGTGCGCTCGACGATGGAGCCGGCCACGTCGGCGCGATCAAGCGGGTCACCCGAGCCGGCATGGGCCCGTGTCAGGGTCGCTACTGCGGGCCGGTGATCGCCGCAATGGCCGCCCGCCGGACCGGGCAGGCACTCGGCGAGCTATCCGGGTTCGCTCCAGCGCCGCCGGTCAAGCCGATCGAGATCCGCGCGCTGCTCGACGAGACCGGCGCACGCTGACTCGCGCTCATGGAGCGAACGCGGAGACGTCGGTCTCGGGCCGGTGCCCGCAGACGAGCTCGGCCAGCGTCCGGCCGAGCAGTGGCCCCGCCGTGAACCCCATGTAGGGGAACGCCCCGATGAACAACCCGGGGGCCCCAGGCAGCTGGCCGATCAGCGGCAGCCAGCTGGCGGTGGCGTTGACGAACCCAGCCCATGTGCGCAACAGCCGCGCCTGGGCGATTCCGGGGACGACCCGGGTCGCGACCGCGAGGTTGGCCAAGAGCGAGTCGCGATCCACCAGCGGCCGGCGGTCGCGCACTCGGGCTGGCCAGCCTCCCCCGATCAGGATCGAGCCGACCCGCGCCTGCTTGAGCGTCAGCGGCGCACCGGCGAAGTAGACGAGATGGCGGACCAGCGGCGCCACCGCCTCGGTCACCGATGCCTGGATCGGTTCGCGGCCCACGGCCACCGGAACTCCCGCCAGCGCGGTGACGGCCCCGGCCTCGACGCCGCCGCAGCTGACCACCTTCGCGCAGGCGACTTCGCCCGCGGAGGTCTGGGCGAGGAATCCGGCACCCTCGCGTGCCAGTGATGCCAGCTCGGTCCGCGGCCTGACGCGCGCGCCCGCGGCCACCGCCGCCCCCGCCAGGGCGGCGGTGGCCAGCAGCGGATTGGCCTTGCCCTCGTCGGGACAGAACTCGCCGCCGGCCATGCCCTCGGCAACGTAGGGGGCGAGCTCGTGCAGATCCGCCGCCGAGAGGAGCTCCGACGCCAGACCCTGCTCGTGCTCGATCGCCACCTTGCGCTCGATCGCCGGCAGCTGGTCCGGCGAGTCGGCGATCAGGATCCCGCCGGTGATCTCCACCTCGAGATCCACCCCGAGCTCGTCGCCGAGCCCGCGCCAGAGCTGGATCGCGTCGCGCAGGAAGCGGGTGGCCGGGGCGTAGGCGCGTGCCCAGCCGTCGCCACGCTCCATGAACGGCGGATGCTGGAGTTGGGCGTGCAGGCTGCCGGCGTTGGCGGCCGAGCCGGCCGACCCGAGCTCTGAGCGTTCGACGAGGATTACGTCGACGCCCTCACGCGCGAGATACCAGGCGGTGGCGACGCCCGTGATCCCGCCGCCGACGACCAGCGCCTGGCAGCTATCGGATGTAGCTGGCACCGTTGACGTCCAGCGTGGCGCCGCTGAGATGGCGGACCGTGCCGGAGGCGAGAAACGCGGTGAGCTCCGCGATCTCCCGCGGCGGGACCCACTCGCCCATCGCCAGCGTCGCGGTCACTGCGTCCTCGCCGCCCAGCTGAGCGGCCGAGATCTCGGACATGCGGGTGCGGACGATGCCGGGCGCGATCACGTACACGAGCACCCCGTCCGCCGCGTGGGCGCGAGCAAGCGTCTGCGCGAGCGATTTCAACGCCGCCTTGGACGCGCTGTAGGCGAGCAGGCCGGGGTTGCCGGAGCCCCGCTGGGCGGCCCAGCTCGACAGGACGATCATCGTGCCGCCGCCAGAGCCCGCGAAGTGGCGTACCGCCGCTCGCATGATGTTGGCCGGCTCGACCAGATTGACGGCCAGCGTCTGCTGCCATGCCTCGTCCCAGTCATCGTCGCTCGCCTCGAGCGGCGACTGGAGCATCACGGCCGCATTGCAGACCAACACGTCGATCCCGCCGCGCCACGCCATCGCCGTGTCCCACAGCTCGCGGCCGGCGCCGGGCTGGGCGAGATCGAGCGACACGAGATGGCGGCGGTCCGCCGGGATCTCGGCGGTGGCGCGCTCGGCGCCCGCGTGATCGGAGTGGTAGGCGGCGATCACCGACGCGCCGGCGCGGCCCACCGCCGCCGTGATCTCGGCGCCGATCCCCTTAGAGGCGCCGGTTATCAGCACGGTCCTGCCGGTGAGATCGGTCACGCGGCGACGGCCGGCCCCGGTGCGAACCGAGCCGCGAGGTCGTCGAGTTCCTGCAGCAGCGGCGTCAGCTTGCTGACGCGCTCCACCCCCTCGGCGCCGAGGCTCGCGAACGTGGTCAGCGGCGGCCGCACGTCGCCGACCGGGTACCCGGCGACTGCCGCGAGCGCCTTGGAGTAGCACTGGTGGCCGTAGGTCGGATGCCCCTCGGCGATGATCTCGTTGACCTGGTCGAGCTTGCGCTCGATGGCCTTGGCCTCCTCAACTCGCCCGGCGGTCAGCAGATCCCAGATCAGCGACGAAGCGCGCGGCGCGTAGTTGCCGAAGGGATTGACATAGCCGACGGCGCCGAGCAGGAACGACTGGACGATCCGCTCTCCGGCGAACACCTGCATGACGCCGCCCGTCGCCTCGACGACGTCGTAGACGCGCGCAACGTCAAGGCTCGCTTCCTTGATGTAGCGCACGTTCTCGAGCGACTCGGTCAACCTCGCGACGAGCGCAGCCGACATGTCAACGTTGGAGGTGACTGGGTTGTTGTAGAGCATGATCGGGATCGAGACGGCTTCGCTGATCGCCCGGTAGTAGCCGAAGATCTCGTCCTCGGTCGGCGTGTAGTAGTACGGGGGGACGATCATCAGGCCGTCGGCACCGAGGGCCTCGGCCTCCCTGCTGTACCGGACCACGTTATCGGTGTAGGCGTTCATCGTGCCGACCAGGACCGGTACCCGCCCGGCCACGTGGTCGATCGTCGCCCTGACGAACTCGGTGCGCTCGGCGTCGGACACGGTCAGGAACTCGCCGGTGCTACCGAGGATGATCAGCCCCGGGACCCCGGAGGCGAGCTGCCAGTCGATGAACCGACGATGGGCGTCTAGGTCGATCGCGTGGTGATCCTCGGTGAACGGCGTGATCGTGACGGTGTAGCTCCCACGGAATGTCATGTGACCTCCTTCTCTGTGCATGTCAGTTGCTCTCCTCCCCTCAAAGCAGACGGGACAAGAAGCGCCGGGTCCGCTCATGGCGCGGCGCGCTCAGCAACTCGTTCGGCGGGCCTTGCTCGACGATCACGCCGTCGTCCATGAACACGACCCGGTCCGCGACGTCGCGGGCGAAGGACATCTCGTGGGTCACGACCAGCATCGTCATCCCGTCCGACGCCAGGCTCCGCATCACGTCGAGCACCTCGCCGACGATCTCCGGGTCGAGCGCCGAGGTCGGCTCGTCGAACAGCATCAGCTTCGGGGACATCGCCAAAGCGCGCGCGATCGCCACCCGCTGCTGCTGGCCGCCCGACAGCTGGCGCGGGTAGGAGTCCGCCTTTTCGGCCAAGCCGACCCGGTCGAGCAACTCCATCGCCGCCTGCTGGGCGATGTGCTTGGGCGTCCGAGTCACCTGAGTCGGTCCCTCGATGATGTTCTCGATCGCGGTCTTGTTTCCGAACAGGTTGAAGTGCTGGAAGACCATCCCGATCGAGGCGCGCTGCTTGGCCAGCTCGCCTGGGGGGAGCGGGACCAGCCGGTTGCGGCGCGTGTATTCGCCGATCAGTTCGCGGTCGAGGATCACGCGACCCGCGGTGGGGACCTCGAGGCGGTTGACGCAGCGAAGCAGCGTCGTCTTGCCGGAGCCGGACGCGCCGATCAGGCAGACGACCTCGCCGACCGTGATGTCGAGGTCGATGCCCTTGAGCACCTGGCTGTCGCCGAAGCTCTTGTGGATACCCTGGAGCCGCAGCAGCGGGTGGGCGTGTGCGGTCGTGGTCATCGCTCAGACGCTGGGGCGGGCCCCGGGACGCAGGATCGCCGTCGCGTTCGCCCCGATCCGCTGGAGCATCGTCGGCGGCGCGTTGCGCGAGGTTCCGCGGCCGAAATGCCGCTCGAGATAGGCCTGGCCGATCGAGGCGATCGTCGTCATGACCAGGTACCAGATGCTCGCGACCACGAGCAGCGGGATCGTCGCGAAGTTCGCCGAGGAGATCAGCTGGGCCGTGCCCAGCAGCTCGAGGATCGAGATCACGCTGACCAGGCTCGAGTCCTTCAGTAGCGCGATGGCGTTGTTGCCGGTCGGCGGGATGATCACCGGCATCGCCTGCGGCAGGATGATCCGGCGCATCGCCTGGCCGCGTGTCATCCCGAGCGCGTGCGACGCCTCCAGCTGGCCCTCGTCGACCGACAGGATCCCGGCGCGGACGATCTCGCACATGTACGCGGCCTGGTTCAGGCCGAGCGCGAGACACCCGGCGGTGAACGGAGCGATCAGCGAGTTGGTGCTCCACGAGGCGAACGTCGGACCGCCGAACGGCACACCCAACGAGATCCTCGGCAGGAACAGCGCCAGGTTGTAGAAGAACAGGATCTGCACCAGCAGCGGCGTGCCGCGGAAGAACCACAGGTACATCGACGCCGCGCCGTTCATGATGACGCTCGGCGACAGCCGCATCAGCGCGAGCACGAGGCCGAGGGAGATGCCGATCGCCATCCCGATGGCGGTCAGCTCGATCGTCTTCAGGGCTCCCAGCAGGATCGAGTGCGCCGTCAGGTAGTGCTTGACCGTGCCCCACTCGATCCGCTTCGACGTGACCAGTATGCGGACCAGGTCGACGACCAGCAGCACCACGATCACCCGGCCCAACCAGCGCACGCCGGCCGAGGCGGTGCCTGACAGGCTGGCCTTCGGACGGCGCTCGACGTGACCGTCGAGCGCCGTCACGAGATCGCCGGATTCACGGGCCGCGTTCACGGCTTCCCGTCATACCACCTCACCGTGTGGCTTTTTGGGTTCGCTCGGTCAGGGCTTGGTGTCGCTGTAGACCGTCGCCTTGGTCACGAGGCCGTTCACGATCGACCACTTCTTCATGATCGCGGTGTAGGCGCCCGACTTGATCAGCTGGTCCATCGCGTTGGCGATCGGCTTGGTCAGACCGAGCCCCTTGGCGACTCCGGCACCCTCAGGCGTCGGCAGGAAGTTGAGCGGCTGCAGCACGAACTGATGCTCGGTCTTCTGGATCAGATATGAGAGCTGGTCCTCCGAGGAGGAGTACACCTCGACGCGGCCGCTGCTGACCGCCAGCTCCGCTGCAGCGTCGGACGGGAACGACTGCACCGTGACCGCCGGTTTGCCGGCCTTCTTGCAGTTGATCGACTGGATCTGCTGGATGAACGCCGAACCCGCAATCACCGCGACCGTATGACCGCACAGGGCAGTCGGTGTCTTGATGCTGAGGGCGGTGCCCTTCTTGACGGCGAACCCGGTCCCGACGTTGTAGTAGGTGACGATGTCGATCTGCTTGAGCCGAGCCGGTGTCTGGATGAACGACGTGAACGACGAGTTGTAGCGGCCACTCTGGATACCCGGGATGAAGCCGGTGAAGTTGCCCGAGGTCGTCAGGTTCCACTTCAGCCCGAGCACGGCAGCCACTGCCCGCCCGAGGTCGATCTCCCAACCGACATTCGTGCCGTTGACCACCTGCTCGTCCGGGGGGGCGTTGTTGTAGGTGATGTCGGTCATGCCGGTGCTCTGTACCGAGGTCGGCACCGTCGCGGCCAGTTTCGCGTTGGTCGAGATGGTCTGGCCGTCGATCTTCACGGTGTACGCGCTGGCGGCGCCGGTGGCGACCGAGGCGGCAAGACCCGCGACGACCAGTCCGGCGGACGCCGTCAGCACGACGCGGCGCCGGACCGAGCTCCAACAGCGAGTGGCCCACGAGCCCGATGGCTCTGAATGGGGATGCTGCACGGACCCTCCTCCTTTTAGTCTGTATGACAGCTATGCTCGCATGTCGAGCGTTTAGACGCAATACGTGCGAACCGTCGAGATAGTTGGCAGGCTAGGTTGCTGCTCCAACTCGCCGTCGCGCCGTTTGGGACTGGACATCGACGCCCCGGTTTGCCAGAGTTCGCATACCGTGCGAACGACCGCATTTCGAGCGCTGCCCCTGGTCAACCCAAGCTGGGCGACGCGATGAGCGGGTCCCGCTCGGCGGTGAGCACGCCTTCCAGCCTTGGATCGCTCGGCGAAACCGATCGCCGTCACGTGATGCACCCGTTCAGCGTGCTTCAGCAGCACGAGCGGGCCGGGCCGCGGCGGATGATGGTGCGCGGCTCGGGCTCGACGGTGTACGACGAGGACGGTCGCGGCTACATCGACGCGATGGCGGGTCTGTGGTGCGTCAACGTCGGCTATGGCCGGCAGGAACTCGCCGATGCAATGCACGAACAGGCGCTTCGGCTCCCCTATTACCACTCGTTCTCGTCGATGGCGACCGACACGCCGGCGCTCCTGGCCGAGCGCCTGATCGACCTCGCCCCTGGACGCATGTCGAAGGTCTTGTATGGCACCAGCGGTTCCGACGCCAACGACACCCAGATCAAGCTCGTCCGCCTCTACAACAACCTGCTCGGGCGGCCGCAGAAGAAGAAGGTGATCGCGCGCCAGCGCGGCTATCACGGCGTCTCGATCGCGTCCGGGAGCCTGACCGGGTTCGACGGCATGCATGCCGGCTTCGACCTGCCGCTCGATGGCATCCTCCACACTCGTGCGCCCTACCGCCTGCGCGAGGCGGAGCCCGGCGAGAGCGACGCCGACTTCGTCGCCCGCCTCGCGGCCGAGCTCGACGAGCTGATCGTCGTCGAGGGTCCCGATACTGTCGCCGCGTTCATCGCCGAGCCGGTGCAGGCGGCAGGCGGCGTGATCGTGCCGCCGGACGGTTACTTCGCCGCGATCCAGGAGGTGCTGCGGCGCCACGACGTGCTGTTGATCGCCGACGAGGTCGTATGCGGCTTCGGGCGTCTCGGAACCTGGTTTGGCAGCGACCTGCTCGGGATCGACCCCGATCTGATCACGGTCGCCAAGGGGCTGACGTCGGCCTACGTTCCGTTGTCGGCGTGCATCGTCTCCGAGCGCGTCTGGCGCGTGTTGGCGGACGAGGCCGGGCCGCGATCATTCGCCCACGGCTACACCTACAGTTCGCATCCGCTGGCGGCGGCCTGCGCGCTTGCGAATCTCGATGTGATCGAGCACGACGACCTTGTCGCAAAGGCCGGCGAGCGCGGCGCATCGCTGAACGCGAAGCTGCGAGCCGCATTCGAAGGTCACCCGCTGGTCGGCGAGGTCCGCGGGGACGGCCTGATCGCGTCGGTCGAGTTCGTCGCCCAGCGCTCGCCGACAAGGCTGTTCGAGCCGCTCGGACAGGTGTCCGCACGCATCGACGCGGCCTGCCTCGAGCGCGGCGTCATCACCCGAGCCCTGCCTGAATCCGACACGATCTCGTTCTCGCCGCCGCTCGTCATCAGCGAGGCCGAGATCGACGAGATCGTCGCCGTCGCCCGCGACGCGGCTGACGTCGTCGCCGCGGAGCTAGCCTGACGGGATGCCAAGCGGCAGCGCCAGCCGACCGCGGCTCGGGGTCATCGTGAACCCGGTTGCGGGGATCGGCGGCGCCGTCGCCCTGAAGGGCAGCGACGGGCCTGAGACCGTCGCGCTGGCCCGCACGCGGGGCGCCGTGCCGCAGGCGCCCGCTAGAGCCGGACGGGCGCTGCGCGGATTGGGCGCCGGCGGCTCGCTCGCGGTGCTGGCGGCACCTGGGGTGATGGGCGCCGACCTCGCCCGCGTGGCCGGCCTCGCCGTCACCCCCACCGGCGGCCCCTGCGAGGGTCCGACCACCGCCGAGGACACCCGGACGGCGGCGACCGCGATGCGCGAGTCAGGCGTCGAGCTGTTGCTGTTCGCCGGCGGCGACGGCACCGCGCGGGACATATACGACGCCGTCGGAACCGAGCTGGCGCTGCTCGGGATCCCTGCCGGGGTGAAGATGCACTCGGGCGTGTTCGCGCCCAGCCCCGAGGCGGCGGCGGTGGCCGGCGAGACGTTTCTGCGCCTCGGCTCCAGGGCGCGGCTGCGCGACGCCGATATCGCCGACGTCGACGAGCAGGCGGCACGCGAGGGCCGGGTGGACAGCGTCCTGTACGGCGCCGCACGCGTCCCGGACCTGCCGCGGCTCGTGCTCCCGACGAAGTCAGGCTCGCGGACCAACTCCGGTGCTGACCTGGAGGCGCTGTGCGCGGCCGTCGCAGCCGAGCTCGGGGCTGAGACGCTGTACCTGCTCGGCCCCGGCACCACGACCGCAGCTGTGCTCGACGCGCTGGGCCTGCGGGGCACGCTGCTGGGGGTCGACGCGATCAGGAACGAGCGCCTGCTGCAGGCCGACCTGACCGAGGCACAGATCCTGGCGCTGCTCGATCGGCACGGCGACGATGTCCGCCTGATCGTCGGTCTTGTTGGCGGCCAGGGCGCCCTGTTCGGCCGCGGCAACCGCCAGCTCGGCGCCCGGGTGCTCCGGCGGATCGGCCGCAGCCGAATCACGATCCTCAGCGCCGCCGACAAACTGCTGGCGCTCGACCCCCCGAGCCTGTGGGTCGACACGGGAGATCCGGAGTTGGACGCCGAGCTCAGCGGCTACGTCCGGGTTGACGTCGCCCCTCGCCGGCAGATGGTGATGAAGGTTTCACGTTGATGACCACCTCGAGCCAGGAGGAAAGGGTGACCGGCACAGCCCATCCGTACATGGCCAACTCGGCCCCCGAGCTGCGCGAGGCGCTCTGCGCCGCGGTCGGCGTCGGCGATCCCGACGAGCTGTTTGCGCAGATCCCGGCCGACCACATCACCCAGGCGCCGTTCGCGCTGCCCCCGGCGCTCGGCTCCGAGGTCGACCTCTCGCGCCATCTCAGACGGACGCTGGCGGCCAACGTCGACTGTGAGGCGGCGCTCAGCTTCCTGGGCGGCGGCTGTTGGCAGCACCACGTCCCCGCCGTCTGCGACGAGCTCGCCACCAGGACCGAGTTCCTTACCCCGGTCTGGGGTACCCCCTCCTCCGACCACGGCCGCAACCAGGCGTGGTTCGAGTTCGCCAGCCAGCTCGGCGAGCTGCTCGAGCTCGACTTCGTTGGCCTGCCGGTCTACAGCTGGGGCTGTGCGACGGGCCACGCGATCCGGATGGCGGCTCGCCTGACAGGCCGCCATGAGGTGCTGGTGCCTGAGTCGATCGACGTCGAGCGGCTGGCGGTGATCCGCACCTACTGCGAGCCGCCGGGGATGATCGGCCACATCGACGTGCGACTGGTCGAGATCGATCCGATCACGGGCGGCCTCGACTGCGACGCCCTCGCCGGCGCGCTGTCCGATCGGACCGCGGCTATTTACTTCGAGACTCCCGGTTCGCTCGGCGTGATCGAGCCCGACTGCGAGCGAATCGTCGTGCTCGCCCACGCCGCCGGCGCCGAGGCGATCGCCGGCGTCGACCCGATCTCGCTCGGTGTGTTGGCGCCGCCCGGGCAGTTCGGGGCCGACATCGCGGTCGGCTCGACGCAGCCGCTCGGCGTCCACATGAACTGCGGCGGGGGCGTCGGGGGCTTCATCGCCAGCCGCGACGAGGAGCGCTACGCGCGCGAGTACCCAACGCTGCAGGTCAGCCTTTGCCCCACCACCAAGGAGGGTGAACGCGGCTTCGCGCTGACGTTGTTCGAGCAGTCCTCGTACGGCTCGCGCGAGCTCGGCAAGGACTGGACGGGCAACTCGGTCTACCTGTGGTCGGTCATCAACGCCGCGTACATGGCGCTGCTCGGCCCGGCCGGCTTTGCCGAGCTCGGCGAGCTGATCCTGCAGCGCAGCCGCTACGCCGCCGCCCGGCTCGCCGAGATCCCCGGCCTCAGTGTCCGCTGGCCCGGCTTCTTCAAGGAGTTCGTCGTCGACTTCTCTGGCAGCGGGCGCACGGTGGCGGAGGTCAACGCAGCGCTGCGGGAGCACTCGATCTTCGGGGGCCGGGACCTGTCCCAGTCGCATCCGCAGCTCGGCGAGTGCGCGCTGTATTGCGTCACCGAGGTCCACACCCAGGGGGACATCGACCGCCTCGTCGAGACGCTCGCGGAGGTGCTCCGATGACCCGGCTGCGTCGCTACCACGCACCCGTCTGGGACGAGCCAGTGGTGATGGAGATGGGCAGCGAGGGCCGGCGCGGGATGCTGGTGCCCGACGCCGAGCCGCAGGTCCGAGAGCTCGCCGGCGACCTGGACTCCCTGCTCCCGGCTGGGCAGCGCCGCACCCGGCCGCCACAGCTTCCGCAGCTCAGCGAGTTCGAGGTCCAGCGCCACTACCTGCACCTCTCGCAGGAGACCCTCGGGATGATGGGGATCAGCCTGTTCGGGACCTGCACGATGAAATACAACCCGCGGTTGAACGAGCTGCTGACGGCGCGCCCATGGCTCGCCGAGCTGCACCCGGACCAGGATGCCGACACCCTCCAGGGCGTGCTGGAGATCGTTCACGGCCTCGACGAGATCCTCTGCGAACTGTCGGGCATGGCCCGGTTCGTGTTCCAGCCCGGCGGTGGTGCCGACGCTGCGTACACGCACGCGTGCGTGACCCGCGCCTACCACGAGCATCGCGGCGAGCTCGATCGCCGCGACGAGGTGATCACGACCATTCAGGCCCATCCATGCAATTCCGCGACGGCCGCGGCGGCCGGATTCAAGGTGATCACGCTGCCACTGGAGGAGGAGGGATATCCCTCGGTCGCCGCATTCGAGGCCGCGGTCTCAGACCGCACCGCCTCGCTGATGGTCAACAACCCCGACGACATGGGCATCTACAACCCGAACATCAAGCGCTGGGTCGAGATCGCGCATCAGGCGGGCGCGCTCGCGTTCTACGACCACGCCAACTTCAACGGGGTGATGAGCCGGTTGCGCGCCCGCGAGCTCGGCTTCGATGCCTGCATGTTCATGCTGCACAAGACCTTTGGCGCCCCCAAGGCCGGCGGCGGGCCAGCCGTCGGCGCCTACGGCTGTTCGGAGGAGCTGGTGCCGTTCCTGCCGCGTCCGCTCGTCCACCGCGACGGGAACCGCTACACGATCGAGCACGAAGCACCGCTCAGCATCGGCCGCGTTCGTGAGTTCTGGGGCAACGTCCCGCAGATCGTCAAGGCCTACTCGTGGGCTCGCGCGCTCGGAGCGGACGGCATCCGCCAGGCGGCCGATCTGTCGGTGCTAGCCAACAATTACATGGAGCGGCGGCTGCTGGCGATCCCCGGGATCACCAAGTCATACCCGCAGGTCGAGGCGCCGCGCCTCGAGATGACCCGCTACAGCCTTGCGAAGGTCACCGAGGAGACCGGTGTCGGCGTCGTCGACATCCAGAGTCGGATGGTCGACTTCGGGATCGACGCGTTCTGGATGAGCCACGAGCCGTGGCTGGTGCCGGAGCCGTTCACCCCTGAGGCGGGAGAGTTGTGGTCCAAGGAGGACATCGACTACTGGATCGACGTGCTCGCGGCAGTCATCGCGGAGGCATACGAGGACCCTGAGACGGTCAGGACGGCGCCGCACAACCAGACGATCCATAAGGTTGACGCCTCGGGCGCCAACGACCCCGACCGCTGGGCGACCACCTGGCGCGCCCACCAGCGCAAACAGGCGGCCCCCGCCGCAGCGTAATGCCCAGCCGGGTGGCGATTGTCGGTGCCGGCAGCATCGGCTCGAGCTGGGCGGTCGTGTTCGCCCGCGCCCGCCACGAGGTGGCGCTGTACGACTCCGACCCGGACCGGTTGCCGGCCGCCGTCGCCGACATCGACGCCCGGCTCGCGGCGCTGGCGGACGCCGGCCTCCTCGACGAGCCACCCGACGAGATCGCCGGGCGAGTCGCCGCCCACAGCGAGCTTGCGGTAGCGCTGGCCGGCGCCGTCCACGTGCAGGAGTGCGCTCCTGAGTACCTCGAGCTCAAGCGCACGCTGTTCCGGGAGCTCGAACGGCTCGCCAAGCCCGAGGCGACGCTTGCGAGCTCGTCATCGGCGCTGACGATCAGCCAAACCGCCGGCGAGTTGCGCAGCCGCAAGCGCTGCCTGGTCGTCCACCCCGCCAACCCGCCGCACCTGCTGCCGATCGTCGAGCTGGTGCCGGCAGCCTTCACGGACGAGGTCGTGGTCGAACGCACCGCCGACACCCTCCGGCAGGCCGGGATGTCGCCGGTGCGCGTCAGGCGCGAGCTCGAGGGGTTCGTCTACAACCGCCTGCAGGGGGCGCTGCTGCGCGAGGCCTACTGCCTCGTCCGCGACGGGGTGATCGGCGTTGAAGAGCTCGACCGGATCGTCCGCGAGGGGCTCGGGCGCCGCTGGGCAGTGATCGGGCCGTTCGAGACCACCGACCTCAACACCCGCGGCGGGATCGCGGTGCACGCACGCCGGATGCGGGACGCCTACGGGCGGATGGGCGCCGAGCGCGGCCAGCACGACCCGTGGGACGAGCCGTTGATCGACGAGGTGACCAGGCAACGCCGCGCATTGCTGCCGCTGTCGGACTGGGACGAGCGCGTGGCCTGGCGTGATCGCGCGCTAATCGCCCAGGAGCAGGCGCGGCGTCTGCCTGCCCTGGGCAATAACATCGCGAGCCGTGGCGAGTAAGGCTGTGAACGGTTCGGGGACCGCGGTCCGCAAGCGCTCACGGGACTTCAACCAGTCGCTCGAGCGCGGCCTCGAGATCATCGAGACCTTCGGTCCGGAGGCGGCCCATCAGACGGTCAGCGAGGTCGCGACGAAGACGGGCCTGACCCGCGCGACCGCGCGACGGTTCCTGATCACACTCGTCGAGCTCGGCTACATGGTGACCGACGGGCGGACGTTTGCGCTGTCACCGCGTGTGCTGGGGCTCGGCTACTCGTTCCTCTCCGGGCTCGGCTTTCCGAACGTCGCGCTCCCGCACCTCGAACGCCTCGTCGCCGAGGTCGACGAGAGCAGTGAGGCTTCGATCCTCGACGGGAATGACGTCGTCTACGTGACCCGCGTCCCGGGCACGAAGCTGATGACGATCGCCGTCAACATCGGCTCGCGCATGCCGGCCCACGCCACCTCGATGGGTCGCGTGCTGCTCGCCGGTCTTCCCGACCAGGAGCTCGAGTCCTATCTCGCCTCGACAATCCTGAAGCCGATCCTGCCGAGGACGGTGACCGACGCCGCGACGCTGCGCGAGCGGGTCATGGTTGCGCGCAGCGACGGCTACGCGATCGTCGACCAGGAGCTCGAGGAGGGGTTGCTGGCCGTGGCTGTGCCGATCCATGACCGCTTCGGCCGCGTGATCGCCGCGATCAACCTGTCGACGCTGATCACCCGCCACACCGTCGACTCAGTCCGTGACCAGCTGCTACCGCCGCTGCAGCGCTGCGCGGCGATGATCGACCGCGACCTGGCGAACGTGGTCTAGGGCCTCCTAATAGCGAGCTTCGCTGATCGCGACGAACGTCTTGTCGGGCTCGACCAAGTACGCGTAGCTCCAGTAGCCACCGCCCGGCAGCGCGACGGTCTGCGGTTCGGACAGCAGCTCGACGCCGGAGTCCCGAAGCCCAGCCGCAGCGCGCTCGATATTCCGGACGCCGATCGCGAACTCGAACGGCCCCAGGTGGCCCCAACTGCCGCTCATATCCGGTGATGGCGGGAAGTGCTGGACCGGCTCCATCCCTGCTCCATGCGGGTTGGTCAGCAGCATCATCCGCTGGCGCGGCGGTGTGCGCGGCGCGTACCAGGGATTCATTGGCTCGAAGTATCCGTCGCTCTCGAACAGCTGCCCGATGAAGCCGAGGTCGCGGTAGAAGTCGCGCGTGCGCTCGATGTCCGCGACCCCGAAGGCCACGTGGTTGACGCCCTGCGGGCCGTCTTCGACGGGCCACCCCGACTCCAGGTCGCGCCATTCGATCATCTCGATCTTGGTGCCGTCTGGATCGCCGACGTACGACAGGCTGCAGAGCGTCCCGTGGGGTGGTAGCGGCGACTCGTTCGGCTCCATCAGCCCCGGGACTCCGCGATCGTCGACGAGGCGCCGGTAGAGCGCCGCCTGATCTTTGACGTGAATACAGACCTCGCACACGCCGGGCTCTCCCCAACCGATCCCCTCGGGCATCGGCGGCGGTGCTTCGTCGGTCGTCGAGACGAGTTTCACCGCCGCCAGGCCGAGCGGCGTCGGGCGCCCGGGACGCAGCATTGCGACCCGCGCGGTGACAGGAGAGCGGCCTGCGATCCGCTCCAGCCCGGGGAGTTCGAGCTCGGCGTCGAAGGCGACGTCGGTGAACCCCAGCTCAGCGTAGAACGCGAGCGAACGCTGCATGTCGGAGACGCCAACGCCGATGTGATCGACCCCCAGCGCGAGACCTGGACGCAGCGCCTGTCTCATTGGACCTCCTCAACGTGACCGATGCCTGCGAAGAATAGCCTTGTACCGTCCTTTGTCCACTCTGCGAGCGAACGTACGCTTGACGAGCGCCCGGAATCCTGGTTGACTCGCCGTGTGCGAGTCGGTGCGAAACTGCCGAACAACGGCCCGCTGCCGCTCGAGCGCGGTATTCCCGCACTTGCCCGCGCGCTTGAGGATGCGGGCGTTGACTCCATCTGGGTCTCCGACCATGTCGTGCTCCCGCGAACGATGGATTCGCCGTACCCATTCGCCGCCGACGGCCGTGCCGACTGGCCAAGCGACATGCCCTATCTCGAGCCACTGATCGCCCTGGCGCTGGCGGCAGCCGCGACGGAGCGGGTCCAGATCGGGACCGCCGTCCTGGTGCTGCCGCTCCGAAACCCGGTGATGTTCGCCAAGCAGTGCGCCTCGATCGACATCGCCAGCGGTGGCCGGCTCGAGCTCGGGCTCGGTGCGGGCTGGCTCGAGCGGGAGTTCGACGCGCTCGCGGCCCCGTTCGCCCGACGCGGCGCGCGCCTGGGCGAATGGATCGAGATCGCGCGCGACTGCTGGACGGGGAGGCCGACCGCCCGCACCTCTAGGGACTACACGCTGCCGCCCGAGATCCTCTGCCTGCCAACCCCCGCCCACGAGATCCCGATCCTGATCGGCGGCCATTCGCCGCCGGCCTTGATCCGCGCCGGTACGATCGCCGATGGCTGGCTCGCGCAGCAGACCGCCGGTGAGTTCGACCCGGCGAAATTGGCAGGTGAACGAGCAATCGCGGTCGACGCCGCGCGAGATGCGGGCCGGCCGGCCGAGCGCCTTCGAACTGTCCTGCGAATAGTCGGATCAGCCAAGCGCTTCGACGTGGTCGCCGACGCGCTGCCGTCGCTCGGGGAAGCCGGCGTCGACGAGGTGATCGTCGACCTCGACTGGGAGACCGACGACCAGGCCGGGCAGGTGGCGGCACTGCGGGCCGTTGCGGTCAGCGCATGAGCGACACCGCGATCTCGCTCACGGGGCGCCGCGCGCTCGTCACCGGCGCCGCCAGCGGGATCGGCGCAGCGATCGCCGCCCGCCTCGCGGCCGCCGGTGCACTCGGCGTCAGCCTTGACATCGCGGCGCCCGCCTCGCTGCCCGCCGGCTGGCACGAGCTGATCGCCGACGTCCGCTCCAAGGATGCGGTGGCCCAGGCCTGCGTCGAGGCATCCCGGCGGCTCGGCGGCGAGTTCGACCTGGTGGTTGCCGCCGCCGGGATCGTCCCGCCATGGCGCCCCGTCGCCGAGCTCGACATCGACGAGTGGGACGAGGTGTTCGCCGTCAACGTCCGCGGCGTTGCGTCGACGCTCAAGCACGCCGCGCCGCTGATCGCCGATGGCGGCGCGATCGTCGCAATCGGCTCGATCAACTCGTGGCGCGGTGACCCCAATCTGGCGAGCTACGTGGCGAGCAAGCACGCGGTGCTGGGGATTGTGCGCTGCGCCGCGATCGATCTTGGGCGCCGCGGGATCCGGGTCAACGCCGTCGGCCCCGGACCGATCGCGACCGAGGCCCTGCGCTCCCGGATCGAGCGTCGGGCGCGGGCTGGCGGGCCCGCGCCCGACGACGCACTGTCCGCCGCCGCCGCCCAGACGAGCCTCGGCCGGATCGCCACGATTGACGACGTCGCCGGCGCGACACTGTTCCTCGCCAGCGACCTCGCGGGCGGGATCACCGGGCAGCTGCTGGCGGTCGACGGTGGGATGCTGTGAGTGGCGAGCTCGATCTCGACGACCGCGTCTTGCTGTTAACCGGTGCCTCGGGCGGGATCGGCAGCGTCACGGCGAAGCTGCTGCTAGAGCGGGGCGCGCTCCTCGTCGCCCACTACGGGGAGGATCGCGCCGGGGCCGAGGCGGCCTGTGCCGAGGGCCCGGACGAGCGCGTGCTGCTGCTGCAGGCCGACCTGGCGCAGCGAGGCGCTGGCCGGGAGCTGTGGCGCCGGGCGCTCGCGTGGCGCGGTCGCGTCGACGTGCTGATCGTCAACGCTGGCGTCGCGGTCAACCTGCCGTTCGAGTCCAGTGACTCCGACTGGGATGCGGGTTGGGAGCGGACCTTCACCGTCAACGTCGCCGAGCCGGCGAACCTGATCCGAGCAGCCCTGCCGCACTTTGTCGAGCGCCGCCGGGGCGTGCTGATCGCGATCTCGAGCTGGGCCGCCCAGCGCGGCTCGGCGCTGCCGGCGCACACGGCCTACGCCGCCTCCAAGGCAGCGCTGGCGAACGTGACGCTGTCGATCGCCCGCAACCACGCGGCCGACGGGGTGTTGGCGCATGTCGTGGCGCCCGGGATCGTGCGAACCCCGATGTCGGAGATCTCCGCCACGGCGCGCGGCGGCATCGACGCCGTCCACGCGATCCTGCCGCTCGGCGAGATGGTCCCGCCGATCGAGGTCGCGCGCCTGATTGCGCTGCTCGCCACCGGGTCGATGCGCCACCTCGCGGGCGCCACGATCGACCTCAACGGGGCCGCCAACATTCGCTGATCGGCCGGGATCGAGTGCGCTTGACAGCCCCCATCCCCTCGTGCACTATGCGCACATGCTCTCGCTATCCGAGCACGATGCTTCGCGATAGGCGGCACAATGCCTGGACCTGAAGTCGCAGGGCCCCCACGTCCGATCGAGCGAACCGCCGTCACGCACGCCGCCCACGTCATCGGAGAGCCGGTCGTCGAGGTCGAGGGCCTGCGCAAGTCGTTCGGGTCACACGAGGTACTGCGAGGGATCGACCTGCAGGTACGTTCCGGCGAGCACGTGGTCATCTTCGGGCCGTCAGGCTCGGGCAAGTCGACGTTGCTGAGGACGATCAACCTGCTCGAGGAGCCGACCGACGGCTCGCTGCGGGTGCTCGGCACCGAATACGGCCCGAGGTGTCCGCCCGGCGTGCGGCGCGGCCGGCCGGTCGAGCTGCGGCGTCGGGTCGGCATGGTCTTCCAGCAGTTCAACCTGTTCGCCCACCTGACGGCGCTCGAGAACATCTCGCTGCCGCTGCGCGCGGTGCGTCAGACCAAACGCGGCGAGGCCGAGGAGCGAGCCGCGCTGGCTCTGCGCCGGGTCGGCCTCTTGCGCCACGCCGGTCACTTCCCGCGCGAGATGTCGGGCGGCCAGCAGCAGCGGGTCGCGATCGCCCGGGCGCTCAGCCTGGATCCGAGGATCATGCTGTTCGACGAGCCGACCTCGGCGCTCGACGCCGAGCTCGTCGGCGAGGTGCTCACCGTCATGCGCGAGCTCGCCGAGGGCGGCATGACGATGGTGGTCGTAACCCACGAGCTCGGCTTCGCGCGCGAGATCGGGGACCTGAACGTGTTCATGGACGACGGGCTGATCGTCGAGTCGGGTGATCGCACCCTGTTCGACGCGTGTCTGAACCCGCGACTGCAGAAGTTCGTGGCGGCGGTCCTATGACGGTCCTCGCCGTCGCGCTGGACTGGAGTTACGTCTGGTCCAACCGCGGCGCGTTACTGCACGGCCTGCTGACCGCCGTCGAGGTGGCCGCCCTCGCGCTGGCGATCTCGGTACTGGTCGGACTGCTGCTGGCGCTCGCGCGGATGTCGCGCCCGCCGCTCAGCTGGCTCGCGGCCGCGTACATCAACGTGTTCCGCGGCGTCCCCGTGATCGTCACCGCGCTGTGGGTCTTCTTCGGCGTGTCGGAGGCCACCGGCATCAACTTCTCGGTGTTCGTCGCAGGGGTGGCGTCGCTGTCGCTGCTGTACTCGGCGTTCATCTCGGAGATCTACCGCTCCGCGCTCGAGGCGGTGCCGCGCGGCCAGCGAGAGGCGGGGCTCGCGCTGGGGATGACGCGACTGAGGGTGTTCGTCTCGGTCACCCTCCCGCAGGCGACCAAGATCGCCATTCCCAACATTGGCAGCATGTTGATCGGGATGGTCAAGGACACCTCGGTGCTGTTCGTGATCGGCACGACCGAGGTCGTCGCGACGGTTCAGAACCTGGGCGCCACGAGCTACCAGTACTTCACGCTTTATACGGCGGCGGCGATTATCTATGTCCTCGTCGCGTTCATCGTCGACTTCTCGTTTCGGACGATCGAGAAGACGATGCAGACGCCGCCGCACGGGCTACTCGCGCGCGCGGCGACGAGCCGGCGCCGGCGTCGCGTCGCGGCAATCACGGCGCGATTCGAGGCCGGCTAGTGGCTGTGCAGCCGGACGTGCAGGTACAGCCGCATTGATGTCACACCACAACAGGGGAGGAGTCATTAGCAATGTCCAAGATGGGTAGATGGACAGCGGGGCTGGGAGTCGCTCTGGCCGGAGGTCTCGCAGCGTTGATTCTCGGGCTGACCGCCACCGCGAGCTCGGCGGCGAGCAGCAGCGCCCCTCCCGGTCTGATGACCCAGGGGACGCTGGTCGTCGGCATGAACCTCCAGTTCAAGCCCGAGATGTACCTCAAGAACGGCCAGCCGGCCGGCTACGACGTCGATCTGTTGCACAAGCTCGCCGCCTACGCGCACGTCAAGTTGCAAATCGAGAACCTGGCGTTCACGGGCCTGATCCCGGGCCTGCAGACGAACAAGTTCGACCTCGTCTCGGTCGGTCTGTCGCCGACGGCGGCCCGCGAGAAGGTCGTCAGCTTCACCAAGGCCTATGTCCCATACGCTCAGATCGTCGGGATCCCGACAGCCGACGCGAACACGATCAAGAGCATCGCGGCGCTGAACAAGACGGGCAACGTGATCACCGCGTTGCTGGGTTCGACCGACCAGACGGAGGCGAAGAAGGTCTTCCCGAAGGCGACGGTCAACGCGCTCGCCGACGAGAACTCTGACTTCTCGCTGGTCGCCACCGGGCGCGCCCAAGCGATCGTCGTCGAGGATTACCTGCTGGCGCAGTACAACAAGGCCAACCCGGGCAAGCTGGTCGAAGCCAAGATCAAGCCACTCGACGTCCAGTACGGGTCCTATGCGGTCCAGCACGGCAACACCGCACTGGCCAACTACCTGAACAAGTTCCTCTGCACCGAGGACAAGAACGGGACGCTGGCGAAGCTGTACGAGAAGGACTTCGGCACACCGAGCTTCGTGGGCGTTCCCGCCTGCTGAGCATGTCACTCCCGCGCACGACGACAGACGTGCTCGTCGTCGGGGGCGGGCCTGCCGGACTGGCGGCGGCCGCGAAGGCGGCCGCTGCCGGCCTGTCGGTGATGCTTGTCGACGAACGTGTCACCCTCGGCGGGCAGATCTACAAGCGCATGGGGCCGGGCTTCGAGGTCGACAACCAGCGGGCGCTCGGCCGCGATTTCGCGGCCGGCAGCGACCTGATCGCGTCGGTGACGGCTAAGGGCGTGAGCGTGCGAATGCGCACGGCCGTGGTCGACGTCGATGGGCTCGTCGCAACCGTCTGCGAGGACGAAACGCGGACATCTGCGGTCGAGGCGCGGTGGATCATCCTCGCCCCCGGAGCCTACGACCGTCCCGTCGCCTTCCCGGGCTGGACGCTTCCCGGCGTGCTGACGGCTGGCGGCGCCCAGACCCTGGTCAAGACCCAGCGCGTCCTCCCCGGTCGGAAGATCGTGTTCGCAGGCAGCGGCCCGGTCGCGCTGGCGTTCCCCGCCCAACTTCACCACCACGGCGCCCAGATCGCGCTGGTCTGCGAGGCGGGGCCGTCACCCCGAGTCCGCGACGTCGCGGCGATGCTCGTGGCTGCCCCCGGCAACCTCTCGCTGCTGCGTGATGCCGCCGGGTACCGTCTCGAGCTGGCCCGCGCCCGGATCCCGCTCAAGTACAGGCGGATCGTGGTCGCCGCCGAGGGCGCGGATCGCGTGGAGTCAGTGACCCACGCGTCCGTGGGCGCCGACTGGCGCGTGATCCCCGGTAGCGAGGAGCGGGTCGCCTGCGACACGCTGTGTCTCGGCTACGGCTTCCTGCCGTCGGTCGAGCTGCTGCGACTCGCCGGCTGCGCGCTGGACGAGGACGAGGACCGCGGCGGCTCCGTGGCCCGCCTCGACGAGTGGATGCGGACGACCGTGCCGGGGATCTCAGCAGCCGGCGATGGCACCGGCGTCGAGGGCTCGCTGGTCGCCGTTGACGAGGGTCGCCTGGCCGCGCTCGGCGTCGCGCTCGAGCTCGGCGCGCTGTCGCCGGCCCAGGTCGAGCCCGAGGCCGCGGCACTGCGCCGCCGCCTGTCGCGACGGCGCGCGTTCCGCGGCGCGCTCTCGCGCATGCACCGTGTCGGCGCCGGTATCTACGAGCTCGCCACTCCGGACACCGTCATCTGCCGCTGTGAGGAGGTGACGCGCGCGACGCTCGAGCCCGCGCTTGCGGCGTCCGCCGATCTCGGCGTCGTCAAAGGCCTGACGCGGGCGGGGATGGGGCTTTGCCAGGCCCGCAACTGCGGGCGGACGGTCGCCGCGCTGATCGCGGCCCGTCACGGCCGCCCGATCGGCAGCGTCGCCACAGCGACGCCTCGACTCCCGGCACGGCCGCTGCCGATTGCCGCAGTCGCGGACGATTCGATCGAAGACCATGGCTTCTTCACCTCACCCACCGAGCTACCGTCCTGACGCGCCGGTCGCCTGGTTGTCGTTGGCTGAGACCGGCGCAGCTCTACCGGCCGATACCGACGTGCTGGTGATCGGCGGCGGACTGATCGGTTGTGCGCTCGCTTACTACCTGGCGCGAGCCGGGGTGACGGTGACCCTGGTCGAACGCGGCGAGCTCAACCGTGAGGCGTCGGGGACCAACGCCGGCAGCTTTCACCTGCAGGTCGCGATCCACCAGCTGACCGGGCTCGAGGTCGACAGCGTGGCCGACCGGCTGCTGCCCGAGATCCGCCTGTATGTCGAAGGAGCGAAGCTGTGGCAAGCGCTCGAGACCGAGCTCGACGGCTCGGTTGAGATGCACATCACCGGGGGGCTGATGGTTGCCGAGACGGAAACCGAACTGGCGCTGCTGCATGCCAAGCGGCAAATCGAACGGGACGCAGGGCTCGAAACCCATGTCCTCGAGGGCGAGGAGCTTCACTCGTTCGCGCCGTACCTCGCGCCCGATCTCCTCGGCGCCACCTATTGCCCGATCGAGGGGCACGCCAACCCGCTGCTGGCCGCGCCGCTGTACGCGCTGCGAGCGTCCGAGGCGGGCGCGGCGATCCGCACCGAGGCGCCCGTCAGCGCAATCGACGTACGCCACGGGGGTGGCTTCTTGGTGCGGACCGGACGCGGCGACATTCGCGCCGCGCGCGTGGTCAACGCCGCCGGCGCGTGGCTGGGCGAGGTGGCTGCACTTCTGGGGCTGCGGCATCCGATGCGGCGCGAGGGACTCCACGTCAACGTCACCGAACCGCGGGAGCGCCTGCTGACACCGCTCGTGCAACACATCGGTCGCCGACTGACCCTGAAGCAGTCGTCCAACGACACCTTCATCATCGGTGGCGGCTGGCCCTCCAGGGCGCTCGGTGGCGCCGCCCGTTACAAGACCGTCTGGGCGAGCACCGCCGGCAACGTGGCCGTCGCCGCACGTGTCGTGCCGGAGCTCGCCGGAGTGCGGCTCGTGCGCACCTGGTCCGGCGAACTCGCGTTCACCGACGACCTGTCCCCGCTGGTCGGCGAGTCGGGTCGCGTTCGCGGGTACTTCACCTGCATGGCCACGACCGGCTTTACGCTTGGACCACTGATGGCGAGGATGCTGGCGGAGACGATCGCCACGCCGACCGTCCCGTCACTGCTCCCCGACGACTTCGCCCCCGATCGAGCGCCGGACCCGGTGCCGGCGCACACATAGAGGAGGACCAGATGGATCGCAACGACGTCTCCTGGCGGGGGTATTGGGTGGCGTGCCCAACCCCCTACGGCGAGGACGGAGAGCTCAGGCTCGACCTCCTGGAGGCGCTGCTCGAGCACTACATCGAGCACGGCATCCACGGTGCCTTCGTCAACGGCACCACCGGAGAGTGGTTCTCCCAGAGCCACGACGAGCGTCGCCTCGTCGCCGAAACCGCGATAAGGCATGTCGGCGGACGGATCCCGGTGGTGATCGGTTGCACCGACTACACCGCGAGATCGGTGATCGAGCTGGCTGAGCACGCGATGTCTGTCGGCGCCGCCGGCGTCGGCGCGAGTGCCCCGGCCTACAGCCGCCCGCTCGACGACGAGATCGTCGCCTTCTTCGAGGACATCGCCGAGGCGCTGCCGCACGCCCCGGTGATGATCTACAACTGGCCGCCGGGCACCAACGTCGACATCGGCCCCGAACTCGCCTCGCGGCTCGTCGAGATCGACCCAATCGTCGCGATCAAGGACAGCACTGGCAACTTCGAGCAGTTCGTCGAGACGACGCGGACGGTCGTCGACCGCGTCCGCGTGATGGGGCCGTTCATGTCGAGCGCCGGCTACGAAGCGCTCAAGCAGGTCGGTGGCGACGGCTTCATCGGCGGCGGCGCGATCCTCGATGATGACGACCCCCGCTTCTGGGAGGCTCACTGGCGCGACGACTCCGCCTACTGCGAGGCGCACTCCGAGCGGACCGACCGGATCTTCGAGAAGCTGTGGCTCCCGGGCGGGTGGCGCGGGCGGTTCGGCCACTACCAGAGCCAGCTAAAGGCGATCATGGCGATGATCGGGCAGCCCGGCGGGACCGTGCGGCCGCCGCGGCTACCGGTCACCAACCCTGACAAACTGCGCCAGATCCGGGAGATCCTGATCGAGGAGCAGATCCTCGTACCGGAGCGGACCGGAGCCACCGGGACGGCGGCGTGAGCCGAGCACCCCTGCCGACCGGTGTTCGCCGCGGCGTGACCGTGACCGTGACGGTCGACGGCGAGCCGCTGGAGGCGCATCTCGGCGAGACGGTCGCCGCCGTACTGATTGCGCATTCTGGGTCGCCGGCGCTGCGGACCACGCGAAGCGGCAGCGCGCGCGGCTTGTACTGCGGGATGGGCGTCTGCTTCGACTGCTTGGTGGTCGTCGACGGCGTCCCCAACACGCGCGCCTGCATGACCTGGGTGCGCAACCGAATGGAAATCCGCCACATGGACGGTCTGGTGGCGGCATCCGAAGGAGGCTGGTGATGCTGCGTGTGAGTAGCTTGTCGGAGGCGGCGGGCGCGCTGGTTCGCGACAACCTTTACATCGACGGCCAGTGGACCGACGGGGACGGCCAGCCAATTGCGGTTTGTAATCCGTCGAGCGGTGAGCTGCTCGCGTCCGTCGCGAGCGCGTCGGCGTCGCAGGCCGAGCTGGCGGTCGCCGCCGCCGAGCGCGCGTTTCGCGAGTGGTCGCGGCTGCTGGCCAAGGAGCGCGCCGCGATCTTGCGGCGCTGGTACGAGCTGATCGTTCAGCACGTCGATGAGCTGGCCCGGATCGTGACCGCCGAGGAGGGCAAGCCGCTGGCCGAGGCGCGCGGCGAAGTGCTGTACGGGGCGGGCTTCGTCGAGTGGTTCGCAGAGGAGGCCAAGCGCGCCTACGGCGACGTCGTTCCGACCAACGCCCAGAATCGACGGATCGTCGTGATCAAGCAGCCGATCGGCGTCTGCGCGGCGATCACGCCATGGAACTTTCCATCGGCGATGATCCTGCGCAAGGCGGGCCCGGCGCTTGCCGCCGGCTGCACGATGGTGCTGAAGCCTGCGAGCGAAACACCCCTCTCGGCGCTGGCGCTCGCGGAGCTCGCCGATCGGGCTGGGGTCCCGGCCGGCGTCTTCAACGTCGTCCACGGGGAGCCGGTCGAGATCGGTGCGGTCCTGACCTCGCATCCCGACGTGCGGGCGCTGACTTTCACCGGTTCGACCGCGGTCGGGAAGTTGCTGGCAAAGCAGTGCGCCGGGACCGTCAAGCGCGTGTTGCTGGAGCTCGGCGGCAACGCCCCGCTGATCGTTTTCGATGACGCCGACATCGAGCTCGCGATTGCCGGCGCAATGAACTCGAAGTTCCGCAACACGGGCCAGACCTGCGTCTGCGCCAACCGGATCCTCGTGCAATCGGGAATTCATGACGCGTTCGTGCAGCGCCTGACAGAGGCGACCGCGGCGCTCGCGGTCGGCGACGGCCTTGAGCCGGACGTTGCCCAGGGTCCGCTGATCACCGAGGAGGCCGTGGCTAAGGTCGAGCGGCACGTCGCTGACGCCGTCGCACAGGGCGCCCGGCTGGAGCTGGGTGGCCACCGACATACCCATGGCGGCACCTTCTACGAGCCGACGGTATTGACGGGCGCCCGGCCGCAGATGCTGATCGCCCAAGAGGAGACCTTCGGGCCGCTCGCCGCGGTGTTCCGGTTTGAGACCGAGGCCGATGCGGTGGCGCTCGCCAACGACACCGACTCGGGACTGTCAGCCTATTTCTTCACCCGCGACCTGGCCCGTGCTTGGCGTGTCGGCGAGGAGCTCGAGTTCGGAGTCGTGGGCATCAACACCGGCCTGATCTCATCGGAAGCCGCTCCGTTTGGCGGCGTCAAGGAATCCGGCCTTGGCCGCGAGGGCTCGCGTCACGGGCTCGATGACTACATGGAGCTGAAATACCTTTGCTTCGAGGGGCTGTAGTTACAGGCTCGTAGTTCACGCGGGGGCGTGCAGCCCGAGAGCCTCGTCGACCGGCACGTACGGGACGCCCGCCGCCTCGGCGACGGGGGCGTATGTGACCTGGCCGGCGGCGACGTTGACGCCGAGCTTCAGCCCGGGGTTGGCTGCGACTGCATCGGCCGTCCCGCGGTTCGCAAGGTCGATCACGTAGGGCATCGTCGCGTTGGTCAGCGCGTAAGTCGAGGTGATCGGAACCGCGCCGGGCATGTTGGCGACGCA
>Ga0123356_10000965_pt1 | contig 31881 bp, 22 predicted proteins | sample TergutEmb28metaG_2_FD_92546 | JGI IMG/M metagenome (GOLD analysis project Ga0123356, IMG submission 92546) | Embiratermes neotenicus P3 segment gut microbial communities from Petit-Saut dam, French Guiana - Emb289 P3 | ecosystem: Host-associated > Arthropoda: Insects > Digestive system > Gut ...
AGGCTACAGACACACACTCACAATATGTAACAATTAATAGCTTTCGATGACTACAACAGTTACGTGAACGCACATCAATGTTACGCAGTACACATTCTTTTCACACCTGTAACCTTGATTGGCAACTGCACTAAGACTCCATTACCAGCTGCTCATGTTATCAGCTGATGCATTTCTCTCCACACAACTACATGTTCGGGAGAAGAGGATAAATTTTTCTGACTTTTTTAAACGAATGAATAAACCAGTTAATGAAGTTAAATTTTATCCCCCCCCCCCCATTTTGTCAATAGTAAATTCAAAAAATCTCTAAATTTGCTTTTTCGTTTAAACCTATTTACAAAATCTTAAAATAGCGTATAATAATATATATCATTAAACAAATATCTCTGAGGGTAACTTATGCCAATTGTTTCTTCGTTTTACGGAATAATAATTCAAATGTTTTTTAACGAAAACGCAGGTCACCACACACCTCATTTTCATGCAAGTTTTGCAGAATTTGAGGCGGTTTATGATTTTGACGGAAATAAACTTGAGGGCAATATGCCAAAATCAAAATCAAAACTTATTGAAGCATGGGTGGAATTACACAGAGATGAACTGTCTGCCTCTTGGAAAGCGTCAAGGCAAGGGGCAATTATTAAAATAGAGGGGTTGAGATAATGCGTCCGCAGTTAAAGGCAGTAATTCCCGAAGTGGGTTACAAGTTGCGCTTGCAGTATTCAAACGGCGAAAAGCGCATTTATGACGCAAGCAAATTGCTTGCGAATCCGCTTAACCGTTCACTTGAAAATTTGGCTATTTTTGAAACGGCAAAGCTATCTGGTTGCGGTGTTGAATGGTGCAACGGAATAGATATCTGCCCCGATGAACTATATAGTTTCAGTTTGAAAGTTATTTAGATTTGTTTTTAGCTATTAACACGGAAAAATCCGTAACTGCCCCATAGTGGGCAGAATGTGCATAACCGTGGGTGCAACCCACGGCAGATAATGCTAAGCTATATAAAAACCCCACCCCCTCTCTTTCTGCCTTTGGCTGAAAGAGAGGGGGTGGGGTTAGATTCTTTCGTGCTACATTTGCCCCGCGCTACGCTAACGCTTGCACGGGGTTATGCACATTTCACCCCTTTGGGGTTCTTTCGGAAAAACAAAAAATCGCATTTTTTTGTTTTTCACCTTACAAAATTTAGCGTAGCGTGAATAATTTTGCGCAGAGGGGTGAATGTTGCCGATTTATCGGCAATAGAGGGGGCAGGCGGTGAGGTTTAACGAACATTGCCCCCTCAGCAGAACGCAAGAAATGCAATAGGCATTTATTGCGTTCTGATTTAATATTCCATTTTTGATAAAAGGTAATTTGCCAAATCCTTAACTTGAACTCTTTCTTGTGCCATGGAATCTCTTTCGCGTACGGTTACTGTGCCTGTTTCGGCGGTGTCAAAGTCTACGGTGATTGAGAAAGGCGTGCCGATTTCGTCTTGCCTGCGGTAGCGTTTGCCTATGCTTGCGGTTTCGTCATAAGTTGCAGGGAATTTTTTGGTTAAATCTTTATAAATTTCTTCCGCAAGTTCGCGTTGCTGTTTTTGCAGGGGCAGAATTGCCACTTTGTAAGGTGCAAGCGCATGGTGCAACCTTAAAACCACGCGGGTTTCACCGCCCTCAAGTTCTTCTTCGTCATAAGCGTTGCAAAGGAATGCAAGAACCACGCGATCCGCACCCAAACTTGGTTCAACGCAGTAAGGGGTGTATTTTTTATTCGTTACGGGATCAGTGTACGATAAATCCTTGCCCGAATGTTCTGTGTGTTGCTTTAAATCATAATCCGTTCTATCTGCTATGCCCCACAATTCGCCCCAGCCGAAAGGAAACAAAAATTCAAAATCCGTGGTTGCTTTTGAATAGTGGCTTAGTTCCGCAGGATCGTGATCTCTTAGCTTTAGGCTTTCTTCCTTAACGCCAAGCCCTAAAAGCCAATTTTTGCAAAATTCGCGCCAATATTCAAACCATTCTAAATCCGTACCCGGTTCGCAGAAAAATTCAAGTTCCATTTGTTCAAATTCGCGGGTTCTGAATGTGAAGTTGCCGGGGGTGATTTCATTTCTAAAACTTTTGCCGATTTGTGCGATTCCGAATGGTACGCGCATACGCGAAGAACGAACCACATTTGCAAAGTTCACGAAGATTCCTTGCGCGGTTTCGGGGCGAAGGAAAACTGCTGATGCGGTATCTTCGTTAACCCCTTGAAAGGTTTTAAACATTAAGTTAAATTTCCTTACGCCTGTGAAGTTGATTTTACCGCAATCGGGGCAGGAAATTTTGTTATCCGCTATAAATTTTTCAAGTTGCGTATTGTCCCAACCTGCAATCTTTGTGCTTAATTTCTTTTTTGCAATATAATTTTCCACAAGGTTATCTGCCCTGTGGCGCGTTCTGCAATCCTTGCAATCCATAAGGGGATCGGAAAACCCTGCAAGGTGTCCGCTTGCTTCCCACACTTTGGGGTTCATTAAAATGGCGCAGTCCACACCCACATTTAAAGGATTTTCGGTAACAAATTTTTGCCACCAAGCCTTCTTCACATTGTTCTTAAGTTCCACACCAAGAGGGCCGTAATCCCAAGTGTTTGCAAGCCCCCCGTAAATTTCGCTACCCGCGAAAATAAAACCTCTGCCCTTGCAAAGTGCGTTTAACTTATCCATGGTTAATTTACTCATAAATCACTTCCTAATATACTTATTCTTATTAAACTAAAAGTAAGCAGTAATGTCAAGCGAAAGCCTTTCATAAAAATATAGTATGAAGAAGAATTACGAAAACCTGCTTGTGAACATAGGCGCGAACCTTGTTATTGTGGCGGTTATAGCCATAATCCTAATCGGCGCATTTTCGGGCGCAGTTCCTGCAAGCGGAAAAACCAAGGCAATTTATAGCGGAAACACCGCCGAAAAGCGCGTAAGCCTCATGGTAAATGTGTACTGGGGAACAGAGTATATTGACGCCATGCTTAATGAATTTGAAAAACACAATGTGAAAACCACATTTTTCTTAGGGGGCATTTGGGTGGCGAAGAATGCGGACTTGGTTAAAAAAATGGTGGAACAGGGGCATGAAATCGGCAACCACGGCTACTTTCATAAAGATCATAAAGCCCTAAGCGAAAAGCAAAATGAGGACGAAATATTGGTAACCCAAAAGCTGATTGAAAGCATTGCAGGTGTGCGCACAAGCCTATTTGCACCGCCCTCTGGTTCACTTGGAAACAATATGTTTACCGTGTGCGAAAGGCACAATTACAAGGTGATTATGTGGGGCAAGGACACAATTGATTGGCGCGATAAAGACGCTGAAATAGTATACAAACGCGCCACCACGGATACCCAAAACGGCGATTTAATCCTAATGCACCCCACCGCCCACACCCTCAAAGCCCTACCGCGCATTTTAGAAAACTTAAACCAAAAAGGCTTTAAGGCGGTTACGGTTTCGGAAAATCTTGCACCGACTAGTAAGTGAGGCTAAAGCCATGAAGACGGCTATAGCCATGAAGACGCAAACAAGTTTGCTTGTGAAGACGCGTGCGTTGCACGCTTGTGAAGTCGCAAACAAGTTTGCTTGTGAAGTGTCGCTTCGCAACATGAAGGAAGTTTATATATAATAATCCACCATGCAGGCTTGCCTGCACTTCATAAGGCGAAGCCGTCTTCACAAGCGTAGCGTCTTCACGCGCCAAAGGCGCACTTCATAAGCGTAGCATTTCACAAGGCGAAGCCGACTTCATTATTTTAAAAAATACTTGCTTCCCCGCGTGCGTATAGTATATACTTAGTGATACTATGGGGAAAGTTATAACATTAAAAAACGGTTTAAGGCTTGTTTGTAGCCCGATGGCAGGCACGCGCAGTGCGTCTGTGGGGGTTTTTGTGGGCGTGGGAAGCGCGCATGAGCCAAAGGAATTAAGCGGAATTTCGCATTTTATTGAACACATGATGTTCAAAGGCACTAAAAAGCGTTCGTCTTACGATATTGCAGAGGAAACCGAAAGCCTTGGTGTGGATATGAATGCTTTTACTTCGCGTGAGATTACCGCGTACTACACCGTTTCCACGGACGAACACACTGAAAAGTGCATGGAAGTTCTTGCGGATATTTTCTTCGGTTCGGTTTTTAGTGCTGGTGAGATTAAAAAGGAAAAGGGTGTGGTTCTTGAGGAAATTTCCAAATATGAGGACGATCCTTCGGATTTATGTATAGACATTTTATATCAAGGCTTTTTTGGTGAGGGAAGCCTTGGCAGGCCTGTGCTTGGCACGCGTGAAACGGTTTCTTCCTTTACAAGAAAGCAAATTCTTGATTTTATTTCCGCGCATTACACGCCCCAAAACACAGTTATTTCTCTTGCAGGAAATATCACCGAAGAAGAGGCTATTAAATTAACCAATAAATATTTCGGTGAAAAATTTAAAAACACCGCTTTAAGCGCGCCTGCCCCCGAAAGAAAATTCCCTGCCGTTCAGCTTTCGCAAGAACAAAAGGACATTGAACAGGCGCACTTGGTTTTCGGATTTCCTGCGTATTGCTACAATAATGAAATGAGTGTGGCTTCTGCCATTTCTGCCAATGTTCTTGGGGGCGGAATGTCCTCACGGCTTTTTAGGGTGCTAAGAGAAGAACTTGGCATTGTTTATGAGGTTTATGCCTCTGTTTCGGAATATAAAACCCACGGAATGCTAACCGTGTACCTTGGCACAAATCCTGATTCCCTTACCACTGCTATCTCTGCCGTTAAGCAAATTCTTACCGATATTAAAGAAAACGGCGTAACCGAAAAGGAATTTTTAAAGGGGAAAGAACAATTAAAAACTGGGCTTGTGCTTGGTTCTGAAAAATCCTATTCCATTATGCGTGCTTCAGCTGTGCGCTTACTGCTTGCAAATGAGGAATTTAGCCTTGATAAAGCAATGGAAAGGATAAACGCAGTAACTATAGAAAAGGTAAACAAAGCAATTTCCCAAATGCTTATCTTTAACGAAATGTGCGCAGGCTTCGTGAGCAAAACAAGAGAAGATATAATTAAAATTTTTAACGAACAAGAATAATATGCCGTTTTGGTGGCGGATTCTTTGAAACAAGGAGGATTATGAAATTGGCAAGAAAGATTTTGATATTAGGAGTGGTTTTGGTTATGTCGGCTTTTGTTGCGACAGTATTGTGCGCCTGTGCCGATCAAGCGCAAGGCATTATGCTACGATATAGCTTTGAGGAGTCGGCATACGACATTGATGATGTTTCTTTAAGATTTTACTTTGGAATCTCTCAAGGCGCTATTGACAATAGGCGCGGAAAGAATAATGCCTTTGCTGATGGCGTGTATGCGTATGACAACATTCAACTATTTTTCTATAAAGCAGGCAGATACGAAGCAGGCTTCGATAATAGGTTTATTCCAATTGATTTGAATGACCCGAACATATTTTTTATAAGTGAAATTGCAAAAGAGGAATTTTATGGCGAAAAGTATTTGCAGAACAATTTTAGAGGTAGAGATGCGGTTTATAATCACTCTGAAATGATAAAAATTCCGACAGAGCTTTTTGAAGAGGAAGCAGGAACTCTGTTCTTTTGCTTAAGAATTAATAAAACTTTAAAGGCAACAGGAGAATACATATCGGATAATCATTTATTGCCTATCAATTATAGAATTGGCGGCGAAGAAGTTTACATTAACCCCAACAGTAACTAACCAAAAAATATAAAAAACATAGGAGAGATTTCAATCGTGTTTAAGAAAGGAACTATCACTAATAAAAAGGCTTTCGCAATTTTTGTTGCCCTGTTTGTCATGTTGGCTGTTATTGGCGCGTTTTTTGTTACAAATGATACCGAAACGAAACTGACATATGCGGATTCTACCGAAATCGTAGAAGCGGTCTACTATGAATTGTCACCGATATTGGACAAGCATTTATATGAAAATGGCGAACAACTGGAAATTAGCTTTACGCTTGACTCTCAGTATGTTTTATCCAATATTACATTTGAAGTTTACGGCTTTGAAGTAATCGCCGCCCCCGTACTTAACGGCGGAAACTCAACCATTGGCGTAGTTTTGGAGCATTCAACAGGATATCTTTTGGGCTTAGACATTTTTGATACGGAAGCTCGATTTACCTTATATGCCGAAGTGGTCGGAGGCAATGTTTTTGATTCAAGCATTTATGGATACGCGACTATAAACGGCATATACATAGGTCAATATCAAGCGGAACAGCAAGATGCAATAACCGCATCCGAAGAGGCGCTACTCAATACCCCGAACAGTTCCGCCAGTTCCACAAATTCTTTTTCAGCTACAGTTTATGTTGGTGGAAAAATACGATGGCAAGATGCTGGTGGCACATATCAAAATCTGCAAAGAACAAAAGTTGAGTTTGTTTACGCTTCCGATTTGGGTAACGGAACATACATGCCGTGGGGGGTTACATACTTCACATACACAAACAACAGTGGCGATTATTCCTTTTCGCTTACAAACCCGCTTAACTTGGATGTATCCTTAAGAGTATATGCTCAAGGGCGAAATGTGGATTGGACAAGTGGCGATGCAATTACCAACAACAGCTTTACGATTTATCAAAACGGCGGACTTGAAAGGCATTGGCATGGAGTTTCATATATGTCCAGTCCGAACGGAACATACACAAGAAACCTTGATATGCAAAATGACATTGATACAACGAGAGGTTTTGAAATCGGTCAAGCAGTATTGTGGGCGGCTAACTATTGCAGAGAAATGCACGGAATAGATGCGCCCCATGTCGCTGTAAATTACCCGAGCAACATTGCGAACAATAACTCGCCGGGTTATTTTGATTTTGGTGTAACATCGCGAATTTTTATGCCGTCTGGCAACATAAATTGGAGTGTGGTTATGCACGAATACGGGCATCATATTGGCTGGCATTGGGGATTTGATCTACACCCAGCTCAAAATCTTGAAATAATTATGGGCGTGCCACCCACTGTACCCTATGATTACCATTGGGAAGACAGCATGTTTGACGCACCCAAAGGAGCTCGCTATTCTAAATCTCAAAATATTCGCATTTCGTGGGCAGAAGCGTGGGCGGAATTCTTTTCTAAAATGGTACGGCACTATTATTTGCTACCTCTTGACGCAATAACAGCCACGGGCACAGACATTCGTAGCTTTGACATTTCGGAGGGCGGAGTAGGCAATGCTCTTCTCTTAAACGGCGAGGCAAGCATACGCACCATAGAGGCCGTTTTATGGCGCATATATCGAGATGTCTTTAATGCTGGACGCCTTATCGGAAACATATCCAACCCGAATCATTCGCAGTATCAAGACATAAGATATTCGCATAAACTTTTGTGGGATGTTATTAGGACGAGCCAAGTAAGTGCGCCTACAACGGAGAGGAATTTTTCGACTTTTGCGAATTATTTTATAAACGAATATCCGGAGTATAGGTCAGGCTTTGGGCAAATATCTGCCATTCATGGCATTTCGCCAAATACATTTGCATCATCATCTTACACTGCTTCAAGCCCGCCAACATTTACATGGCAGCGTGGGTACCCAAGTGCAAGATTCCCAGTCAATAGATTTGACCTTGTTTTCTATGATAGGCTCGGTGCAGAAATATTTCGCAGAAATTTAGGCAATCCGTCTACACTGTCCTATGCGTTGCCTCTTCTTGACTGGCAACAAATCTACAATAACAATACAGGCTTCGTATCTGCGCATATTTTTGCGTATCAAACAAATGATCCGATAACGGGTGGATTTATTTCTGAGGGCATCCGTTTTCAACTGCCAATGAGTATAAATTATCGCGATGCAAGAACAAATGACTTTTGGTGGTTTATAAAACCTACCCTTCCTTTTAGCGGAGAGCACGGAGCAAATCACCCCACAATTCATACATACGGAACAAACACCACTTTGGTCAATCCTACAAAAGCAGGGCATGCATTTGGCGGCTGGTATAGCTTGGGTAATGGAAGCGGCTCACCTATTACCGTGCTTTCTGCCACGGGACATACTAACAATATTACGCTATACGCAAAATGGACACCAGTTCCCACTTACGGGGTTATTTTTAACACTTACGGTGGTAGCTCAGTGCCGTCTCAAACAGTATATGCTGGTCAAAAAGCATCAAGACCAAGTGCAGATCCTACAAGAGCAGGATATTTATTTGATGATTGGTACACAAGTTCCAGTTATATAACAAAATTTGATTTCAATAATAATGTTATTAATTCCAATACAATCATTCACGCAAAATGGATGCCGAGTTTGCAATATACACTAATAACATCTGGTGCAAACGCAAATACCTATTCGGTCTCTGGGGGCACGCTCACTACCGCTCAAAGCATTTCAATTTCGACTCATCATCCCGTTGATGGCAAGGCAATAACCGAAATAGCGGAAAATGGGTTTAAAAACTTTACGAGCTTACAGAGTATAATAATTCCCAATTCAGTAACGAGCATAGGCTTTGGCGCGTTTTTTGGATGCAATAGCTTAACCACAATCACAATTCCGTTTGTGGGCGCGACGCTTAACGGAAATACAAACAAACATTTTGGGTATATATTCGGAGATCAATACCCAAGCGAACAAAATAATCTCGTCCCTCAAGCTTTGAAAGCAGTAACGATAACAGGAGGGAACGCAATAGCCACAAATGCGTTTGCTTTTTGTCAAAGTATACAAACGATAAATTTGCCGAGTGCATTAACCGCAATTGGCGCGGGCGCGTTTGCCTTTTGCGTGAATTTAACGGACATAAACATACCGCATGGTGTCAGCGCGATCGAAAGTGGTGCATTTGCACATTGCAATAGCCTCACGAGCATCGTATTGCCGTCCACAATTGTAAGTATAGGCGAATATGCATTTAACTCTTGCTTCCTTCTATCTTCCATAAATATCCCGAATTCTACCACGCACATAAGTAACAACGCTTTCCAAAACTGCGCCTCACTAACATCAATAACCATTCCCAGCTCCGTTACGAGCATAGGATTCGGTGCGTTTGAAGGGTGCAGTAGTTTAGCGTCTATCACAATTCCGTTTGTTGGTGCAACGCTAAACGGGGGAATAAATACGGACTTTGGATTTATTTTTGGTTCCGTGGCAACATATGCCCAAAATGATTTTGTTCCTGCGTCTTTGAAAACGGTAACAATAACGGGGGGGAGCCAAATTCACGAATTTGCATTTTGGCGTTGTGCAAATATCCAAACAATAAACCTGCCAAGCACATTGATCTCAATAGCAGCACATGCATTTATCAGCTGCGAAGGTTTAACGAGCATAAATATACCTTACGGCATTACCACAATTAATTACGCTACATTCTCTTATTGTTACAGCCTTGAAAGCATTGTACTGCCAAGCTCACTCACAAGCATCGCTGCCCAAGCCTTTGCTCAAAGCGGACTTAGTAGCATTATCATCCCCAATTCGGTAACTTTTATCGGAAATGGCGCATTTGCGGACTGCAAAGACCTTGCCAGTATAAATATACCGTACGGGGTTACCGCCATCGGTTCGTCTACATTTGTAGGGTCAGGGTTGCAAAGTATTGAATTGCACGGAAACATAACCCACATAGGAGATTATGCGTTTTACGCTTGCGAAAATTTAACTGATGTTGTTTTGCATGACGGCATAACTCACATAGGCGAACAAGCTTTCTATGCTTGCAGAAATTTAACAAGCATCGTTCTGCCCGATACAATCAGTAGTATAGGAGAATACGCATTCACGAGTTGTATTCGTTTAGTGAGCATCAACATACCGCTTGGAGTTACGGGCTTATCAAACTACCTGTTCAATTGGGCTTACGGTATGCCGAGCTTTGTTATTCCCAATCATGTTACAAGCATAGGAACGGGCGCATTTGCAAATTGTTTTGGATTGCAGAGCGTTGCAATACCTGCTACGGTGCTTAGTGTTGGGGCAGATGCATTCGCTAATTGCCACCAGCTTGAAATATTTTTAGAGTTTTCTGCCGTTCCGTCCTCTTGGCACTCAAACTGGAACCCAAGCAATCGCCCTGTTTTCTTTTATTCCGCACAGTCTCAAGCTAACCACTGGCGGTATGTAAACGGTGTTCCTGCGCTTTGGGAGGTTACGGTAGGGCTACAGTACTCTCTAAACAGCAATGGCTATTCGTCTTGGTGGCTTGTTTTGGGAATGGGCACAGCAACAGATAGTCATCTAAGAATACCCGCAATTCATCTCGGGTTACCCGTTATTGGCATAGAAGGCTACGCTTTTCAAAATCAAACAAACATCACGAGGGTAACGCTACCTGAAGGTCTTGTATTTCTGAACGGCGGTGCGTTCTCTAACTGCAAGAACTTAACGAGCGTATTCATTCCTTCAACAATGGCCGCCGTTTCCTATCATGTGTTTGAGGGGTGTTCCGCCCTTGAAAGCATAGTGATTTCGGCGGATAACGCAACTTACAAGAGTGAGGGCAACTGTGTCATACGAAAATATGATAATGCCTTAGTTGCAGGGTGCAAAACAAGCGTTATTCCCAATTATGTTACAAAGATTGCCGACGGCGCATTCTACAATTGCGACGGGCTAACAAATATCTCCATTCCAAATAGCGTAAGCGAGATCGGATATAGCGCGTTTTCTGGTTCGGGCATTATAAGCATAATCGTTCCCGACAGCGTCGTTTCAATCAAAGACGGGGCATTTTCGTTTTGCCCTAATTTGATATATGCGAAACTCCCGCAAAACCTAACCATCCTTAGCGGTGGTTTGTTTGCACTTTCTGAAAGCTTAATTAGCGTAGACCTGCCAACCAACCTAACAAGCATTGAGGTACAAGCCTTCCTATCATGTCTATCCTTGCAAAGTATAGATATGCCAAACTCTGTGATAAGCATTGGCGCCTATGCATTCCTTGCCTGTGATAGCCTCAGTAGTATTAACATTCCGCTTGGCATCACTCAAATAGAGGAGAGAACTTTTTCATATACAGGACTAACAAGCATTATAATCCCCAGCAACATAACGAGCATAGGGAATGGTGCTTTTTTCGGAAGTAGAAGCCTAATAAGCGTTACATTGCCAGATGTTATCACTTTTATCGGAGAATATGCTTTTGCAAACTGCCCCAACTTAACGAGCATAAATATTCCCACATCTATGACTTATATTCCCGAAGGTCTGTTTAGTTGGTCTTATGGCGTTACGAGCATATTGCTGTCAAGCGTAGTGGTTGAAGTTGGTGAGCTTGTGACCCAATACTGTAGTAATTTATCGGTATACACCGAACTATCAATACCGCCTTTGGGTTGGCACGCTAACTGGAACTCCTCCAACCGTCCTATTTTATGGGGTTGCACCCTGTCCCCAGATAAGACCTATGTTGTTTCTTTTAAAAAAACAGCAACAAGCATTCAAAACCCGAATGGCTTCATAGTATCGGCACCACGACGCATTGGTTATAACTTTGCTGGCTGGTCAACGACACTTGGCGGAAGCCCCGCATATCAGGCGTGGCAAGTTCAAAATGCACCAAACGGCACAATTTTATATGCTGTTTGGGGATAAGGTTTGAATATAAAGCGCATATATGGTATAATGCTTGTTACGAATTGTGGATTAATTGGAAATAACTCGCTTATGGAAGGAAACAGATATGGATAAAACGGATAAACTTGATATAATATTTGCTTTGCAAGAAAAATTTGATAATGAGATTGTAGAGAAGCGTAATCTACAAGATATTCCTCTTGATTTGTGGCTTCAAAAGGAAACGCTTGCCATGATTTCGGAACTTGCGGAACTTCTTGACGAAGTTAATTTTAAGTGGTGGAAAAATCCTAAGGAATTAAATATTGATAATATTAAAAACGAACTTATTGATATCCTGCACTTCTTTGCAAGTATGTGCCTTAAGGCAGGCATGAATGCAGACGAAGTTTTGGAAAGATATATAGCAAAGAATAAGGAAAACTTTTTGAGGCAGTACGGCACTTCGGAAAAGAAAGGTTATGAACTTGAGAATATGCTAAAGCCAAAGGAAGAAGGGGGAAAGAATGGCAAAGAATAAAAGTTTTGGTATCAGCAAGCAAGCCACAACCGTGTCTATCATGACAACGGCTGTGCTTTTTGCCATTTTAATGTGCGTTCCTGTTATCAGGGGCGGGCTTGTGGGGTTTTTCGGTTGGGCGATATGCGTTTATATCCCTGCCGTTTTTGTACTCGGTTTTATTTTTTATAAAGGCAAAAGAATCAAGGTAAGCCCTTTGCGTGCCACCCTTTTCGGCGTGCTTTTCTTTTCCTTTGTGTTCACCCTTCATGTGGTGGTGGCAAAGGATTTAATTAACAGCGATGCCCATTATATTAACGGCGCGCTTAGCGAATATGAAACCGTGGGCGGTGTGGTTGCTTCGGTTTTCACCGCGCCTATTTACCTCATTTTTAAAAGCTACGGCGGAACGGTTGCCCTTTGCTTTGTGATTACCGCGCTTTTGGGCTTGGTTACCCTTTACCCTTATATCGTGAAAAACTTTTCGGTTTCAGACGGTGCTACCGATTCCACGGAAAAGAAAAGCAAGCTATTTGTGGAAGATTTAAATAGGCACGGCGAAAGAACAAATCAGTTTGACAGCGAACCTATAAAAATGGTTTTTGAAGCCAAAGAACCTTACGAACGCACGAAGGACGATTTAAATAATAATCCCTATTCAATAAAGCGCGCACAAAAAACTGTGGACGAAGTTTTTGGAAAAGATTATGCTTCAAAGAACGAATACGGAATTTTAACTAAACTTTCGCAGGAAATGAGCCGTGAGGAAAAAAACCTTTACACAAACCAAGGCAGAAAATCCTTAAGCAACCATAATTTTCAAGAGAAGTTTGGTGAGATTTCTGTGGAACAGGATTATCACGATAGATACGGTTCTATGTACTCTTCCCCCAAGCCCGAAGAAACTTATGCGGAAGAACCCAAAAATAATTTCGCCGTTTCAGATTATGAACCTGCCCCAGTGGTAACGCATATCCCGAACCCTATTTTCCACCAAGAGAAAAAAAGCGAACCGCTTAGCGGATTTGACTTCGGGCAACAAAAAGATTACACTCAGCCCCAACCCGTTTACACCGCACCGCAAGGGGCGCAATATAACCGTGAACCGCAAACGCAGTACGCACCTGCACCCCAAGCCACGCAGTACGCACCCCCTCAACCTCAGCAGTACGCACCGCCTCAGCAATACGCACCTTCGCAATATGCTGAACCTCAGCAGTATGCACCGCCTCAGCAATACGCACCCCAACAGGAAGTTCACGCACCTGTGTCGGCGTTCCCCAACAAATTTGATCCTTTTAATCCTGCACTTCGGGTTCAATCTCAACCGCCACAGGCAGTGCCTCAAACCAAAAAGCCTGTGCCACCGCCCTCTCAACCCCAACGGCAAATGGTTCAAGCCACCGTTATTGATCCTATTTCAAGTGAAATAAAGCGCGAACACATTTTCCCACCTCTTGATTTGTTGCCCTCTTATCCTGTGGAACATTCCGAAGTTCCCTTAGATCACACTTATATTGTTAAGCTAATCCAAGAAACATTTAAGGAAGTGGGTATAGACGGCAGGGTTGTGGATTTTAGAAGGGGGCCTTCGTTCACAAGATACGAAGTGGGGCTAACTTCCTCACTTCAATTAGGCAAAGTTTCCTCGCAAAAAAGTGCGATTGAAATGAGGCTTACGAATATTAAAGATGCCCCCTCAAAGCAATTAAGTGAGGACGGAATTGCCATTCACGCACCGCTAAGGGGCAAGAATGCAGTGGGTATTGACTTTGTGAATAAGAATCCCGATAAGGTTGCCTTGCGTTCGCTTATCGGAAGCATGGAATTTACCAAAAGCGGTGGCGGTATTAAAGTTGCCCTCGGCAGAGATTTTGAGGGTGGCACTCAAATCCGCGATCTTGTGAAATTCCCCCACCTTCTCGTGGCAGGCACAACTGGTATGGGCAAAAGCGTTTTTATTCACACCCTGCTTTTAAGTATTCTATATAAATATAGCCCCGAAGATGTTAGGTTAGTTATAATAGATCCTAAAATGGTAGACACAGTGCCTTATGAGGGCATACCCAATATGCTTATGCGTGAAATCGTGAATAAGCCCGATCACGCCGTTGCCCTGCTTCGTTACCTCGCAAACGAAATGGACGAAAGGTACAGCTTCCTAAGGAAACGCCGTTGCGAAAATATTGACGCATTCAATGAGGAAGCGCGCGATAAGAACACCGAAGCCAAAATGTTCAGAATCGTGGTGGTTATAGACGAAATGGCAGATTTAATGCTTACCGCGAAAGGCGAAGTAGAAACCTATATCCAAAGGATAGCCCAAAAAGGAAGGGCAAGCGGTATTCACCTTATCGTGGCTACACAACGCCCCTCAAAAGAAGTTGTTACAGGAAATATTAAAACCAATATCACCGCAAGGGCGGCACTTGGTGTGCAAAGCGCGATAGACAGCCGAATCGTTCTTGACGAAGGCGGTGCGGAATATATCAAGAATCCGGGGGATATGATTTTTAAGGCAGGCGGAAAAGATTTCATGCGCATTCAATCCCCCTTTGTGGATAAAAAGGAAGTGGAACGCATTTGTGAATTTTTAAGGGAATATAACGAAGCGGAATTTGATGACGATCTTATGAGGCTAATCCAAACCGAACCTGTAGACGAAAAAAGCAAGGATAAGGACGGTGACGAAGCGGAATTTAGAGACGAAAATCTTTTAAAGCGCATAATGCGCGGATTTATCCGCACGGGTACTGCTTCCGTTTCAAGCGCGCAAGCGGATTATAGCATTGGGTTTATTAGGGCAAAAAGAATCGTGCAGGAAATGGGCGAAAGAGGTTTCATAGGCCCTGATCCGGGGGGAAACCGCGCAAGAGAAGTTATTTTGACTATGGACGAATTCATTCAAATATTCGGCGAAGAGGAATAAGGCATGAAAATCGGCATGGTTTCCCTTGGTTGCGATAAAAATAGGGTTGATAGTGAAAAGGTGCTTTTTTCACTAACTTCGCACGGACACACAATCGTTCAAGACGCCAAGGAAGCAGATATTATCCTAATTAACACCTGTTCTTTTATTGAATCAGCAAAGAAAGAAAGCATTGATACCATTTTGGAATATAGCGAAATTAAAAGGGATTTTAATAAAAAACTTGTGGTATTGGGCTGTATGCCCGAACGCTACGAAAGCGAACTAAAGGAAGCTATCCCCGAAGTGGATAGGTTTGTAAGGATAAAAGACTATAAGGATATTGCCAAAATTATAAGCGGTTTTGAAAACGGCACGGCAGAAAATATCAAAGCCCCCTGCTTAAGTGGCAGAGTTCTTACCACCCCCCCTCATTACGCATATTTAAAAATTGCAGACGGTTGCAATAATAATTGCGCTTACTGCGCCATTCCCTTTATCCGCGGAAGCTATAAATCGCAGGATCTTGACAGCTTGCTTAGTGAGGCACGCGCCTTAAAGGAAGAAAACGGGGTTAAAGAACTGATTTTGGTGGCGCAGGACACCACGCGTTATGGTAGCGATATTTATGGAAGCTATAAATTAACAGAACTTTTAAAGCGGTTGCTTGATTTAGATTTTTATAAAATCCGCTTAATGTACTGCTATCCTGAATTGGTTTCTAAAGAACTTCTAAGCATTGTGGAAAAAGAAAGCGGAATGGCAAAATATCTTGATATCCCCTTGCAACATATCAGCAACAGCGTGCTAAAAAGAATGAACCGCCGTTCTTCAGGAAATGAGGTTAGAGAACTTATCGGCGAAATTAAGGCGCGGAAAAATATTGCTTTGCGTTCGGGTTTTATCACAGGATTCCCTCAGGAAACGGAATCTGAATTTGAAGAACTTAAGGAATTTATTGAAAGCGGTAGCATTGATTACGCAGGGTTTTTTGCCTATTCACGCGAGGAAGGCACAACCGCTTTTAGCATGAAACCCCAAATCTCAAAAAGAACCGCTACCGCGAGGGCAACCGCCCTATCAAAAATTCAAAGCACAAACATTGTTAAAAACCACCAAAAATATGCGGGTGAAATTCAAAGCGTGATTTATGAAGGCATAGATTATTCTAAAAAACTGTTCTTCGGCAGGAATCAATTTAACGCACCTGAGATAGACACAAAGGTATTTTTTAAAGCAAACTTCCCCCTTGAAATCGGCGAAGTTTACCCTGTTAAAATTGATAAAGCTGATTTTAATCTTTACGGCGAGGTTATAAGGTAATGGAACTTGCACTTCAAATGTGCGCCACAGTGGCGGAAATTAAAGCAAGAATGCAGTCAGCTTATCCTGAACTTAGCTTTGGGCTGTTTGGCGAAAATAGGGATTACACGCTTAATGTGGAAGGGATAGACGAATACGATGCCGAAAATATTTGCGCGCTTTTTGCAGATGTTTGCTACGGTGACGGCGAACTTTCGCTTGCCGAAACGCTTGTGGAATTCCTTACTCAAAAATCCTTAAGGCTTTCCGTAGCCGAAAGCTGTACGGGCGGAATGCTTTCTTCTGCCATTGTAGATGTTGAGGGTGCTTCGCAAATTTTTTATGAAGGCTTAATCACTTACGCTAACGAATCAAAGGAAGAAAGGCTTGGCGTAATGCGTGAAACGCTTTATGATCACGGCGCGGTAAGCAAGGAAACCGCCATTGAAATGGCAAACGGACTGCTTAGTAATGCCGATATTGCGGTATCCGTAACTGGCATTGCGGGACCCCAAGGCGGTACTTTGCAAAAACCTGTGGGGCTTGTGTACATTGCCGTTGCCAGCAAGGACAGAACGGATATTTACGAACATACCTTCCGTGGCGAAAGAAAGGACATTCGCACAAAGGCAAAAAATTCCGCACTTTTTTACGCGCTTAAGCACGCAAAGAATTTGATTTTTGATTAAAAAAAAGCAAAATGTGTGGTATAATGGCATTGTTGAGGCCATAGGGCATAGGCCATAGGGCATAGGGCAAGGAATCTAAATATCATTATAGATAAGTACGAAGCAATGGGTTAATAAATATTGAAATCAAAAATCCGCCCCTATGCCCTATGGCCTATGCCCTATGCCCTCAAAAAACTAATCACCCAAAGGAAATAATTTTTATGCAAAAACTAAAACTATTTATTAACAACGAATTTGTGGAATCAAAAGCAAAAGATTTTTACGAAGTGTTTAACCCAAGCACTGGCGCGGTATTGGCTAAAAGCCCTAAGTGCTTGCTAAGCGAGGCGGAATCTGCGGTTGCTTCCGCGTCAAGCGCATTTAAAACATGGCGGTATACCCCTGTTATCAAAAGGGTGCAGGTTCTGCACAAGGTAAGGGCGCTTATTGAAGAGAGGCTTGACGATTTAACTTTGTGCGTTGCCACCGAACACGGCAAAACTTGGGCTGAAGCACAAGGCGATGTGCTGAAAGCAAAGGAAGCCACCGAACACGCAATCGCAATGCCCGAACTAATGATGGGCGAATCCTTAATGGATACCTCAAGCGGGTACGACACGGTTTTATACCGCGAATCAGTGGGCGTTTATTTGGGCATTGCCCCCTTTAACTTCCCTGCCATGATTCCCATGGGTTGGATGGTTCCCCTGTGCATTGCGTGCGGTAACACCATGGTTTTAAAGGCTTCAAGCGCAACCCCCATGACTTCGCTTAAATTTGCAGAAATTTATAAAGAAGCTGGGCTTCCAAGCGGTGTTCTGAATGTGATTACCTGTGGCAGAGAGGAAGCGGAAGCACTTATCGCGCACCCCGAAGTTAAGGGAATCTCTTTTGTGGGTTCAACCTCTGTGGGGCTTTCGGTTTACAAAAATGCGTCAATCCACGGCAAGCGCGTGCAAGCACTTTGCGAAGCCAAAAACCATGCGCTTGTGCTTAATGACGCACCTATTAAAAGGGTTGCCGCAGGAATTATCAATGCGTCATTCGGTTGCGCGGGCGAAAGGTGCATGGCACTGCCCGTAGTGGTTGCTGAAAGCGGAATTGCAGACGCGCTTGTGGCAGAACTTATTGCGCAGGCAAAAGCCCTTAAAATCGGGCCTGCTTACGATAAAACTTCACAGCTTGGGCCCGTTTATTCCGCTTCTCACAAAGAAAGCGTGCTAAAATGGATTGAAAAGGGAATTAAGGAAGGCGCAAAACTTGTGCTTGACGGCAGGAATGCAACCGTTAAAGGTTACGAAAAAGGCTTTTATCTTGCCCCCACGATTTTTGACAATGTAACCGAAGATATGGCAATCGGCAAAGACGAAATCTTCGGGCCCGTTCTTTGCATAAAGCGCGTGAACAGCTTTAATGAAGGTTTGGCACTTATGAATAACAGCGAGTTTGCTAACGGTTCGGTTATTTACACGCAAAACGGTTACTTCGCAAGAGAATTTGCTAAGAAAACTGACGGCGGAATGGTGGGCATAAATGTGGGAATCCCTGTTCCTGTGGGCTTGTTCCCCTTCTCTGGGCATAAAAAATCATTCTTCGGCGATTTGCACACACTTGGGAAAGACGCAGTAATGTTTTACACCGAAACGAAGTGCGTAACTACACATTGGTTCACCGAAGAAGAAAAGCTAAACACCAAGGTATCAACTTGGGACGGAACAATTTAAGGAAACGCCTTTAAGTATGAAAAAATTTATTGCCCTGTTCCTTGTTCTTGCGCTGTCCTTGTTTGTTGCGGTGGGTTGCGCAGGCGAAAACAATAATGGCGAAAACGGAATTTACCGAGATATAAACGGTAACGAGATTGACATTTCTCTTAACATTTATAGAGATCCTGCTTCGCCCTACCCTAATTATGCGGAAGTTGCCGTAATTGATCCCGTCAAGCACCCTGAGGCGCAGGATATGGGGCTTTTTTGGTTAGGTATTGACGAAGACGGCGAAGTGATTGAAAGGCGCGCTTCCACTGCTGAGGGCGCAAGCCTTGTTAACCCTGATCTTCCCACCGTTATCACCGTTCACGGGTTGCAGTTCAACGGCGGGCATAGAAGCCCCGAACGCTTTAAAGTAAGTTCAAGCATTGTGTGTGATTACGCCTCTTTCGGGGTGGAAGAAGGCAACCTTGATATGAGTGTGCTTGTGCTTAACCACGGACATAATGTGGCAAACTTTTATTGGCACAGATTCGCCGCAGACGAACCCAATGCCACAGAAAAAAAGATTTGGAGTAAGGACGGTGCTGGGGGTGTAAGCTACAAGCTTCCGAATGAAAAATTTAACAAAGGTGAGGACTTTGATTTTAGCGTGGCAGAGTTTTTTGTGGGGGAATACCTTAGGGCAATTAAGCTGATTGAGGGCTTCGGCGCAAATGAAATCCGAATTGCGGGGCATTCCATGGGGACGCCCCTTGTTACCGCCACCGCGTTTATTCTAACCGAACTTGTGAGAACCAAGGCTTTACATAAATCCCTAATCCCAAACCGCATTGCCCTGCTGGACGGTTTTTTAGGCATTGTTATGCTTAATGTAAGCCTGCCCGCACAGCGTACCACACTAAGCTGGACTGGCAAGCCCCATGTAAAAAGAAGCAGTAGCGAAACGCTTCTTGCCTGCTTAAACGCGCTTAACAATAGCGGTGTTGCCGTAGAGTTTTATTACCTTTATAACGGGATTACCGCCAAATGGGCAGGAAACACAATAGATAGAATTCATGAGGTTTCGGCATTCGTTACCCTTTATCCTGATTTGAAAACCGAAAATAATAATTACAAATTCGCCGATGACGGACACGGTGCTGTAAGGCTTTGGTATTATAGTTCAATCGTGTTTCCCCCTGTGGGGCAAAGTGTGCCGTCTGGCGGTGCGTCCTCAGAGGCAATCCGCGGTTTCCTTGGCAAGAAGTTTATTCAAACAGGCGGTACTACCACCCTCTTCACAGGGGACGACATTTTTGAATCAGACGATTAAAGCTACTTGACACAAAAAACCAATCTAAATTATTTGCGGTAAAAGTTTAATCATGTTAAAATTATCGTTGGTAATTAACTTTAAGTTATATTTCCTTTAAGGAGGCTAAGTTTATGAGCAAAATCGGCACAGTTGCAATGGGTATCCGCGCCCCTATTATCAGAGAGGGTGATGACCTTGTTAAAATAGTTACGAATAGTGTTTTAGAAGCGGTTAAAGAGAATAAATTAACGCTTAACGATAAAGATGTCGTTTCCGTAACGGAAGCTGTTCTTGCCCGCGCACAAGGCAATTATGCCACGGTGGAACAGATTGCAAAAGATGTTCACGAAAAGTTTGGCAACGAAACCGTGGGGCTTGTGTTCCCCATTCTTTCACGCAACCGCTTTTTCTTACCGCTTAAGGGCATTGCAAAGGGCGTTAAAAAACTTATTGTTCAATTAAGCTACCCTGCTGACGAAGTGGGCAACCAAATTGTGGGGCTTGATGTGCTTGACGAACTTGGCATAAACCCTGCCACAATCAGCTTTAAGGAAGAAGATTTCCGCATGCTTTGCCCCGAAACCAAGCACAAACTCACAGGCGTTGATTATATCCAATATTATAAAAACGCAGGGCTTAATATTGAAATCGTGCTTTCAAATGATCCTGCTTATATTCTTCAATTTACCAAATTCGTTATATCCGCGGATATCCACTCGCGCGAGCGCACGCGTAAACTACTTAAAAGAGCAGGCGCGTACAAGGTGGTAACGCTTTGTGAAATCTTGTCTAAAAGCGTAGACGGCAGTGGCTTCCACCCCAAATACGGGCTTTTGGGTAGCAACCTTGCCACCGCAAATTCCGTGAAACTTTTCCCAAGGGATTCCGCACAATTCACCGCAGATTTGCAAAAAAGCCTTTACGAAGCTACCGGCAAAATATTGGAATGTATGGTTTATGGGGACGGCGCGTTTAAAGATCCCGTTGAGGGAATTTGGGAACTTGCAGATCCTGTGGTAAGCCCCGGCTACACGAAAGGGCTTTTAGGAAGCCCCAACGAACTTAAGCTAAAGTATATCGCAGATAATAACCTTAAAGGTTTAAGCGAAGCGGTAGCCCAAGAGGAACTAAAAAAGATTATCGCCTCAAAAAAGCAAAATTCTGATACCTCTTTTGCTTCTCAAGGCACAACCCCCCGCCGTATTGTGGATTTGCTTGGTAGCCTTTCGGATCTCACAAGCGGTAGTGGCGATAAAGGCACGCCTATCGTGCTTATCCAAAATTACTTCAAAAATTACGCAGAGTAAGCTGTTGACAAGTATTTGCCCGTTATGCTACTATTAAGAAACCGCTGAAAATACTCATGCGATAAAAAACTATTAAATAAATATTCGTGCGATAATAAACCATTAAACAAATATTCGCACGGTAAGAAACTATTAAATAAATGTTCGCACGAACGGGCAACATTCGGAGTGATACCCAAGAGGCCGAAGGGGCTCCCCTGCTAAGGGAGTAGTGCTGTAAAAGGCAGCGAGAGTTCAAATCTCTCTCACTCCGCCACAGGAAAATGGCACGATGCGAATCGTGCCATTTTCCTGAATGATGTTTTTGCGTTAGCGAAAATATCTCATCATAAGCGTAGCGCCATCATACCATCATATCCTCATTGAAAAAGCCTGTTGCTAACGCAAAAATATTTGGAAAGTCTAACTCAATTGAATTTGGGACGGGAAATTCAGCACAGAATTGATTACGATGTTAAGTGGCGGATATTCAAGCAATGGTTGTAAGCTGACGCGTATCCGAACAGGCAAAAGCATGAAGCCAATATCACTTCCCCGCCCTCAGCATTAGAGCCTTATCCCACTTTACACCGCCGTAAATCAGTATCGGAAATGCAATTGCCAACACTGCAAAGAATATGCCTATCACTATCCCTATATTTATTACACCGTAAAGCGTAACGAACGGTATCGGCGAAAGGATAACAAGTGCCATGCCAAGAAATATAATTGGCATAAACTTTTTTGCTTCGGTGTGCTTGTGCGTCATATCTGCGTAAGATAAGGTGATTGAACCAAGCGCAACGAACACTAAAAACAATGGCACATATATTTTATAGCTTAAGCTAAATAAATAAAGCGTTACGAATAATAAAGTGGCAACAAATATCATGCTTATGCCCAAAATTACCGTGCGGTTTATGCCCATGCCTTTACCGCTGTACAGCAAATCCATTATTTGTTTTTCTGCCCGCACCGCTTGTTCCTCTTTCGGAATCTCTTCCCCTGAAAGCAATTCATTTATTGTAATGCCAAGCACATTGCAAAGCGGTTGCACAATGGAAATATCGGGCAAACCTTTGCCACATTCCCATTTTGATACTGCCCTATCCGTGATATGTAGCTTTTCTGCCACAGCCATTTGCGTTAAGCCGTTTTCTTTCCTTTTGGTTGCGATAAATTCGCCGATTTTTATTAAATCCATTTCTTGCACCTCTGATATTTTCTATCCGTAATTGTAGCCGAAAAGGTGATAAAAATCAACCCCGCAAACCCAAACCGCGCGTGGTTACACTCTACTCAAAGTTGAGTTTACCGTTTTTTCAGCTTTTGTGTAAACCTTTAAGCCAATTTCGTTAATTGCCAACCGTCAACATTTTTATGCTTGACTATTCTTTGAAAACTATTTATAATTTAAAAACACTAAGAGGTTAGCCGTGCGCCATACAGTAAAAAGCATAATCAATATAATAGAGGACTTCGCGCCCTTGCGCACGGATTACGGTTGCGACAATTCGGGGCTTTTGTTTGGTGGCAAGGATTGGGAAGTTAAAGGGGTGCTTATCACCCTTGATTTGATGCCCGAAACGGTTAGTGAAGCCATTAAAAATAACTGCAATCTTATCGTGGTTCACCACCCCCCTATTTTTACCCCCATAAACGCTTTCAACATTTCTTTACCCACTCACAACGCGTTTTGCAATGCGATTAAGCATGATATTGCAATTTATTCCGCGCACCTGAATGTGGATTTTGCGGAAAAGGGGCTAAATTACCGCTTAATGAAAACGCTTGGCGGTGAAAATATTGCGCCTGTGGACGGGGACAGCTTTAACGGGCTTAAGGCAACGCTTAAAGCCCCTATGAGTTTAAAAAACTTTGCTTTGCACTGCAAAGCGGTTTTGAAAGACGAAACGCTAACTTACCTCGGTGACGATAACAAAATTATTAAATCGTTTACCGCAATAAACGGCGGTGGTGCGTCTGAAAGCGCGGTTCTTGCCTCAAAAAACGCCGGCGCAGATGTTTTTCTTTCCGCAGACTTTAAATATCACCTCTTGCTATTGGCAAAGGGGATTAACTGTGCTATAATTAACTTTGGTCATTACCACAGCGAAATCGCATTTATTGATTTGATTCATGAGGTTTTAGTTAAAAACGGCTTGGGTGAAATGGCGGTAAAATCCAAAAACCACTCACCTATCGCAAAATTTTTGGGTTAAAGGAAGAATATGGACTTAAAAAAGATACTTGAATATCAAACCATAGACAGGCGTTTATACAGCGAAGAAGTTTTGCTTGAAAAAAGTACCGAAAACCAAAAAAGGGAATACTATTTAAAGCAATCACGCGATGCGCACAAACAGCTTACCGCTTCGGATAAGGACGCAGAGGCTTTATTTAAGGACGCAGTTAAGCTGATAAACGATTTAGAAAAAGTTTCCAAAAAAAGGGAATCTTTATCCGTTTCAAAATTTAGCCAAGACAGCCAAGTGAACGCCACGCAAAAGGAACTTCAGGCTTATTCCGAAGAAGTGCAAACCGCGGATAAGGAATGCAAGCGGATTTTGAAATCACTTGACGAAATTGAGAAGGGTTTTCCTCAGCTGATTTCCCGCCGTGCGCAGAATTTTAAAGAACACCAAAAGTTTGACGAAGAATTTAAAAAGAAGCAAGGTGAATTAACTTTAAAGTTTAAGCAAGATATAGAAAAACTTAACGCACTTAAGGCAGAAATTAAGCCCGAACTTTTTGAAAAATACAAAAAACTTAGAGAGCAAAAGAAGTTTCCCCCTTTCGCACCTTACGAAAACGGAAGCTGTATTTGCGGAATAGAAGTAAAAATTGAGCTTGGCGGTAAGCTGAATACCGCGGGTGATATGGCGGAATGCCCGTCATGTTACCGAATTTTGTTTGTGAAGTAGATAGCAAATTAGCCGTTAAAGGGTATTTTTCTTTTCCTTTTTAAATATTTATTTAAAAAGGATTTAAAATGAACTTTGTTAAAATGAACGGCATCGGCAACGATTATATTTTTATAAACACTTCAAAACAAACCATTGAAAGCCCCTCAGGGCTTGCAAAAAAGCTGTGCAACAGGCACTTAAGCATAGGCGCGGACGGGCTTGTGCTTTTTAAAAAATCCGCTAAAGATTGCTTTATTATGAGGATTTTTAATCCAGACGGAAGCGAGGCGGAAATGTGCGGAAACGCGGTTCGTTGCTTAGGACGCCTCTTAAAGGACATGGGGGCAGTAAGCGGAAATAACCTTAGTGTTCAAACGCTTTCGGGCATAAAACACCTTACGGTGTGCGGAAATTTGGTATCTGTGGACATGGGAACGCTTAAAATTGTTGCCACGGATACAGAAATCACCTATATTGACGCAGGAAATCCGCACGCGGTGGTTTTTAGGGAAAACCTTGCGGGCGTGGAAAATGAACTTAAAAGCATATCGCAAAATTACCTTGGCGGAATAAATGCGGAAGCGGTTAAAATCCTTACGCGCGCACATATAGAAATGCGCGTGTGGGAAAGGGGCGCGGGCGAAACGCTTGCCTGCGGTACGGGCGCGTGTGCCGTTGCGTTCGCGTCTTACAAAAAGGGGCTTACAAGCAGTGAAGTTATAGTTACATTAAAAGGGGGAAACTTAAGCATAAAGATTAACGAAAACGACAGCGTGATTATGGAAGGTTTAACCGCCTATAATTACTTCGGTTCTTTATCAATAAACGATTATGGTAAAATTAAACGAAAATTACAAAAAGTTAAAAGTTAATTACCTTTTTGCAGATATTGCAAAGAGGGTTAAGGATTTTCAAGCAAAAAATCCAAGCCTTGGCATTATCCGCATGGGCATAGGCGATGTTACTATGCCTCTTGCCCTGCCTGTGGTTAGCGCGCTTAAAAATGCTTCGCAGGAAATGGGCGCAAAAGAAACCTTTAAGGGTTACGGCGAATATCAAGGCTACCCCTTTTTGCAACAAGCGATAAAGGATTATTACACTGAGTTCGGCGTGGATTTAAGCCTTAACGAAACCTTTGTTTCAGACGGCGCAAAAAGCGATGTGGCAAATTTTGCAGAACTTTTTTCCGAGGACAACACGGCGATAATTCCCGATCCCGTTTACCCTGTTTATCTTGACAGCAATTTAATGAGCGGGCGGAATATTACGCTTATAGACGGCAATGAAAAGAACGGCTTTCTTCCCCTGCCCTATAGCGGGCTTAAAGGCGGAATTATTTATTTGTGTTCGCCTAACAACCCCACGGGCGCGGTTTACACTAAAGCACAGCTAAAACTCTGGGTGGATTTCGCTAATAAAAACGGCGCGGTTATCCTTTTTGATTCGGCTTACGAAGCCTTTGTGCAAAATCCCGAATTGCCCCGTTCAATTTACGAAATTGAGGGCGCGAAAACCTGCGCGGTGGAATTCTGTTCCTTTTCAAAAACGGCAGGATTCACAGGAACGCGTTGCGGTTACACGGTTGTGCCTAACGATTTAAAAATTTCAGGCGAAAGTTTAAACGCAATGTGGCTAAGACGGCAAGCGACAAAATTTAACGGCACTGCTTACATAATTCAACGCGGTGCGGAAGCCGTTTTTAGCAAGGAAGGGCAAATCGCGGTTAAAAATACTCTAAATTATTACCGTGAAAACGCTTTAATTATGGCAGAAACGCTAACAAAATGCGGAATATGGTTTACAGGCGGTGAAAATTCCCCCTACCTTTGGCTTAAATGCGGAATGGATTCATGGGAATTTTTTGATCTCTTGCTTAACAAAATCAATGTGGTAGGCACACCGGGGGCAGGCTTCGGCAAATGCGGTGAGGGTTACTTTAGGCTAACCGCATTTAACACAAAGGAAAATACTATTGAGGCAATGAAAAGGCTTAAAAGCCTGCTTAGCTAATCAATTTGTAGCCACGGCTACAAATTAACGCGGAATACCGCACAAAATTTACATAACAAAACAAAATTTGGGGACTTGAAGATGAAAAATTATTGGCAAAACAAAGATATTTTTAATGTTAATTCGCTAAAGAGATACGGCGCAGGCTTTCCTCTAAATGAAAGCGGAAAAGAAAAAACAATATCGCTTAACGGCAAATGGGGCTTTAAATTCTGCGAAAAGGTTTCCGCTGTTCCAAGCAATTTCCTTGAACTCACAGAAAAGCAGGTTGATTCAATAAAAGTGCCGTCTAATTGGCAAATAGAGGGGTACGACACACCTATTTATACCAATGTTACCTACCCTTACGCTGTAGAAACAAAGAATCCCTTTAAAATTCCATTCATAAAGCCCGATAAAAATTCCGTGGGGCTATATATTAAATCGTTTACACTTGAAAACCTAAATGAAAATGTGTTTATTAACTTCGGCGGTGTTAACAGTTCGGCGGAAGTATATGTGAACGGCGAATTTGTGGGTTATAGCGAAGATAGCTTTGACGAACAAGAATATGATATAACCAAATTTGTGAAAAAAGGTGAAAACAAGCTAACGGTTTTGGTGTACCGCTACTGCACAGGAAGCTATCTTGAAGATCAAGATATGTGGCGCATAAGCGGAATCTTTAGAGATGTTACGCTAATCTTTAAGCCAAAAACCCAAATATCGGATATGTTTTTCTATTCGGATTTAAGCCATGATTTTAAATCCGCTAAGTTAAGCGGGCAAATTGAGATTTCCGCAAGTGATTTAAGCGCGGAAAACTGCGTTTTTGAATACGAATTGCTTAATGCAAGCGGAAAAGCTGTTTTTAGCGGAAAAACCGATTCTTTTAATATTTCGTCAGGCGAAACGAAGAATTTAAGCACGGTTGCCGATACAAAAGATATTCTTCTTTGGTCTCACGAATTTCCCAACCTTTACACAATCAGCGCGAAGTTAATTATAGGCGGAAAGGAAGCTGACTTTAGAAAGATCAATTTCGGATTCAGAAAGATTGAAATTGTGCCTTTAAAAACCGAAAACGGCGTTGAGAAAGGCCCTTTTATTCTTTTAAACGGCGTACCTCTAAAAATCCGCGGTGTTAACCGCCACGAATTTCACCCCGATCACGGACACGCAGTTCCGAGGGATTTAATTGAAAAGGATATTATTCTTTGCAAGCAAAATAATATAACTTCTATCCGCACTTCGCATTACCCAAGTTCGCGCCATTTTTATGATCTTTGCGATAAGCACGGCATTTTGGTAATGTGTGAAAATAACCTTGAAACGCACGGGCTTGCACTCACCATTCCGCGCGGAAATAAGAATTGGTCGGCGCATTGCGTTTACCGCATGCAAAACATGGTTAATTCTTACAAGAACCACCCTTCCATAATCAGTTGGTCTCTTGGTAACGAAGCAGGCTTCGGAAAATCATTTTTTGATATGAGAAATTCCGCCCTTGAAATTGATACCACGCGCTTTATCCATTACCACCCCGACACGACTGCGGGAAAGGTTTCCGATGTTCTTTCGGGAATGTATGTTAGGTGGGAAACCATGGATAAACTCACCGATAAGAAAAATTTTGTGCATTGCAACGCGCTTTGGAATCCCAAAGGCACATTGCTTAAATACAAGGATTATAAGGATTTGCCTTTTATCCAATGCGAATATGCGCACTGCATGGGTAACAGCCTTGGCAACTTTAAGGATTATTGGGATAGCTATAAAGCGCATGATCGCCTTGCGGGCGGATATATTTGGGACTTCGCCGATCAATCCATAAAAGTGGTTAACAACGGGGTTACCGAATGGCGTTACGGCGGTGATTTCGGCGATAAGCCAAATAGCAATAACTTTGCGTTTAACGGAATCGTGCGGGCGGATCGTTCGCCAAACCCTGCGCTTTACGAGGTTAACAAGCAATATCAAATGGCGGATTTTTCGCTTGAAGAAAACCGCACGGTAATAATAAAATCAAATTATATGTTTACTGCCCTTTCGGATTTTGATTTCCAGTCAGAACTTTTAATAAACGGCGAAGTAGTAAAAAGCGAAACGCGCAGTTTAACCAAAGCTGATTTAGAGGGCAAAAATGCAAAGATAAACCTTCCGTTCAGTGCAGAAGATTTAGAAAAGAAAGGTGAAATAAGCGTAATCGTTTCTCTTCTTTTAAATAAGGATTCCTCTTACGCAAAGAAAGGACACACGGTTGCTTACGAACAGTTTATATTAAAGGTGTCGGATTTTACTGTGCCTGATTTGTCCTTGCCTGCCCAAAACAATCCTGAGAGTTTTGACGATGACGACTTGGCGACTGTTTCGGTAATTGAAGAGCAATCTCAAATCGTAATCACTTCTAAAAAATCCTACCGCGCGATTATTGATAAGGCTTCGGGGCATATTATCAGCATTAGCAATCTTGAGGACGAAAGGCTGAAAACGCCCTTCCGCCCTAATTTTAGCAGAGCGACAATTTGTAACGACAGAGCCGCGATTATAAATTTCAAACTTGCAAAGTGGGTTATAGGTGTGGATCGCATTAAGAGAGCAAGCAAGAAAATTAAGCCCAAAAAAATTAGCGTGGAAAAAACAGACGGCTGTGCAAAGGTAACAATTCTATGGAAGATGCCGTTTATAAAAACACTTAAAACTGTGTATAATTTTATAAGCTACGATGTTATAGATGTGGAAATGAGTGTGGTATCGCGCTTGAACCTTGAAAGATACGGCTTCACCTTTTCGCTAAGAGAAGGAATTGAGGGCATGGAATTTTATGGAAAAGGGGCTTGCGAAAACTATTGCGACAGAAGTTCGGGCGCACTCTTAAAAAAGTTCAAAGGAAACGCTGAGGACTTTAACCATGAATATCTTTATCCTCAAGAAAACGGCAACCATACCGAATGCCGTTATTTGAATGTGGGTGCAAAAAAAGGTGTGGAAATTACGGCGGTTGAAAAGCCATTTGAAATGAGTGTGCTTCCCTATTCCATGGAAATGCTTGACGAAGCTAAGCACCTGCACGAACTTTCAAAGCAAGGATATTTAACAGTGAATATAGACGGAAAGCAACGCGGTGTGGGTGGCGATATCCCTGGGGTTGCGTTCAGTTCTAAAAAGCATTATAGGATTAAGGCGAACACCGAACACACACTAAAGTTCAGGCTTAAAGTAAAATAAATCTTCCCGAGTTCTGAATTCTGAATTCTGAATTAGAAAAATTCAACAATATGGATAACACAAAATCTTACGGCTTAGTTCTTGAGGGCGGTGGCGCAAAGGGTGCTTACCATGTGGGCGCGCTTAAAGCGTTGCTTGAATTTGGAATTAAGTTCGGCGCGGTTATGGGTACTTCCGTGGGCGCAATTAACGGCGCGCTTGTGGCGCAGGGGGATTTTGATTTGCTTTTTCACTTATGGGAAAATGCCACGCCTTCCCTGTTTTTGGATATAGACGACAGTAAGGTTGAAAGGCTTGTTTCCCACCATATGGACAAAAGTACCTTATGGTATTTTACCAAATTCATAAGTTCTGCGATTAAAAACAGGGGGCTTTCTTTTGAAAAAGCAAGCGCGGTTTTAAGAGAATTTGTTAATGAAGATAAGCTAAGAAATTCCCCCATTGACTTCGGGGTGGTTACCGTTTCCACAAGCGGTAAGTGGGCGCCTGTGGAAATTTTTAAGGACGAAATTCCATTGGGAAAGCTATGTGATTACATTTCGGCTTCAGCCTCATTCCCCGCTTTTAAAAGAACAGAGATAGACGGTAAATCGTTTATAGACGGCGGTGTTTATGATAACTTGCCGATCAATCCGCTTGTGAGAAGAGGTTACATTGATATAATTGCTTTGCGCACGGGTAGTAAAATGCCACACCGCAGGGTGGTGGATAAATCAGTTTCCGTAACTTATTTTTGCCCCAGTAAACCGCTTGGCAAGACGCTTGCGTTCACAAAAGAAACAATTAAAAATAATATTGCCTTAGGGTATGAAGATACTATTAGCTATCTAAACCAACACCCACCGCATTAAAATTCATATGTTTTGTACTTGAAACACCAACCAAAAACATACGAAAACATATGTGGAAAACTTAGAACCTAAATTATTTTACAACTATGGAAGAAAAACAAATCAATCAAGAAATCAATAACGAACAAGAAATTGCTATAGTAAGCGAAAGCGCGGGCGGGGCAAATGAACCTACCGTGAAAAGCGAAAATAAGCATATTAAAAAAATTAAAGCCCTTTCAAAACGGTGGTTTATTGACGCGTTTTCGGGCATGGCTTTGGGGCTTTTTGCCACGCTTATCGCAGGCACGATTGTGGAACAAATCGGCAAGCTATTCGGGGACGGCAACGCTTTCGGCGCGTTCTTAATTCAGCTTGGCACTCTTGCAAAAACTTTAATGGGCGCAGGTATCGGCGCAGGCGTTGCCTTTAAACTTTGCCCCAATAAACCTCTTGTGATTTTTAGTTGCTTAGTGGCAGGCACGCTGGGTGCGTACGGACAATGGATTTGGGGGCAACCCTTTGGTTCTATCAGCATGATTCCGCCTATGTTCGGCAGACCGGGTAGCCCTATCGGCGCATACCTTGCTTCACTTATTGCTTGTGAAATTGTGTGCCTTTACGCAGGCAAAACTAAGGTTGATATTATCCTTATACCTATAGGCGCGATAGTGGTTTCCGCTGTGGTGATTCTCACGCTTTGCTACCCTGTTAATTGGTTTATAGATCAAATTGCAAAAGGCATGGTGTCCGCAGTTAATTGGAACGCGGTAATTATGGGCATAGTGATTGCGGTGGTTATGGGCTTGATTTTAACCCTTCCGCCCTCAAGCGCGGCACTGTGGATTACTATAGCTTCTGCCCCGTCTGTGGCAGGCACTGACGCAATTTTGCTTGCAGGCGGTGCGGCGGTTGTGGGTTGCGCCTCTCACATGATCGGCTTTGCGGTGGCATCATTTCGTGAAAACAAGTGGGGCGGACTTGTGGCGCAAGGGCTTGGCACAAGTATGCTTCAAATTCCTAACCTCATGAAAAACCCTAAAATCTTGCTTCCGCAAATCGCGTCAAGCATGGTGGTTGGCCCGCTTGCCACTTCCGTTTTTAAAATCAGGTGTAACATAACGGGCGGTGGCATGGGAACTTCGGGCTTGGTGGGCGTGTTCGGAACTATAGACGCCTCTTGGGATATCCCCGTTCATATGCTTGTGCTTGGGGTTATATTCTTGTTCTTTATTATCCCTGCGGTTGTGTCTTTCGGGGTTTCGGAACTTCTAAGAAAAATCGGTTGGATAAAATTCGGCGATCAGAAGATAAACACATAGCGGACTTCTGCCACACAAAAATCGTAAATGGATAAACTTTTATTGTTAGATAGCAACAGCATAATCAACCGCGCGTTTTACGCAATCCCACCCATGGTTACGAGAGAGGGGGTTTTCACAAACGCAGTTTACGGGTATATGAATATGCTTGCAAGGCTTTTAACCACCTTGAAGCCCACGCATATCGGCGCGGTTTTTGATGTTCGCCCCCCCACTTTCCGCCACCAAATGTATCCCGCTTACAAGGCAACAAGAAAGGGTATGCCTGACGATTTAGCTTCGCAGTTGCCGATTTTAAAAGAATTACTTATGGAAATGGGCGTGAAGATTATC
>Ga0123356_10000967_pt1 | contig 31841 bp, 29 predicted proteins | sample TergutEmb28metaG_2_FD_92546 | JGI IMG/M metagenome (GOLD analysis project Ga0123356, IMG submission 92546) | Embiratermes neotenicus P3 segment gut microbial communities from Petit-Saut dam, French Guiana - Emb289 P3 | ecosystem: Host-associated > Arthropoda: Insects > Digestive system > Gut ...
ACCCGCCATGTTGGGTCCCGTCAGCAACCAGATTTTTTCGCTTCCTTCGATTTTAGCGGAGTTGGGGATGAACTGGTTCTGCCGCGACTTTAGCGCGTCCTCGACCACAGGATGACGACCGGCGGAAATATCGAAAGCAAGCGAGGTGTCGACCATCGGGCGAGTCCAATTATTCTTGGCCGCGGCAAGACCGAGGCCGGCGGACACGTCCAGCTCGGCAAGCGTTGCGGCGTAGGTCGCGATGGTTTCAGATTCGGATTTGAGTTCGCCTACAAGCGCCGTGAAAAGTTCGCGCTCGAGAGCGTTTGCCTTTTCCCCCGCGGATGCAATTTTCGCATCAAGCTCCATTAGTTCCGCAGTCGTGAAACGCACAGCGTTCACAAGACTTTGACGGTGCGAGAAGAGTTTATTCTCCATCAAAACGGATGCCTTCTGGTTCGGAACCTCGACAGAATATCCGGTCGTGCCGACATACTTTATCCGAAGCGTGTTGATGCCGGTTTCGGCGGCGTAGCGGGCCTGCAACTCCGCGATAACTTTCTTCGTATCGGTGGAGAGGCGGCGGAGGTTGTCAAGCTCGGCGCTATAGCCCTCTTTGATAATCTCGCTGCTCTTGTTTTCGGACTCGGCCGGATTAATAACCGCACCACGGATTTTTTTCGCCACTTCAAGCGGGGCGGAGAGCTTGTATTTCGTATCGCGCAGAAGGTCTTGAAGAGTCGGCGCGAAAAGTATGCTGGCTTGAGCAGCAAGCAAATCGCGGGCGTTCGCGCGACCGAACTCCACTCTTGCCATTATGCGTTCAAGGTCGGAGGTCTGTGCAAGGATATCAAGCGTGTCCTTGGCCAGTTTCGCATTGCCGGCGAACTGCGCCACGTCGTCAAGGCGCGCGTTGATCGCGGCCGGATCGGTAAGCGGGGTTTGCAGGCGAGAAGCCAGCAGGCGCTTGCCCTTGGCCGTTTTAGTAAAATCTATAACGTCGAATAAAGATTTGCCGTTCGGTGTGGCGGCGCGCAGAACCTCGAGGTTGGACATCGAGAACGCGTCGATCTCCATCGTGCCATTGCCGCCGGTGCGAGTCGGAAAGCGGAACTTGGGCGCGGCGCCGATCTGCGTCATCTCGATGTATGAAATCGCCTTGGCTATGGCCTGTTTCTCAAGCGACGTAAAATGATCGCCGACAACTGCGCCGAAATATTTTTGCAAATTGCCGTCCGCAATCTCAAGCCCCAACGACGGACGCACCACCAGACGCTCCTTGAAGTTCGCAACAAAATCCGCAAGCGCTGGATCGTTCAGAATTTCCGTGTCGATCAAAATCTCGGCCGGATTCTTTATCGCTATGGCAGAATATAAATCCGCCGTCGGGGCCATAAGCTCGATCTCGAGAGTAGATATGTCGACAAGCGCGATCTGATAGGCTACGGATTTGCCATCGGCACGCTCGACACTCGCAAGGAAGTTGTTCGCGGCGGCGGAGATAAGCTCGTCCTCGGTGATAGTTGCAGCCGTATATATACGCACAAGGCCGCGCTCTATCATCGTGCCCTGCCCGCCACGCGCACGCGCCTCCTCGGGTGTTTCAAGCTGATCGACAAGCGCAACACGCTCGCCGGAATTTACCAACTTCTGAACATACGGTTCGAGGGCATGCGCCGGAACGCCGGCCATCTTGGTCGACGAACCGCGAGTGGTCAGCTGGATATTCAATATCGCCGCGGCCTTTACCGCATCCTCTTTGAAAAGCTCGAAAAAATCCCCCACACGATAGAAAAGTATGCAGTCGGGATTCTCCGCCTTGACGCGGTTGTAATGCTCCATCATCGGGGTAAGCTTGGCCTCGGACATAAGCGCCTCTATTTAGCGGCCGAAGCGCGGCGCAATTCCGGCGGGATCGAAAGTTTGTTGTCCTCGGGCGAGTATTCGTTTATGCGGCATTTGCACGCGCAGCCGGAGATGACGACTATGAACAACAATGCGAAAATCCTTTTCATTCCTTGCCTCCTTCGTGGCTTAGCAGTATGGAAAGCTTTTTGGTCGACGGTATGTTCGAAAGCACTATGTTCACGATTATCATTATGGGAACGCAGAGGAACATGCCGGCTATGCCCCAGATCCAACCGAAGATGACAAGGGATAGGAGGAGGACAAGCGGGCTTACGCCGACCGAGTTGCCCAAATAGCGCGGCTCCCATAGCTGACCCACAGCCATCTGTATCGCGAAAAGGCCTATGCCGAGGCCGACCGCGGGAGCGAGCGAGTCAGGAAATTGAAGGATCGCCAAAAGCACGGGAAGTATCGAGGCTATGATCGAGCCTACGAACGGGATATAGTTTCCGACGAAAAGCAGCATGCCGAAGAACAGCGCGAAGTCTATGCCGAAATACAACATTAGTAAAAATCCCAAAAGGCCGGTCGCAAGGCTTGCCCAGGTCTTCACCAAAAGGTAAGTGCGGATATTGACTATGATATTCTCGATCATCTTCTTGTCGAACTGCTTCTTGTCCTTGAACAAAAGCGGGAGTTTTTTCTTCATCGACTGTTCCTCGAGCAACATAAAGACGAGGTATAGGAGCACCATGAAGAAGCTTTGCATTATGCCGGCGCTTTGTTGGAACACCGTGGCGGCGATCCGTTTCATGTCGATGGAGGCCATGACGGACGCTATGTCCAGATCAAGCCCATAGCGGTCGTTAATAGATCCGATGAAGTAGTTTATATTGGGCATATAGCGCTCGAACCCGCCGACAACCGCCGTAGACTGATGCGCTATGATCGAGGTGATAACCCACGCGCCGCCGGCGATCGCTATTATGGCAACAGTGCGAGAAATATAGAACGCGAACTTCGGCGCTCCCCATTTATGAAGACGCGCACTCATCGCGCCGCTCATCATAAAAATCAGAAGCCAGATGAACGCCGCCATGAAAAACGGTATGAATATAGACGAGCCGGCCTGTAGCACATACATGATAGCCAGGAATGCCAGGATTGTTGTTGCTCTCATTGTTTTCCTCCTTAATTTGCTGGATAGGTTCGCGGCCATTGGGCGTCGGCAGGTTTCGGGAGCGAAGTTTTCGCCCCGCACGCGGCGGTTGCGGCAATAAGCGCTATTAAAAGTGCGTATCTCATTTTTTCCCCTTGGACGTCTTCTTGTCCTTGAACTGCATATTGTAAAGCTTGGCGTATTCGCCGTTTTGCGCCAAGAGCTCGTCGTGAGTGCCGGATTCCACTATGCGCCCGTTATTCACGACAAGAATCCTGTCGGCGTTGACTATGGTAGAAAGGCGGTGGGCGATGACAAGCGTAGTGCGGTTTTTCATCAGCGCGGTAAGCGCGTTTTGAACTTCAGCCTCGGATTTTGTATCCAATGCACTTGTGGCTTCGTCAAGCAATAATATAGGCGAGTCCTTGATCAATGCGCGGGCGATGGAAATCCTTTGTTTCTGGCCGCCGGAGAGCATGACGCCGCGCTCGCCGATCTGGGTATCGTAGCCCTTTTCGAAGCCGGAAATGAACTCGTGCGCGTTGGCGGCTTTGGACGCGGCGAGCAACTTGGCGTTGCAGACGTTTTCGGCCGAGCCGCCCCCGCCATAGGCTATGTTGCTTCGGATAGTGTCGTCGAATAGAAGCGTGTCCTGGTTGACGATAGAAATCTTGTCGCGCAAAAACGATTGTTTCAGGTCGCGTATGTCCACGCCGTCGATCAAGACCCGGCCGGATTTTACGTCCCAGAACCGGGGGATAAGCTGCGCTATCGTAGTTTTACCGCCGCCAGACGAACCAACAAGCGCCACGGTCTTGCCCGCCGGAATGTCGAACGAAACGTTCGAAAGTATCGGTTTGCCTTCGTCATACTCGAAGCATACATTATTAAAGCAGATATCGCCCTTGAGGTTCTTTATTTCTTTGGCGTTCGGCTTGTCCTTGATGGTGGGTTCGGTATCGAGGATCGCGTAGATGCGCTCGGCGCCGGCTTTGGCGGCCTGAAGTTTAACATGGAACTGAGTCAGCGATTTCAGCGGCTTATACACACTAACCCACGCGCCAAGGAAGGCAACGAAACCGCCGATGGTAAGCGAGCCTTCGACCACCTGCATGCCGCCGAACATCAAGATGCCCGCGATGACAACGCCGGAAAGCGATTCCATTATCGGGGTCGTCAGCGCGGTGATCTTGGTCATGCCGACCGTCCGGCTGTAGAGCAGCTCGACATTTTCGTCGACGCGGCCCCGCTCGTATTTCTCCATGTTATACGATTTAATCACGCGCACGTTGGCAAAGGATTCGATAAGATAGGCCATGAATTTGGCCTGGAGATCCGCGAACTCGCCAGCCATTTCGCCCATCTTCTTCCTTAGCTTTTTGACAAGGAACGCGCCGATCGGGAACATGATGCAGACGAACAAAAACGTGCGCCAGGAAAAGTAAATCATGATGGCGAACATAGAGATACAGCTTATCGCGTCCCTGGAAACTTGCGTTATGAAAGTGATCGCGATCTGCGACATCTTGTCCGTTTCGTTGACCATGCGCGAAATCACCTTGCCGCTTGAATTCCGGTTGAAGAAATTCATATCAAGAGATAAGAGGTGGTTGAAGAGCCGCCGCTGGATCTCCCTTATGATTTTTTGCGAAACGGTGGTCATCAACACCATCTTGAAGTATCCAAGCACGCCTTTGATCACATAAATCGCGAAGATCTGGAGACTTAGGAATTTTAACATCGCCATCGAACCCTCGGTAAAGCCGTTGTCGAAGATCGGTTTTAGGAGCGCTACGGAATACGCCTCGGCCGCGGCGGTAAGTATTATGAAGACCATGGCAAGAAGAATGCTTCCCATATAGCGGCGAGTATAATCGCGCCAAATGCGGACAAGCACCGAGGGAGCGGCGGAATCGGAGGCGGTTTTTTGCCTTTTATATATCCTATTCAGATTCAGCATCTTTACCCTTCTTCTTTTTGTCGGCGGATTTAGGTTCGGCAGTTGGCGCAGCCACTGTGGGGGCGAAGGTCGAGGTGCGGACAAGCGGTTTTTTCGCGCCGGCGTCGTGTTTTTTCTTGAACGCTTCCTTGCCGGATACGATAAGTTTGACTTCGTCGCCGCCCAAGGTTTCGTGTTCAAGCAATGCTGCGACAAGGCGTTCGATCGCGGCCTTGTTTTTCATAATCGTTTCACGCGCAAGCTTGTGTCCCGCGTCGACCATGGATTTAACCTCGAGGTCGATAAGCTTAGCGGTTTCGTCGGACACGTTGGTTTTCGCGCTTTGGCCGTCGTATGCCGGCATCGACTCGCCGTAAAACACATGGCCAAGCTTGTCGTTAAGGCCCCAGCGGGTGCAGGAAAGCCTTGCTAGGCGCGTGGCCTGGAATATATCGGATTCCGCGCCCGTAGTGATTTTGCCGGCGCCAAAGAAAATTTCCTCGGCCGCGCGGCCGCCCATCGCGACGGCGATATTGTTTTTGATTTCGGTGATGTTGCGGCTGACCTTGTCGCGTTCGGGAAGGTGTTGGACCATGCCAAGCGCGCCGCCACGGGGCACGATCGTAATCTTGTGTATCGGGTCGACCTCGGGCAGGACGACCGAGCAGATCGCGTGCCCGGCCTCGTGATAAGCGGTCATCTTTATCTCGTCCTTGGTCATGGAAAGCGACTTGCGTTCTACGCCCATAAGGATTTTGTCGCGGGCGAAGTCGAACTCCTTTTGCGTCGCGACCTTCTTGTTGAAACGCGCGGCCATAAGTGCCGCTTCGTTGACCAGGTTCGCAAGCTCGGCACCGGAAAATCCCGGCGTGCCGCGGGCGATAACTTCCGCGTCGACATCGGTCGCGATCTTGATTTGCTTTAGATATTTCGCGACGATTTCCTCGCGCCCCTTGATGTCGGGCAATGGTATGTGGACTTGTCGGTCGAAACGTCCAGGGCGAAGGAGCGCGTCGTCAAGAACGTCCGAGCGGTTGGTGGCCGCGACTATGATTATTCCTTCGTTCGTTTCAAAGCCGTCCATTTCGACCAGGAGGGCGTTCAAGGTCTGCTCGCGCTCGTCGTTGCCGCCGCCGAAGCCGCCGCCGCGTTGGCGTCCGACCGCATCGATCTCGTCGATAAAGATAAGGCACGGCGCGCGTTTTTTGGCGGATTCGAAAAGCGAGCGGACGCGGCTTGCGCCGACGCCTACGAACATCTCTACGAAATCAGAGCCGGAAATGGAGAGGAACGGCACGCCCGCCTCGCCCGCAATCGCGCGAGCAAGCAAAGTTTTACCCGTGCCGGGAGGGCCGACAAGCAAAACTCCCTTGGGAATTTTTGCGCCGATACGAGAATACTTTTCCGGGTCCGAGAGGAAGTCGACGATTTCGCTTACCTCTTTTTTCGCTTCGGCTATGCCAAGGACGTCGGTGAACATGACCTTGGTCGTTTTGGGTTCGACTACGCGAGTGTTGCCGCGCATGAAGCCGCCAAGGCCGCCCAATCCGCCGCCGCCCTTCATCGACCTGAATATCATGAACAGTATCGCGAACCAAAGAAATGTGCCAAGGAGATCCAGCGCGCGGGATATGCCGAATGCCGGCTGCGGCCGCTCGAATTTTGTTTTCACGCCGGACTTGTCGAGCTGTTCAAGAAAGAGATTCGATATGACAACATTGACCATGAACGCCTCGCCGCCCTTGGTTTTACCGCGTGCTTGGTCGCCCATGATGGTAAGGTTTTCGACCTCGCCGGTTCTTACCAACGTCATCAATTCCGAGTAGTCGAGGACCTTTACATTATCGTTTGACGGCGCCTTTTTTTCATTGGGCGAGAATATGATAAATATGGCCGCCAGCATGATGCCAAGCAAATACAAGTTGCTAAATTTCCTCATGGTCGCTATCATACTGTCCATGCAAGAAATATTCAACAGGAAAATGGACTTTTGGTTCGGACGGGGCGCAAAAATCGCGATTGCGGTTTCGGGCGGAGCGGACAGTATGGCGCTGGCTTTTCTTGCGCGGCAGTGGGGCGGTTGCGAAATCGTGGCGTTAATCGTTGACCATCGTTTGCGGGAAGAGTCGGGGCGCGAGGCGGCTTTGGTTGCGCGGCGGCTTAAATCCATGGGGTTGAAGGCCGAGGTGTTGGTTCATAAAGGAAAAATTCCCAAGTCTAATATCGAGGCGGCGGCGCGGGAGTATCGCTATGGTCTGCTTTGCGACTGGGTTCGCGAGCGGGGGTTCGACGCGCTTTTCGTCGGGCATCAGATGGACGAGCAGGCGGAAACTTTCTTCCTTAATTTGATGCGCGGGTCGGGCGTTTACGGGTTGGCGGCGATGGAAGAGGATTCAATGCGCGACGGCGTGCGGATTGTGCGCCCCCTGCTTGATTTCAGGAAAGAGGGGCTTAAAGATTTGCTGCGCTCGGGTGGCATCGAGTGGGTCGAGGATCCGTCTAATATCGACGATAAATTTACGCGTGTGAAAGTCCGAAAGGCCATGGCCGCCTTGAATTTGCCGGTCGAGCGGATTGCTTTGGCGGCGGCTAATCTGCGGCGCGCGGCGGAGGCAATCGAGTTTTATGTCGCTGCGGCTTTGTGTGGAGAATTGAGTGTCGAGGCGTTGCGGGCTCTGCCGCTTGAGGTGGCGTATCGCGTATTGGCGGAGCGATTGGGCGGCGAGTATGCTCCGCGGCTTGCCTCGATTGAAAGATTATACGCTCGGTTGCTTACGCCCGGATTCCGCGGGGCGACGCTTGGCGGATACAAGGTTTCCGTGAAGAAGGGCGTTGTGGTTTTTACGCGCGAGAAGCGGAAAAAAACGTCATGAAGTTCACTTGGAACCAAGACTTCAATATTATCTGTGGGACGCCGGCCATAGGTAAAACCACAATGGGGCAGAAATATGAAAACGTCATCGATTTGGCGTCAAGCCCTTATAAATACCTGGACTGGGACCCGAAACTGGCCGAGCGGAACAAGGGTGCATGGAAGCATCCGAACCCGAACTATATCCGGGACTATATCGAGGCAATCATAAAACATGCCAAGTCATACGACCTGGTCCTTTTGACCATGAGCCGGGGCGTGCGCGCCGCCCTTGACGAGCGAAACATAAAATACGCGTGCGCGTATTCTCCGCCGGGCGCCCGGGAAATTATTCGCCAAAGACTTCTTGAACGCGGCAACGGTATCGACTTCGTGAACAGGGAAATGTCGATATTCGACGAGCGGGCGGAGGCGAACGAGCAGCTTCGGGACTGTTTGAAAATCAAAATTCCGCCGGAGCAATTCCTTGAGCAGGCGTTGATGGGTTATCAAACTAATTGAAATAGCGCGAGCTGGCTTGGCCACGAGCTCGCCTAAGAAAAGCCAACTGCTCTTGGCTTTTTTAGGCAGATTAAATATTTGCTATATAAGGCGCTTTGCGCCGCCCCCCCCTACAATCGCGCTTTGCGCGTAAAGGCATAAATCCTATTTCATGGGGCCCGGCGTCGCTGCGGCCAGAGGCCTGGCTAGCTTGCCCATAAAATCGGATTTGGGATTTAGCGCAATCAATCCATAAACGTGCGGAGCTTCTTCGCGCGGGTCGGGTGCTTGAGTTTACGCAGAGCCTTCGCCTCGATTTGGCGGATACGTTCCCTTGTAACACCGAACTGCTTGCCCACTTCCTCGAGCGTGTGGTCGGTGTTGATGCCTATGCCGAAGCGCATGCGGAGCACTCGTTCCTCGCGCGGGGTAAGGGAAGACAAGACCTGCGACGTAATCTCGCGAAGGTTGGAGTTGACCACGGCGTCAAGCGGGCGCACGACGTTCACGTCCTCGATAAAGTCGCGGAAGGACGTATCCTCATCGTCGCCGACGGGCGTTTCAAGCGAGATCGGAGCCTTGGCCACGTGCATGACCTTCCTAACCTTTTCAATCGGCATGTTGATTTTCTTGGCCAGCTCCTCGGGTGTCGGGTCGCGGCCCAAATCCTGCATCATCACGCGGCTGGTCTTCTTGAGTTTAGTGATAGTTTCAATCATGTGGACGGGTATGCGAATCGTTCGTGCCTGGTCGGCTATGGAGCGGGTTATCGCCTGCCTGATCCACCAGGTGGCATAGGTCGAGAATTTATATCCGCGGCGGTATTCGAACTTGTCGACCGCCTTCATCAGGCCTATGTTGCCCTCCTGCACAAGGTCGAGGAACTGCAGGCCGCGGTTGGTGTATTTTTTCGCGATCGAAATAACAAGGCGGAGGTTGGCCTCGATCATTTCCTTTTTGGCGCGGGCTTCTTCTCGCTCGCCCTTGCGAACGATTTCGACGACGGATTTATACTCGTCGATCGGAAGGCCGGTTTCGGCGGAAACCGCGTCAGCTTCGGCCTTGATTTTTTTCACGTCCGGGAGGAGCGTGGTGGCAAGTTTCTGCCAGCCCTTGCCGTCGAGTTTCGGGATAAGGCGCATGAACGAATCGCTAAGTCCGGTTTCGCGATAGTGGGCGAGGAAGTCCTCGCGCTTGATACGTGCGGATTCGGCAAGGCGGAGCAGGCGTCCCTCGAGCGAGAGGAGCTTGCGGTTTTTTTCCACCATCTCGTCCATGACCTCGGCGATTTTGGTGTCGGAAAGTTTGATGGTCGACATGGTGTCGACAAGTTCGGTGCCGAGCTTGTCGCGTTTCGATTCATACTTCGCGAACTCGGCCTTGTCCTTTTTGGCGGGACGGTCGCGGTCGAGCTTTTCTATGCGAGCGTAGACATGCTTTATGCGGCCAAGAGTTTCAAGAACGGAGGGCATAAGAGAGGCCTCCATCGTAGCGATCGACGCAGAGCCGCCCTCTTCGAAAAATTCTTCGGATTCCGATTCCTCTTCGTCTTCGTCGGAGTCCTCTTCTTCTTCCATATCGGCGTTCACGAACGCGTCGCCATACATAAGGTCGAGGTTGACTATGTCGCGCAGAAGCACTTCCTCTTTTTGCAACATCTGATACCACGATAGGATTTTCCTTAGCGTCATGGGGGAGTTGCACAGCCCCTGAATCATAAGGTGCCTACCTGATTCTATGCGGCGGGCGATGGCGACTTCACCGGCGCGTGTGAAAAGCTCGATAGAGCCCATCGCGCGGAGGTAGTTTCTTACCGGATCGCTTGACGCGGAATCAACAAACGCGGGTTCCTTCGCCTCGTTGTCAAGGAAGGCGCGGGAGTCGGCCTTGTGCGTTTTGGCGGTGGCGGTTTCGGCCTCTTCCTCTTCGTCGTCATGCTCGTCGGCGGAATCGTTTAAGATATCAAGCTCCTCGTCGTCGCCGTATTCCTCGCGCACATCGATACCAAGTTCCGAGATGTGGGCAAGCGCGTCCTCGACCTCGACGGTGGAAAGGCCGTCGGCGGCAAGCGCAGTTTCAACATCATTCTTTGCGACGTGGCCGCGGTTTTTGACCTTGCGGACAAGTTTTTGCAAATGGGTCGATAGCGAGGAAATCAAGAATTCGTCCGCGTCGAGCGATGCGGTCGTTTTTATTGTCGCGCTTGTCTTGGATTGCTTTTTGCTAGGCATCGGGGGAGCTCCTAGGTGGCAGGGTTGGGCGGTTAGGCGGGCTTTTTCTTGTTCGCGGCTTCGATCGCATTCTGCAATTCAAGCTGGGAGCAAATATCAAGAAGGACCGGGGATTTCGGCTCGAGGTCGGCCATCGCCTTGTGCGTGCGGTTGCGAATCGCCTCGACAGTCGGCTTCGTGGTGCGGGCAAGTTTGCAGACTTGCGCGTCGGAAAGTTCCGGGTGGTTTTTGACAAGCCACAAAATCGCGTCCGGGCGGTTCGAGCGAATGGACATCGGCGTATAGCGCGCCTTGACCTTGCTGGATTCCTTGATAAAATCGCCAAGCACCTTGTTGCCGGCAAGCTTGACGTTATGGTCGGCTTCGGCCGCGCGTATATCCTCCCAGGTAAGGACGTTGTTCACGATCGGCGAGAAGCCGCCCGAGAAGTTGGAGGTTTCCGAGTCGGCCAAGGCCTGAACCTCGAGGACGTGCATGCCGCAGAAATCGGCGATTTGGCCAAAGGAAAGCGACGTGTTCTCGATAAGCCAGATGGCGGTGGACTTGGGCATAAGAATTTGGTTGGTCATATAGGCACCTTGAAAATCGGGTTAGAGTATGGGCTTTTATAGCCTATCGGCTTTGAAAGTGCAAGCATTTTTTGGGGCGAATCGCTTTATTTTTGCGAGGCGAGTTGACGCGCAAGTTCGGCGGCGTTGCCTATGCCGGGATATTTGTCGCAATCGAAGCATTTGCCGTATTTGTCGTTCCGACAGTCGGCGCAGTGCTCGCCCTTGGCGAATATGATGGAGTGTTTGCGCGGGTTGTCGACCTTGACACCTTCTTTGCCGGCGATGGCGTTGCAGGCCACGCGAAAACTTGGGGATTCGTTTTTGAATCCATACTCGAACGCGGTGTCGAACGTCGCCAACTGGACCAATAGCAGAGAAAACGTCCTGCTTGAAGAATGAGGGCAATATAAATTTAAGCTTAAGTCCGATTTGTTCGCGTCTATAATCAATTTATTTTTCTTTCCGCCCCTCGGATTAAAAATTTGTCCCTTAAAACTAGGCGATCGATTTCAAAAGCGCAAGGATTTATTTCCGATATTGTTTCGCAAGGGCGACGAGGTTGCCTATGGACGGCTTACAGGATTTACAGCCTTTGTCGCGGCATGACTTGTTATGATCGGCGCAGTTCGCGAGGTGGTAGTAAACCGTCGAGTTTTCGCCCGTCATATTATAGCCGGAAGTGCTTATCAGCGGCGCCCTAAGCCCCATCTTGAATTTCTCAAGCTCGACGAGGAACGTGTTTAATCTAGTATACAGAATGGCAACGTCGACCACGTGATTGTTGGGCATGAGGAATCTTATCACTACGGTGGCGGGTTTGCTTTTTACTTTCATCTTTGTCTTTTCCTTTGTCCCCCCGGTTAAAAAAAATCCCCCGAAGGGGAAATTTGAAATCAATACATGCTAGTTAAAATATGTCGGTAAGATTTTATATCCTTTATCACCTTGCCGGTGCCGAGCGCGACGCAGTATATCGGCTGATCTGCGATGGAAACGGGCAAGCCGGTCGCGTGGCGAATCGCGTAGTCAAGGTTTCTTAGGAACGCGCCGCCGCCGGTCAGGACTATGCCCTTGTCCACGATGTCGGAGGCAAGTTCGGGAGGCGTGTTTTCAAGCGCGGTCTTGACCGCCTCGATGATTTCGTGCACGGGCTCGGATAGAGCCTCGGCGATTTGCGCTTCGTTTAACGTCAGCTCGCGCGGGATACCGGTGCCAAGGTCGCGGCCCTTGATTTCTATAACACGCCCTGCCCCTTCGTCGGGGACGGCGCAGCCGATTTCCTTCTTGATAATCTCGGCACTGCGTTCGCCAATCAGGAGGCCATGGTTGCGGCGGATATAGTTGATGATCGCCTCGTCCATTTTATCGCCCGCGGATCTTGCGGAGCGGGCATAGACTACGCCGCCAAGGGACATGACCGCCACCTCGGTCGTGCCGCCGCCGATGTCGACGACCATAGAGCCGTTGGGTTCGTTGATCGGAAGGCCAGCGCCGATTGCGGCCGCCACAGGCTCTTCGATAAGCCAGACTTTGCGCGCGCCGCAGACCTCGGCCGATTCCTGTATCGCGCGGCGTTCAACTGCGGTGGATCCCGAGGGCACGCAGATCACCACTGTTGGAAATGTAAAGGTTTTGGAGGAAAGGACTTTCTTGATGAAATGCTTTATCATCGCCTCGGCGACCTCGAAGTCTGCGATCACTCCGTCCTTTAGGGGTCGTATCGCCTGAATCGAGCCGGGCGTGCGGCCCAACATTTTCTTTGCGTCCTCGCCAACGGCCAAGATTTCCTTGACCCCGCGTTCCCCCTCTGTGATAGCAACAACCGAGGGTTCGTTAAGCACTATGCCCTTGTCTTTTACGAAAATAAGCGTGTTCGCGGTGCCAAGGTCTATGCCGATGTCGCTTGAGAACAATCCCGCTATTGATGATAACATGGCAAACCCCCGAAATTTCGTTTTCTGAACTATAGACGGGCTTTTGTGAAAAAGCAAGGGGAAATACGGGGATTTATGTTAGTTTTTTCTTAAAATCCCTATTTACTGAGGGGCAAAATTATGGTAATATTCCGACCTTTGAAAGATTAAAATGAATATAGAGCATAATACAAACCAAATACCAGAACTAACGCGCCGCCTTACTATTCAAGAAGAAACCGTGTTAAACGCGGATGCCATCATACAAAAAATCCTGAGAATACCGCCGGATAAAAGAACTAGTGATCAAAACAGCCAGCTTTTATTCATGCGGATCAATATAATCACATGGAGTAATGACGTCAAAAGGCTAAAGCGGACTATACTACACATTAGGCTTGAACACGCGGGGATTATCCCAGCTTACTCTTCAAAATTTCATTGACCATGGCGGGGTTGCCCTGGCCCTTGAGCGCTTTGAGCGATTGGCCCACGAACCAGCCGAAAAGCGCCGTCTTGCCCGAACGATACTGCGCAACGTTGTCGGGGGCGGAGGCGATAACTTCGTCTATGGCCTTCTCGATAGCCCCGGTGTCCGAGATTTGGGCAAGACCCTTGGCAGCGACAATATCCTTCGGCGATTTGCGCTCGGTGTAAACAAAGCCCAACACGTCCTTGGCCGTTTTACCGGAAATCGTGCCGTCGTTTATGATGTTCACCAATTCTGCAAGCGCGCCGGGGGAAACGGGCGAGTCCTCGATGGAAGAATTGGCCTCGTTCAAAAGGGCAGAGAGGTCGCCCAAGATCCAGTTCGAAATCGACTTGCCGTCGGGACACGACTTCACCGCAGATTCGAAATAATTCGCGAATGCTATGTCGGAGGTAAGCTGTGCCGCATTCGCGTCGGACATTCCGAACTCGGCGATATAGCGCGCGCGTTTGGCGTCGGGCATTTCGGGCATGGCTGCTTTGACCTTATCCACCAAACCGTCCTCGAGCACAAGGGGGAGAATATCCGGGTCGGGGAAGTATTTGTAATCGATCGCGTCCTCTTTGCTGCGCATGAATTTCGTTTTGCCGGAATTGGGGTCGAATAGGCGCGTTTCCTGTGCCACAGTTTCCCCGGCGTCAAGGATTTTTGCCTGGCGTTCGGCCTCGAACTCGGCGGCCTGAACCGCGAATTTGACCGAATTCACGTTCTTCATTTCGACGCGAGTGCCAAGCGTTTTCGAGCCAATCGGCCTGAGCGAAAGCGATACGTCGCAGCGCATCGAGCCCTCGTCCATATTGCCGTCGCAGGTGCCCAGCCAGCGGACCATCGCGCGGATTTTCTTTACGTATTCTCCGGCTTCGTAAGGCGAAGAAATATCCGGTTCGGACACGATCTCCATCAAAGCCTTGCCCGCGCGGTTAAGATCGACATACGAAAAGTTCGGATTGCGGTCGTGGATAAGCTTGGCCGCGTCCTGCTCGACGTGAATGCGATTCACGCGAATGGATTTCGCCACGCCCTCCTCGTTTACGATTTCCACAGTGCCGCGCCCAACAAGGGGTGCGAACTGTTGCGTAATCTGATAACCGGACGGCAAATCAGCATAGAAGTAATGCTTGCGGTCAAAATGCGACGTCTTGTTGATCGTGGCGTTTATGCCAAGACCCGTCTTTATCGCCTGCTCGATGCAGAATTTGTTTATCAACGGAAGCTGGCCGGGGAATGCCGCGTCGTAGAACGAAACGTGCGAGTTGGGCGTGCCGCCATAGCGCGCGCTCGAGCCGCTCATCAATTTGGATTCCGATATGACCTGACAATGAATCTCAAGCCCGATGTTTACTTCGTATTTATTGTTTACCGTATACATTTTATGCCCCCATCAGCGTGCTTGGGCGGTTATCGAATTTCGCGGCCTTCTCGAGCGCGTGCGCGGCCTTTATTATCGTTGGTTCGTCGAAGGCTTTGCCGATCAGCTGAACGCCGATAGGGAGGCCGGAGGCGGTCTTGGCCGCGGGCAACGAAATGGCCGGAAGGCCGGCTAGGTTCACAAGCGCAACCATGTCGAACCAGGTGCCATACGAATCGTTTACTATCAACGGAGAAGTTCGCGGCGGCGCGGGAATCGGCATGGTAGGCGTAAGTATTACGTCGACGCTGGCGAATGCGGCGGAAAAATCGTTCGCGATCAGGCGGCGGACTTTCTGGGCCTTGAAGAACAGGGGCTCGAGGTATTTTTCGTTCATGACGGTCGAGCCCAAGATTATCCTGCGCTTGGCGTTTTTGCCAAAGCCCTGGCCGCGCGTTTTCATATACATGTCGTCAAGCGAGGCGAACGGTCCCTCGGCCCGGAAACCATAGCGCACGCCATCATAGCGCGACATATTGGAATACATTTCCGAGAAAATGACGTTATACACTGTCATCGCGACAAGCGAATGCGGAAGCGAGATTTCGACGACTTCGGCGCCCTGGGCTTTCAGTAAGGCTATGGAGTTTTCAAGTCCGGCCGCCACCTCGGGGTCGATTTGGTCGTTTTTGAATTCCTTGACCACGCCGATTTTCAAGCCCTTGACGGGCTGGTTAAGCGACTTCATGTAATCCGGCACTTCGCGAGGGGCGCTTGTCGGGTCGCGGTCGTCGCGGCCGGCCATGTGTTTAAGGAATAGCGCGGCGTCCGCTACGTCGCGGGTGATTATGCCGACCGTATCAAGCGAGGAGGCCATCGCGGCGACGCCGTATCTTGACACGCGGCCATAAGAAGGTTTGAGGCCGACTACGCCGCAAAAGCTTGCCGGTTCGCGCGTCGATCCGCCCGTGTCCGTGCCTGTGGCGGCTATGCACATGCCGCTTGCGACAGCAGCCGCGGAACCCGAACTCGAGCCCGCCGAGATCAAAAACTCGCCAGCCTTGGAATACGGGTTTTTCGTAGCGCCGAAGTGCGAGGTCAGACCAGTGCCGCACATCGCGAACTCGTCCATGTTCGTTTTACCAAGCATGGCCACGCCCGCGTCGAAAAGCTTGGCGGTGGCGGTGGATTCATATCCGGGGATAAAATTATAAAGCATCTTTGACGCGCAGGTGGTCAGCGTTCCCTTGGTGCAGAAGGAATCCTTTACGCCTATGGGCAGGCCGTCAAGCGCGCGGGGTTTCGCGTCCTTAGCCCTGCGTTCGTCGGCGGCCTTGGCGCCCGCAATCGCGATGTCCGCGGTTTCGGTGATATAGGCGTTGAGCTCCTTGTGTTTCGCCATGCCCGCGATATATGCCGACACAAGTTCGGTCGCAGTTATTTCCTTCTTTTCAAGAAGTGCCAGCGCCTCGCATGCCGTCAAATCCGTCAGTATCATATCCTAATCTCCTTGGGCTTGCCGTTCCTGGCCCACGTTTCCATTATGAACCTTAGGACCGTGATGTTGCTGAACAGCGAGGTGGTGATACCGATGATAAGCGTGATGGCGAAGCCCTTAACCGGGCCATTGCCGAACGAGAGCATTATAAACGCGACAGCCAACGTCGTAAGGTTCGAGTCGATGATAGCGGAGAAGGCGTTGTTGAATCCGTTTTCGATCGAGCGTATTGTCGGCTGGCCGGCACGGCGCTCTTCTCGTATTCTTTCGAATATAAGGATACACGCGTCGACAGCCATACCGATGTTAAGAGCTATACCCGCTATGCCAGGAAGCGTAAGCGTGGCGCCAGTGATGGCAAGGCCAGCGAATATCAAAAGGACGTTGAGGCACAGCACCACTCCCGCGAACGCGCCAAGCGTGCCATAGAACAGAATCATGAACAGCACGACTATGGCCATCGCCATGATCGACGCGATTTCGCCCGCGCGGATAGAGTCGGCGCCAAGGCCGGCTCCGACGGTGCGTTCTTCAACCACGGTCAGTTCGGCGGGAAGTGCGCCCGAACGCAACATGGTCGAGAGGTCGTTCGCAGCCTTTACGTCAAAGCCGCCGGAAATCTGGCCACGGCCGCCGGTGATCGGCTCGTTTATCACGGGCGCGGAAAGGACTTTGCCGTCAAGCACTATGGCGAATCTGCGGCCTACGTTCTCGGTAGTCATCTTGGCGAACTGCCGGGCGCCCAAAGAATTGAATGCGGTGGTGACAACCGGCTGGCCCGTCCTATTATCAAAGTTGGTGGTCGAGTCGGTCAGGTTCTCGCCGGAAATATATCCCGCGCGTTTGACAATCACTCCGTCGATCACAAGATTGTCTATGCCGGGACGACCGGTCATCATCGCCTCTTCGTCGACAAGATAGAAGAACATCTTGGCGGTCGCGCCAACAAGCTCCTTGACGCGTTCGGGATCGTCGGCGCCGGGGACTTGAACCATAATGCGGTTATCGCCCTGGCGCGCGATGGACGGCTCTTTGTTGCCAAGGCTGTCGACACGGCGGCGGACTATATCCACCGAGAGGTTCATGATGTCGTTCCTTAATTTCGCTATCGCCTGCTCGGGATAGAATACCCGGAGTGTCAAGCCGTCGGATTCAACTATCACCTCGTCCCCAAGGGAGCCCATTATGCGGCGGCGGAGTTCGCCCACATCTTCGCGTGTGCGGAGCGAGACCGAAACCACGCCGTCATTTGCGGCAAGATTGGAATAGGCCATAGGCTTTATATCCTTGTTTTGATCGCCGCGGAGTTCCTTTCGCACGGTATCGCGAAGGCCGGAGATACGCTCGCGAATAACGCCGTCAAGGTCGGCCTCGAGAAGGATATACGCGCCGCCCCTCAGGTCAAGACCAAGCGAGATCTGTTTGTCCTGAATAAACTGGGGAAGGTGGCGGGTCATGCTTTGCGGCAGGAACGTCGGTGCGACGACAAGGAACGAGGATAGGATTACCGCCGCTATGAGCATGGCTTTGGACTTGTTAATCTTCATGTTGGAACTCCTGTAAAATATGGGTGGATTTTAGAGGATTGGCGTAGAGAAGTCAAGAAAACTTGACACTAAATTTTGCGAACAAGGATATGGTAATACCAGCCACCGGAAAGAAGACCTGGGCAACCTTTCACTTCCCTTAGATGGAACGCGTGGCGACCGCGATAGAATCTTTGCGCATGGCTCATGCCGACGATTTCGAAATCCTCGAAAAGCCCGCCTATTTGATCGTCGTCGGCGAAGAAGTGAGGAACATTATGCTCGGGACCGCCAGGATCCTGGCACAACTTGGTATTCTCGTCGACCATGGGAAAATCATACTGCCAGGCCCATCCAGCTTTGCTGCCCAAAGTAATGAAACATTCGCCGCCGGGTTTCAATACGCGACGGATTTCGGATATGGACTTTTTAACGCCTGTGGTGTCCTGATGCTGTATTGCGTCAAAGCTGACAATGGCGTCGAAGGTTTCGTCGGCATAGGGTAATTCCAGCATGTCGCCAGTCCTGCAAGATACAACTAAATTTTCTTTGGCGGCATATTCACCGACGTGTTTTGAGCTCTCATCGGAGAGGTCGAAGGCGGAGGATTCGAAGCCCTCGCGAGCCAAGAATATCGCGTGGCGACCAAGGCCGCAGCCGTGATCAAGGACAGAGCGACTACCCTGTTCTTTCCAACGCCGGGATAGATAATAACATTCTGGCGCCGGAGTCAACCAATGGCTTTGTTCGCCTCCTTGGACTGTGCTCCAGTCCGAAGCTTTAGAAACGGTTTGAGATCGCGTCATGTGGCACCTTTTATGGAGTTGGATTTTAGAGGATTGGCGGCGGGATTGCAAGGGAAAAGAAGGGCAGAGCCATGAACGCCGAGCTGGCGGCGGCGCACTCCTAGTGCGCGCTGATCTGCGTGGGGGCGGCGTTCAGCGCGCAGCCCTTCGGGCTTGGAAAGATTATATTGAAAATATGGGGTGGATAACCGGATTGTCCGCTTCACTTCGTTTCATGTTTACTGGATTCTGCGGTCAAGCCGCAGAATGACAGAATAATGGGGTGGATAACCGGACTCGAACCGGCGACATCCAGGATCACAACCTTGCGCTCTAACCAACTGAGCTATACCCACCGCAGTGCGGGAAGAATAAAACCTTGCGTCTGCAAAGTCAAGCGCCATCAACCATTATGTCGCTTCCTTTGACAAGCACGGCAAGGCCAAAGATTATTAAGAATATGTCTAGCACTCGATTTCCTGGCCGTTCGTGCAAACACCTGCGAAGCCCATTTCGGCGGCAAGGCGCGTGATCTCGGCCCGTTCATGCGGCGAGATGTGGATAAGCCATGTCTTGGCCTTGATCTCGGGCGGGACGGCGACAAGCGTCTCAAAGTGGACGTGCGAGGCCGATTCCCTTAGCACCACTTCGTGGAAAATAATTTTCGCCCGGCGCGCGTAATCGGTATCAAGCAAACTCTCGTTCGTATCGCCGGAATACAAAATCTTGCCGGCTATGAATAGCGCGTTGTTATGGCCCTTGGTCGGGATATGGCCGGTCTTTATGAACTCGGGGACCAGCGGGTCGTCGGGCGGAAGCGGTATGAAATCCTCGGGGAATATACCCTGGACATCAAAAAGCTCCCCCACCCCTTCGCCCCAAATCTTAACAGCCTTCTTGTTGAACATGCGCGCCCAGACCGCAAGCGTGCAGAGCGAGCCGGTATGATCCGAGTGAAGATGCGAGATCAGGACAACGTCGACTTCGCCGCGGAGTTTTAGGCGCGTAAGCTCGGGAAATACGGAAAATCCGCAATCGACCAATATGCCGCGCCCCGCATCGTCCCTGAAAAACAAGCTTGTGTTAAGGCCGTCGAACGCCCAATCCGAGCCGATGATTTTTATCTGCATGTCATGTCCTTAGGGATTTGAGTTCTTCGAGGGTTTTCAATCTTACGATTTCCGCTTTCAATTTTTCTATCTGATCGTCCTTTTCCTTTATGGCGGCGGCGTTGGCTTCTTTGGCTCCGCCCATAGGACCGGATTTCGATTTGACCATGGATGTGTTCAGCACCATGGATATTTTATTCAACGCTTCGACTTCGGATTCGAGTTTTTCTATTTCTTTCTCGATCTCGGGAATAGTTTTTTGCTTGATAGGATTGCCGAAGGCGTCCTCGATACTTCCATCGGGTCTAAGTTTCTTTATGCCGGCAAAATAATCGCCCACTCTCATAGAGATATTTTACCATATCGGAATGGCAAATGGAAGGATTAAAATAGCTTGGCGCCGTTCGGCACAGCGCGGGTGGGCGACACGATCACGACCTTGCCCTCGGCATCAGGAAAGCCGCAGAGGAGGAATTCGGATTTGAAGCCGGCTATGTTTCTTTCGCCCAAATTCATGCAGCCCATGATTTGTTTGCCCACAAGCTCTTCGCAGGTGTAGTGGTGCGTGATTTGAACCGAGCTTTGTTTGATACCAAGCTCGCCGAAATCGGCCCAGACCTTGTATGCAGGCTTGATCGCCCGCTCGTTGGGTTCGGCGCGTGTGATCGTGCCGGCCAAAAGCTCCACACTCTCGAAATCGGCGAAGGGAATGATGTTCATGATGCATGTCCTATTAGAAAAATGGTGGGTGATAAAGGACTTGAACCTCCGACCCCTTCCATGTCAAGGAAGTGCTCTAGCCAGCTGAGCTAATCACCCACAGCAGGCCGTAATATACCATGCAGCGCCCAAAAATCAAGCCGAAACTTATTTGCTTTACTTTTATCTATGCGGTTCATAAAATCGTCATATAGGATTAGAATGAAATTCACAAACGAACAAATCGCAATACTTGACCGAGCATATAAAACACTCGGGCGCGATTCACAGGTCGCAATCGCGATCGAGGAGATGGCCGAGCTTACCAAGGAGCTTTGCAAAAATTTGACGCGTGGCCGGGACAATGTAGCCGGAATCACCGAGGAACTTGCCGATGTCTACGTGGTGCTTGCGCAAATAAAAAACATGTATGGCATAGACGACGCCAAGCTTGATCAAATCGCGGCGGATAAAATCGAGCGCCTTCATCAAAGGCTTGATCAGCGCGCGGCCGGGGGAGCGGTGTGAGGCTTGAAGCCGACTTCGATGCGGCGGTGGCGATTATCCAACAGGGCGGAGCGTGGCATTCGCGGCGCGGGCTTGATATAATAGGTTCGTGGAAGTCCGAAGTTCTGACGACGGAAGCGCTTGTTAAAAAATACGGTTCGCGCGAGGAGTTTTATGTATTGCTGATCGATGGGAAGCCTGCATTCGCTGCGGTTTTAAGCGAGAACGATTCTTTTGGCTTTTGGGCGAACGTGGCCAGTGGGAAGGCGCTTTATATATCGCGCTTGGCGGTTGCCGACGAATTCCGAGGGCGGGTTTCTTTTTCAAAATTGATCGCGGCGGTGGCGGATTTTGCCCGGGCGCGTGGGTGTCCGGCATTGCGGATTACTTACGGTGTATGGCTTGCCTCGCAGGGGAAACTTTACGCGCGCCTGGGGTTTCGACGGGTCGGCGTTGCGAAGCTTGCGTCGGGGCATGACGTGGCGTTGTGCGAGATTATTATATAAATTCTAAATCTCTCACTGCGGACAACTCGACGAAGGAGAGTAAGGCTCCGCTGGGAGAGATTTTAGACTACGCCTTTAGGCGCACCGCGCTTCGCTTAAATATCTCATATAAGATTCTGCCCCAAAACGCCAAGAGCATTTGGCGTTTGTGTGGGCGAGCTCGTGTATACACACTCGCGGGGATAATTAACCCTTATACTCGCTTTTCAATTTCGAAAAAACTTTCGAGTCGTTGCGGGTGTTATTATAGGTCGATAAATAATCCTGGCGCGCGGTGCCCTCGTATACATATCCCGCACGCAACGCCAAATTTTCCGAGCGCTCATTGCCGGGACTTAGCCTTATCTCGAGACGGGAGAGGCCCAATTCCACGAAAGCTATCTTCTCAAGCGCGGCAATGGCCGAGGTCGCAATGCCCCGACCCGTATAATCGGCGGCAAGCCAATAACCGATATTGCCGCTGCCGTGTTCGAAATTCAAATTTTCTAGCTGCGCATTGCCTACCAGTTTTCCATCAAAGAATATCCAATACGTAAACTTGCTACGTTCATTCCATTCGGTTTTATATTTTTCAAGGGCCGAAAGAGCGTCCGCCGACCGGCCGATTTTCTTTACCGTAGTGGAGTTGCGCCATGGGGCAATGTATTCGCGGTTGGCGTCGATGACGTTGAAAAGTTCGGCGGCGTTGGCGGGCGTCGGTTCAAGGAACCTTAATTCTGCGCCGGGAATCGAGAGCGGGATTATCTTATCCATTAAGAAGCCCCTTTATAATCGCAGCTGCTTTTTGCGAGGGGCGTTGGTGGTCGGCGGGTGCCACGAGGGGTTTCAGCCTCTTGATTTCGCCTTCGTATTTCGCGAGCGCCTTCTTATCATTTACAAATTTAAGGAGCGCGTGCGATAGCTTCTCCGGCGTCGCCGCGTCCTGGATAAACTCGGGCACGACCGCCTTCTTCAAAACTATGTTAGGGAGCGTGAAGGATTTGATATTCACAATACGTTTCGCGATGAAATAGCTTATCGGACTAAGCTTATACGCAACGACGGTAGGCGTGCCGAGAAGTGCCAACTCCAAAACCGCCGTGCCGGAAATCGCCAATGCGGCATGGGATTTTTTGAAGGCGTCGTAGCGTGCTTGTCTTCCCTTGATCAACGTGGGTTTTATCTTCCAATCGCGGGTCAACTTCGCGACCAGCTCTTCGGACGTTTCAACTACGGGCATTAGGATTTTCAGGTTTTTGGTGCGGGCGTTCAACAACTCCGCCGTCTTATCGTAAATAGGCAGAAGCCTTTTCAACATCGCCGGGCGCGAGCCGGGAAGCATCGTTATCACCGTTTCGCCAGACGGCTTTTTCGCCGAGCTTTTTATATCAACGCTTGTATGTCCGACCGCGAAAGTCGGCAGGCCGTGGCGCGTGAAATACGGAACCTCGAACGGAAAGAAGCATAACAGCGCGTCGAACGTGCGGGCGATTTTTGCCGCGCGCTTGGGTTTCCATGCCCACACCTGCGGCGCGACATAATGCACGCATTTGATTTTGGGGTCAAGTTTCTTCGCAGCCTTCGCGATCCTTATATTAAACCCCGGCGCGTCGATAGTAAGTAGCATATCCGGTTTCGCGCGTTTTATCGCTTGGATAGTTTGGTGTTTGCGCCACCAAATTATAGGCAGTTTCGAGAGCACTTCGAACAACCCCATGACCGCTATGTCCCGGATTTTGAAAACCGATCTGAAGCGGCCGGCCTTCTCCATCTCGACACCGCCCACGCCCACGAACCGGACGCCCGGCATGGCGCGGATAAGGTCGGCGCCAAGGATGTCGCCCGATGCCTCGCCCGCGATGATGAAAATCTTCTTCACTCGTTAGATGTTTCCTGTGCCGTCGGAGCGGAGGGGCGGAAGCCCTGGCGAACCGTGCCGCGGCGAACGTCCGTCGCGGATCCGATGTTCGAGCTTGCGATCAGGTTCTCATAGACGCGCGGATCGGAAAGGATGCCAGATGCCACCGCTATACCGAACGCCATCACGTCCGTGAACGGATAGCTTGCGGGACAAAGGTCGCGCACGACCGCGATGTCCTTGGCCGATGGAGCCTTGATACGCACGCGATTGTCCACGAACAATCCGAATTTCGCACGGTCAAGGAAGTTTTGAAGGTTATCAACCGCGGGCAGGAAGTGTTGGCATACCAGAGGTGCTACGCCCGCACCCGAGAGCGGGAAGGACTCCATGTCGAATATGCTGCGCGTCGAGAACTGGATCTTGCGGTTGCCGTGAATGGGGAACGTGCGGCGCTCGGTGCCTTCGCCGTGCGTGGGCGAGCCGACGGAGACCGCCCTCTTCCTTGTATCCATCGCAAATACGAACGTTTCGGCCGCGCCGCGAGTGGTGTTGGTCGCAAGAAGAACTATGTTCGCGCCGTTCGTGATGTCGCCGGCCTTAGCTGCATAGGCCGTTATCGCGCCGTTGGCGTCATAGCTTTGCAGCATGTCGCCGCCCGAAATGAACAGGTTGGCCAATTCCAACGCCTCGTCGACCGAGCCGCCGACAGTAGCGCGGGCGTCGATTATCAAGCCGTTCGAAACGTCTACGCCCTCGAGCCGACCGACGATTTCCTTGGCCGCGCCGACGTCAAGGTTATGAAGAACAAGCACCGGAAAGCCGTTTACAATCTCTAGGTTCGAATGCCTGAACGAAGGCTCGTTCTTTCTTAAAAACACCTCGCCCGGGCGGCCGGAAACGTATGATACAAAGTTGATTCCGACCACGGAGGGCGTGGGTTCGGAGATCGCCGCCTCGACCTGTTCGTCGGCCATCTTGGCAACGGGAACGGTGTTGAAGTGGGTTATCATATCACCGGCTACGAAATTAGAATCCGCGGCGGGCGAACCGGCGAGTATCGATAGAACCTGAATCCCCGAAGGAAGCCGGCGCCATGTGAAGCCAAGCGTGGAATCGGAAATCTCCATCTCCTCGTTCGCGTCGAAATAGAACGCCGACTCGTCAAGCGATTTCAGGATATACGTGGCGGTCAGCTGATACAGCCGGGGCTGCGGCATGGCGTGCAGCGTAGGCGAGACGTCGCGAAGCAGCATCACAAGATTTACGAAAGTATTAGCCCAGCCGTTGATATCCTCGGCATCGGGAACCGTATACGAGCCAAGGAGCTTCAGGCTGCGATCGTGCACCAACATGCGACCGCCGGCATAGGTAAGCTCGAAATTCGTGAACGGTTCCAAGGAATCCACCGCCGCCTTGAACATATCGGCGAACGAGGCGTTCTTTACAAAGTTGGAGTTGATGGTAGAAAAGAGGCTTATATAGAAATCGCGCGCGTCGACGTTGTCGAACTCGCCGAAGGTCTGGCCGCGCTCGATACGGGGAGAGGACGTGCGGCGGTAGGTTTGGATATCGCGCTGGCCTGCTATGCGAGTCCGGACATTTTCCTCGAAGACAATCTTTTCCGGTTCGGGTTCCGGCGCGCGACGGCCCCAGAATGCCTCGGCGGATGCAGCGATCAAGGCCACCAGCGCCGCAGCGATCGAAGTTATAAGACCTTTCCTCATATCCCCCTCCTTAGGTTTATGTCCCGAGCTGCTTAAAGCGCAACAGGATCGACGTGGAAATAAACAAACTCGACCAAATACCGAAGACAAGGCCAAGCAACATGATAAGAGCGAAGTCGGCAAGCGCAGTCCCGCCGAAAAGATAAATCATCGACAAGGGCAGAACCGTCGTTATGCCGGTGATCACCGTTCGCGAAAACGTTTCGTTTATCGATTGGTCGATGACGTCGGGGAGCGGCTTGGTCTTGAACTTTTTGATATTCTCGCGCACGCGGTCGTAAATGACGATCGTATCGTTGAGCGAGTATCCGACAAGCGTCATCAACGCGGCCAGAGTTATAAGGTCGAAGTTTATTCCGAAAACGCTCATGATCGCAAGCGCCAAAATCACGTCGTGCGTGATCGAGATCAGCGCGCCCATCGCGAACGGGAACTCGAACCGGATTCCGATATAGAGCGACATGACGATTACCGAAAGGATGACCGCAAGGATTCCTGCGTTGACAAGGTCCGCGCCGACCTTGGGCCCTACGATTTGCACGTTGCGATACTCATAACCGGTGCCGATTGCCGTCCTTAGTTTCGCAAGCTCGCCCATTATCGCCGCTTCGTCGCTGCCGCCGTGGGCGATATAGATCGATGCCATGTCGCCGGCGGAACCCTGCGATTGAATCTGGGGGCTGAACTCGGCGAGTTTGGCGCGCAAAGCATCTATGTTGATCTTGTCCTCGCGCTTGACTTCGACAAGAATTCCACCCGAGAAATCTATCCCCCATGCGAAACCGCGCGTAGCGATGACCGATATGGAAAGCGCAACCATAATTGCGGAGGCGACAAGCCATATACGGCTACGCTTCATAACCTTGAAGTCGGTTTTTATAGGGATAAAGTCAATCAGCCTTCTCATTATGCCTCGAGTATTTTGGGAACAAGGTAAAACTCGTCCACGTCATCCTTTTTGGGCGCGTTGGAGAGCACGGCCGCCGTCATGTCGCCGTCGGTAATCGTGTCCGTGCGGCGCGGGAGCGGGAAGTCAAGCGGGCTTATCATCGGTGCTACGCCATCTGTCTTGATCTCGGCCAGTTTGGCCGTCCAAGCGTCAAGCCCATCCATATCGGAGACAAGCGCCGCCGCCTCGGAATCAGTAATCCCGATACGCACAGTGTTGGCCGCCTTCTTTATTTCCGTAATGCTAAAACCCATAGTGCGTATATTATATTCGCGGGGTGGCACGGTGTCAAGGGATTTACAAACTTGATTTTTGCGTTCGATGGGGTATATTAGGCGGCACGCGCCCGTAGCTCAGCTGTATAGAGTGCCGGTTTCCGGAACCGAAGGTCGCAGGTTAGAATCCTGCCGGGCGCACCAGAAAATAAATATCCCCTTCAGCGGGATTGTTTTATTTTGGTAGGTCTTGCGGATTTTAACCTGTGGATAAAGCAGGTTAGGAATCGAGCGAAAGGCGGGCGTGCATGCCGGTCGCCATAGGCGATGAGCGAAGATGAGCGCGAAGCGGACAGTCCTGCCGGGCGCGCCAGAAAAGACGATTGTTAGTATTGTACTTTGTTTAATAATTTCAAAATTTTTTCGGCGTTTTCTGGTTTAATATTACTTAACTTGCTAGTTGTTGAAATAGAGCCAAACGGAGCATAAAAGTCAACTTGATATTCCCTGCGCCACTCTTCCCCTTCCCAATATTTCCCTAGTTTATAATGTTTGCGAATAACTTCATTTACTGCCACTTCAAAATCGGCAAAAGGTATTTCCAAAAACATTTCAAACAGTTTTTTACTTATTTCTTTATATTTTATTTCTCCGAAACGATAGTTTTCAAAAAAATAATCTAAGATTTGATTAGTTTGCTTTTGAGTCAATTCATCACTGTTTTTGGGAAAATTATAATTTGGGTGCGCTGCGCGATACATATCCAACAGTTCTTGCCTGACAGCAGGTCCTTTTAGTTTTTTTTGATGTAGTACTCCTTGCCAAACCCAAGAGCGTTCGATTATGCCATTGCGTGTTTCATTATAATTTCCAAGTGCCATAGTGGGAAATAACATGAATAAAGTTATTATGAATTTCCTCATATTTTACTCAAACCTGTGCGGGTATTCTTCACCGCTTTCCATGTCTATTATAAATTCATAATCGATTTTTTCACAGTCCCTGTTTGCACATACATATTTATCGTCACCATAGTAAAGAGTGAATTGGCAGTTTTCCGGCAATTTTTTATGGGCATTACTTTCTGAAATATGAATATTCTTACAAGAGTTAAAGATATCTCCGGTCAAGCGTATTTTCTCATTTTTGTATACTACGAACGCCGGATAGTTTGGCCAATCATATGGCTTCTCAGGAATATATATCTCGCTTATCAAGGAAGCGTCAAAAATCCTCTCACTTTGTGAAAAAGCAACAGAACCAAACAAGCATGTGAGAATTAACGCGATTACCCTCATGCCGCAATAGTATCAGAAACGATTTTTTTCTCAAGCTCTATTTGAAAGTATGTGATGGTAAGTATTCGTCTGGATCAATCGCATTGTTCTCAGTATCACGCACTTCAAAATGATAGTGATTCCCCATGCACTCATATTTATCCGATATGGGTTGGGTTCGCCCTATTAGGTCTCCTTCTTTTACCTCGGTTCCTACTGGTATAATAGGGGTGACATACATATATTTATTAGTATTCCCATCATCGTCTTTTATATCTAAGCCTGTATATCTTGGATCATCGGCATAAGGTTTGTTTTGTCTGGTATAAGTTCCACCACTTAAAGCATAAACAGGCTCCCCTGGTTCACTAGCGATATCTATACCGGCATGCTCTCGTCCACCGCTTCTCGGTGCGCCAAAATTTCCACGTCCCTGCCTGTCCGGCTTGCGTATTTTAGGCTCTTTCTCTTTCTCTTTCTTATTTGCTGGAATCTCTTCTATCCAACACCTACAATGAGGATGATGTGGATGTGGAGGTATATCATCTCTATTTTTATAAACTTCGGTGTGAAAACCTGCACAAGTGGCGCAAGTTTTCTCATCCATTTCAGCATACCAAATCCAGACTATTTGAGAAGAAGCGTCTTCATCGAATTCTTTTTCGAAATACCCATCTACCTCTTCTCGAGTTTCCGGATGGTCTGGGTGCATAGAGTTGTTGTATGCTTCGGACATCATTAAATCAGTTATATTTTTGGGCAAACTAGCCATAGTTTTTCTCTCCTATTTTGATATGAAAAAAGGACGAGATAGACTCGTCCCACTTGATTTTTACACTATACCACAAACCACCTAAAAAGTCAAGAACATAACGCGAACTCAGCTTTATTCTCGAACCTAGCTAAATAAGGTGCTATTTCTATGACAGAGACGCGGCGAGCGGTTTGCAACTCGTTTATGACGGCGCACCAGAAATCAGAACAAACTCGGCTCTTTGGTTTCGAATTCGGGGAATTCCTGGTATAATTTTCCATCAATCAGCGGCGGCGGCGCATTGCCATAACAACCATACTCGCTCATCTGTTTGAAATAAAACGCTTTGCCCTGTTCATGCGTGAAGTCGCGTATTTCGCGGACCCAATCAAGCTCCATAGGACGAGCATTGCGGCCCGACTCTCCGCATGCGACAACCCAATCTATGCCCGTTAAATCCAGGCGCGGCAAGCGCGTCAAAAGCGGCTCGAGCGAGAGCCATTTGTGTTTCGCCTTAATAGCTTTCAAATCTTCAAGGCGGGAAATATATTTCTCGGATTCTATGGTCACGCCCGGCCAGATATGCGGCGCCCAATCAAGATGCGCGGACAGCTCTCGCATGCGCTCGGCCCGTTTGGTCAGTATCTGATAATTATGCCAGTCGGCGCGGTGCATGATTGCAAAAACTTTCTGAATATACTCAAGCGGCACGTCCTCGTGGAACAAGTCGCACATGGAGTCGACGAAAATCCAACGTGGCTTTTTCCAATGCAAGGGGATATCGAGGCGTTCCGGTCGCAGGGTCAACTTAAACCCATTTTCATAGCCGCGCATGCCTTGCGATTGCATCATCATCGCGATGCGATCGGCATAGCAATTCTTGCACCCGTCGCTATATTTAGTGCAACCTATTAACGGATTCCACGTCGAGTTCGTCCACTCTATCGTCGACACAAGTCCCATGGAAATATTATAGTTTTATATTCTTGCAAGTGCAACTATTACTCGCGCACTTTAAGGAATAGCACAATATATCAGTCGAGCAGTTGGCCTTTGTGAGGCAAGCTCGCATAGGCTTGCGGGGCTTTATCCTTTACTTGCCCCTCATTACATGCTAAAATCCAATCATGGAAACCGACCGCATTATCCTTGGCGACTGCATTGAAAAACTCAAGTCAATTCCGACCGGCTCGGTCGACATGGTTTTCGCCGATCCGCCGTATAACCTGCAGTTGGCGAAAAAGCATACTTTGATACGCCCGGACAACACAGGCCTTGACCCCGTAGACGATTATTGGGACAAGTTCGACAACATGGCCGATTACGACTGGTTCACGCAATCTTGGTTGGCCGAGGTAAAGCGTGTATTAAAGCCCGACGGGTGCGTGTGGGTCATCGGCTCCTATCACAACATCTATCGCGTGGGCAGCATATTGCAAAATTTGGGCTTCTGGATTCTAAACGACATCATTTGGGTGAAGACGAATCCTATGCCGAACTTCCGCGGCACGCGTTTCGCGAACGCGCATGAGACCATGCTTTGGTGTTCGAAATCGCGCAAGGCTAAATATACCTTCAATTACGAGGCTATGAAGTCGTTGAACGACGGATTACAGATGCGTTCCGACTGGCTTTTACCGCTATGCAAGGGCGGCGAGAGGATACGCGGCGAGGACGGCAAGAGCGTGCATTCGACCCAGAAGCCCGAGGAGCTTCTATATCGCGTAATCTTGGCGAACACAAAACCCGGCGACGTGGTGCTTGATCCATTTTTCGGTAGCGGCACGACCGGCGCTGTTGCAAAAGCTCTTGGCCGGAGATATATAGGAATCGAGCGCGAGCCGAAGTATGTAAAGGCTGCGTCCAAGCGTATCGCCGCCGTTAAAAAGGGCGATAACATTTCCATCATGGAAAAGCGCGAGTTCGTGCGCGTGCCGTTCGGCGACCTTGTCGCGGCGGGCGTAATTCCGGCCGGAACTATGCTTTGCGACGCGCGGGGCAAGTTTAGCGCCGAGGTGCGGGCGGACGGATCGCTTGTTTCGGGTGATGTTTCCGGTTCGGTTCATCAAGTTCCCGCGGTGCTTCAGAAACTACCGTCGTGCAACGGCTGGAGCTATTGGTTCGTCGCGAACGCCAAGGGCGAGCTGGTTTCGATTGACGAACTCCGGCAGGGGTATATCAAAGAGAAGATTAAATAATTTAAGTATATAGCGTATGCGCGCCGCCCGCGTCCGCCGTAGCCTTGTGCGAAGGCTGGAAGGCGGCCAACGCACGCCGCCCCATCAAGGATTTGTCAAATGAAAAGTTGGGCTAAAGCGCAAGCCCAGGCGAAAGCGACCGATAGGGGCGAAGCACCGGTAAGGTCGCGCTGCGCCGTGGCATGGGCGCGCGCGATTTGGAAAAACACATATGCGCCGAGATTACTTAAAAAGCGAGAGAATTTTATTTATCGTATTAAATAAATTCCGATTATTTCTTATTAGATTTTTTCACAGCGGACGCGGGTTTGGGCGCCTCCTTGGGCGCATCGTCAAGGCGAGCGGTGTTCTTTATATAATCCTCGCGGATCCAGGCCGCACGCTCGGGCCGGTTGTGGGCAAGCGCGAAGTCCATAGCCCCCTTGAACGCCGCAAGATCGTTATTCAAAAGTCCAACGAAATCCCCCAGCATGCCACCTATCAAGGAATTGCGGCGAAGCAAATGGCAGTAAAGCCGCCTTTTGACATACGCTATCTTGTCGGATACCGATACATACGCACAGATAAAGAACATGTCCTCGGAAGTTTTGAGCATGGGAAATCTGATCTTGTATTTCTCTATTATAGAGCGGCGAAGAATCTTGTCATACATGAATTTGTTCATGCAAAAGTAGTCGCTGCTGGTGATTTTCCTGACCTCGGTGCGGCGAATGCGAGAGGCGTAAAGGTTCAGGCTTTTGGAAAGCTTATCCATGTCCTCTTTGTTGGAATATACGACCGAAATCTCGGCCTGGGCAAGGTCGGCGCCGCTATGCTCCATCGTGTCGACCATCGTAGATACATAGCCAGGCATATAATAATCGTCCGAATCGCAGGACATCACGTATTTGCCTTTGGCAAGCGCAAGCCCCATGTTGCGGGCGCCGGCTACACCGCAATTACGCGAGGTGCGGACAGTCTGTATCCGCGGATCGTGAGCCACTAGACGGTTTACTATGCTCATCGAACGGTCGGTAGAACAGTCGTCGACGACTATGACCTCGACGTTTTTGTAATCCTGCATCAGAATGGAAAGAAGGGCGCGCTCGATGAATGCCTCGGCGTTATAAAGTGGCACTATGACACTGACAAGAGGCTTGCGTTTCTTAAACCAACCGGAAAGCCAGGCGCAATCCATACGGGCGCCTAGTAGCCAGGGAAGTGGCGGAACGTGTGCGTCTGCGAACTTCTGTTATCGTCCCGGACAACTTCATGGGCCGTACATACGTTTGTGAATCCGTAAGTATCGCACTCGTAAGGCGACGAGACACAGGTCGCGCCAGTGCAGGTTTGGTTATAAGAGGCGCAGGCGTAATTATGGGCGGCGCAGGCGTATGTGCAGCTCTGCTGATAGGACGCACACGCAAAACCATTGCCCGGTGTCGTGCAGGCATGCGTGTTCCGA
>Ga0123356_10000968_pt1 | contig 31838 bp, 28 predicted proteins | sample TergutEmb28metaG_2_FD_92546 | JGI IMG/M metagenome (GOLD analysis project Ga0123356, IMG submission 92546) | Embiratermes neotenicus P3 segment gut microbial communities from Petit-Saut dam, French Guiana - Emb289 P3 | ecosystem: Host-associated > Arthropoda: Insects > Digestive system > Gut ...
GCACCGCAGCCGTTGTCGTTCACCGTCGACAACCCGGCGCGCATCTCCTTCGACCTGCCCGACACCACGCTGGCGCTGCCCTCGCGGCGCATCGACGTGCATGCTGCGGGAGTCGACACCATCGTGGCGGCCGAGACCCGCGACCGCACGCGGCTGGTGCTGAACATGGGCAAGCTGCTGCCTTACGACACGCGGGTCGACGGCAACACCGTCGTCGTCATGCTCGGTGGCGGCAGCGCGGCCACCGTCAGGGAGGCGCCGGCCGGCGTCGCGGCGGGCAGCAGCGGCCTGCGTGAGCTGCGCGCGATCGACTTCAAGCGCAGCGCCGACGGCGCGGGACGGGTGATGGTGAAGCTCTCCGACCCGCACACTCACATCAACCTGCACCAGCTCGGCAACCAGATCGTGGTCGATTTCAGTGACGCGGGCGTGCCGGCCAACCTGGTGCGCCGCTACGACGCGACTGACTACGGCACCCCGATCAACGGCTTCGACGTGACCCGCGCCGGCAACGACGCGCGCATCGCCATCACCGCCAGCGGCGACTTCGACCAGGTCGCCTACCAGTCCGACGACCAGTACGTGATCGAGGTGGCGCCGCGGCGCAAGGCCGCCAACGCGCAGGAAGACAAGCCCGTGTACACCGGCGAGCGGCTGACGCTGAACTTCCAGGACATCGAGACGCGCGCGGTGCTGCAGCTGCTGGCCGATGCCAGCGGCCAGAACATCGTGGTGAGCGACTCGGTCACCGGCAACGTGACGCTGCGCCTGCAGAACGTACCCTGGGACCAGGCGCTCGACATCGTGCTGCGCACCAAGGGCCTGGACAAACGCAGGCAGGACAACGTCATCATCGTCGCGCCGCAGGCTGAGCTGGCGGCGCGTGAGAAGGCGGAGCTCGCCGCGAAGAAGGACGTACAGGAGCTCGCGCCGCTGCGCTCGGAGTACCTGCAGGTGAACTACGCCAAGGCCAAGGACATGGAGGCGCTCATCAAGACGCAGAGCAACTCGCTGCTGTCGCCGCGCGGCAGCGTGACGGTCGACGACCGCACCAACACGCTGCTGCTGCAGGACACCTCCGACCGGCTGGCCGACATCCGCCGCCTGGTCGCGACCCTCGACATCCCGGTGCGCCAGGTGCTCATCGAGGCGCGCATCGTCATCGTGAACAACGATTTCCAGCGCCAGCTGGGCGCAATCTTCGGCTGGACCAACGTGCAGAGGAACGGCCAGTCGGGCATCGTCACGACCACCGGCAACGCCGCCGGCACCGATCAGATCATCGGTTCGGCGCTCAGCAACTCCACCTCCAATGCCAACGGCAGTCCCTACCCGGTCTCGATACCCACCGGTGCGGCCGCGGCGAACCGCTACAACGTCAACCTGCCGGTGGGCAGCCCGGCGGGCTCGCTCGCCCTCGGCATCCTCGGCAACAACTTCATCGTCGACCTCGAGCTGTCGGCGGCGCAGGCGGAAACACAGGCGAACATCATCTCCTCGCCGCGCGTGGTCACCGCCAACCAGAAGGAGGCGACCATCGAGCAGGGCGTGGAGATCCCGTACCAGACATCCGCGTCGAGCGGCGCCACCACTGTCCAGTTCAAGAAGGCGGTGCTGTCGCTCAAGGTGACACCGCAGATCACGCCCGACAGCCGCATCATCATGGACCTCGACGTCCGCGACGACAGCGTCGGCACCGTCATAGTGGGCTCGGGCGGCGTGAACGTGCCCTCGATCAACACGCGCCAGATCGCTACCCAGGTACTGGTGAACGATGGCCAGACGCTGGTGCTCGGCGGCATCCTGGAGACCACGCAGCGCGAGGACGACACCAAGGTGCCGTACCTCGGCGACATACCGGTCCTCGGACACCTGTTCAAGAACACCAGTCACCAGAACAACAAGGACGAGCTCATGATCTTCATTACCCCGAGAATCGTGCACGAGGGCGTTAACGTCTATAACTGAGCGCGTCCGGCGACGCGCAGCGCCGCGGCTGCCCGCGGGCGGTCGCGGCGTTTTCGGTATCCTGTCCACCGGCATGCTCGGCAAGACAAACGTATTCCTCATCGGCCCCATGGGCTCGGGCAAGACGGCCGTTGGCCGCCAGCTGGCGCGCACCCTCGGACGGCCGTTCCATGACAGCGACGCCGAAATCGAACGGCGCACGGGAGTCGACATTCCGTTCATCTTCGAGAAGGAAGGCGAGGCCGGCTTTCGCCAGCGCGAGCACGAGGCGATCGCGGCGTTGAGCGCGCTCGCCGGCATCGTGCTCGCCACCGGCGGCGGTGCGGTGCTGCTGCCCGAAAACCGCCGCCTGCTCGCCGAGCGCGGCTGCGTCGTCTACCTCAAGACCTCCGTCGCACAACAAGCCGACCGGGTGCGCTATGGGCGCAACCGTCCCCTGCTGAGTGCCGGGGGAGATGCGACCACGCGGCTCGGACAGATGATGGACGTGCGCGCGCCGCTGTATGCCGGGATCGCCGACGTCGTGGTCTCGACCGACGGCCGGCGGGTCAGCGCCGTGGTGGAGCAGGTGCTGCGCGCGCTCGCCGCCTCGAGCAGCGCGCGCTGACGCGCCGCGGCTCGCCCCGCTGTGCGCACCGCGGGCACCGGCAGCGAGCCGCTCCGCAAGCGGCGAGATTGCGGTCGCAACGCAGTCGAGCACGTATACTGACCATCGGCGGTTGGCCGGGCGTCTCCTGAAAGGCCGCCGCATGCACGTGGAAACCCTGAACGTCGAACTTGGAACTCGCAGCTACCCGGTATTGATCGGTAACGGGTTGCTCGGCCGTGCCGAGGTGTTCGGCGAGCGCCTGCCGGCCCGCGACCTGGTGGTCGTCAGCAACACCACGGTCGCGCCGCTGTATCTGCCGACGCTGACCCGCAGCCTCGGTGCTCGGCGCCTGGTTGAAGTGATCCTCCCGGACGGCGAGGTGCACAAGACACTCGCCAACACCGCCCGCGTGCTCGACGTGCTCGTCGCCAACCGTTTCGCGCGCGACTGCGCGGTGCTGGCGCTTGGCGGCGGGGTGGTCGGCGACCTGGCGGGCTTCGCCGCGGCTTGCTACCAGCGTGGCGTAGCCTTCGTACAGGTGCCCACGACGCTGCTGGCGCAGGTGGACTCGGCAGTGGGCGGCAAGACGGGTGTCAATCATCCGGGCGGCAAGAACCTGATCGGCGCGTTCCATCAGCCGGTCCTCGTAGTCGCCGACACGCACACCCTCACCACCCTGCCGCCGCGCGAGGTACGCGCCGGACTTGCCGAAGTGATCAAGTACGGGCTGAGCGCGGATGCGGGGTTCTTCCACTGGCTCGAGACACATCTCGAGGAGCTGCTGGCGTGCGACCCGGCGGCGCTGGCGTACAGCGTGCGGCGTTCGTGCGAGATCAAGGCCGCGGTCGTGGGGCGCGATGAGCGCGAGCACGGCGAGCGCGCGTTGTTGAATCTCGGTCACACCTTCGGGCATGCCATCGAGTCGGCCACCTCCTATCGGCAGTGGCTGCACGGGGAGGCGGTCGGCGCGGGGCTCGCCATGGCCGCGGAGCTGTCGCGCGAGTGCGGGCTGCTCGGCTCCGCGGAGAGCGAACGCGTGCGGCGGCTCGTGGAGCGCGCGGGGCTGCCGACGCGCGTCGCAGCGGTAACGCCCGCTGCGGCGCTCGCTCACATGCGCATCGACAAGAAAGTGCTGGGCGGCCGGCTGCGACTGGTGCTGCTGCGCAGGATCGGCGAGGCATTCCTGACAGCCGACGTCCCCGCCGCGGCACTGACACGCACGCTCGCGGCGCATTTCGGGTGAGCGCGGTGGACGTCGGAGCACCGGCTCAGACGCTGGCGCCCTACGCCGCGCACGACGCCGCCTCGCGCGGCCGGCGCTATCCGGAAACCAAGCCGGAGTTCCGCGGTGAGTTCCAGCGTGACCGCGACCGCATCATCCACTCGAACGCGTTCCGCCGCCTGGTCTACAAGACGCAGGTGTTCGTCAATCACGAAGGCGACCTGTACCGCACGCGCGTGACCCATTCGATCGAGGTGGCGCAGATCGCCCGCTCGGTGGCGCTGGCGCTCAACGTGAACGAAACGCTGACGGAGGCGATCTGTCTCGCCCACGACCTCGGCCATACGCCGTTCGGCCACGCCGGCCAGGATGCACTGAACGAGTGCATGCGCGACTACGGCGGGTTCGAGCACAACCTGCAGTCGCTGCGGGTGGTCGATGAGCTCGAGGAGCGCTACGCCGGCTTTCGCGGCCTGAACCTGACCTTCGAGTGCCGTGAGGGCATCCTCAAGCACTGCTCGCTGCGCACTGCGCGCGAGCTCGGCGAGCTGGGCGAGCGCTTCATCAGACGCCGGCAACCCGGTCTCGAGGCGCAGATCGCCAATCTTGCCGACGAGATCGCCTATAACAATCACGACGTGGACGATGGCATTCGCGCGCAGCTGCTGGATCTGTCGGCGCTGCGCGAGGTGCGCATGTTCAGGCGGCAGCACGATGCGGTGGTGGCGCTGTACCCTGGTCTGGACGAACGGCGCATGGTGCACGAGATCATCCGCCGCATGATCAACCATATCGTGGTGGACTTCATCCGCGCCACCCAGGCGCAGCTCGAGCGGCTGCAACCGCGGTCGATCGACGAAGTACGGTCCCAGGCCAGGCCGCTGGCGATGCTGAGCGAGGAGTGCCGCACCGAGCACATCGAGCTCAAGCAATTCCTGGGCGAGCACGTTTACCGCCACTACAGGGTGCTGCGCATGACCTCCAAGGCGCGTCGTGTGCTGCAACAACTGTTCGCAGCGTTCTTCCAGGACGCAACGCTCATGCCGACGGAGCATCGCGACGTCGCGTTGCAGGCGGAGAGTGCGCAGGGAGCCGCGGGCCGCGCGCGCGCGGTCGCCGACTACATCGCGGGCATGACCGACCGCTACGCGCTTCTCGAGCACCGGCGTCTGTTTGAGCCGAGTGAGCGGACTTAACGCCTGCGCCGGCCATGAATGGCGATGATCTCCAAGGTCAGGAGGTTAACGTTCTGTCCCGAGTCTTTCTTCTCGGGGGCGTTTCTGTAAGAACGCCCCGCATATTCCTTCTGGACTCGGGTGTACCCAAAGACCATCATTTCGGGAGGTTCGACTTTTGCTGGCTGAGGCGAATTTCTTGAGGCATTTTGCGACAAGTGCCGGGCACGGTAGCAAGCCAGCGCGTACCTGACTGAGGATCAGTTGCCTCGTCGATATCAGCGCAAAAAACTCCGTCCAACTCCAGTGCGAGGCGCTGCTGCGCTGCAGGACCTGCTTACTGAGCTTGCACTGGTGCTCTTGCCTCGCGGCATGACTCCCAAGCGGTTTGGCGAGCTCGCTCGCTCCGCATTCGTGCAGGCGGCCGCGGACATGTCCAGATTGAGAAACGGGAGGGTGAATCATTCGCGGGTGGCGGCCCAAACCGGCCTCACGAGAGCGGATGTGAAGCGTCTGCTCGAAGACGACGTCGTTGACTCTGCACGGCTTGGCCAGACCGCCGTAGAAAGGGTTATCGAGGGCTGGCGCACCGACCGCGAATTTGTCACGCGACCTGGACAGCCAAAACGCCTGGTGATTTCAGGTCGTAGGAGCTCGTTCGTCCATCTTGTGAGGAAACACGGCGGCGATGTACCGCACCGCGCGGTTCTCGATGAGCTGCGCCGTATTGGTGCGGTGGTCGACTGCGGTGACACCGTGCAGCTGCGCGGTTCGGCACGCCTGGGACATCGCCATGATTTCGCGTTCCTGTCACCGGCGTTACCCGCGTTGGTCGATGGGCTGCGGATTGCGTCGAGCAGCGCAGGAGCAAGAATGCTCTCTTCGATTCAGCGCTTGAGCCTTGCCGCAGAAAGTGAGGTCGACCTGGCGATCGTTGGCGATCGCTGCAGGTCAAGTGCCCGCTCCATGCTCGACGGTCTTGCGCATTCGCTCAGCAGACAAGTCACTGTGCCGCGAAGAGGAAGAAAGCCCGCGTACTCGTTTACGGTCACAGTGCTGCTCGCCGAGAATCGTGAAAAGACCACGCAACGCACGCCGTAGAGCCTGTCGGACTTGCGTTGCGCAAACGCAGGCAGCCGTGGGCGACTTTTCCCCGTCGACCAGAGCCCCGTGAGTTTGAGCAAGGATTCCGGCATGAGCAAAATGCTGCCGAAGCGACTGCTGCTTGATTATTCGAACGTGCTCGTTGCCATATTTGAACTGATGCTCAGAAGTGGCATGGGAGCGAAGGAACTCTTGCCGCTGTGTGTTGAGTCTCTCGAGCGCGCTGAAAAGGCCTCGCGCGCGCGGCGCATAGACGAAGGTGACGGACTCATGGACGCTGCCCTCGTGCTCGATGCCTGGCATCGCGACCGCCGCTACCTGACCGCGACCGGAACACCAAAGGCCGTGCGTCTGCTCGGACGGACACCCAGCGTGGAGGCTCTGATTCGAGTGCAGAAACTGTCAGAGCACCCATCCGATGTTGCGCGCCGGCTGAGGTCATTTCGGCTGATCGTTCCGTGTGGAAAGAGTCTCTACAAACCGGCGAGCGACGCGGCGGTGATCGCAGCGCATGATCCGGCGATTCTTCAGCATACGGCACGCGGAGTCCTGACGCTCCTCGAAACTGTCAGGCAGAACGTTGGTCGCCCGCGAAGTCTGGCGCCTCTGATCGAACGGGTTGCGGAGGTACCCGATCTTCCCCGCAAGTACCTCCCCGAATTTCAGGCTTTCACGCAGGCACAGGGCCGTACATTCGTAAGAACCATAAACGACTGGCTGGAGTCGCACCGCGCGCGGGCCTCATCTCGAAAACGAGTGAAGGGAACAGTGCGTGCCGGCGTTCACACCTATGCCTACGTGGCGCCGAAACGGCGGCGAAGCTCGGGCGGTTAGCGTTAGCCTCTGAGCAATTCCTCTCGCAACGCCTTCCTCAATATCTTCCCCACATTGCTCTTGGGCAGATCGTTCCTGAAATACACATGCTTCGGAACCTTGTAGCCTGCCAGCGACTTGCGGCAACAATCGATAACCTCTCTTGCGGTGAGGGCCGCGTCCCTGCGCACCACGAATAGCGCCACGGCCTCGCCGGAACGCTCGTCGGGCTGTGCGACCGCCGCGGCCTCGAGGATGCCGGGGCAGTCCGCGGCGACCGCCTCCACCTCGTTCGGATACACGTTGAAGCCCGACACCAGGATCATGTCCTTCTTGCGGCCCTCGAGGTACACAAAGCCGTGCTCATCCATGCGGCCGACGTCACCGGTGCGCAGCCAGCCTCCCGGCAGCATGACTTTTGCGGTCTCGTCCGGGCGATTCCAGTAACCGCGCATCACCTGCGGCCCCCGGACGCAGATCTCACCGTGCTGTCCCGTTGCGAGGTCGTTGCCGGCATCGTCCTTGATGGCGATGTCGGTAGAGGAGATCGGCAGCCCGATCGAGCCGTTGAACTGCTCGTCGGGCGGGTTGATGCAGGCGGCCGGGGAGGTTTCGGTGAGACCCCAGGCCTGGGTCAGCACGTTGCCGGTCGCCGCTTGCCAGCGCTCCGCCACGGCTGCCTGCACCGCCATGCCGCCGCCGAGGGTGATTTTCAGCTGGCTGAAGTCGATCTGGTCGAACCCCCGGGCGTGCAGCATGGCGTTGAACAGCGTGTTGACGCCGCTGATGAAGTTGCACGGGTACTTCTTCATGTCGGCAATCAATGCCCGCAGATCGCGTGGATTGATGATCAGCACGTTCTTCCATCCGAGCCGCAGGAACAGCAGGCAGTTCGCGGTCAGCGCAAACACGTGATACAGCGGGATCGCGGTGAGCAGCACGCCCGGGGCGCCGTGGAACCGGCCGCCCAGCCAGGCCTCGGACTGCAGCACATTGATGCACAGGTTGCCATGCGACAGCATGGCGCCCTTGGCCACTCCGGTGGTACCGCCGGTGTACTGCAGGAAGGCCAGGTCGTCGGTAGCGACGTCCACCGGCGCCAGCGGCAGCTTCTGTCCCTCTGCCACGGCCGTCTTGAATGACACCGCGTCGGGGATGTTCCAGGCGGGGACCTGCCTGCGCACGTGGCGTAGCACGACGTTGACGATCTGTCCTTTCGGAAACTTGAGGAAATCGCCCGCGGCGGTCACGAGCACGCGCCGTATGCTGGTGTGCGGCAGCGCCTTCTCCAGCACGTGGGCGAAGTTCTCAAGCACCACGATGGCGCTGGCGCCGGAGTCGGCCAGCTGGTGTTCGAGCTCGGGGGCGGTGTACAGCGGGTTGGTGTTGACGACGATGAGGCCGGCGCGCAGCGCGCCGAACATGGCGATCGGGTACTGCAGCGTGTTGGGCAGCATGATGGCGATCCGGTCGCCCTTCTCGAAGCCGCAGTGCTGCAACCAGGCAGCGAAGGCGCGCGTGAGCTCCTCGAGCCGCCGGTAGGTGAGCGCGGCGTCCATCTGCACGAAAGCCACGCGCTCTGCATGCCTCGCGCAGGCCTGCTCCAGCAGCTCGTTCAGCGAGCTCAGCCGCGTGGGATCGACGGTCGCCGGCACGTGCGGCGGATACGACTTGAGCCAGATTCTGTCCATCAATGTTCGGCCTGACGAGGGTTCCTGGTCAGAAGCGGCTTCAGGTACGGCCAGAGTGTCTCGAGAACTGCCGGCTCGCCCGGTGCGTTGGGGTGCAGGCCATCCGCCTGCATGCGCGCGGGATCGAGCGCCACCTTTTCCAGCAGGAATGGCACGAGCGGCACATGATATTCGTTCGCCAGCTCGGGGAATATGCGCGCGAAGTCGGCGCTGTAGCGCGGCCCGTAGTTGGGGGGTATGCGGATGCCCACCAGCAGCACGCGGGCTGCAGCCGCCTGCGACAGCTCGACCATGCGCGCCAGGTTCGCGCGCGTCTCACTCACCGGCAGCCCCCGCAGCCCGTCGTTGGCGCCGAGCTCGAGGATCACGATCGCGGGCCTGTGCAACTCGAGCGTCCGCGGCAACCGTTCGAGTCCGCCATCGCTCGTTTCGCCGCTTACGCTGGCGTTGACGATCTGGTATCCGTACCCTTGTGACTGAAGTCGCTGCGTGAGCAGCGCGACCCAACCCTGCTCCGGCCGGATTCCGTAGGCGGCGCTCAGGCTGTCGCCGAAGACGAGGATCGTACGCGGGGAGGCCACCGCGTTCTGGAGCGCGATGAACACCAACCCGATGGCCAGCGCCGTGGCGCTGACGACTCGCAGCAACGTTCTCAAGGCTGAAAACCTCTCCAAACAGGTTAGCAGCCCGGAAGGTCCGCTGACCATTGTCGATGACGTCTCGCTCGCGATCCTTGCCGGCGAGTCCGTAGCGGTTACCGGTCCCTCGGGTGCAGGCAAGTCGACACTGCTCGCGCTGCTCGCCGGCCTCGACGAGCCGACGCGTGGGCGCGTGCTGCTCGACGGGCAGGATCTCACGCAGCTCGATGAGGACGGCCGCGCGCGCCTGCGCGCGCAGCGTGTCGGCTTTGTGTTTCAGTCCTTCCACCTCATCCCGGCGCTCACGGCGCTCGAGAATGTGATGCTGCCGCTGGAGCTGGCCGGGCGCACGGACGCGCGGCGCATGGCGCGCGAGACGCTGGCACGCGTCGGCCTCGGGGAGCGTACCGGCCATTACCCCCGTCAGCTCTCCGGTGGCGAGCAGCAGCGCGTGGCGATCGCCCGCGCCTTCGTCACGCGGCCGGCAGTGCTGTTCGCGGATGAGCCCACGGGCAACCTCGACACTGCGACCGGCGCCCGTATCGGGGAGCTGTTGTTCGAGCTGAACAGCAACGCGCATACCACGCTGGTGCTGGTCACGCACGATCGCGAGCTTGCCGGGCGCTGCGCCCGCATCGTCAGGATGGAGGCCGGACGGGCGACATGAACGCACTGCGCCTGTCGCTGCGCACGCTGGCACGCGAATGGCGTTCCGGCGAGCTGGGCGTGCTGCTGCTGGCGCTCACCGTCGCGGTTGCCGCGCTCACCGGCGTGGGGTTCCTCGTCAGCCGCATCAGCGCCGCCGTCGCTCTGGAGGCGAGCGCGGTGCTGGCGGCGGACATCCGCCTCGGCTCGCCGCAGCCGCTGCGCGATGAGTACTTCACCGAGGCGGCGCGGCGCGGCCTGCGTACCGCCCGCAGCACCAATCTCCTGTCGGTGGTGTTCAACGGCGATGCCAGCCAGCTCGCCAGCATCGCCGCAGTGACCGCCGGCTATCCCTTGCGCGGGCGCGTGCTGCTGGCGAGCGAGCCCTTCGCCCGCGGCACGCCGGCGCCGGGTATTCCGGCCCCCGGGGAGGTGTGGCCCGATTCGCGGCTGCTCGCCGCGCTCGGCGCGCGTCTCGGCACGCAGCTGTCGATCGGGGCCGGGACGTTCCGCGTCACCCGCGTGCTGATCTCCCGTCCCGATCGCGGCGGCACCTTCGCCGAGCTCGCGCCGAGTCTGCTCATGAACGCGGCCGACCTGCCGGCGACGAGCCTGATCCAGCCCGGCAGCCGCGTGAGCTACGGCGGGCTGTTTGCCGGCGAGCGCGCCCGCATCGACGACTTCAAGACGTGGCTGGCGGCGCACAAGCGCCCGGGCGAGCGGCTGCGCGACATCACCGTGGCGAGCCCGCAACTGCGTAACGCCGTGGAGCGCGCCGGGCGCTTTCTCAGCCTCGCGAGCCTGGTGAGCGTGCTGCTGTGCGCGATCGCGGTGGCGATGGCGGCGCGCCGCTTCGTCACCCGTCATCTGGACAGCGTCGCCCTGCTCAAGACTCTCGGCGCAAGCCGCGCCTTTACGCTCGCGCTGTCGGTGCTGCAGCTGCTGGCACTGGCGCTGCTCGCCTCCGTGGCGGGGTCGGCGCTCGGATTTGCGGCGCAGGAGTGGCTGCTGCGCACCATCCGCGGGCTGCTCGCCGTGACCGAACTGCCGCCGGCGAGTGTGCAACCGCTCGCCATCGGCTTCGTGACCGCGCTCGCGGTGCTGGCGGGGTTCGCGTTGCCACCGCTGCTGCAGCTGTCACGCGTGCCCGCCTTGCGGGTGTTGCGCCGCGATGTCGGCCCGCCGCCGCCGCTGGTGCTGCTGGCGTTCGGGCCGGCGATCGCCGTGGTGTTGTTGCTGATTTACTGGGTGGTACCGGAGCCCCGCATGTTCGGCTACTTCACCGCGGGGCTGGTCGTCTTCGTCGTGGCGCTGACGCTCTCCGGGCTGCTGCTGGTAGCGCTCGCCGGGCGACTGCGCGGCCGCGTCGGGGTGGCATGGCGCTACGGCGTGGCGAACTTGAGCCGGCGGCGCGCCGAGAGCGTCGTGCAGCTGGTCGCTTTCGGCTTGGGGCTCATGGTGCTGCTGCTGCTGTCCATCCTGCGCGGCGACCTGAACGGCGACTGGCAGCGGACGCTCCCGGCGAATCTTCCCAATTACTTCTTCGTCAACATTCCGCCGGCAGCGCGCGCTGACTTCGTGGACTTCCTCGCCGCGCACGGGGCGCGCACCACGCGGGTGCTGCCGATGATCCGCGGACGGCTGACGGGCATCAACGGGCATGCAGTCGAGAGTGACCGCAAGCGTGCCGACGAAGAGGCTTTCGCGACCCGCGAGCAGAATCTCACCTGGGCCGCAGAGCTTGGGCCGGACAACCGCATCATCGCCGGCCACTGGTGGACAGCGGCGGACGCCGGCAAGCCGCTGGTGTCGCTCGCGAGCGAATTCCAGGAGGCGCTCGGGGTGAAGGTGGGGGATCAGCTGACCTTCGATATTGCCGGCGAGACGCGGGCGGTGACCGTGGCCAGCATTCGCAAGGTGAAGTGGGACAGTTTTCAACCCAATTTCTTCATCGTCTTCCCACCCGGAGTGCTCGAAGGGACTGCGGGCACCTACATGACCAGCGCCTATTTCACGCCGGGCTCCGCCCGTTCGCTCGCAGCCCTTGCGCACCGCTTCCCGAGCGTCTCGATATTCGACATCGACGAGCTCCTCAACCAGGTGCGCTCGGTGCTCGACAAGGCCGCGCTCGCCGTGCAGAGCGTGTTCGTGTTCACTCTGCTGGCGGGGCTGACGGTGCTGCTGGCGGCGGTGCAGTCGAGCCGCGACGAGCGGCGCTACGAGAGCGCCATGCTGCGCACGCTCGGCGCGAGTCGCGGTACGGTGGTGCAGGGCGTGCTCGCGGAGTTCGCCACCCTCGGCAGTCTCTCGGGCCTGCTCGCGGCGCTCGGCGCCTCGGTCGCCGCGTGGTTCCTCACCACCCAATGGCTCGATCTGCGCTACACGTTCGAGTGGCTGCCGTGGGTCGAGGGGGTGCTGGGCGGGGCCCTGCTGGTGGCCGCCGGCGGCTGGCTCGCCACGCGCAGCGTCATCGATCAGCCGCCGCTCAGCACGCTGCGGGCGTGACGGGGACGGGGTCAGGCGCGGCGCGGCGTTTCTTCAGCCCGCCGAGCCGCTGAGGAAATACTCGACCTTGTCGCGGTAGGTACGCGAGAGCTTCAGCTCGTGGCCGCCCTCTAGCGTGAGGAAGTACTCGCCGTTCATGTGCGCGCGCAGGCTCTTCACCAGGCGCAGGTTGACGATGGTCGAGCGGTGCACGCGCTGGAAGAGCTTCGGATCGAGCAGCTCTTCGAGCTCTTTCATTGTGCCGCGCAGAATGTGGGTCTCGCCGCTGGCATGGATGCACATGTAGTCCCCTGCGGCGTCGACCCATTGAATGGAGACCACCGGTACGCGCACCGTCTCGCGTCCCTGACGGATCGGCAGCACTTCGGGCCGCCGCCCCGCGATCGCCCTGCGGCCCTGGGTGAGCAGCTCATCGAGCGCCAGCTCCCCGCAGCCGGTGATCTCGGCGATGATCTCCATCAGGCGGTCGCGCTGGTCGGCGGCGCTCCTGGCGCGCACGTGCTCGCGCACGCGCGTGAGCGCTGCGACGAAGCGCGCCTCGTCGATCGGCTTCAGCAGGTAGTCGATCGCGTGCGCCTCGAAGGCCTTGATGGCGTACTGGTCGTAAGCGGTGACGAACACCACTACCGGCAGCGACTCCTGCGGCAGGTGCGCCAGCACGTCGAATCCCGACATTCCGGGCATCTGGATGTCGAGGAAGACCAGGTCCGGCTTGTACTGCTGCACAGCGGCGAGCGCTTCGCGGCCGTTGGCGCATTGCGCCACGATCTCGAAGTCGGGCTCGTTGCGCAGGCGGATCTCCACGCCGCGCCGCGACAGCACTTCGTCATCGACGATGAGCGTGCGGATTTTCACGCGTGTGCACCGCGGGAGAACCGCGACGTCGTTGCCGGCACGGCCGCCGCTGCCTCCGCGCTCACCGGCGCCCTCTCCAGGGGTAGTGCCATGTCGATCCGTAGCCCGGGGTGCGCATTCAACACGGCGAAGCGGCAGTTGTCGCCATATAGCACAGTGAGCCGCTCGCGGGTATTGCGCAGGCCGACGCCCCGCCGCTCGCTCGTCGGCGTCCCCTCGCGCATCCCCGGGCCGTCGTCGATCACCGAGAGCTCGAGATAGCCCTCCCGTACGCGCCCCTCGATGCGCACGCTCCCCCCCTGCTCGCGGGCCGACACCGCATACTTCAGCGAGTTCTCCAGCAGCGGCTGCAGCAGCAGGCTCGGCACCAGGGCATCGAGCGCCGCCTCTTCCACGGCGTATTCGAGCTTCAGCCGCTCGCCGAAGCGCAGCCGCTCGGTACACAGATAGAGGTTGAGCGCCTCGATTTCCTGCCGCAGGGTGACCTTCTTCATCGGGTCCTGGTCGAGCGTATAGCGCAGGAATTCTGACAGCCGCGTCACGGCGTTGTTCGCCTTCTTGTTCTGGTTGTCGAGGATGAGCGTCGAAATGGCATTCAGGGTATTGAACAGGAAGTGCGGGTTCAGCTGGTAGCGCAGCATCTTCAGCTGCGCCTCCTGCGCCAGCGCCACCGCCTTCAGCATCGCCTGCTCCTGCTTGCGCTGCGACTCGAATGCCTTGATGCCGAAATACAGCAGGCTCCAGCACAGCAGCAGGTAGGTCGACGACAGGGCCCCGCCGAACAGTTCGAACGGTGTCTGCGCCTGCCAGTCGGGGTCGACGAACGCCTTGTACGAGAGGTTGATGATGATGCGCCACGCGAGCCCGGTGACGTAGCAGGTCGCCACCACCCCGACCACCAGGTGGCGCGCGGGACTGCCCCACAGCCGCCGGTAGATGTAGCGCATGGGTGCGGACAGCACGAAGCCGGCGATCGCCGAGACCGCGATCACGCGCGCATAGCTGGTGGCGATCGGGTACAGCAGCGCGCCGAAATACTGCGAGATGCCGTAGGCCGCCCAGAAAGCGGCGTGCAGGCTCCAGAACAGCACATTGCGGTTGGAGCGGATCTGTTCGAGTGTCGGCAGCTTCATAGGCGGCGGCGGCTCGGCGCCACCCTAAGCGCGAGCCACCCCATTGAAGCTTAGGGCATCCGGCAAGGCAGCGGCCGCCCCCGCGAACGCACCGACGGCTCGCTTGGTCGCACTTTCGTACCCGAGGGCCTGTGCTCCGGTGTCATGGGCGACCTAATGCTTTGATAATAATAGATTCAGGTCGTGCGCTTACCACTCGCGTCCGGCGTTGAGGAAGTCGCGCTTGCCGAGATCGACGCCGTTGTGGCGCAGGATGTCGTAAGCCGTGGTGATGTGGAAGAACACGTTCGGGATTGCCCAGCGCTGCAGGAAATCCAGTCCCTTGAACTCGAGCGTGCGCTCCCCCGCGGGCAACTTTATGTCGCGCGTCTCCGCGCCCTCGAAGGAGCTCGCCGGTACGCTGCGCAGAAAGTCGATGGTGCGCGCGACACGCGTGCGCAGCTGCTCGATCGAGGTCTCCGTGTCCTCGAAACGCGGCGGGTCCTGGCCCGCCAGTCGTGCCACCGAGTTCTTGGCGAGGTCACAGGCGATCTGCACCTGCCGCGCGAGCGGCAGCATGTCCGGCGCGAGACGGGCCGCCAGCAGGACGTTCGGGTCGAACTTGCGCTCTGCGGCGCTGTTCTCGCCCTTCTGCAGGATCCACGTCAGGTTGCCGAGGGCATGGGTGAACACTTCCACCGAGAGCGCGTACATGGGGACTTTCATCGGCCTCTCCTTCGAGCCAGCGGGGCGTTCGGATGCTAAATCCGCGGCCGAGTAGCGTAACCTGCCTTCCAATGAAACAATAGACTCTCTCCGCAGGGGTATTGAGGCCGCCATGAATCTCATTTGGACGCCCTCACAGCTCGCAATGCTCGCGAAGGTAGTGGATCTCAAGGGCTTCTCGGCCGCGGCACGGGCGCTCGGGGTGCCCAAGGCCGCGGTCAGCCGCGCGGTGGCGGATCTGGAGAAGACGCTCGGAGTGCGCGTGCTCGAACGCACGACGCGTCGTGTTGCGCTCACGACCGCGGGACGCCTCTTGTACCCGCATGCACGGCGCGTGGGGGAGGAAGCCGATGCCGCGCGCAGCGCGATCGCGAAACTGCAGTCGCCCGAGGCGCGGCCGCTGCGGGTGGTGGCCGATCCGACCTACGGCCGCGTGTTGCTCTCGCCGCTCGTGCCCCGGTTTCTCGAGGCGTTTGCGCACGTGCCGCTGGAGGTGGCGCTCGATGCCCGGCAGCTCGCAGACGTCGCCGACGGCTCCTGGGACGTGGCCATCCGCACTCGCCCATCCACGGACGACACCGTTGCCCGGCGGCTCCTCGGCGCCCCGCCGGCACTGCTGTGCGCAACACCCGCCTACCTGCAGCAGCGCGGCACGCCGGAGCGCCCCGATGATCTGCGCGCGCACGATCTGCTGACACCCGAGGCCTCCGAGCTGCCGGAATTTCGCCTGCAGCTCTCGCGCGGCGCGCAGCGCGCGGAGGTGCCGCTGTCGCCGAAGCTCGCGGTCGATGATCCTGCCGTGCTGCACGCGGCCGCCGCAGCGGGGCTCGGGATCGGACTGTTGCCCGAGTTCCTGTGCCGCCAGGGGCTGGCCACCGGGCGTCTCAAGGCGGTGCTGCCCGACTGGTCGGTCCCGCCCGCGGCGGCGCTCTACGCCCTCTATCCGGTCGCGCTCGAATCCGACGCGCGGGCGCAGCAGTTCGTGGACTTCCTGGCCGCGAACATCGTGCCGGCGCTCGCGCCGCAGGCACCTGGACTCGTCGGGCGAGCGCATACCCCGGTGCAGGTGAGCGCACCGGAGGCGAGGTTTTAACCATGTACCGCGCGCCCGTACGTGATGTGCGCTTCGTGCTCGAGGAGCTGCTCGGTGTGCAGACTCTCGCCGCTGCCCCTGAGCTCGCCGACTACTCCAATGAGCTGGCGCAGTCGGTGTTGGAGGAGGCCGCGCGCTTTGCCGAGAACGTGCTCGATCCGCTCAACCGTCCCGGGGATGTGCACGGCGCGCGCTGGACACCGGACGGCGTCGTGAGCGCGCCGGGCTTTCGCGAGGCGTACCGTCGGTTCGTCGAGGGCGGATGGCCGGCGCTCGGGGCGTCGCCGGAGTTCGGCGGCCAACGTGTTCCCGCAGTGCTCGGCAACGCGGTGCGCGAGTTCTGGGGCTCAGCCAACCTCGCCTTCAAGCTGGGCCCGATGCTGACACACGCCGCGGTGCACGCGCTGGAGCTGTGCGGCTCGCCGGCGCAGAAGGCCGCGTTCCTGCGGCCGATGGTACGCGGCGAATGGACGGGCACCATGGTGCTCACCGAAGCGCAGGCCGGCTCGGACCTCGGGCAGATCCGCACCCGCGCCGTGCCCGCGGGCGACCATTACCGGCTGTTCGGCCAGAAGATCTTCATCACCTGGGGCGATCACGACCTCACCGACAACACCATCCACATGGTGCTCGCGCGCATCGAGGGCGCGCCCCCGGGCGTCAGGGGCATTTCGCTGTTCGTCGTGCCGAAGGTGCTGGTGAACCCCGATGGCTCGCTCGGGACCCGCAACGACGTGCGCTGCCTGTCGATCGAGCACAAGCTCGGCATCAACGCGAGCCCCACCTGCGTGCTCGCCTTCGGCGAGCGGGACGGTGCGCTGGCCCATCTGGTGGGGGAGCCGGGCCGCGGCCTCGAGTACATGTTCATCATGATGAACGGCGCGCGGCTGTCGGTGGGGACTGAGGGTTATGCCGTCGGCGAGCGCGCCTTGCAGCGCGCGGCGGAGTGGGCGCGCACTCGCGTGCAGGGCAAGCCGCCGGTGGCGCAGGCGGCCGGGGCCGCGCCGATCATCAATCATCCCGACGTGAAGCGCATGCTGCTGACCATGAAGTCGCAGACCGAGGCGGCGCGCGCCCTGACGCTCTGCGCCGCGTTTCAGTTCGATCTTGCCGATTACGGCGAGCCGGCGGGCCGCGCCGCCGCGCGCGCGCGCGGCGAGCTGCTGACGCCGATCGTCAAGGGCTGGTGCACCGAGATCGGCAACGAGATCGCCGCCATCGGCGTGCAGGTGCACGGCGGCATGGGCTTCATCGAGGAAACCGGGGCGGCGCAGTACCTGCGCGACGTACGCATCACCACCATCTACGAAGGCACCACCGGTATCCAGTCGAACGACCTCATCGGCCGCAAGCTCGCGAGGGACCAGGGCGCTGCCGTGAGCGCGCTGCTCGCCGACATGGAGCGTGACCTCAAGGGGATCACCACCTCCGAACCGGCCGTGGATGCCGCGCGCCGCGCGGCTCTGGACGCCGTCGCGCTGCTGCGCGGCGCCACGCAGTCGCTCCTGCACGCACTGGCGTCACGGCCGGACACCGCCATGGCGGTGTCGGTGCCGTACCTGAAGCTGTGTGGCTACGTGATCGGCGGCTGGCTGCTCGCCAGGTCGGCGGCGATTGCCGCCGGCCAGCGCGGCGGAACTGAGCGCGAGTTCTATACCGCGAAGGTTCACACCGCGGCGTTCTACGCGGCGCAGGTGCTGCCGATCGCCGGGGCTCTGGCGCGCGTGGTGCAAGCGGGCGGCGCGAGCGTCGTCGAGACCGACGTGGCGCTGATCTGACCACTGCATCGCCGCCAAGCCTGGCGATAGGCCCATTCTGCGCAAGATCCGCGAGCGGGGAGGAACTGCCGGTGATCGGCCTCGGCACTTCCGGACCCTTCGAGGTCGGCGACACGCCGGCCGCCGGTACCGGCGGCGTCGAGCGCATCCTTCGACAGGTAGAGCTCGCTCATGACGAGCAGCGTCCTGCCGCCCTTGTCCTCGAACGTGACGGTGGTGACGGGGCCGTTCTCGGGTATGGAATCGGTGCCGGGCCGGCGCGCTCCCGGCGCGGGCGAGGTGTAGGCGTCGGCGTTCGCTGTCAGCGGCGGGCGCGGCGGGCGCCGCGCGGTACGCGCAGCCGCAGTGGCTGTGGCTCGTTGAGATTCTGCAGGAACAGCCGCCGCTCCTTCGCCGTGAGCGCGGCCCAGTCCACCTTTTTTTCCTGACCGTCGCGCAGCTGGGCATCGCCCACCGTGGCGCATGCACGGCTCGCGCTCGACCAGTGGGCGGGCAGACGCGCGGTCGCGCCGCCGCGCAGCAGATCCACCACCGCCGCCGCCACCCTGCGGTCGCGCATCAGGTCGCTGTGCGCGACGCGCGCATACGCGCTCGGTGCGCCGGGCAGCTCGGCGCTCGCGACCGGAACGGTGCCATCACCGCGCCGCGTGAGCGTATAGATGAACTCGTCGCGGCGGCGCGTGACGGCGGTCACCGTGCCCTCGCCGACTCCGGCAATGACCGCGAAGCGCCGGTCGGCGGGCGCCAGGTATACCTGCGCCGCGCGCGCGGCCTCGAGCAGCTCGGGGCGCGGCCGGGGACCGGACGCGGGCCACTCGCGCGGGTCGAACAGGTCGGTGCGGCCGCCGCAGGGTCCGAAGGGCAGCAGGTCATAGATGCTCGGGAAAGTGCTGAATACATGCGCGGCGAGGGTTTCCGCGGAGGACGCGGCCGCCAGGCGCGCCACCTTGCGCACCACCGCGTAGGTGCCGCGCAGCGCCTGCACGGCGGCGAACGAGCCGCTGTTGGGTGTCCCCAGCAGCACCACGCGCTCGACGTGGCCGGTGTCGGGCAGCGCCAGCGCCGCGCGGCTCACCAACCCACCCATGCTGTGCGCGACGAGCGCGATGCGTGCAGGTCGGGCAGCGCGCAGCTTCGCGGCCAGCACGCGGCCTGAGGCGGCCACCGGCAGCCGCCAGTCGTAGTCGTGAAACTCGGCGGCGAAGCCGCTCGCACGCAGGTACAACTTCAGCCGCAGGTAGGAAAACAGCACCACCCCCAGCGGCACGACGGGAGCGGCCGGCGGCATGCGCAGCGCCACCAGCCGTCCGCGCTGGATGTCGAGCGGATCGAGCCACACGATGTCGTTTGGCAGCGGCGCCGGGCGCGGCAGCCCCAGCTGCGAGCCCATAATGCCCGGCACCAGCAGTACCTTGAGCGCCCGGTGGGCGACGCGCGTGCGCGCGGCACGGCGGGCGAGCGCTGCGAGCGTGCGGTACTCGGCCGGGCCGAAGTAGGCGCTGAGCTCCGCGCGCTGCTTGCCGCTTGCGAGCCAGCGCTCGACTTGGCGATCACTCCACGCGAAGCGGTCGTAGGGCGTGACGTGCTCGAGGGATGAGTCGCCGGAGATCACGCGCTGCGCCTGCGGCCGCGGCTCAGCCGTCGCCGAGTGCGCGCACGCGGGCTGTGACCGCGACGGTGCCGCCGCCTTCGAGCAGCAGCTCGAGCGGCACCTGCTCGCCCGGCAGCAGCGGCCAGGTGAGCATGCTCAGCATGATGTGCAGCCCGTCGGGCGCAAGCTGCACCGTCTCACCGCCCGCGACGCGCAGCCGCTCGTGCGGGCGCATCGTGGACAGCCCGTCGGCGAGCGTCGTTTCGTGAATCATCGCGTGGCCGGCGCATGGACAGCGCACGCCGACGATGACCACGGGCGCGGTGCCGGCGTTGTGCAGCGTCAAATAAGCGGCGGCCACCTGGCTGCCGGGCGTGATGCGGATCCAGGCCTGTTGCGCGCTGAGCCGCGGCGGCTGCGTGTCGGCCACTCGCAAGGCGAGCAGCGCGAGCATTGCAAACAGCGCGGCGCGATGTCTCAAGCGTGACGTCCTGTGCGGCGCTTGGCGATTGGCCGCGCGGCAATTATGCCAGACTAGATTCCCATGTCAGACCGCTCCGCCGCCTCGGAAGTCCCCGCGTTGCTCGCGCTGTTTGCCGGTGCGCTGGCCATCGGCAGCTCGGGCCTGTTCGTGCGTTGGTCGGAGACCGGGCCCACCGCGACGGCGTTCTGGCGCGGTTGCCTGGCGCTGCCGCTGTTGGCGGTGTGGGCGTGGCTCGAGCGCCGTCGCCGCGCCGCCGCCGGCGTGCCGGCAGGCGCCAGCCTGCGCGATCCTCTGTTCCTGTGGGCCGGCGTGTTCTTTGCCGGCGATCTGGCGCTGTGGCACTCCTCGCTCCTGCTCACCTCGATCGCGGTCTCGACGCTGGAAGCGAACTGCGCGCCGATGCTGGTGACGCTGTTCGCCTGGGCCCTGTGGGGCGAGCGCCCGCGGCTCGCCTTCGTGTTCGCCATCGCGCTCGCCTTCGGCGGCATGTTGCTGATCGTGTCACCGAAGCTCGGCGGTGGCGGCCACGCGCTGCTCGGCGATGCGCTCGGCCTCGCCACGGCGTTCTTCTATGCGGCCTACATCCTGGCGGTGGCGCGTCTGCGCGCCCGGCACGATACCGGCATCGTCATGTTTGCTACGACGCTCGTGTTCACGCTGCTGTTGTTGCCGCTCGCGCTGATGCAGAAGTTCCTTCCTGTGACCGCCCACGGCTGGTGGGTGCTCATCGGCTGCGCGCTGTCGGCGCAGGTGCTGGGCCAGAGCCTGATCGCGTACGCGCTGGCCCATCTGCCGGCCACCTTCAGCGCCGTGGGTCTGTATGTGCAGGTGCTCGCCGCGGCGGTCTACGCCTGGCTGCTGCTCGATGAGCGGCTCACGCCGCTGCAGATGGGCGGCGGAGCGCTGGTGCTGGTGGCTATTGCGCTGGCGCGCGCGGTACAGGGTGTGCCGCGCGCCGCCGCCCCCGCGGAGCTGGCGCTTCACGCGCAGCGCGCGTCGGTCCAGTCGAGCGCGCCGCGCCACAGCGAGTCGCGATGACGCTCGGCGAAAAGTAACCGCGCTGCGCGCAGCGGCGGCGCGGGCAACCCGCTCACGGGGCGTGTGCCGCGATCACGTTGCTGAGCGCATCGATCGCTGGGCGCCGCGCGCTGGTCTTGCGCCATACCGCGCCCACCTGTCGCGCCGGCGCGGGCTTCGCGAACGGCCGCAGCACGACGCCCCGGGCGCTGCGATACGCACCGCGGCCGGCCAGCTCCGGCAGCAGCGTCACGCCGGCTCCGGTGGCCACCATCTGGCGCAGCGTCTCGAGGCTCGTGGCGCGGAAATCCTGCTGGTCGCGCACGCCGACCCGGCTGCAGACCTCCAGCGCCTGATCGCGCAGGCAATGCCCCTCCTCGAGCAGCAGCAGCGTCTCGTCCTTGAGATCCGCCACGCGCACCGTCTCCTGCGCGGCGAGCGGATGGCGCTCGGGCAACGCGACCGTGAACGCTTCGCGGTACAGCTCGCGGGCCTCGAGGCCGTCCAGCTCCACCGGCAGCGCGAGGATGCCCGCATCCAGCTCGCCGCCGTGCAGCTTGTCGAGCATGGTCCCGGTCTGGTACTCGTACAGGCGCAGCTGCAGCCGCGGCAGGCTCTTGCGGATCAGCGGCGCGATGTGCGGCAGCAGGTACGGGCCGATGGTCGGCAGCAGCGCCACGCGCAGCCGGCCCGCAAGCGGGTCACGCTGATTGCGCGCCAGCGTCACCACTTCCTCGCTCGCCTCGAGGATGCGCCGAGCGCGCGCCACGATCTCCTCGCCCGCGGCGGTGAGCGAGACGTTGTTGGGAGCGCGCTCGATCAGCTGCACGCCGAGCGACTGCTCGAGCTTCTTCAGCTGCGCGGACAGCGTCGGCTGGCTGACGAAGCAGCGCGCCGCGGCTCTGCCGAAGTGCCGCAGGTCCGCCACCGCCACCAGGTAACGCAAGTCCTTGAGTTTCAGCTCCACGGTGCCGTGCCGCCGGAGAGTGGATATATGGCGTCTATCGAGATCATAAATTCAATCGATTGGAATGATAGCAGGCGCGACGGCATCCTGTCCGCCGTGCCGCAAGGCCCCATGGCAGCCCGCAGCTGCCGCAAGACTCTGAAGGAGAAGTTGACATGTCAGGCGTCGGTCGCCGTTTTCCCGAGTTTGCGCTCACGGGCGTCGTGTCGAGCGACGTGAAGAGTGCGTTCCAGACCTTTACCCACGACAGTTTCCCCGGCAAGTGGCGGGTGGTGTTTTTCTGGCCGAAGGACTTCACCTTCGTCTGTCCCACCGAGATCGCCGCCTTCGGCAAGCTCGACAAGGAGTTCCGCGCGCGCGACGCACAGCTGCTCGGCGTGAGCATCGACAGCGAGTACGTGCATCTCGCCTGGCGGCGGGATAAGCAAGAGCTCAGGTCGCTCCCCTTCCCGATGCTCGCGGACCTCAAGCGCGAGCTCTCCGGCGCGCTGGGGATTCTCGACCCGGAAGCCGGCGTGGCGCAGCGTGCCACCTTCATCGTCGACCCGCAGGGCGTGATCCGCTTCGTGTACGTCACCGACCTCAACGTCGGCCGCAGCCCCGAGGAAGTGTTGCGCGTGCTCGATGCGCTGCAGACCGACGAGCTGTGCCCCTGCAACTGGCAGCAGGGCGACGACACCCTGAAGGCGGCCTGATATGGCGACACTCGAGAGCGTCCGTGACGCGCTGCCGGGGTACGCCCGCGACCTGCAGTTGAACCTCGGCACGGTGCTCACCGCGGCTGGCGCTCCGGGCTTGAGCGAGCGGCAGATCTGGGCGGTGGCGCTGGCCTCCGCCGCCGCCTCGCACAACGCCGCCTTCGCCCGCGACCTGCAGACGCTCGCCACGCAGCACCTCGATGCCGCGCACGTGAACGCCGCGCACGCCGCCGCGGCCATCATGGCCATGAACAACGTCTACTACCGCTTCCTGCACCTGGTCGGGGACGAGGAGTACGGCAACCTGCCGGCGCGGCTGCGCATGAGCGTCATCGGCAGTCCCGGCATTGCCAAGGCCGACTTCGAGCTGCTCGCGCTCGCAGTGTCGGCGATCAACGGCTGCGGCAGCTGCGTGGCCGCGCACGAACGCCAGCTGCGCCAGCACGGCTTCACTCGTGAGGCGGTGCAGAGCGCGGTGCGGATCGCGGCCACGGTACACGCGGCGGCGCGCGTGCTGGGGATGGACGGCGGTGCGGCGCTCGGCAGCGCCGCGGCGGCCGCGTGAGCGGGAAAGGCTGACCGCGAGCCACGCTATCGACGCGAAAAAACTAACCTCCATATCCCTGACAGGGATATGGAGGTTTTCTGTCACACTGCCGCGATGACTTCGCCAGCACACTTCCCGGCAACATTTGCCGGCGACATCGAGCCGCACCGTAACCTTGACCGTGTGCACCCGGCGCGAATTTCCGAAGTAGCGGTGCGCACCGGCGGCTGGTAGCACTTCTCTCCGCATGCAGGCATCAGGCCAAGAGGTTACCAACATGGCGCGCAGCGTACTCGGCGTTGTGGTTGGCGTGATCGTGTGGGTGGTGGCGTTCTACGTGCTGGCGATCGGGCTTGGGTTGGTATGGCCGGACTATGCAGTCCACGCACGACAGTGGGTCAGACAAGGCGCGTTCACATTTACGCCACTGATGGCGTGGTGCAACCTGTTGCTCTGGGTGCTGGCCGCAATTGCGGCCGGTTGGGTGGCAGCGAAGATCTCCGCGCGTCACGGAGCGGTGTGGGTGCTGGCGGGGTTGCTGGGAATCTATCTGGCTGTCCTGCACCTCATTCTTTATTGGCCGCGCTTCCCGTGGTGGTACAACCTTGGCGTCGTCATCCCGGCTGTCCCAGCGGTGTTGTTGGGCGCCAGGCTCGCAAAGCCGTCGCCCCCGCGTGCCAGTACGAGCGGCGCCGCGCGCAGCTAGTGGGCTGGGACTGGCGCGGCGCCCGGATTCCCCATGGCATCGAGGAGCGTTGCGCTGTCGGTGAGCCGCGCCGCCCGCGCCGCGACGTACGTGACATAGGCATTCTGGTACTGTGATCGGGCGCCGAGCACGGCATAGAGCGGCGCGGAGCCTGCGGAATATCGCCCCTCCAGTTCCTGCTGCACCTCCTTGAGGGCGTCGGCTGATCGCTGAGTCTGCTCGAGCTCTTTCGCATCGTCCTCGAGCGCCACGAGCGTATCGGCCACCGACTGAAAAGCCGTCAACACGGTCTGCTTGTACTGAGCCACCGAGGCCTCGTAGGTCGCCTCGTACTGGCGCTGCCTGGCGCGCAGCGCGCCGCCATGAAAAAGCGGCTGAGTGAGCGAGGCTCCGACGCCCCAGATCGCCCCTGCCGGCGAGGCGAAAGTCGACCAATCGAACCCTCCGCGACCATAGGAGGCCGAGAGCGAGAGCGACGGATACAGCGCCGCAGTCGCCGCACCGGCCGCATCGGCGCTTGCGCGCACGGTCGCTTCGGCCGCCAGAATGTCCGGTCGTTGATGCAGCAGCTCCGAGGGCACGGCGACGGGCAGGCGATCGGGCAGATGCAGCTCCTCGAGCGCGAGCGGTCGGGGTGCGGCATCGGGCGTGCGGCCGAGCAGCACCGCCTCGGCATGCTGCACGGCGAGCAGCTGGCGGTGCAGCGGCGGCAGCACGCGCTGCGCTTCGGCCGCCTCCTCCTCGGCCGTGAGCATCTCCGACCGCGAAGCGCTGCCGAGCTCGAAGCGCTCGCGCAGCTGCCGGGCGCGATGCTCGGCCGCGTCGGCGTACTTGCCGACGGCTGTGATCTGCGTCTGCAGGGTTGCCGAATTGATGGCGGCGAGTACCACGTTGAACGCGATCGAACGGCGTGCAGCCTCGAGCTCGTATGCCTGCGCGCGCACCTGGCCGAGCAGCGCGCGGTCGGCGAGCGTCGAGGCGCCGGAGAAATCCAGCGTCCAGCTGCCCTGGACCTCGGCCGCGAACACGTTGTAGAGGAAGGTCTGCTGCGGGATGACCGGAATACCGAGGCCGCGCTGACGGCTCGGGGCGAAGCCGGCATCGAGGTGCGGATAGAGGTTGTTTCCGACCTGCTCGCGCACCTGCTCGTGTGCGGCCCGCAGATTGGCCCTGGCGGCGGCGAGCGACTGGTTCTTCTCCAGCGCCTCGCTCACCAGCGCCTCGAGCTCCGGGCTCGCGAAGGCACGCCACCACTCCGCAACCGGCGCGGCACCGAGCACCAGCTGTTGTGTGCGAGCATGATCGGCAGGCAATTGCGGATCTGACGCCGCAATCGAGTAGTGGGCCGGCGAGGGCGTGCTCGGGGGCGTGCGAGACGGTCCGAAGGCCGCGCAGGCGGTGAGCGTCAATGCTGCAATGAGCGCCAACGGGCCGGTTGCGAGCCGAAGCCTGCAATTCATGGCTGACTCTCCAAGGCCGGCTGAGCCTGCGGAGCCGGCTCCCGAGCCGGCTCGTCGTTGCGGACACGGAACCACGCTGCGTAGAGGGCGGGCAGGAAGAACAGGGTGAGCACGGTGGCCACCGTAATGCCGCCCATGAGTGCGGTGGCCATCGGGCCGAAGAAGTTGCTGCGCAGAAGCGGGATCAGTGCCAGCACCGCGGCAGCCGCGGTAACGGTGATCGGACGGCAGCGCCGCACGGTGGCGCCGACGATGGCGTCGAGGTGTGTGTGGCCGCCCTTCACGTCCTGCTCGATCTGATCGACCAGGATGACGGAGTTGCGCATGATGATGCCGAACATGGCGATCGTGCCCAGCATGGCGACGAAGCCGAAAGGCTCACGAAAGAGCAGCAGCGCAAGCACCACGCCGATGAGCCCCAGCGGCGCAGTCAGCACCACCATGAACACGCGACTGAAGCTCTGCAGCTGAATCATCAGAATCACCAGCACGGCGATCACGAGCAGCGGCATCTGCTCGACGATGGAGTTCTGCGCCTTGGCGTTCTGCTCGACGGTGCCGCCGATCTCAATGTGATAGCCGGCCGGCAGATGCGCGCGCAGCCCGGCGAGACCGCGGTCGATGCGCTGCGTTACATCGAGCCCCTGTGCGGGCCGCCGCACGTCCGACTGCACGGTGATCGTCGGCTCGCGATCGCGCTCCCAGATCACCCCGTACTCGAGGTCGTAGCGCAGACGCCCGAGCGTGGTGAGCGGGACGGCAGCCCCGCTCGAGGAAGGCAAGGCGTAGCGCTCGAGCGATGAGGGGTCGGCGCGATCGGGCGGCGGGGATCGCAGTTCGACCGGGATCAGGAGATCGCGCTTGCGCAGCTGTGCGAGCGTGTATCCGGAAAGCGTCGTCTGCAGAAAGTTCTGCAGATCCTGCGAGCTCACCCCGAGCCGACGCGCCTGCGCCTGGTCGACCTCGAAGTGCACCGAGCGCCCGGCGGGCTCGTCCCAATCGAGCTGCACGTTGCGCGTGTCGGGGTCGTTGCGGATGCGGCCGGCGAGATCGTCGGCGATCTGGCGGACGGTGGCGATCTGCGGCCCGGAGACTCGGAACTGCACCGGAAAGCCCACGGGCGGTCCGTTCTCGAGCCGGCTGATGCGCGTGCGCAGAGCCGCGTAGCGGGTGTGCAGCAGCTGATCGAGCGAGGCGGCGAGCGCCTCCCGCTCGCGCACGCCCTTTGCCGTGACGACGAACTGCGCGAGGTTGGGCGCCGGCAGCTGCTCATCGAGCGGCAGGAAGAAACGCGGCGCGCCTGCGCCCACGAAGTCGATGTAGTGATCGATCTCGCGGCGGCCGTCGAGATCGTGCTCGAGACGCTGCGCCTCGCGCAGAGTCGCATCGAACGAGGCATTCTCGGGCAGGCGCAGGTCGACGAGCAGCTCCGGGCGATCCGAGCTCGGGAAGAACTGCCGCGGGACGAACGCGAAGGCGCCGAGGGCGAACAGGAATGCCGTCACCGTGCCGCCGATCACCTGCCAGCGATGATCGACGCACCAGGCCACCCAGCCTCTGAAACGCTGATAGAACGGGCTGCCGTAGACATTGTGCTCGATGGCTCCCTGCCGGCGGGCAACCGAGTCGTGCCGCCGTTCGGGCAGCAGCCGGTAGCCGAGCAGCGGGATCACGATGACGGCGGCGAGCCACGAGAGCAGCAGCGCAATCGCCGAGACCTGGAAGATCGAGCGTGTGTACTCGCCGGTCGAGGAGCGCGCGAGGGCGATAGGCAGAAAGCCCGCGACCGTGACGAGCGTACCGCTCAACATCGGAAAGGCCGTGTGGCTGTAAGCGAAGGCCGCGGCCTTCATGCGGTCGAAGCCCTGCGCGAGCTTCACGGCCATGGATTCGACGGAAATGATGGCATCGTCGACCAGCAGGCCCAGCGCGAGGATCAGAGTGCCGAGGGAGACCTTGTGCAGGCCGATGTGGCCCAGGTGCATGAGGAGCGCGGTACCGGCGAGCACCAGCGGAATCGAGATCACGACCACCATGCCTGTGCGAAAGCCCAGGCTCACGAGACTCACGAGCAGTACGATCACTATCGCCTCGGCGACCGCCTCGACGAAGTCGTCGATCGAGCGCGAGACGGCCTGCGGCATGCTTGCGACCTGCGTGAGCTTCAGACCCGCGGGAAGTGCCCGCTGCAGCTCGCCCACCCTGGCATCGAGCGCCTTGCCGAGCTCGATCACATCGCCGTCCGGGGCCATCGTGACCCCGATGCCGAGCACGTTCGCATGAGCGAAGCGCATGTACTCGGCCGGCGGATCGGCGTAGCCATGTGTTACGCGAGCGATGTCCCCGAGCCGCACGTCATGACCGTGCACGCGCAGCAGCGTGTCCGCGATCTGCTCCACGTCGCTGAACTGCCCGCTCGGACGCACGAACACCCGATCATCCGTGGTCGTGAAGACGCCCGACCCGGCGACGGCATTCTGGGTGTCGAGCGCGGTCGCGATCGCCTGCGGGGTCAGCGCCAGCTTCGCGAGCTCGGCATTCGTGATCTCGACGTAGATGCGCTGTTCCTGGTCCGCGAAGAAATCGACCTTGTTGACCTGTGCGACGTGCAGCAGCTGCGCGCGCAGCCACTCGCCCCAGTCGTGCAGCTGCGCGGGCGAGAAGCCATCACCCGCGAGGGCGTAAATGTTGGTGTAGACGTCGCCGAACTCATCGTTGAAGTACGGGCCCTGGATGCCCGCGGGCAACGTATAGGCGATATCGCCTACGCGCTTGCGCACCTGGTACCAGGTCTCCGGCACCTGCGAGGCGGGCGCCGAGTCCTGGATCGTGAAGAAGAGGGTCGATTCGCCGGGACGGGAGTAGCTGTTGAGGAAGTCGACATGAGGGGTCGCCTGGAGCGTCCGCGCGATGCGGTCGGTGAGTTCCTCCTGCACCTGCCGCGCGGTGGCGCCCGGCCAGAAGGTACGAATGACCATCACCTTGAAGGTGAACGGCGGGTCCTCGGACTGGGCGAGGCTTCGGTAGGAGAGGATTCCCGAGAGGCTCACGAGCAGCAGGATCAGCACCACGAGCGATCGATGCTCGAGCGCCCAGGTCGACAGGTTGAAACGGTGAGGCGCATCCGGCGCCTGACGGGCGGAGTCGTTCATGGCGACGGCTGCCGGGCAAGCCGCGCGCCGCGCCAGGCTGTGCCATGGGCCGGCGCTGGCGGTTCATCCGCGTCGAACGAGCCCACGAACGGCGTCACGCGCTCGCCAGCGAAGACCGTATGTACGCCCGCCGCGACGATGCGCTCGCCGTCGCGCAGCCCGCCGCTCAGGATAACCGAGCGGTCCCGATAGCTCTGTATCGTTACCGTTCGCAGGGCGAGCCGCGGCTGCGCGCCCTCGAGCACCCAGACGGCCGGGTGTGCGCCCTGGTGAAACAGCGCCGTTTCCGGAATATCGATCGCGCTCGCCGGCGTGTGCCCCTGGACCGGGAGCAGCGTCGCCTCGCCGATCGTGCCGAGCCGGATGCTCGGTGCCGGATCGTTCAGGGTCAGCTTGACGCGAAAGGTGCGGCTCTGGGGATCAGCTGCGGGAGCGATCTCGCGCACGTGAGCATCGAGCGGCGCCTCATGGATGGAGGGGAACGCGACGCGCGCGGGCTGTCCGACAGCGATGTGGTTTGCATCGCCCGCGGCAGCATCGATGACGACGTCAACATCGCCCGACCAGGCGAGCTGGTACACCGCCTGACCGGCCGAGACTACCTGGCCTGTATCCGCATCCTCGGCCGTGATGAGGCCGTCGTGGTCCGCCGTTAGCGTGTGATAGCGCAGCGCATCGTCAGCGACGGTGAGCTGGTCTGCGGCCTCACTGCGTGCCGCAAGCGCGGACGCGAAGGCATCCTCGGTCTGCTCCAACTGATTCGCAGCGATCAGCTGGTGCGTGAACTGCGCTCGATCGCGATCGAGCTGCTGCCTCGCGTATTGGAGCCGATGCTCGGCTGCGGTGAGTGAGGCTTTCGCGCTTGCCACCTGGCGTTGCTGGTCGGTCGGATCGAGCTGGGCGAGCACTTCGCCTGCGGTAACTCGATCGCCGAGCCGCACGCGCCGCTCGATCACTTTTCCGGGCACGCGGAACGACAGCGGATTGGAATAACGGGGTGTGACCTCAGCGGGATAGGTCGGAGGATCGGTATCGTCAGAGGTGTGCACGGTGTAGCTCACGACCGCGACCGGGGGCGTCGGAACCGCCTGGTGCGCATGGCAGGCGGACAGCAGCGCTGCAAGAGCCATGAGAAGCGCTGCTCCACGTCGACGATTCAGGAGCGATGTCGATCTGGATGAGAAGTCCATGGCGGTATTCCGTAACTTGCTAGACGTATGTATAAGAACTAGACGATAGTAGGTTCCCGGGCAAAAAAAATCAGGCTGAAGAGCTGCGTAGCAGCTTTCGGATGAGCTCGAAGGCGTAGTTGCTGAACACGGGCGCGGGTACGCCCTGACGCGCAAGGTCAGCGGCTTTGGCCGTTGCGATCTGCACGATTCCGTGGGTGAAGGCCCAGAGGCTCATGCCCAGCAGCCGTGGCTCGCGGGCCAGCTCCCTGGAGATGCTCCCGTCCGCGACCCCCGTCTCGATGCCTCGGAGCACGAGGTCCATCACCGCTTGGCCGGCTTGCTGACAAGCCTCCTCATTGGGAGAGGCGGCGGCGCTCACCTCGTGGCTCTGGAAGCGCGAGCAGAAGTCGAAAAAGTGCGGAAATTCCAGGGCATATCCCATGTAGGCTCGCCCGATTGCGTCGACTTTGTCACGCCCCGATCCCGGGGTTTCGAGCGCAGCGGCAAAGCGCTGGTGCAGAACCTTCATCGCGTGCTCGCCGATCGCGAACAGCAGATCGTCCTTGTCGCGGAAATAGACGTAGAGCAGAGCTCGCGAGAGCCGCGCCGTCCGCGCTACCTGGTCCATGGTCACTGCTTCCCAGCCATCCTTGGCGTACAGCGACTCGGCCGCATCGAGGAACTCGCTGCGGCGACGCTCCTTCTCCTCCTCTCTACGTTCGGCTATGTATGACATTTTTATACACTAGCTTAGTTAGTGACATGATGTCAATAACTAAGCAACGATATTAATCTTCGATGGGTGCTGTAATCGCAGCTGAATGCCGACCACGCGGATCCGCCTATCGCGCACTTCGACCCGTCCAACCGCTCCGACCACTCCAATACTGTGCCAATCACTCGGCTACCTACCATTGCGCTGATGATGCTCATGGCCGCAGGCGTGGGCCTGGCAGGGGGGGTCCGCCTGGCGGGGGAGGTCCGCCCCGTCGGGATGGACGCCGGCAGGCGCGTGGTCCCGGACGACCTCGGCCGGTCAGTCAGTGTGGTGAGGACGCCGTTGCGCATCGTGAGTCTCTCGCCCGGCGCCACCGAGATGTTGTTTTCCGCGGGCGGTGGAGCCCAGCTGGTCGGCACCGTGCAGTATTCCGATGAGCCGCCCGCCGCGCGCACGGTGCCACGCATTGGCGATGCGGTCGCGATCGACATGGAACGCCTGGTGGCGTTGCGACCGGACGTCGTGCTGGTGTCGCCGGCGCTCGGTAACCCGGCGCAACTGGCGAAGATCAGGGCTCTGGGCGTTCCTCTCTATCAGCAGCAGGTCATGCGACTGGCCGATCTGCCCGCCTCGGTGCGCCGCCTCGGGGTGCTTACCGGCACCGGGCCCGAAGCGGAGCGTGAGGCGCGTGAGCTCCAAGGGCGCCTCGCGGCACTGGAGCACGACAACTCCGGCAGGGGTATCGCTGCTGCAGCGGGTGCGGCGGGCGCGGCTGACACAGGCGGCGTTGCCCGCTCGCGCAGCGGCGTCAGGCGCCCCAGCGTGCTTCTGCAGGTATGGAATCGTCCCATCTACACCATTGGCGGCAGACATCTGATGAGCGATGCGCTCTCGCTCTGCGGCGCGCGCAACGTGTTTGCCGATCTGCCAGAGCCGAGCCCGCTGGTTGATATCGAAGCGGTGATCGCGCGCGATCCCGACATCATTCTGGCCGCGGCTCCTGCGGGCGAGGCGGCTGCGTGGGTCGCTGACTGGCAGCGCTTTCCCAGCCTCACCGCCGTGCGCAGCGGGCGGGTGCTCGAGTTCGAGGACCAGGCGCTGAGCCGCATGGGCCCGAGCGTCATCGACGCGACCGAGAAGCTCTGCCGGACGATCGCGCGCCTCAGTCGCGGAAGTTATTGAACTGCAGCGGCACGTCGAGCTTCGCGCCGCGCAGCAGCGCGATCGCAGCCTGCAGGTCATCGCGCTGCTTGCCGCTGACCCGCACCTTGTCGCCCTGCAGGCTCGCCTGCACCTTGAGCTTCGAGTCCTTCAGCAGGCGCGTGATTTTCTTGCCCGTTTCCTGATCGATGCCGTGCCGCAGCACCACTTCCTGGTGTGCCGTGGAGAGCGTCGTCTGCGGTTCCTTCACC
>Ga0123356_10000969_pt1 | contig 31828 bp, 23 predicted proteins | sample TergutEmb28metaG_2_FD_92546 | JGI IMG/M metagenome (GOLD analysis project Ga0123356, IMG submission 92546) | Embiratermes neotenicus P3 segment gut microbial communities from Petit-Saut dam, French Guiana - Emb289 P3 | ecosystem: Host-associated > Arthropoda: Insects > Digestive system > Gut ...
GTGCGTACATCTTCACAAATGCTTTACCCTGTTCAAGACCAGTCCTCACCTGCCGTTACACCAAACAGCGCGAAATATTTTCTTAATAACACCATTGGCGGAAACTCATGGCGTATGACAGGGCAGTGGATTGAATGGGACTTTACTGTTCCCGAATCAGGCTTTTACGAGTTAACTCTACACAGCAGACAAAATTTCAGGCGCGGAACATATGTATCACGCAGAATCAGCATTAACGGAGAAGTACCGTTTACAGAGCTTGAAGACTACGGATTTCGTTTTAACAGACACTGGAGAACAGACAGTCTCAGTGATGATGAAGGAAATCCGTTTAAATTTTATTTTGAAGCGGGTACAGTGCATACACTTCGTATGGAAGCGGTTCTTGGTGAGCTTGGTGGTATAATATCTACGGTACGCGATGCAGTCTATGAGTTAAACAACATATACCGCAGAGTAATTTCAAGAACAGGTGTACAGCCCGACAGGTTTGCCGACTACCAGATAGCAAGAGCATTACCGGAGCTGCGCTCGCAGATGACAGTTATACGCGAGAATCTGGACGAAGTTCTTGACCAGCTGCGCAGGATTGGCGGTCAAAGCAGTGAGCGGGAACGTGTTCTTATTACAATGCGCGACCAGCTTGACACCTTAATTAATGATATTGAACTGTTCCCAAGGCATGTTTCATCTTTCAGAATAAATATCCGCGCTTGCGGAGCGTGGCTCAACGAAGCGATAGAACAACCATTGCAGCTTGATTTTATCAGTATCCATTCTCCCGATGTTGAAATCAAAAGCCCGAGAAACAACATTTTCCATAGAATATGGCATGAAATAAGCCGCTTATGGTTCTCATTTATCATAGATTACAATCAAGTCGGAAATGTTATCGAAGACGGAGATGTTATTACTCTTTGGATTGGCTCCGGACGAGATCAGGCAAATGTAATAAAAGCACTCATTGACGAGAGCTTTGCACGAAATTACGGGATAAATGTAAATGTTATGCTTGTGGATATGAACACGCTGTTGCAGGCATCACTTGCGGGGCAAGGGCCGGATGTCGCCATCCAGGTGGCAAGCGAAATGCCTATGAACTTTGGACTGCGCGGTTCTGTTATGGATTTAAGTCAGTTTGAAGGTTTTGAAGAGGTGCGCTCGAGGTTTGCCGAGAGTGCTATGGTTCCCTACGAGTTTGGAGGGCAGGCATTTGCCTTGCCCGAAACACAGATTTTCCCGATGATGTTTTACCGCAGGGATATATTGGCAGAGCTTGAATTGGAGCTTCCTCAAACATGGGATGATGTATCAGTCATAATGTCTGAGCTTGCATTTAATCACATGGAGTTTGGAATGTTGCCAAGTGAACAGGTGTTTACGATGCTGCTTTATCAGCACGGCGGTAAGTATTATAACGAGAATAAAACACGTTCCGCGCTTGACAGAGAAGAAGCAATTAATGCGTTTAGAATGTATACAGAGTTTTATACCGATTATAAACTCGACAGAGCAACCAGTGTTGAAGAGCGTTTTCGTACCGGAGAAACGCCGATTATAATCACCGATTACACATTTTATAACAACTTACAATTATCAGCTCCCGAGCTTCGTGGCATATGGGGTTTTGCACCCGTACCCGGTATGCTCATGGAAGACGGCACAATAAACAGGGCTGTCAGCAGTAACGGAGGCGGAGCGGCAGTTGCGACAGCTATGATTGGAGCCATAGGAGGCAGCGGAAGTGCGGCTGTTATGATGTCATCAACCGAGTACCCGCAGCAGGTTTGGAAGTTTTTATCATGGTGGACATCGGCAGATACACAAGTGCGTTTCGGACGCGAAATGGAAAGTTTAATGGGACCGGCTGCAAGAGTGCCGACAGCAAATCAGGAAGCATTTTCAAAAATGCCATGGCCTGCACAAGACTATAGAGCATTACGTTATCAGTTCGATTTTGTACAAGGGATACCGCAAGTGCCGGGAGGCTACTACACATGGCGTAACATCAATAATGCGTTTTATGCCGTAACCACACCGCAAACAGACCGACCGGTCGGCGGCACACGCCTACCTATGCCGCGTGAGGAGCTGATGGACAGGGTAATACTTATAAACGACGAAATAAGATATAAACGGATTGAATTTGGTTTACCGTTAGAATAACCACCCCGGCATTACATGCCACCCCTCCAAGGAGGGGAATAAGTAGGGGCGACCGCCCTCGGTCGTCCGCAAGGAAAGGTATCAGTTAGTGGAAAGACTTCCGACAAACAGGAATAGCTTAAGAGCACGTTTCGGACGTGAAAAGGTCAGCTATCTTATGTTAGCACCATACTTCACGTTGTTTTTCCTGTTTACTGTCCTGCCGGTTCTTATCTCTATATTCTTCAGCTTTACATACTTTGACATGCACTCTATGCCGCAGTTTATCGGCTGGGGTAACTACGCAAAGCTCCTTCTTGAAGACGATTTATTCACAAAAGCACTCAATAACACCCTCATTCTTGCTGTCGTAACAGGACCCGTCAGCTATATTCTATGCGTTTTGTTTGCATGGATTATAAATGAATTTCGTGGGTTTAAAAGAGCGCTCCTTACTCTTGTGTTCTACGCACCGTCTATAAGCGGACAGGCATTTTTAATCTGGAGCATCATACTGACAGGAGACCGCTACGGCTTTTTAAACGGTACGCTTATGCAATTTGGATTTATTCAGGAAGCAATCCTTTGGATGCAAACTGAAAAATACGTTCTGCCTGTATTGATTGTTGTACAGCTATGGCTTTCACTTGGAACAGGATTTCTTGCCTTTATAGCGGGACTTCAAACAGTCGATAAAACACTCTATGAAGCGGCAGCTATCGACGGCGTTTCAAACCGCTGGCAGGAGCTGTGGTTTATAACGCTACCCGCAATCAGACCGCAGCTTATGTTCGGAGCAATCATGCAAATAACTCAAAGCTTTGCAATAGCCGACGTATCACTCTATCTTGCAGGAAACCCGTCGGTAAATAACTCCGGAGCTACCATAGTAACAACCTTACTCGACTACGGCGGAATACGCTTTGAAATGGGTTATGCCTCCGCGATTGCAACAGTACTTTTCATAATGATGGTCGGAACAAACAAAGCTGTACAAAAACTTTTGAAAAAAATTGGTGAGTAGATTGCGGCTCGTTAGTCTATAACAGATTTCTGCGTATTGGGAGATATACAATGGCATCAGTTAAACTTCAAAATAAACACTATGTACTCGATCCGAAAGGGCGGCCTATACGCCTGAAGGCATCCAAGCACAGTAAGGTAAACCGGAGCATGGCGGGTAATACATTACTTTTTGTGCTTATGGCAATTTGCGGTTTGTTTATGGTGCTGCCTATCGTTATGATAGCCAACAACGCCCTCAAGCCGCCCGATGAGTTGTTCCAGTTCCCGCCGAGATTATTTGTGCGAAACCCAACTCTTGATAATTTCGCAGACCTGTTTGTTCTTATGGGTGAGACATGGGTCCCGTTTTCAAGATACATTTTTAACACGTTTATAATCACCGGCGGCGGAGTCATCGGGCATGTGCTGATTGCATCGCTTGCCGCATACCCTCTTGCAAAGCGAAAATTCCCCGGCTCGCAGGTGCTTTTCTCGGTAGTAGTACTGTCAATGATGTTCTCATGGACAGTCACACAAATACCAAACTATATGATAATCTCTACTCTCGGAATTAATAACAACTATCTGGCACTCATAATGCCCGCCTGGTCATTTGGAATCGGACTTTATCTGATGAAGCAATTTATGGAGCAAATACCGGACTCGATAATCGAATCGGCAAGAATCGACGGGGCGAGCGAATGGAGCGTTTTTTGGAGAATAATAATGCCGAATGTCAAACCTGCATGGCTGACACTTGCAATATTCCAGTTCCAGCAGATGTGGGTCAATACAGGAGGAATGTTCCTACGAAGTGAAGAGCTTAAACCAATGCAGTTTGCAATGCAGCAAATCATGGCAGGAGGAGCAGCGCGCGCCGGAGCCGCTGCAGCAGTAGCATTTATTTTAGCAGCAATACCTATAACATTCTTCCTTGTGTGCCAGTCCAGCATCTTCGAAACCATGACAACTTCCGGATTGAAGGAGTAACACCCCGGCGCTGCGCGCCACCCCTCCAAGGAGGGGAATCAGCAAAATGAGGTTAGTTAATGACAAAACGTATGATTTCAATTTTAATATTGGCTGTTTTGATCATAACAATGGTGCCGTTTGAAGCCTTTGCGGCGGACACAGTACCATATGATACGTATATCTATGACCATTGGGAGTACATAGTATTTACCCCTGCGCCCTATACTCCCGGTGAAACAATATCCGGAATAACATTGGGAATCGGAGCCTTTAACGACCCTCAAGGAATATTTGTTGCAAATGATGATGCAGTATATGTTGCAGACACGGGTAACAACCGTATAGTCATATTAGAACCTGACCTTCATACAATACGTGATGTGATAACAACATTTAATAACAACGGGCAAGAGGACAGCTTTAACAAGCCAAGAGGAGTATCTGTGACAACAGACGGAATTTTATACGTCGCTGATACAGAAAACAGGCGCGTTGTTGCGCTTGACGGAAATGATGTAGTCAGAATAATTGCAAATCCGCAATCGGAAATGCTCGGAGATAATTATGACTTTGTTCCGTTAAAAGTGACAGTCGATTTTGCCGGAAGAGTATTTGTTATAGCTGCTAATATGTTCCAGGGAATAATGACATTTGACATGGAAGGCGAATTTATCGGGTTTTACGGAACAATAAATGTAACGATTTCGTTATGGGAGAGATTTTGGAGAGCTCTCTCCACACAAGAGCAGCGGGCAAGGCAGCGGCTTTTCATAGCAACAGAGTTTACAGGACTCGATGTTGACCCGGCAGGTTTTGTATATGCATCAAACATAGACACAGCAGGAGAACAGGCAGTGCGTCGTCTTAATCCGAAAGGTGAAGATGTGCTGCGAAAAGGAGTGAACGAACATGTCGGAGGGGATATACAGACATGGCAAATGTCTCCGAGTGCATTTTCCGGGCCGAGCAATATTATAGACGTGACATACAGAGGAAAAGGAATGTATTCTCTGCTGGATTCACGGCGGGGTCGTATATTCACATACGATTACGAGGGCAACCTGCTTTATATATTCGGTGGAATGGGGCAGCAAGCCGGAACATTCCGACAGCCTACAGCCATAGCAGCTCAAAAAGACAGAGTATTGGCACTTGATGCAATCAGAAACGAAATCATAACCTTCGAACAAACCTTGTATGGTGAGCTGATAAACAAAGCGGTTGCACTGCGATATGACGGTGATGAAGCAAAAGCGGTTGAAACATGGCGTGAGGTGCTGGTACTAAACGAAAATTTCGAACTTGCAAATGCGGGGATAGGAAAAGCATATCTGACAGCAGGAGAAAACCGTTTGGCAATGCAGTATTTAGAATTAGGAATGGACAGACAGCACTACTCCATTGCATTTCGCCGTTGGCGCAATGATATGCTTAAAGAAAATATAGGGTGGATTTTAACTGTTATAGTCGGTGGGATATTCGGATATGTAATAATACGGACTATAGTGCGCCGCCGTCGTGGTGTTGTCACTTCTGATGAAGGAGGTGCCTTTGATGCGTAAGAGCTTTTCGCGTGAAAAATTTGGATATATGTTTGGCATACTGACAAATCCTATAGAATCCTTTTACGAAATACGCTACAGAGATAAAGGAAGTGTACCGCTTGCCGTTATATGCGTGTTTGCACTATCCGCACTCTTTACAATAAACCGTGTGTTTGCAGGTTTTATTGTTAACGAAGTTAATCCCCGCACAATAGACGGTATTACAGAAATGGGAGCGTTTTTTATGCTGCTGGGACTCTTTTGCATAGGAAACTGGTCTGTAACATGTCTTATGGAAGGCGAAGGGCGAATGAGAGATATTATAACGGTAGCAGGTTATGCAATGCTGCCGATTGCTCTTATGCTTGGCCCGGCAACAATAATCAGTAATATGGTATCAATCGAAGAAGCGGCAATTTACCAAATTTTAATCGGCATCAGCATAGCCTGGACAGCGGTACTATTGCTGCTCGGTGTTATGACTGTACACAATTACACCTTACTCAAAACACTTATAACCTTAGTGCTGACATTTATAACTATATTGATACTCATCTTTATAGGACTTCTAATAATGGATCTGCTCAACCAAATTTACGGATTTTTATATAGTATATATACAGAACTGATATTTAGGTTTTAAAGGAAATCGAAATGAAGTTTACAACCAAGCTGCTAATTTGGATAATCGCTATCGGAGCCTTGATTGTGCTTGTTTATCAAGGTTATCTGACGGTGCGCTACAGACTGCACAACGGTCATTTAGCTATACTCTCAGAGCACAAACCCTTGTCGGAGAGCAGCAGCTTTATTGTTTACGATTCCGGCTTAAAAGACATACCCGGGATGGTGTGTGTTGCGGAAAGTGATGAGCTGCGCCTTTATATCGAAGAAGAAACAGGAAACATAGCCATATATGACAAACGAAACAAAAGCATAATATACTCTGTGCATCCTGACATGGAAGATGATCCGATAGCATCCGGCTTTAACAAAAGTCTGCTACAGTCGCAGCTGTCGATAAATTACTTTACAACTGAACGTGTGCGGGCGCAAATGAACAGTTATGACCATGCATTAAATATGGCGGAAGAACCGCAAGTTGAGCTTCTCGCTATTAAAGACGGTGTGCGGGTTGTTTATACAATGGGTGATGTATCCAGCCCGACAGGAATTGTACCGGTTTATATTACCGAAGAGAGACTCGAAATGTTTCTCGGGCAGCTTCAAGGGAGAGAATATTCAAGAAACAGAGCACTCTATGAGCCGTCCACAGTTGCTCCCGGGCATTTAGAGCTTCGTGAAAATATCCGCACAGGTCAAGCCACTCTGCGAGAGCTTGAGGCACTTTTTATATCTGTCGGTTATACAGAGGAAGATTTTAACTACGATATGGAAAACTCTGAGGTTGAAGGAGCTGTTCCTCTGCATTTTGTAATACCGGTAGACTTTACGTTAAAAGGCGACAGTTTAACAGTGTCGGTAAATACAACGGGCATACGCGAGTATGCCGGAGGCCGTATTGATTACTTGCAGCTCATGCGGGGCTTTGGTGCAGGAAGCATGGATGAGGAAGGCTACCTTGTTGTGCCGAACGGTTCAGGCTCTTTAATTTATTTTAACAATCAAAAAACATATGCAGACGAATATATGCAATATATTTATGGTGAAGACCCGATGATTAGCGAATATATAACATTGGGAAACATTGATGATGTGCGGATGCCGTTTTTTGGCATTGAAGCTGAGAACCGCACCATATTAGGCCGTATAGAATCAGGTGATGCGCAGGCTTATTTAATAGCAGGCATATCCGAAAAATTTACCTCTTACAACTATGTATATCCGGGATTTGCACTCAGAGGAAGCTTGGCTCTTGCAATGTTTGGAATGACAGGCAATGAGTCCACACTACCGATTGTTGAACGCGACCTGCCGGAAATAAATCTGACCTTACGGTATTCGATATTGGAAGAAAAAGGATATTCCGGTATGGCAGCCAGAGCACGAGAGCTCCTTATAGAAGAAGGTGTGCTCAGCCGGGAGCTTTTGCCGCAGGATGATATACCATTCTATATGGATCTTGTCGGTAGTGTAATGGGTCAAAAATTCTTTGCGGGAGTTCGATACATCGGGCAGATACCCATGACAACATACGCACAGGCGGAAGAGATTATAGATGATTTGGCATCAAACGGTGTAACACGCCAAGTGGTAAACTATTCCGGCTGGTTTAACAGAGGGTATTATCATGATGTTGCAGATAAAATCAAACCTGTACGCCAGCTTGGAAGAGTCAGTGAGCTTGAAACACTCGCAAGAGCCTTGGAAGAAGACGGCGGCAAGCTATACTCAGACACAAGTATGCTGACAGTGCCATGGAGCTCACGCAGATACCGCTGGGATCTTGAATCCACAAGATATTATGGTGGCGGAATGGTCGGCGGTTTCGGTATGGTAGATCCGATAACCTTATTTGGCACCTTTTCTCTCGGCTATTTAGAAGTAATGTATAATGCAATGAGTCCGAGATTTATGACACGATATATGGACAGTTATATAAAAGCATTTGATAAGTATGATCTTACAGGAACCTCACTGCGTGATATGGGAAGTTATCTTGCCTCCGACCGCAGGCGCACGGGAATGATACACCGTGAACAGGCAAAAGAAGTTGTCCTTTTTAATATGGAAAGGCTATATAATGAAGGAAAGCCGCTTATGATTACCGGTGGAAATATGTATGCATTACGTTTTGCAACAGACCTTATTAATATGCCGCTGGCTCACAATTCATTATATATTGTCGATGAAGAAATCCCGTTTTATCAAATGATAATTCACGGCAGAATTAGTTACGCAGGAATACCGATTAACCTGTCATCAAATTTTGACAAGGAAGCATTAGCACTTCGTCTGATAGAATACGGAGCGTCCCCGCATTATGCATTTACATATGAAAGTGCAAATGAGATGAAATATACGGGTCTAAACTGGAAGTACAGCACAAATTATGAAAACTGGAGCGAGGATGCTATAGAAGTATATCACGCAGCAAATGATGTATTAAGTAAAGTATCCGGCGCTGAAATATTAAAACATGAAATTCTGCCTGATGGACTACGAATTGTTAAATACAGCAACGGGGTGTGGATATTTATAAACCGTACACAAAATGAGTGTGTGTATGACGATGTTATAATACCTGCAGGTGGCTACTATGCAAAAACTGTTGGAATAGGAGTTCTTCAATGAGATTATCATTATCAGGAAAAAAAGCGATTGTCGGACTTCTTTTTGTAATGCCGTTTTTAATTGGCTTTACAGTATTTATTGCGTACGGAATCTTTACCACCATCCGTATGGGGTTTTCCGATGTTATAGTACCCGGAGCAAGCTCGGGTGTTGATATGGTTTGGACAGGCTTTACTAATTATATACATGCCTTTACAGTCCATCCGACATTTTCCGAAACACTTGGTGTTTCATTAATGAACATTCTAATCGATGTGCCGCTTATAATTTTCTTCTCGCTCTTTATGGCACTTTTGATTAATCAAAAGTTCAGAGGGCGGACAGTTGTCCGGGCAATATTCTTCCTGCCTGTTATTTTAGGAGCTCCTGCTATAGCAAATGCATTGATCACAGCGCGTGCTATGATGATTGGCGGAGTCAGTCCTGCTTCCCCCGAGGTTATGGCATCGACCGGTTCAAGTCTAAACATTGATGTAAGCTACTATGTATATATGCTCAGTGACCTTGCAATACCTCCGGCATTTATAGAATATATATTAGGGGCGGTTTCCAGAATATATCTGATTATCGTAGCTTCCGGTGTTCAAATTGTCATATTCCTTGCAGCACTCCAGTCGATACCCCCGTCAGTATATGAAGCGGCAAAAATAGAAGGAGCGACTCCGTACGAAACCTTCTGGCTGATAACCTTCCCGATGGTATCACCGCTTATACTTACAAACGTTGTTTATACAATCATTGATTCATTTGCAAACAGTCCTGTGGTTACACTTTCGTATAACACGATATTTACAGAATATAATTATGGACTCGGCTCTGTGTTCAGCTTGATCAGCTCGCTCGCAGTCTGCCTGATTCTTGTAATTGTTGCAATAGTACTTGGAAAAAGAACGTTTTATTATACATAGGTTGTGTTGTTGGCGTCATTGCGAGGAGCAACGCGACGTGGCAATCCAAAGAGGGGAATTACCGTAGAATTACTGTAGGGGCGATTGCCCTCAATCGCCCGCAAAAGCAGGAGACAAAAATGAGTTTAAAGCAAAAAATAGAACAATTTAAAAACGACCCGACGTTATCGAGTAAGCGCGGACAAGCGGAGCGTAAGCTAAAATCGTGGGTGTTTGCACTTTTCCGGACGGCGATTGTGCTTGGTATCTCTTATGTCATACTCAGTCCACTCATTGGAATCCTTGCAAACTCATTTTTCTCGAATGAAGACAACTACAGCCCGATAGTTTATATAATTCCGCAAAACCCGACATTGGAACGTTATGAGCTTGCCATAATGCGGATGGATTACTGGAATGTACTTGGTAATATGATGCTCTATGTAATCGGACTGACAGTACTGCAGCTATTGATCTGCTCTATGGCAGGATACGGGTTTGCACGTTTTAACTTCCCGTTTAAGAAAATACTCTTTGCCTGTGTTATTATCACAATAGTACTACCGACACATACGATTATGTACCCGTTATATATAACCTTCCAAAACTTTAATCCGCTCGGACTTGTAAGTCTGTTTAATAACGGAAACACTGTAAACCTGCTTGGCTCTCCCTGGCCTGTGTTTATTGTGACACTGCTTGGAGTAGGATTGCGTTCGGGACTGTACATCTTTATATTTAATCAGTTTTTCAGAGGACTGCCAAAAGAAATCGAAGAAGCAGCAGTCATAGACGGAGCAGGCAATCTGCGGACATACCTGCAGGTTATGATGCCAAACGCGACCCCCGCAATAGTAACAGTTACGATATTTTCTGTTGTTTGGCAATATAATGACAATTTCTTTGGCAGACTCTTTAATGTAAATGACAGTATCCTGCTAAGCAGAAAAATCGGAACGCTGCAAGCAACAATAGCAAATGTTGACCAAATCCGAGACCCGTCGATATCAACTCTTTATGTATACGCCGGTGTAATACTCATGATATTGCCGCTTTTGTTGATATATGTATTTTTACAAAAGTACCTTATTGAAGGCATCGAACGCAGCGGTATTGTAGGATAGGTTTACCAAATAGTAATATTCTGTTATAATTATTGAATTACTATAACAACAAGTGCGATAACTGGATCGCCACGCCACATTCGTGGCTCGCGATGACAGCAGATTATATTTATAGAAAAGGAGACAGATAAATGAAAGGAAAGATTTTACTCTGCGTGCTCATGTGCTGTGTGTTTTCACTCGGAATTCTTGCAGCATGCGACGGCCCGCCACCGGAAGACTTTAACCCAACGCCTCCGCCTGTCGATACGATTCCGGCTTCTGTAGATTTTGCAGATGGGAACACTGCATTTATTCTTGTAAACACAGGAGCGATTGGAACAGACCCTGACAGTGCGATTTCAATTGTCGATTTGGATGATGAAAAAGCAATTAAACTGACATCACCGAGCGGAACGGGAATATTCCTTGGCATCAATGTAGACGGACTGCTCGGCTCGAAAGTTGCCGATGTCAGATCTGTCGTTTTTGAAGTGTATGCCGAATACCCCGGTGGCAGCTTCAGTCCTGTCCGCGGGGAAATTAACGCAATGACTGATGATGTTATACCTTTTGCGGAAAGTGACTGGACAGTTTATCTCGAAAGCCGTAACCCGAACCGTGGAGTGTTTGAGTTTAGTGATGGCTCGGGATTCACCGCCGGTGCCGCTAACCTCATTGAGTTTACAGTACTGCAAAACGGACCTGCTGACCGTGGGGAAACACCTGCTGTAATATATATTAAGTCAATAGCATTTTTAGATGCCGCAGGAGCCACTATCTCTGCCGACACAACTGCTATCTGGGCAGGACCTAAAGGTTATGGCGAGGAAGCAGTAGTTGCCGAGTGGGAACTACCGTACCCACCGCCACACGGAAGCTCGGGAGGCTGGCAAACATGGTTTACACCCGGAGTAGATAATTTTGACGAGGATTATATGCCATCTGAGTATATAATGGCATCTATCGGTATGGTTATTGAAATGGAGCAACCGGAAAGCTTTGGAATTGTATACTTCGGAGCCTTTAACAATTGGGGATGGACACAATATGATGATGCAGCCGATTTCTGGGCTGATGGAGCTCTTACAATATACTGGACAGATATCGGCTTTGACGTAAGGCTTGTTACCGAAGCTGACCATGCAGTTAAACTTGCTATAGGAAACTGGGGAGAGGTCCCGATTTCAAGAGTGTATCTGATGTTAGATGAATCCAGAGTAGGTTAAAATAAGAAAGAAAAGAAAGGAGACTATGTAATGAAGATTAAACGTATTATTGCTATACTGCTATGTGCGGTATTTATGCTCATTCCTCTTGTGGCGTGCTCAGACAGTCAGGAAACAGAAGATGGGGTTATCCGCTACAGAGACGGAAAGAGGTTGATTATTGTTGCCGGAGCTTACGACCGTTATTATGACTCATCTCATGATAACATTAATGCAAATCCCAACGTTGTAGACCCTGAAACTGCTCAAATGGGACTTGACAGAGTGCGTTATGTCGAAGAAAAATACAATGTTATCATCGAATATGTCAACATGTCCTGGGAAGGAATTATGGAGAATATTCCTATCTCTATCATGAGCGGTATACCCGATGCCGATGCGTATTTTATTGACACACAAATGTCCGTGCCTGCGGCTCTTAACGGTATGGCGTTGTCACTTGAGTCCATGGGTTTGCAAGATCATGATGTTATGAAAACCGGTGGTAACATAGCCATGGAAAGCCTAAAAATACCCGGGCAGGACGAAACATATTTATTCCGTGCTGCCGGTGTCAACCAAGGCATGTATATGATGGGTTATAATCGTGAGCTCATTGCAGCAAACGGACTTACAGACCCGCAAGAGCTTTGGGATCGTGGTGAATGGACCTGGGAGACATTTCGTGAGTACTGCCGCGTTATAACCGATCCGTCAATGGATATCTACGGTTGGAGCGGTTATTGGACAAACTTTATCACAGGTCTTCTTTTCTCAAACAACGCAGCGTTTGCAGCAGGTCCGACACAAACAATTGATACCCCTCCAACAATGGAAGTGCTCAATTTCATGCATGAACTTTATAATGTTGACAGATCGGCACGCCCATGGGTCACAGGAAATTGGGAAATCAATAATAATCTTTATGCCGAAGGAAAATCCGGCTTCTGGATTTCTGCTTCATGGCTCAACAACGAGCAAGGTGGTATGTTCGGGGCAAATATGACATTTGATTTTGGTATGGTACCGTTCCCGATTGGTCCGCGCGGTGATGCTGCAACCATGCCGACAGAAAATGCCGAAGGAAGCTTCTACTTCATTCCTCAACACATAGGTAAACCAAGAGAAGTGTTTGATATTATCTACGATTTGACAAACTGGTTTGATGGAGATCTTGAATACCGTGATGATTTGACATGGCTCAAAAACTCACTTGTTTCAGAAGCAAACTTCGATTTCTACATGAAGGTTGTCGGTCGTCCCGGCTTTGATCTTATGCACAATCTGCCCGGTGTGGCACCGTCGATAGAGCTTATGCTGCAAAACATCGATGCTCCGCCCGAATATACACCGGCTCAATATGCAGAGACATATAAGCAGGTATTCCAGGATGCGCTCGATAATTTCTTTGACTAATATTGATTGAGGTTTTAATGTTGGAAAAAAGACTTATAGCTATAATACTTATCATTGTAGTAACCATCTTGGGGTTGGCGGCATGTCCGTCAACCCCCGGAGTGTCAAACTCTGTGGACTTGATGCCGTTTAATGAAAACATCACAGCTTTTCAAGTTGCGCGGGCGATGGGTGCAGGCTGGAATTTGGGAAACACACTGGAAGCCTATTCTCAAGGAAATATGCCGACTACAGTTTCTGCGCAGGAAACATCTTGGGGAAATCCTGTAACCTCGCGAGAAATGATTGAGCTGCTTGCAAACTCGGAGTTTCGCACTCTTCGTATACCTATTACATGGGAGCGTTTTATAGGTCCTGCGCCAAATTATAAAATTGATACAGCTATGATTGACCGTGTTCAGGAAATAGTGGACTGGGCATTTGAGTTTGATTTGTATGTAATTATTAACACACATCACGAAAGGTGGAACTTCCCCTCATCCGAAAATGAAGAAGCCGTCAAGATTTTGACAGCTCTTTGGACACAGGTTGGTGAAAGGTTTGCCGGATATTCAGAAAAACTCATTTTTGAATCGATGAATGAACCGCGGATGTTTGATACAAGATTTGAATGGTCGGGAGGTACGCCCGAGTCCCGCGGGACAATAAATATATGGAATCAAGCTTTTATAGAAGCAATACGTGCAACAGGTGGTAATAATGATAAACGGTTTTTACTGATTCCAACCTATGCGGCAAGTGCCGACCAAAAGGTTCTTGACGATATGTGGGTACCCCGGCGCGACAATCGTGTCATGGTGTCTGTTCATGCTTACACACCATACGATTTGGCACTTAACACAAGAAGTCCCCGGTACACCTTTGACCCTGGTGTTGCCGAGGATGTAAGAGAGATTGATGCTCTATTTGAACGTTTGAGTTCACAGTTTATATATCAAGGCAGAGCTGTTGTAATGGGCGAAATGGGTATGCTATATAAGGGCACATCGGACGAAGGAAATGTGGAAAACCGCGCTGCCTGGGCTGATTACTACACAGGTAAAGCGGCTGCACTCGGTATTCCCTGTTTATGGTGGGATAACGGTATCCGCACAACTACTAACAATGAAGCTTTTGCTCTTATGAACCGTAGAGATGTAACATGGCACTATCCCGAAATCGTCGAAGCCATGGTAAAGAATTTTAGATAGATTACATATTAATCATCAGGCTGCCCGGGTGTACTGTCATCCGGGCTTTCTTGTGGACTTAGTGTCTCCTGCGGAGCCACGGTTGCAGTTTCATCTGTCAACCACGGTATATCAAGCTGCCCGTCAACAACATAGCTTTGGAAAATAAAAAAGAGAATCAAAAATAAAATAACAACAGACAACGCAATAGTTATTATCGCGCCGACTATTATTCGTAAAAACCGGCGATTATTATATGTATTAGGAACATAACGACGTCTTGCCATTGTTAAACCTCAATCACAAAAGCTCAATTCTTCGTTTATGTCTTTGGTCACCGCTGAAGCTTGTGGCAAGGAATGTATCAACAAGATTGACGGCGAGCCCGGCGTTTACCACACGGCCGCCAAGCACAAGAACGTTTGCATCGTTGTGTGCACGTGACATTTCCGCCATAAAAATATCGGTACAAAGAGCGGCACGGATATTTTGGTATCTGTTTGCCGCTATTGAAATACCGATTCCTGTACCGCAAATAAAAATGCCCTTATCACAAACGCCGGCAGTTATCGCATCCACAGCAGGAATAACTACTGTAGGATAATCGCAACTGTCCGGTTTAAAAACACCAAAATCCTTAAAAGCAACATCTTTATTTTCAAGATGGGCTCTAACACTTTTCATTAACTCAAACCCACCATGGTCACACACCAATGCTATCATGTGATTTTGTACCTTTCATAGGAAATTCTCCTCCTTGGAGGGGTAGCGCGAAGCGCCGGGGTGGTCTGTCTACAACGGCCAAAAGCCAATCCATCTTGTGAAAAAGGTATAGTACCACATCGGCATATACATACCCGAAAGAGCGGGATAAAACATAGCAAAAACTACGCCTGTCAGAGCTGTATACCCATAGACATAAGCTTTTGCACCCTGCTTGTTACGCTCTATGATTGTATTAAAGACATGTGCTAAAGCAAGCACCAAAAAGAGAACACTCGGGAAATAGTGATAGGAAAAAATAACCCGTGTCACTGCAACCCAAGGCAGAAGTCCCGAAAGATAACCAATAAGAATAAACAAAGACTTCCCGTCACGATGGGAAAACACACGGACAGCCATTGTTATTATTGCCAAAAGACCGCCCCAGTACAAAACAGGATTTCCAAGACCTCCGTATGCAGCACGAAGACCCTCCTCGTATCTGTTTACATACATTATGGGTTTTATATTAAAGAGCCATTGCCACCAGAATGAAGACCCGCCATGAGTAGCATCAAGGTAATAGTGATACTTAAACATGTGCTCCTGGTTGCTCCATACCATATCAAAATATTCGCGGCTCCATAACATACCGCCTTCTAAAGTCATACCTCTTGCTGTGCCGTAAGGGATGTAATTAACGTAGTAAATGACTGCAGGGATAATAATAAAAAACAGTAACGAAAATAGAAATGTTTTTATCAGATAAAATCCAAAGCCCTTTTTATCGGTATTACTGTAATGCTTGCCGAGGTGAATCAAACGAATGATATACATAATAAAGAGGCCTGCACCTGCATAAAAACCTGTCCATTTTACAGCAATGCTCAAACCAAAGAAAAGCCCCGACAAAGCTAATGCAGGAAGGCTGCTGCGAAAACGGGCATCCGGGTCTGTGGTTATGTACCTGTACATAAAAAAGAATGATGTCAGGATAAAAAGTACAACAAAAGTGTCAATAGTACCCATTCTGGAGTGTACAAAACGCATAAATTCAAAACCGAGCAAGAGCGAACCGCAAGCAGCAATTACAGTTTTTCCGAACATGTTTTTTATAAAAACATACATAACAAGTATCATTAACACACCGCAAATCGCACCGAGCATACGCCAGCCAAACGGTGACATTCCAAAAGCGAAAATAGAACCGGCAATAATATTTTTACCAAGCGGAGGATGTGTTGATTCGTAGGGGTTAATGTTTCCGATATGCTCAACTGCAGTTCTTACAAAGTATACTTCATCAAAAAATAAGGTATTCATGTGGTCTCTGGTGTTGCCGTCTCTGATTTCAGCCATTACATTAACATGATTCATGCTGCCAAGATTAAAAATTGCAATAAAAAGGAAAACTGCCAATATAATACAAAGCGGTAAAAGGTCACTTTTTGAAAGAGGATGCCGTTCAATAAGAAAGGTTAACCTGCTTTTACCTGCTGCGGCTTTCATTTGTATCCATTCGCTTGAGCCTCCCTCCGGTCTGAGAATTGTGAGGTAATAGAGGAAAAAAAGCAGAATAAAAAAAACAATAGCTAAAGGATAAAAGGTTGCTATAGTTATCTGTGACAATGAATTTTGCAAATTTAAAAGTAGATTATTAAAAAAATCTGTTATATTATCAATCACGTTGATTATTCCCTCCGACGTTGCTAAAAGCTCATTAAAGCATTGCTTTAACGAGCTTGCAACGCTTTATTTTATTATTGCGCACAGCGCAAGAACAAAGAACTCTTGTTTAAATATGTTTACATGGTTATAATATCAGTTAAATATAAAAAAGTCAAAGGAGTTAGAAATGTCAAAGGATAAACAAGTTGAACAAATAACCGATATGGAGCAGGACTTCGGTAAGTGGTTTACAGATGTTGTAATACGTGCCGAGCTTATCTCATACTCAGGAGCAAAAGGCTTCTTTGTCCTGCGACCGTATGGATATGCTATATGGGAAAATATACAGGCTATGTTAGACAGGCGCTTTAAGGAGCTCGGGCATGAAAATGTCTCTATGCCGGTTTTAATCCCCGAATCGCTTCTTCAAATGGAAAAAGACCACGTTGACGGGTTTGCCCCCGAATGTGCATGGGTGACGTACGGAGGCAGTGAGGAGCTTGAAGAGCGTATGTGCATCCGCCCCACATCCGAAGTACTTTTTTGTGATCACTGGGCACAGGTTGTTAAATCCTGGCGTGACCTGCCCAAACTCTACAACCAGTGGTGCAGTGTACTCCGTTGGGAAAAATCTACGCGCCCCTTTTTACGTCATCGTGAGTTTCTCTGGCAGGAAGGACACACTCTGCATGCAACAGCCGAAGAAGCCCTCGAAGAAACAGAGCAAATGCTTGAGGTTTATGCTGAGCTTTATGAAGATTATCTTGCAATGCCTGTCATTCGCGGAAGAAAAACCGAAAAAGAAAAATTTGCAGGAGCTGTGCATACATATGCTGTTGAATGTATGATGCATGATAAAAAGGCACTTCAAGGCGGAACATCTCACTATTTCGGTGACGGATTTGCAAAAGCGTTTAACATAACATTTTCCGATAAAAACAACACATTGACAGCACCTTTTGAAACATCATGGGGTCTTTCAACCCGTTCTATAGGTGGAATCATAATGACACATGGCGACAATAACGGACTTAGCCTGCCTCCGAGAATAGCTCCGGTTCAAGCAGTAGTAATACCGATTGCCGCACACAAGGAAGGCGTTTTGGAAAAAGCGGAAGAACTCGTAACTCGCTTAAAAACAGCCGGAGTCCGCGTAAAGTGCGACACCTCAGAGCAAAGTCCCGGCTGGAAATTTGCCGAGCATGAGATGAAAGGTGTGCCGCTTCGTATAGAAATAGGCCCTAAGGATATTGAAAACAATCAATGTGTAGCAGCAAGGCGCGATACCGGAGAGAAAAATCCGATTTCACTTGACAAACTGGAAGAATACGTTGCTCTTTTGCTTGAAAATATCCAAAAGGACATGTTTAAGCGCGCCAAGGAAAACTTGATTACCAACACCCGTGCTGCTAAGTCAATCGACGAAGCAAAGGATATTATAGAAAAGCATGGAGGTTTCATCGAAACTATGTGGTGCGGCTGTGAAGAGTGTGAAGTGAAAATGAAGGAAGAAGTTGGAGTTACTTCGCGATGTATACCGTTTGAGCAAAAAAACATCGGCAGCACCTGTGCAATTTGCAAAGAAGCCGCCGACACTATGGTTGTCTGGGGAGTAGCATATTAACCTCGAACAAGCCTTATCCAATCTCCGTCATCATCCATTAATGTCAAATACCCGTCTTGTGTCCAAAATCTAAAAAATCTTTGATCATATGTTGCAGTGTTCAAAACCCCTATCACACTGTGTTCGGGAGATTCGGGGCCGTACCACCATGACATCAGGGTGTCCGGCTCCGTTGCATATACTTCTCCGGTAAAGTAGAACGATATATTTTCGGATACTCCGAATATATATATCCAGCTGCCGGAATCGAAGACCCAGTCGCCATAAGGATGGTCATAACTGATTCTTTCGTATTCGCTTATGTGACCGTCACTGCCGGTGATTCTGAGAGAATCGTCACTTAGCAGTTTAACTTTAAATGTTTCTTCAACGCCTTTGGCGTTTGTAACAGAAATTTCATTTTTGCTGATAATCTGCCATGAGCCCCAATCGCCTTCATCAGACAACAAATCGTCAGTGACAAACACATCGCAGTTACCAAAAAATGTAATTACCTTATATGCTTCAAAGAAATGAAGATAAGTTTCGGCGCGCAGCATTAGCCAGGTACCTTTGGCAAAATGATTGTCATGAGTTAATTCTTCTTCCTCTTCATCCCCTCCACTTAAATCCTCTGTTGTATCCTCAGATCCGTTTACTAACGGTGGAGGAGTCGGTGAGCTTGTTGCTTCCGGGGTAGAGGGTGAAGAGTCGATACGTTCACCGTTACAACCGGACAAAAATATAATGCCCAATACTAAAAACACTGTCAGTATTTGTATTAGCAGAGCTGACTGTTTTTTTCTTAAAGGGCGGATTTGAGCATATTCAGACATTCGGCAACCTCTTTTGCTGTTTCGTCCACAGAGTCATCGGAATTAAAAGAATTTACAACACCTTCGGCATATTTATCAACAAGCTTTACAATGTACTGCGGCAGTGCACCACTCTTAAAAAGCTTCTCCTCCCCGGGTAAAAGACCGATACCGGCATGCATATCTGTAGCAATAGCAAGCAGTCTTTCTATATCTGCCGCCACTTCCTCATCTTGTTCGTTAAAAACACTGTCGATAAAACTATTCATTGCCGGATAACGGCTTTTTAAGGTTAACCTGAACTTGATTGTAATAAGAGCTCTTTCAAAAAAGTCCTTACCCTCGGTATCTCTGGAATTTTGAGCTTCGGTCATAACGATTTTTCCCGTATAGTAAACAAGGTAGGCATACAAACCCTTTTTACTGGCGAAATAATGGAAAATCAATGCCTTGGAAATATTAGCAGCGGATGCAATTTCGCTTATATAAGCTTTATTGTACCCAACCTCGCCAAAAAGTGTCATAGCAGCAGTAACTATCCTGTTTTGTTTTTCAGCCGGTAATGATAAAAATTTCTTCACTTACATATCCTCCAAATTACTTTACGGTTACGGCATTAATTTATATTTATTGAAACAACAGTTTATTTATAAGTCCGGAAAAATCCACAGGGTCATCAAGAGCGATGCCGGCAGTGAGTAATGCTTCTCCGTACAGAAGCTTTGACAAATCTGCCGCTCTGTCTTTATCATTTTCAAAAGCATCTTTTAAAGCTGTAAACGACGGATGCTCTGCATTTAGCTCAAGCACACGCTCGGCACGCATTTTTCCAAGCATATTTTCTTCCTCGGCACTAATATCTGTGTTACCTCGCTGTGCCTGCATTGCTTTAAAATATTTTTCCATTTCCAAACTAATCTCACCTTGTGATGTCAAGCATACAGGATGACTCTTCAGTTTTTGCGAAAAACGCACGGCAGCGACCTTTCCGTCGAGTGAGTTTTTGATAAAATCGAGCAGTGCCTTATATTCCTCTTCCTTTTCTTCTATCTCTTTTTTATCTTCATCTGTTTCGAGTCCAAGCTCCTTGTCATTTACGCTGCGAAACTCTTTTTCTTCTATTTTACCAAGCATACGTATTGCAAATTCGTCTATCTCGTCCGTCAGATAAAAAATATCATAACCCTTGTCCCGGACTTGTTCGGTCTGAGGGAGCTTATCAAGCATACTTATGCTCTCACCGCCTGCGTAGTATATGTATTTTTGATCCTCCGGCATAGCGTTAATATACTCTGATATCGGGATGAGCTTTTCTGATTTTGGAGAATAAAACATAATTAGGTCGCTGAGCATATCACGATTCATGCCAAAACCGTTTGTAAGACCATATTTTAGCTGAATTCCAAATGCTTTATAGAAAGTTTGATACTTCTCCATGTCGTTTTCCATAAGCTTTTTTAATTCCGCTTTTATTTTCTTTTCAATGTTTGTTGCAATTACTTTTAATTGACGGTCATGTTGAAGTATTTCGCGTGAAATGTTAAGTGAAAAATCCGGAGACTCCACAACGCCGCGGACAAACCGGAAATGCTCGGGCACAAGGTCGTTGCAATGCTCCATAATCATAATTCCCGATGAATAAAGTTGCAGACCGGCTTTATACTCACGGGTAAAATAATCATATGGCACCACCGAGGGTATAAAGAGCATAGCGTTGTAGCTTACCAAACCCTCTGCAGACACACGGATAACGGCTATGGGATCGGCACTGTCAAAAAATTTCTCTTTGTAAAACTCTGCACACTCTTCGTCGGAAACATCACTTTTACTGCGTTGCCAAATTGGTATGCGGCTGTTGATAACTTCGTTTTCCGTATAATCTTCCCATACCTTCTTTTTCTCTCCTTTGTCATCAACTTCATCGGTTTCTATCTGCCGGTTTTTCTTTACATCCATATATATAGGCCAGCGGACATAGTCGGAATATTTTCTTATAAGGTTTGTCAAAGTGTACTCCTCAAGATATTTTCCGTACTGTTCATCATCGGAGTCTTCTTTGATTTCGATAATAATGTCTGTTCCGGGGGTATCTTTTTCGCAGGCAGATATAGAATATCCGTCTGCCCCCGAGGAGACCCACATGCTTGCCGCTTTATCACCGGCATCTGCGCTGTTGTAAGCGCGCGAAATGACAGTGACCTTTGATGCCACCATAAACGCAGAATAAAAACCAACACCAAACTGTCCTATGATATCGATGTCTTCGGAATCTTTCTTATCTTTGGAATCCTCACTTTTGACTATATCTTTTTTAAATTGTAAAGAGCCGCTTCTTGCAATAACTCCAAGATTTGATTCAAGCTCCTCGGCGGTCATTCCAACACCGTTGTCACTTATAGTGAGTGTCCTTTTGTCTTTATCAGTGGCAATGCTTATCTTGAAGTCGTCGCGGGAAAGTCCGACATTTTCATCGGTAAGAGAAATGTAACACAGCTTGTCAATTGCGTCCGATGAATTTGAAATGAGCTCTCGTAAGAAGATTTCCTTGTGTGTGTAGATTGAGTTAATCATTAACTCAAGCAGCCGTTTTGATTCCGATTTAAATTGCTTTTTTGCCATTTAAAGATTCCCCTTGTAGTTGTATTATGATTATGATATTCCGTATTCCGTCATTGCGAGGACTATACCCTCATTTGTTTTCTTCTTGCTAAATTTATTGTTCCCTCGGTCATGTCGCCGACCCAGTTTAATGCCTTTCCAAGACCGTTTGCAACGCAAAGGTCAGCATCGTCTGCTGTGTATGTTGCGATACTTGTGCGGCTTGATATGAGCTTGTCAAAACCCCACAGCTGGCAGTTACCACCGGTCAGGACAATACCGTTTAATGAAATATCCGCTACGAGCTCAGGTGGTGTAGACTCAAGAACGTTATGAACTGTGTCAACAATGCTTTCGGTCACTTCCTCAAAAGCCTCAAGAACATCTGTTGAACTGACAGCAACAACACGCGGAAGTCCTGTCAGAAGACAACGTCCTTTAACTTCAACAGCAACGGTTTCCGGGCGCGGGAATACACAACCGATGCTTTTTTTAAGTTCTTCTGCAGTATTGTCACCAATAAGAACATTATGCTTTCGTTTAATATATTTGATAAGAGCATTGTCAAATGCATCACCACCGGCTTTAAGTGACTCCGACTCAACAACTCCCGATAATGAAAGCACTGCAATGTCTGTAGTTCCTCCGCCGATATCTATAACCATATGTCCGTCAGGTTTTGAGATGTCAAGACCTGCGCCGATTGCTGCTGCGAGAGGAGCTTCCATGAGATAAACCTTGCGGGCTCCTGCGGCAACTCCTGCATCAATAACAGCGCGCTCTTCAACCTCTGTGATACCGGAAGGAACAGAAATAATTATACGTGGTTTTAGTAGTGAGAAAGCCAAGGTTTTACGGACAAACTCCTTGAGCATACGCTCGGTCATATCATAGTCTGAAATAGCCCCTTCAAACATCGGGCGGATAGCGACGATATTTCCGGGAGTCCTTCCTAACATACGCTGAGCAGACATTCCTACGTTTAGAAGACGGCCGGTGTTTTTATCCATGGCAACAACCGCCGGCTCACGCATTATAACGCCCTTGCCACGGGTAGAGAGCAAAACCGAAGTTGTCCCTAAATCTATCCCTATATCTCTGCCAAGTATCATTATCTACCTCTTGCTAAAACTGCACAAACTACGGAGGCTGCTCCGGCTTGTGTTAAAACTTTTGCGCACTCATCGAGTGTTGAGCATGTAGTAATAATATCATCAATTAAAAGTACACGTTTCCCTTTGATAATCTGTGGGTTGGCGGCAATATAAGCACCGCTGATGTTTTTACTGCGTTCTTCTTTGTCGCCAAGCTCAGACTGCGCTGTTACATCCCGGGCTTTAATTAATGTCGATACAGCTTCATCATTTAAGCTTGAGGCTGTAGCCAAAGCAAGCAACATAGCCTGATCATAACCGCGGGAACGCTCCCGTTTATCACTCAAAGGCACCCACGAAATAATGTCATAGTTTAGCTCGGGACAGCTTTGTATACACTGTGCCAGCATCATTGCATAAACCGGTGCATAATGAGAAGAGTTACTAAATTTATACCGCAAAATTGAGCGGCGGACTACACCAGTATAATACAATGGTGCGATACAAAAGTCAAAGATTTCTCCACTTTGTTTACCATGGTTTTCTGCAAAAGGTAACGATTCGGTACACTTATCGCACCAAAACTCATCGGTGCTTCCCAGCACATGTGAGCAAAAAACACATTTTGCGGGAAACAGCAGATCAAGTAAAAATGTAAAAAATTTCATACTGATATTCCCGCAAGCCTTGCCTTCAGACCGCTATACCGTTTTTGGCGTTTGTCATTTTGAACCATTTTATTCATTACATCGGGACTCCCTACAATAACAAGTAATGCCTTTGCCCTTGTCATTGCAGTATAAAGAACACTTCTTGTCAGCAGGGGCGGAGCGGCAGCAGTCATAGCAAGAATTACTGCATGATACTCGCTGCCTTGTGATTTGTGAACAGTCATGGCAAAAGCGGGTTCAAGCTCTGCAAGCTGTTCAAATGTATAAGTGACAAGCTTATCATCAAAGTGTACAGTCACAGACTCCTTGTCATGGTCAATATCCGAAACGACTCCTACATCACCGTTAAACACACCTGAGCCGTTATTTTTTTTGTCCGGGCTCGTCCAAAGAATATCATAGTTATTTTTTATCTGCATAACCTTATCGCCGGTGCGGAAAAGATAAGAACCGGACAATTTTTCCTTTTTTGCGGCACTTTGGGGGTTAAGTATCTCTCTGAGAGCTTCGTTGAGAGCTACTGTGCCGGATGCGCGTTTTCGTGTTGGGGAAAGCACTTGAATTTGTGAAGGGTCAATGTTCATATTTTTTGGCAATCGCTGACTATAAAGCTCTGCTATTGTTTCAGCAAGTTGTTCTTCAGACCTTCGTTGCATGAAAAATAAATCGGAATATTTTTCTGTAAAGTCAGGCATTAAACCGGCATTTACTTTATGTGCACACTTTACAATACCGCTGTCTCCGGCCTGTCTGAATATTTCTGTTAAAGAAACAACGGGAACAGCCCCGCTTTTTATTACATCCGAAAACATGTTTCCCGGACCGATTGAAGGCAACTGATCTGCATCTCCCACCATAATTATCCTGCAGTCGGTGCGGACAGCACGCAGCAGTGCATCCATTAGAAGAATATCTATCATAGAAGTTTCGTCAACAATAACAGCATCAGTTTCAAGCTGATTAAATTCATCAAATTCGAACATTGGTTTTCCCGCCTCGTCAAGATTTGCTCCGAGTAAGCGGTGTATAGTAGCAGCCTCCCGGCCGCAAAGCTCAGATAGCCGTTTAGCTGCACGCCCGGTAGGGGCGCAAAGGATTGTTTTTAAGTTCATGTTATCAAAGAGATTTAATATTCCACGAACGGTTGTAGTTTTTCCTGTTCCCGGGCCTCCCGTCAGAACTAAAATACCATGACTTTCGGCAAAACTGATTGCTTTAAGCTGTAAATCGGAATATAAAAAGTCTGTGTTGTCAAAGGGCTTGCTTGGCTTTTGAGATTTATTGGGTTTCTTTTTTTTGTTATCAAAGCAGCTGAGACGTTTGGCGATATTACATTCGGCATCAAATATGTGTTTTAAGTAACAAGCATCAAGGTGGGCAACAGTATCAAGTACAATTTCTCCGTCATCGCAAAGAGCATCCATAGCTTCATTTATAGTCTCAAAATCGACTCCAATAAGCTCGCTGACTGCAGCGGTTAGTTTATCCTTGGGTATAAAAGTGTGTCCGTTACCGAGATTGTGCATAAGTGTATATACAACTGCAGCAGAAACACGCTCGGGACTGTCGCTTTCCAGTCCAAGGTCAAGCGCGATAACATCAGCTTCATAAAACTCCGCACCGCAGGATTCCGAGGCAATAAGATAGGGATTGTCCTTTACGGCATCAAGCGAATCATCACCATAAATTTTATATACACGTGTCGCAACAAGCGGGCGTATATTATAATGTCTGAAAAAATTAATAAGTAACCTGAGCCCTGCCATTTTTCGATAATCATCACCGATTTTACGTGCGGTACGCAAGGAGATGCCCTTAATAGCAGACAGCTTATCAGGCTCGTTTTCTATGATACTAAGAGAGCTTGCTCCAAACATATCAACTATTTCACGTGCTCTGACAAGTCCGATATTTTTTATTGCACCCGATGCTAAGTAGCGGAAAACGTCCTCCGCTGCTTCCGGGGGTTTTATTTCAAAAGTTTCTGTTTTAAACTGCTCGCCATATTGGGGATGTGTAGACCATGTCCCTGTCAAAACAATACGTTCTCCCGCAGACACACCGGGGAGGCTGCCTGCTGCAGTAACAATGCCATCGACAGTATCAAGACGAAGCACGGTATAACCGTTCTCGGCATTAGTAAAAACTATTGAACTGATTATTCCTTCAATAATATCATTCATGAGATTCTTAAATACCCGTCATTGCGGGCTCCCCATCGCATGGATTACTGACCCGCAATCTCCTCAGCAATCTGTTCTGCTTACATCTGTTACTCCTGAAACCGACATTATTTTTGCCATTGCAGAAACAAGCTCGTCGCGGTTTTTCACATCAACAACTATCGTAATATGTGAAGCGCCGCCATCTAACGTTCTTGCGTTAAACGAAGTTATTTTTATACTGAGCTTATTTAATATGGAAGCAACATCAACAACAATTCCTACTCTGTCTTGAATTTGCAAATCAATAACGGTTGAATATAAATTCTCTCCCGTATCGCCCCATGTGACCCGTACCCATCTTCCGGCTTCCGGCTCCGGTTCTTTTAAAGATTTAATGTAATTACGGCAATCCTGCCTATGAACAGAAACTCCGAAACCGCGGGTTATAAAGCCCACAATCGGGTCTCCGGGAATAGGAAGGCAACAGCGTGCAAACTTAACAAGACAATTATCCAAGCCTTCTACAACAACACCTTGCGGAACCCGCAGCGGTAGATTTTGCTTTACATCAATTTCAGGCTGAGGCTCTTCTTCTTTTGTTTTTGTTTTTGCAATCAGGCGAAGCTCCTCGCGAATCATGTTTACAACTTTAGTTGCTGTAACACCGCCATAGCCGATTGCAGCATACATTTCGTCGATAGCTCCAAAAGATGCCCGGGATAAAACCTTTGGCATAATATCGTCACTCATTGCATCTATAAGTGCAATGCTTGCGTGACGTAATGCAGATTCAAAAGACAGCTTACCGTGGACAATATTTTCGTCACGTTTTTCTTTTTTAAACCATTGCCGTATTTTATTTCTTGCTTCGGGACTTTTAACAATATCAAGCCAATCACGGCTGGGACCTTTTGAGGAATTAGAAGTTTGAATTCTAACTATATCACCGTTGCTTAAAACATGTGCATACGGTACCATCCTGCTGTTTACAAGTGCTCCCGTCATTCTGTTTCCGACCTCGGAGTGTATACTGTATGCAAAGTCAATCGGTGTCGAACCAACCGGAAGATTAACTACGTCTCCTCGTGGTGTAAAAACAAAAACCTCATCGGCAAACATATCGACCTTAAGAGCCTGCATAAATTCCTGCGCATCACTGTCCTGCTGAGATTCCAGGAGCCGTCTGACCCATGCGAACTTCTCCTCATCGGCTGCTTTTGTGTTTTTACCCTCTTTATATTTCCAGTGTGCCGCAATGCCGTACTCTGCGGTTTGGTGCATCTCCCATGTGCGTATCTGCACCTCAAAGGGTACTCCTTCGTTGCCGATAACATTGGTGTGAAGGCTTTGATACATATTTGGCTTTGGTGTGCCTATATAATCATTAAAACAACCCGGTATCGGGCGGTATAGTTCATGAATATGTCCGAGCACATTATAACAATCTGCTATGTCATTTACGATAATTCTAATAGCGTGTAAGTCAAGCACTTCGGAAAGCAGTTTATTTTCGCTGTACATTTTTCTGTATATGCTGTACAGGTGCTTAATGCGCCCCGTAACCTGTCCCGATATGCCGTATTCATCAAGACGCCTGGTAAGCTTTGATTGGATAGTTTCCAAAAAAGCTTCATCTTCAACATGTCGAAGCTTCAAGCCTTCTATAATATCTTTTGTTGCTTCGGGGTCAAGATATTGGATTGATAAGTCCTCGAGCTCCCATTTTAACCGCTGCATACCGAGCCTGTGAGCAATGGGCGCATACATTTCCATAGTTTCCAGTGCTTTTTCTCTTTGCTTTTCCGGCTCGACATATTCCATTGTTCGTGTATTATGAAGTCTGTCTGCGAGCTTTATGAGAATTACCCGGATATCTTGAGCCATTGCAAAGAGCATTTTCCGAAGATTTTCCATTTGCTCGTCTTCTGCGCTTGTATAGGTGACACGTGTCAGCTTGGTAACACCTTCTACTATATCTGCAACTTCTTTGCCAAAACGTTCTTCTATCTGCTGAAAAGTAACATTGGTGTCCTCAATACAATCATGCAGCAAGGCAGCACAAATAGAATCTTCATCCAAACCTATCTCCAGGACAATTTCTGCAGCAGCAAGAGGATGAGTAATAAACTCGTTACCATCCTTACGAAGCTGTTTACCATGAGCCTCGCGGGCGAACTCAAACGCAGCACGCACACGGGTGGTGTCAATGCCGTGAATAAATTCTTTCATTGCCGTCTCAAGCTGGCGGTACTTAGCCTCTACATCAATCATAATGCCTCGCTTAGTTGAATGTTAAGACATACTTAGACGTATGTCCTGCAGTTGCAACTGCACACTAAGAGTCCCACGAAATTCATTAACCTGCGGTTCAAATGCGATATCAACATCATCACCTATGCTTACATCCAAATCTTCGACAGATACAGAAAAGAAAATACAAGCAAATATAGTTCCGGCTTTATCTATTTTGAGTCTTGTATGCTTACCTGCACCTATTGATTGAACAGCAATAAGTCTTGCATTTTTTATACATAAGCACGGCAACGGATGTTCATTGCCAAACGGTTCAAGTTTACGTAGGGCTTCTATGTTTTCAAGTGTCAGCAGATCCGGTTTTTCAACTTCAAAATCTACCGAAAGGCCACACGCTCCGGAATTTTCAGATTTGAATGTGTTATAAATGTCCGTTATACGCCGGCGGAGCTCTTCAATATTTTCAGGTTTAATATCCATTCCGGCAGCTTTGGTGTGACCACCGTAATTTATGAGAATATCTTTACATGTGCTCAGTGCGTGATATATATCAAACCCGTTATTACTGCGGCAGGAACCACGCCCTACTTCGTTATCGTTTATGCTGATAATAATTGTCGGTAGCTTAAAACGCTCTGCTATCCTTGATGCAACAACACCCGTTACTCCCTGATTCCACTGTCTGCTGTATAATATGACAGGCCCGTCGGGCTCACCCGCAGGTAACATGGTCATAGCATTATCGAATATTTCCTGCTCCAGTTTACGTCTGTCGTTGTTGAGCAAGCAAAGCTCGCTTGCAAGTCTTTCGGCTCCCACAGGGTCGTCCGTAAGTAAAAGCTCAACCGATAAAATAGGGTCACCCATTCTGCCTGCTGCATTTAATCTTGGTGCTAAAATAAAACCTATAGTTGAAGCTGTTATTTTATCGGTGTCTTTGCATGTTTCATTAATTAGTTGTTTTAAACCAACACCGGGGTTTGTGTTTAAGAGATCAAGACCTTTGCAAATTAATTTACGGTTTTCTCCGGTCACAGGCATTACATCTGCAACTGTTCCCAGTGCTAAAAATCTACCGTACCGGTTAAATATTTCATCTGAAAGATAATCGCCCTCGAGCGCACAAATTAACTTAAATGCAACACCAACACCGGCTAATGATTTATACGGATAGCTGCAATCGGGGCGTTTCGGATTGATAACAGCATCAGCATCAGGCAGTGCCGATCTACATTCGTGATGGTCTGTGATAACAAGTCCAAGCTCGATTTTTTTGGCATGCTCTGCTTCAGATGTAGCAGTAATACCGCAATCAACAGTTATAACAAAATCTACACCGTCTGCTTTTAGCATATCAAGCGCTTGTGTGCTAAGACCATATCCTTCACCGGAGCAATCTGCTCCACCCAGACGTTTTGGTATATAAATCCGGTAATCTGCGCTTTTTGACCTAAGCCATAATGCAACAATAGCTGTAGAGGTCATTCCGTCAACGTCGTAATCTCCGTATACTGCAATTCGCTTTTTATCGGCAACCGCTTTTTTTATCAGCTCTACTGCCTTATCCATATCCTGCATAAGATAAGGGTCAAAATATACTGTAGAATTTGTGTCAAGAAAAGACTTTATTTCATCACTCTTACCTCTGTAACGTGATGCCATTAGAACAGATACCAACGGGTTTACACTGTTTTGGCATAGTCCGACTGCTACTTCTCTATCAAAGCCTTTTATGTCCCAGTTTGAAAATCTCATGCCGAGTAGTATAACACAAAATATCATTGTTGACTATTGTTGTAAGTTATATTATTATTATGGACATCAAAAAATTATATCAAAATGGAAGGGGTTTATTATGAGTTATTGTGCAAAATGCGGCAACCAAGTTGCTGAAGGTGGTTTTTGCAGTCAGTGCGGAACACCTGTAGCAGCTGCAGCACCACCGCCACCACCGATGGAAGCACCACCTCCGCCTCCGATGGCATCACCACCTCCGATGGGGGGGTCGGCACCACAGTACCAACAACCGCCATATAATCATCAGTACGCATACGCGCCGGCACAACCGGGATTTTTAGGAGATGTTTATTCAAAAGCATTTAAATTTTTATTCCAAAAACCGATACGATTGTGGGCACTTTCTCTTTTGTGCGGGTTAATGACAGTACTTGCAGTAATGTTTGGTATTTTCCCGATTATTTGGTTACCCATTGTTCTTGTATTGCAATTGGGTATGGCAAACATTTTCTTATCCGGTTTTCGTGGGATGGAAATCTGCGCGACACAGTTGTTTGAAGGTTTTAGTAAAAAGTTTGCCAGAAATGCCGGAGGAATGGCATGGAGAAGCTTATGGTTATTTATATGGGCACTCATTCCGATTGCAGGTTGGTTTATTGTCATTGTTAAGAACCAGGCATATCGTTTTGTTCCTTATATAATGCTTGCAGAACCGGATTTAAAAGCAACCGAAGCATTAAAAAAATCAATGGCTATGACAAAGGGCTATAAGGGGAAGATGTTCCTTGCCGATTTCTTGATTGGTCTTTGTGTTGTTGTAGCATCATTAATTTTCATGTTAATTGCTCTTATTCCGGTTTTAGGTATTATTCTCACCGTTATTTTCTACATCTTACTTATTGTTTTACTCCCGCTGTTAATGGGACTACTTGAAGCAGTTTATTACGACAAAGTATCAAAAGAAAATCCTGTTAACTGATATTAAACAAAAAATAATCCCTGCCTTTCGGCGGGGATTATTTTTGTTTACTTTACCTTACCAAATCCTCGCCGACTTTGAAGATATCGCCGGCACCGACAGTGAGTATGATATCGCCGGGCTTTGCAAGCTTTGCAATTTCGTCTTTTAAATCGTTAAAAGCGCTGATAGCACATGCTCCGGGGACTGCAGCAGCAAGGTCTTTTGAGCTAATACCCACTTCATTAGTCTCGCGGGCTGCATAGATATCGGCAAGAAAAACAATGTCGGCACGCCTTAGTTCCTTTGCAAAGTCATTAAACAGTGCCTTTGTACGGGTATAGGTATGTGGCTGAAAAGCAAGAATGACCCGTTTATAAGAGTCAATGGTTGCGACAGCATCAAGCAGTGCGCCAAGCTCACGGGGATGGTGGGCATAATCATCATAAACATCGGCACCGTTAAAGTTGCCTTTATACTCAAAACGTCTGCCGACACCACTATAACCAAATAATCCCGTTTCAATTGCTTTTGGCGAAATACCGATAGAAAGACAAGCGGCGGCAGCAGCAAGGGCGTTTTCCAGGTTATGCCTTCCGGGGATTTGAAGAGAAATTTTACAAACGAGCTGCCCGTCGTATAAAATATCCATTGACGGTTTTCGTCCTGTAACAGAACTGTTAACGCCACGAATTCTCATTGGTAAGTTATTTACTTGTGATTTTTCACCGAAACCAAAAGTTAAAAGCTCATGTTCAAGCGTAACAAGAGCTTCCATTGTGTTAATATTATCACCGTTGCATACTATAAAACCACGTGATGGGATGAGTGAAGCGAAAGTTCGAAATGATTGCTTTAAC
>Ga0123356_10000970_pt1 | contig 31827 bp, 28 predicted proteins | sample TergutEmb28metaG_2_FD_92546 | JGI IMG/M metagenome (GOLD analysis project Ga0123356, IMG submission 92546) | Embiratermes neotenicus P3 segment gut microbial communities from Petit-Saut dam, French Guiana - Emb289 P3 | ecosystem: Host-associated > Arthropoda: Insects > Digestive system > Gut ...
ATCGCCGAAACCGCCATCGGCCAGATCGCCGGCCAGCCCGCCAAAATCCCCGGCCTGTTCGCCGGCATCGCCGCCAGCGGCCTCCTCGGCTTCGTCTGGTTCGACCTAGCCCAAAACGACGGCATCTACCACCAGGACTGGCGACTCGAAGGTCATCCGTACGCGCTCACCGCGTTCCGCGCCGCGGCCGCCACGTACCTCAAATGATGTTGCCCTCGGTGCGGACCTGATGTGCGGTGCCGACGGGTATGCCGCTCTCCTAACGGGCGACCTCAGCTCCTATGCAAGGCCGATATGGCGATCGATTACGTCCAGCACCTCGGCATCCGCCACTGCGTCAAATTTCCGAGCCCAGTGCGCATCACTGCTCACTATGGCAGGGATGTCCGCGACACCCAGAGTCTTAGGGTGATTATTTCGGGTGCCCGACCAGTCAATGTAGCGTTTGGAGTCGGGAACGATACGAAACTTTCCAGAGTTCACCAGAACGGTCTGCAGGAACACTTCATTTGGCGCGGGCATGCCGCGGAAGAATGCAACGATGTCCGGGTGGTCACGGCTAAAATCGCGGGCGTAATAAACGCACGGTGCGGACAGCGTGCAGAAGAACGATCCGGCATAGCAAATAAAGTCGCCATCATTAAAGATAGTATAATGTCGCCGGGCAGCCACGGTTGAATATGAAAGGCTTATCCGAAACCATGGCTGGACAAGGTTGGCCGCCATCAGCGGCCGCAAGTACCGCTGCTTGGTGCGGGTGGGATGCCCAATCCACCGATGCCGGTAGTTGAACCGCAGAGAAGTGTCGAACTTACTCAGAAAGTGGGCACCGGGGGGCCCAACCCCCCAGTCGGCGTCACGAGGCGTGCGGTCCCAGAAAACGGGCATATATTCTAGATATCCGTCGGCGTCGCTCTCAGCGAGAAAACGATGGGTAGCCGCGATCGGCTGGATCGGATAGTCCTGGCCGGTCATATTCTGCAGCCAGTCGAATTTCACGTTATGCGCCTCGAGCCAGTCTACGGCGGCGAAGTAACGGTCGAGATGGGTGTAGTTGCCGTAACCACCTGGACCGACGATGACGTACACGCCCTCCATCGATTCCAGCTTCGGCACGTCCAGAGCTGGGCCAGAAGCATCATGGTGGATCAGCACGACGCTTCGAGGGCTGGCTGCCTTTATGCGCTGTACAAGACGAAGCACCTGCGCAGGCCTAGTGTGCGTCTGAATGTAATAGCAGACACGATCCCGCCCTGACGATGTCTCTCGCTCGGCCAACCTGACCCCCGGCTCCGTTACGTCAGCCAGAATAGCGGCCTGAGTGGCATGGCAGGCTGACTGACTGATCCTGGCTTCGTCATCCAGGGCTTGAAGGGCAGCACGGTGGTCTCCTGGCGGGCGGCGGAGCGCGAGCAGACGGCCAGCCTCAGACGATCGGGGGGTAGCCGGCTCTGCTGAGCCGCCAGATCGTTCGGAATGAGATGGGCCGCCTCTCTCCGGGGTCTGTCCGCCAGCCTTCGGCGAAACCGCGCAGCCACGCTCGCCGGGCGCCTGGCCCGCGCTTCTTGAGCATGGTGATCAGAAACCAGTCCATCAGGTAGACCGCCGCCAGCGCCCAGGGCAGGTTGCGCCGAGCGAGCAGAACTCGATTGCGGCCGTCGTAGCGGTACCAGAAGCCGTGTCGCGCATTCGGCACCGGCGGGTGGCAAATCTGCGCGTCGGCGTCGTAGTACAGCGAGTAGCCGCGCTCGACGAGCTGCCACGCCATGTCGTACTCCTCGTGCGCGAAGAAGAAGCTGCCAGGCAGCCCGCCGACCTCCAGATAAGCCGACTTGCGAGCTGCGAAGCCGGCCCCAACGAAGGCGCCCACCTCTGAGGAGCGGCGTGGGTCGCCGGCCAGCAGCCGGGGCACGTGCCAGCGCGCGCCTGGCCCCCCGGTCGGATCGATGATCCTGAACGCGAGTACAGCGAGCTGGGGCTCGGTGGCGAAGCGCGCAGCGACGTGCTTCGCGATGCCTGGGTCGACGAACCACGCATCATCGTCCAAGAACATCACCACCTCGCCTGAGCTGGCTGCTACCCCGGCATTGCGGCCGCCCGCAACACCGCGGTTGTCCGGCAGCCGGACAGTGACGACGTCGTCCGGGACCGGTGGCAGGTCGGCACCATTGCCTACCAGGATCAGCTCGACTCCCTCAGCCCGCAGAGGCTCCGCACTGCTGAGCGCTCTGGCTAGCTCAGCAGGGCGGTTGCCCATCGTGATGATGACGCAGGACAGGGTCAGATCGGCGGCGGCTCTCACGTCAGATGTCCGAAGGTCGCGACGTTGGCCAACATGACCACTATGGGCCGCGTCATGCTTCCCCATCCTCATCTTTAATCGGGGGCCCGTTTGTGAATAATCCGTCTGCCGTAGCGGAATCGCCGATAGACCTTCCAAGCTTGCTGCTCCAACTTGCTTGCCCATATCGCGCCTCCCGCGACGGGATATGAGTCATTCGCTAGGTCGAATTTGTAGCTATGCTGACCATAACCCAAATCAATTCTCGCGACATCTCTTTCAGAGGCCTCCTCGATCAGGGGCATCCACATCAACAATCCGGGCGAAAATCGGCTCAAATCGGGATCGTAGGATGGCATCCAAGAGCAGAGCCCCACGGGTCCGAGGAGTCCCAGGTGGGCCGCGACGACTTGTTCCCCGGCGCACAGAACGCTGAGGACACCTGCGCAGTCCTCGCTATCAGAAGTAGCGATATCCTGCACAATCTTGAGAGCGCCTGGCTCTGCCGAAAAGAAGCGCTCGGCTCCGCCATATTTCCCAGACTTCCACCTGATTAGCTGGCCGAAGTGCCCCGCATCTGAGCTCCGCCACATAAGCGAGATCGAGCCCAACCGACGCTCAAGAGCACGTTTCTTCTCAGAAAGGCGCCTCGCCCCAGGCCTCGTATGGCCGCCGACATACGATTCGTAGCCACTCCCAATGTCAATAACGGGTGCTCGAACTGTTGACCCGAGATGATAGTAAGGAGACAGGCATTCCTGATTTGCGGGTGCATGGTGAAAATACCAACCGCGCAGGCCAGACTTTCGAATGACCGCCCTGGCATCTATCGGAGCGCCGGACCCGATGAATCCCTGGAGGTCATTCATTGGATGACCGATGGGTACAGCGGTCTTCTGCCCAGACGTCTCGAATGGAAGGAATGCCTGTATAGCGCCACTATGCTCGATCACGGCGACGCGCGCGGACGAGCGGTGCCGAGCCACGGCCTGGGCAAAAGTGAACGACATGTAAGGGGACATGGTCGCTACGGATGCCTGCTGATAGGTGAGCCAGAGCCGTCTTTCGCTAGGCCCGAGTTCTTCGGGCCGGGCTACCGTTACTTGCACTCGTCCGCACTTTCTTGTGTCGCGGGTAGAGATCGTGTCCGCACCCTTCCTCGTCCGGGCGCTGAAACGCGCGGAACCCGCAGGTCAGCTGTCGTGGTCACCCTTAGCCTGGCGGTGCACGTGAAAGGCGAGGCCACCGGCAGCGGCGACCACCTGCGCGCCGTAGCTGCTCGGCAGCAGGGTAGCTACTACTTGCCAAATGGGGAGCGCTTCTGGGCGGATATCCTCGATGACGATGTGGCCGCCGACATTCAGCCGGCCGAGTCCGAATGCGAGGGTGGCGAGATTCGCGTTTGGTGAGTGCAGCCCGTCGTCGATGATGAGGTCGAAGTCCCCGTGGATGGCAGCGCCCAGCGCGTCGAAAGAACTGATGTCAGTCTGGTCGACAAAGTACGTAGCTATACGGTCCTCGGAGAACAGGATCTCTCTGTCCACGTCAGCACCATAGATCTGGGCCCTGGGCAGGAAATCGCGAAGGGCACGTAGCGACGCACCTGGCTTGCCCTTTCGGCCCATATTCGACACCACGTTGACGTCGTTAGTGCCGAGACCTATTTCTAGTACGCTGGTTACGCTACCTGGGTCCAGAATAGTGGCGTATAGGAGATGGTAGTTATGGGGTGAGGCTTTGTCGCTACCATATTGATCGAGGAGCTGCTTGAAACGAGTTGCGGCACTCCGCCTCTCCTCCGTGTCGGGGAGGCACGTGATAGGGACTGGGTCTGCTGTCTTCGTCCCAGCCGAGTCCAGCAAGTGGATCATCAACGGGAATGTCTGCTCTGCGGCCTGAACGGTGAGCCGCGCGAGATCACGATAAGAGCCGGTCGAGTCCGGTCTGAATATGCGGAAGCTCTCGATGACGCGGGCGTCGCTCTTGCGAAAGAATCGGACAGCCTCCGACCTCGCGGCCCACATGCGCTTGCGCACACTGATCGAAAAGCTAACCATCCCTATCCCTCCACCCGGCGCCGGTAACGCAGGGCAGTGCGGCCGCCGGGCAGCAGATGCCTGTGTCGCTGAGCCCAAGAGAGTGCGGCCTCGGAACGCTTGAATAGCGGCTGGCGGAATGCAATGCCCCGGGCGACCGTCAGGGTATCAGTACTCAGTAGCTCCTTATATTGCTCGGTCCCCCTTCCGAAATTGACTTCCGTGACACCGCGCAGTGCCGCGTCTTCGACCAGCTGAATATTATGAAGCATTCCGGGTGACCATTTAGAAAAACTCGTCTCATAAGCGAGTAGCCAGATCGCCAGCGTATTTCCAGTACGCAGATCGAAATGTGCGGATACGGGTGAATCGCCCGCGTACATGACGGATAGGATGCTCTGGAAGTTCGCGCTATCTGCGTTGAGCAGGTACTCGAACACATCAGCAACCCAGGGTCGGTCGAGCGGGCTACTCCAATTGTTCCGCCGGCATTGATCGGTTTTCCAGGCCATCAGAGTACGAAGCGCTGACAGGTCCTTGCAACCTACGGCGAGGTGGACTTCGCCCAGCGCTTCTTCCATTCTCCGCCGCTTGCGGCCAAGCGTCTGGCAGAGCTTGGGCGATCTTGTCCGAAGTTGTTCGTAATATTCGGGGAATCCGCGGCTGAGACCAATGACCGGCGATGGGGAGGTGGACGCTGCAAAGCGACCGAAAGGGTGTTGCCCATCAGGAAGATGGTCGAAGTGCCAGACGGAGAGCTGGCAGCCCTTCAACAGCTCGCGTGCGTCGCACTCGAACCCGGGCACGTGGACAAGGCCCTCCCAGTTGTTGATTCCGGAGCCGACAGGAGATCCGAGTCCAGGGCTGCGGCGCTGGAACGGGAAGAACCCGACAATCTGCGAACCGTCGGTCAGGATGGCAACACGCGTATCGGCGCGGACGCAATCTACGGCAATTGCGAACTCAGGGCTCATGAAAGGGCTCATCAAGGACGCCGTATCATTCTGCATTTTGCGCCAGGCCGCAAGGTCGCCGACGCCAAGCTCCCGTGGGCGTACGACAGATACCTTCAACTACAGAACCTAACTATTCGAGTGTGGAGTTCCAGAGCAGCTAGTCTCCGCGGGCGTCGCCGTTCGGGAACGATACTATAGGGTGTCTGGCTGAGTGAGACGTCAGAGCCTAGCCCGAGATGGGTCTTGCACTGTCACCTAAATCATCGGCGTCCGGTCTATGGCGAGGTCGCTCCTTGACCCGCTGGGATATCGTTCCGGCTTCCCTGCCCGGCGGCGCATGGGACAGGTCGGAATCTTCGAACCGCATGGCAATCGGCGCTGCGTTTCCAGCGATAGAAAGGCTCAGCAGCGCGGCGAGACCGGCCTGCTGCAGCTCCGTGAAGTCGCGTTGAGGCCGCACTCCTGAGCTAGGTGACACTGCGCGATGCGGCTTTGCGTGGGTTGGATCCGTCCTCCTGTGGCGGGCCGACGAAGGCCGCCACAGGAGAAGTGACACTCCGCCAGGCAGGGATGCCAGGGCAATACTGAGTGGCCAGGCCGCAGTCGCAGCGACGAGGCCACGCGGTGCGAGCAGCCAAGCGAGGCCGCAGAGGGCCGCGGCAAACAAGACGCTACTCGAGACAAGTACTTGGAGCCGCCCCACTAGGCGAATCGCAGTGTAGATAAGGCTGTACGCCGCCATGGGTAGGCTCGTCGCCATCAGCACAATCAACGCGAGCGTTCCGTGTGCGCTGTACTTTGGGCCGAATATAAGGAGAATCCAGTGGCCGCCCAAGATGACGACCAGCACGACCGGCATGCTGATCATCAGCATGAGACGCGCACTGCGCTTCATCAAGATGCCTAGATTGGCATGCGCTCGCCCACCTTCGGCTAGCATCGTCGACTGGATAGCGAAGATGGTTGGGTACGTCAGCCCGGCCACCTGGTACGCAACAAAGTAGTAGGCCGCGTCGGACGGTCCCAGACGATCAAGCATAATTATGGGGATGACCGCTTGCGGAACAATTGCCAGCAGTTCGACTGCATAGTTTGCACCCGAAAATCGCGCAAGCGGCCTGAGCGCGTTGAGCGAGTCCCGGAACCGTGGCCGCCAGCCAAGCGGTATAGCGATCAGAAGTATGCTGGCTAGGGTCGTCGCTACAAGTCCAGTACTGGATGCTGCGTACAGTCCGAACGCTCCGGATCCAATAAAGAAGGCCAGCGCGCCTATCTTGACAATGCCGGCAATCGCACCATCGGTGAGTGCGATGTAGCCAGACTTATGAGATCCAATGAATATGGAATCCGTCAGCGTATTCACGCTCGCAGCAGTAGTGAACAAGATCACGCCGATCGCCAATGGCAGGCTTCTCTCGATGAATGCGAGACGCGGAGCTATTGTCGGCACGGCGAGGACGTAAAGCGTACTCAGAGCCAGCGCAAATATCGTTGCCACGGTCAGCCCACCAGTGATGAGCGACTGCCTGTTCTTGGCCCCGGGCAGGTAACGAATGAAGGAGGTATCTAGCCCCAGCAGGGCGAGCAACGAAACGAATGCTGTCGCGGAGAGCAGCGAGGTCGCGCTGCCTGTCTCATCAGTGGTAAACGACCGCGCAGCAATGATCCAGAAGACGACGCTGAACAGCGCTTTCAGCCCTGTGCTGAAGAGGAGGTACAGCGAGTTTCGCACCAGCGAGTCGGTGCGCAGTCGCACTAGCAGTCGACCGACCACACCATGCTGTGCTGGCCGGACGTCAGCCGGGGCTCGCAGGAGATCTGGCGTACGGTCGGAGTTGTCCTCGGCACGCGATGTCCGAGATTCTATCGGATTAGTCCAGCCTGACACTTGTGGCTGGCGGGCATGAGTCACTCTCTCACCGGATCCATCGGCAGCGCCCCGCCAGGGACAGCGCGCCAGGGCTCGCAGTTGGGCCGATCAGACCCGGCTCGGCGCAGGAGGCTCATTCGCGGTCTCGTCTTCCCGCCAGGGCGTACAGACGCTCGAAATCATCAGCAACGGCGTCCCACCGGTAATTCTCGGCGATTTTCCGCGCTGATCTGCTCATGTGCTCGTACCGGTCAGGATCTTCGACGACCGCCAACAGAGCGGCCGCAAGCCCGGCTGCGTTATCAGGTGCTACCAGAAGGCCATTCTCGCCGTCGACCACAAGCTCGCGGTTACTGGCGAGGTCTGTGGCGACAACCGGCAGGCCCATCGCCAGCGCCTCGAGCAGCACAAGCGACATCCCCTCGCTCTTCGAAGGCAACACGAAGACGTCGGCTGCGCGGTAAAGGTCCCGCAGTTCCTCGCCATCCGCGCGTCCGTAGAAGCGAATATTCTTGAGGCCAAGGTCTGCGGTCTGATGTTTGAGCTGCTGTTCAAGAGGACCCGTGCCTACAAGGGTTGTCTCGAATCGCTCAGAGATTCCCGCTAGCGCCTCCAGAAGAAGGGGCAAGTTCTTCTCGGTGGCTAGCCGTCCCACGAACAGCAGGCGGGGATTAGCCGGGAGAACACGGGAGTCATCATTGAAGAACGAAGCCTCGACGCCATTCGGGATGGTGACGAGACGTGTGGGCTCGACCCCGTATTCAGAAATTGCTACCTGACGCTGGTTCTCGGTAAACACGACGACGGCAGCAGCCCCACGCAGGACGCGCGTCAATACCAGGGGCATCCAGACGCGTCGTAGCACTGCGCCAGCCCAGGAACCGCATGTGTCAACATCGAAGTGGAGGTGAGCGATATAGCGGGCGCCGCGTAGCAAATGTGCAGCGTACACCATCTCCGGCACGATGGCCGAGTTGATATGCAAGTGGATAACCGCGCCACGCGGGAGTCGAAGAAGCGCTGCCGCGAGACCTGGCGCTACCCTGGTCTGAGCGATTTCTAGTGCGCGATATCGCCGGACCAAGCCAGATTCCCCAATTCCCGTTACCCCGTCGGCGGCACGCGACGTCAGAACCAGGGTAGGGGCTGCTTCGTATCGCATTTTGACGAGTGACTGAGCCACCCGCTCGGCACCACCCAAAGACGGCGGGTAGGAAGGAATGACGTGAACGACGGTGACGTCGGACACTCGGCCATCAGCCACTCGAGGGCTCGCTCGCACCTCTACCCATTCTGTTACCCCCGGACATGAACAAGATCAAGGCGTGTGCTAGCCAGCCCGCCGTACGACTATAGCCTCGTCACGAGCACGACATGGAGCCAAGCGCCCCCGTCGATGGTTGCAGTGGAGGCTCGGCTAGCTACAAAGCGTGAGCGCCGAGCAGCAACGCGCGATGGCCAAGGCTGTCGAGCATGCTGTCAGGCCGGGGGCTAGGCACAGGCCATCAACTGGCTCTGCGCCCGCGAAATCTGCCTTCTCCGGCTGCAGCCTGGGGAAGGTGGAGGTTGGGACCGACGAATGTGCATGCGGGATCGACATCTCCGAGCAATCCGATGCGGCTGCTGCGACCCGAGGGCGAGCCGCCGACGGCAATCCGCAGTGCAGTACAACCGATGGCAACTGCCGATGCACTAGGTTGAGGTGTCGCGCGCCATCGCGATCGAAGCCCCGCACCGTGGCTGTAGCTTCTTCAGTCTGTGGGTCCGAGGATTCCGAAGGCCGCACTGACGGAGGGCAAATGATCAAGAGCAGGTCGCTCCTCCCCCCGCTGATGTACCACTCTGTGTCGCCGGATCGAGACGACCCATATTGCATAACTGTCCGTCCACAACGGTTCGAGGCGCAGATGCGACTCCTGCATCGGCTCGGCATGCGAGGGGTTTCGATTCGGGAGCTGCTGGCGGCACAGGCACAGGGATCATGGAAGGCCACCCGCCTTATTGGACTGACCTTCGACGACGGTTATGACGATTTCATTGATTCTGCCCTGCCCGTACTGCTCAGGTATGGCTTCACGGCGACGGCGTTCGTCCTGGCCGGGCGGCTCGGCGGAGACAACGCGTGGACCCCGGAGGGGCCACGGAAGCCCCTGATGACGGCGGACAAGCTGAGAACGGCAGCAGAGGCTGGCATCGAGATAGGCTCGCACGGCCTCGTCCACATCTCCCTCCCGTCGGTCAGCGATCCCGATCTCGATGAGGAGGTCGGCCTCAGCAGACGCATTTTGCAGGAGGCCACCGGCCAGGCTGTAGACGGCTTCTGCTATCCCTTCGGGCACCTGGACGGCCGCGCCGTACGCGCCGTTCGCGTAGCCGGATACGACTACGCTTGCGCAATCTGGCGGAATGACTTCCCGGAGCGTTATGCGCTCAGACGTATCGCGGTTCAGGATCCTCATCTGGTGACACGGGTAGTCAAGGCAGCGCCACGTGTGCTCGCAACGGAGGGACCGCGTGTAGCTGCGCGAAAACTCATCGAGACCATTGGCAAGCCAGGGGATGATCGGGACCCAGGCTAGTCTTCGTCAGGTGCGCACGGAATTCGCTGAGATCGCGGGTACGTCCATCATGTCTGCCAACGCCACGTCAAACGACCTTGGTTCGAAAGCGATGAAGCCGTTGGCTGGAGTAAAAGTAAGCTCGCCAAAATAGATTCGGCCATCGGCGAAATACAAATCGACTCGGACAAACTCAAACCCCGCTGCCAGCGTGGCGGCTATCGTGTACATGTCGTCCAGCAGTACCGGTCTCGGGATGGGCTCGCGTGTATTCGGGCAGCCCTTCGACATGACCGGGAGCAGATTCCAGTCACGGTCATAAACGTTTTCCGTCGTGACGCCTCTCAGACGAGTTATAACCGACAGCATTTGAGGCACGCCGTTGATACAGGTCAGCTTATAGTCCCGAAGCCCTCCCGAATCGTCCTCCAGGTATGCCTCGGCTATAAGCCTCGGATGAACGTGCCGGTACTGCCGTTCGCGGTGGGTCTCGTAGAAGTTCGTGCTCAGCCATGTTGCGACGGTCTCCCGAAGACGAGACGCGTCCAGTGAACTTTTGTGGCGGCAGACGAAATTGTAACCAGATCCGTGGGTTGCCTTCAGTACGAAGCGCTCCGGCAGGGCATCAAGCGGAATCTGATCGAAATCCTCCCACACTCCAATCAGAGGAACAAGATAGTCCGACCCGATCTTATCTGCCACATAGCGGCGCACCTCGTACTTATCGACATAACGCGCATAGCTTTCGAGTGGCCCGTATATCTTGAGCCACTGGATTTTCTCAGAATAAGTACGCGGCTTTCGAAGATGGAGGACGCGCCGCATAATCAGAAAAAACATCAGCCGGATATACAGCTCGTCGGGCAGCGAGCGTACGGCCTTGCGCGCCCGCTCGATTGCGCGGTCTCGCAGTGATACGGCAAAGCTAAAGCCCGGAACCAACACCTGTCATCTCCGACCAAACGACACCGACTAATACTAGTCGAAACCATGAATATGCCGGGGAACGGCGGTCAGTCACGGCCGGAATGCTAGCGCGGCGCTACGGCACAATCGAGGCGATCGGATCGCCTGTGAGCGAAACCGGCACCAACTGATCACCCTCGTTGTCGATTATTGCAGTATGCCAGGCTGACATCATGACACGCGCCCAGCTGGACAAGCAGCCCGCCGAGGTTTCGGCGATGTTCGACCGGGTGGCTGAGCGCTACGACCTGCTGAACGACGCGCTCTCGCTGGGCATGGACCGGCGCTGGCGCACGGTGGTCTCTCGGGCAGTCGACGGCGTCGCTGGCCAGCTCGTGCTCGACCTGGCGGCGGGCACCGGCACCTCGTCGCGCGCCTTCAGCCGGCGGGGTGCGCAGTGCGTCGCCTGTGACTTCTCACTCGGCATGCTGTCCGTCGGAGCGCGCAGGCCCGAGACCAGGCTGGCCTTCACCGCGGGTGATGCCCTGGCGCTGCCGTTCCGGGACCGGACGTTCGATGTCGTGACGATATCCTTCGGCCTGCGCAACGTGGCCGACACCGGGCAAGCGCTGCGGGAGATGCTGCGGGTCACCCGGCCGGGCGGGCGGCTGGTGATCTGCGAGTTCAGTCACCTGCCGGTGCCACGGCTCAATGCACTGTATGAGCAGTACCTGGGACGGGCGCTGCCCGTGGTCGCCCGCCGGCTGTCCGGGAACGCGGAGGCCTATGACTACCTTGCCGAGTCGATCCGGGACTGGCCGCCCCAGCAGGTCCTGGCTGGCCAGATCGCGGCGGCGGGGTGGTCAGGCGTCAGTTGGCGGAACTTGACCCTGGGGATCGTGGCCCTTCACGAGGCGCGCCGCCCCGGCCAGCAGCCCGCCGTCCCGGCTGCAGGCACGTCGCCGGGTTAGGGCGCGCCTCATGAAGGGCGGGGCTGCGCGCCGCCCCGGCCAGCAGGCCGCCCGACGCGGGGCGGTCGGCGGTCCGCATCGCGGCAGGGCTAGACTGCGATCCAGGAACTCTTGTGAAGGTGTTCACAAGACAGATCAGGACGGGTCCGTGACCGAGCAAGCTCCCCCCGCCGGCACGCCGGACTTGGCCAGTCAGGATGCCGGTAATAATCCCGGCAGCGCCACCGGAGAAGCCGGGATCCGTGCTGCCCGTTCCGTCATACCTGGCGGCGGGACAGGCGAGACCGCCGATGTGATTGTCGTCGGTGCCGGGCCCGCTGGCTCTGCCGTTGCCTATTACCTGGCGACAGCCGGCCTGGATGTGCTGATGCTCGAGAAGACCCACTTTCCGCGGGAGAAGGTCTGCGGTGACGGGCTGACCCCCAGGGCGGTCAAGGCCCTCACCGCCATGGGCGTGCCGACACCGGAGAGCGACGGCTGGCTGCGGAACCGCGGCTTGCGCATCATCGGCGGGGGCGGCCGGATCGAACTCGACTGGCCCGACCTGTCCAGCTACCCGGGCTACGGGCTCGTCCGCCAGCGGACCGACTTCGACCAGATCCTGGCCAGGCACGCCCAGAAGGCTGGAGCCAGGCTGCTCGAGGGCACGGCCGTCACCGCGCCGCTACTGGACGACCGGACCGGCCGCATCACCGGCGTGACGACCAAGGACGGCCGGAAGTTCCACGGCCGGCTCGTGGTGGCCGCCGACGGCAACTCTTCCCGGCTGTCGGTGGCGATGGGCCTCCACAAGCGCGAGGACCGGCCGCTCGGCGTTGCTGTGCGCACCTACTACACCTCACCCCGGCACGAGGACAACTATCTTGAGGCCTGGCTCGACCTCTGGGACGGCACCTCACTGCTGCCCGGCTACGGCTGGATTTTCGGCATGGGGGACGGAACATCCAACGTAGGCGTTGGCCTGCTCAACACCTCGGCGGGCTTCGGCGAGATTGACTACCGGGACTTGCTGCGGCGATGGCTGGCTACTATGCCGACCGAGTGGGGCTTCACGGAGGAGAACCGGACTCAGCCGATCCGCGGCGCCGCGCTGCCGATGGCATTTAACCGGACCCCGCACTACACCCGGGGGCTGCTGCTGGTGGGCGACGCAGGCGGACTGGTCAACCCCTTCAACGGAGAGGGCATCGCCTACGCGCTGGAGTCCGGCGAACTCGCCGCGCGAGTGGTCACACAGGCGATCGCCCGCACCACACCTGCGGGCCGCGAGCGGGTACTGCAGACTTACCCGCGCCAGCTCAAAGACGCTTACGGCGGCTACTACACGCTCGGCCGGATCTTCGTCGAGCTGATCGGCAGGCCGTCGTTCATGAAGTTCGCGACAAAGCACGGGGTCAAGCGCCCGGCGGTGATGCGGTTCACCATGAAGCTCCTGGGCAACTTGACTGAAACCCGCGGCGGAGACGCCGTGGACCGGCTCCTTAACGCGGTGTCTAAGATGACGCCCGCAGCCTGATCCAGACAAAGGGGGTGACCGCGCGATGAGCCTCTACGTGCCGATCCTGGCGCTCGCCATTCTGTCGGCAGTTTTCGCGGTGTTCTCGCTGGTGGCTGGCTCGCTGGCCGGCCCGAAACGGTGGAACAGGGCAAAGCTGGAGAGCTACGAGTGCGGCATTGAGCCGACTAGGCAGCACGGCAGCAGGTTCCCTGTGAAGTACTACCTGACAGCCATGCTGTTCATTATTTTCGATATCGAGATCATCTTCCTGTACCCGTGGGCCGTGTACTTCGACAAGCTCGGGGTCTTCGGCCTGGTGGAGATGGTCACGTTCATCGTGACAGTTCTCATCGCGTACGCCTACGTGTGGCGCCGCGGCGGGCTGGAGTGGGATTAGCCGATGGGTATTGAGGACAAGCTCCCGAGCGGCTTGCTGCTGACGACAGTCGAGAAGCTGGCGGGCTACGCCCGCAAGAGCTCCGTGTGGCCGGCCACCTTCGGGCTGGCCTGCTGCGCGATGGAGCTGATGATGACCGGCGGCCCGCGGCACGACATGGCGCGGTTCGGAATGGAGAAGACCGGGGCCACGCCCCGGCAGGCCGACCTCATGGTGGTGGCCGGGCGGGTCAGCCAGAAGATGGCCCCTGTGCTCCGGCAGATTTACGACCAGATGCCTGACCCCAAGTGGGTCATCTCGATGGGTGTCTGCGCCTCGAGCGGCGGCATGTTCAACAACTACGCCATCGTGCAGGGCGTCGACCACATCGTGCCGGTCGACATCTACCTGCCCGGCTGCCCGCCGCGGCCGGAGATGCTGCTCGACGCCATCGTCAAGCTGCACGACAAGATCCAGAACATGAGGCTTGGGGTGAACCGGGAGCGCGAGGTCACCGAACTGGAGGAGGCCGGGCTCCGCCGGCTGCCGCTGGTGGCTGCACCCGGCCATGGGCACCTCGATGAGGCGCCCGAGTATGAGCTCTGGGGGGTGCCCGGCGCGCCGGAGCACCTCGGAGAAACACAGGCCAGCGGGCACCAGCACGGACGGCTGGCATGAGCGAGCCGGACAGCAACCAGCAGCCGGCCGTGCCCGACCCCGCCGAGCTGGCGGGCCGGGACCGGCTGACCCAGCCGGTTGTGCGGACCGGGATGTTCGGCGCCACCGGCTCGGGAGACACGTCGGGCTACGGGGGCCTGCAGGTGCGCCGTCCCCCACGGGTGGCCAGCCCGCGGCCCTACGGCTCGTACTTCGACGAGATCGCCGACCGGCTGGCGGACGCGCTGGGTGCGGCCGGAAACTCCTTCGGCACGGCCGTCGAGCAGGTCATCGTCGCTAATGGTGACCTCACCTTTTATGTCCGTCGCGAGCAGCTGCTGGCTGTGGCCAGGGCGCTCCGCGACGACCCGAAGCTGCGGTTCGAACTGTGCCTTGGCGTGTCCGGCGTGCACTACCTGGAAGAGACCGGCACCGAGCTGCACGCCGTGTATCACCTGCTGTCCATCACGCACAATCGCCGGCTACGGGTCGAGGTAACCGCGCCGGACGCCGATCCGCACATTCCGTCGCTCGTCAGCGTGTACCCCACGTGCGACTTCCACGAGCGGGAGACCTGGGACTTCTTCGGTGTGATCTTCGACGGCCACCCCGCGCTGACCAGGATCGAGATGCCGGACGACTGGCGCGGCCATCCGCAGCGGAAGGACTACCCGCTCGGCGGTATCCCCGTCGAGTACCGCGGCGCCACCATTGCGCCACCCGATGAGCGGAGGTCCTACGAGTGACCGCTCCTGCAGACCATCAGACCCACGGTGCCACCGCGACTGGCACCGCCGGCCCGGCTGACGACACCGGCCAGGACGAAGCGCGTTCCCATCCCGATCCGTACGCGACGACCACGGGTGCGGACTACGACGAGGGGCGCGTCTACCACGTCACTGGTCAGGACTGGGACGAGGTCGTCGCAGCCGCCGACGACCTCCACAGCGACGAGAAGCTGGTCGTCAACATGGGCCCGCAGCACCCGTCGACGCACGGCGTGCTGCGCCTGGTGCTGACCCTCGACGGCGAGAGCGTCATCGAGGTCCGGCCGGCTATCGGCTACCTGCATACCGGCATCGAGAAGAACATGGAGTTCCGTACCTGGACGCAGGGCACGACGTTCTGCACCCGGATGGACTACCTGTCGCCGCTGTTCAACGAGGCCGTCTACTGCCTGGCGGTGGAGAGGCTCCTCGGCGTCGAGGCGGAAATCCCGGAGCGCGCCCAGGTCATCCGCGTCCTCATGATGGAGCTGAACCGGGTCGCCTCGCATTTGATGGCAGTCGCCACATTCGGCATGGAGCTCGGCGCAACCACCGTGTTCCTCTATGGCCTGCGCGAGCGCGAGAAGACGCTCGACCTGTTCGAGCTGATCACAGGACTGCGGATGAACCATGCGTTCATCCGGCCCGGCGGGGTTGTCCAGGACCTGCCGGCTGGCGCGATCGAGCGGCTGGGCGAGTACCTGAAGGTGCTGCCTGGCCTGCTCGGCGAGATCAGGGCGCTGCTCGACTCCCAGCCTGCCTACCTTGCTCGGACCAGGAACGTCGCTACCCTGGACGTGACCGGGTGCATGGCGCTCGGCGTCACCGGCCCGGTCCTGCGTGCCGCCGGGCTGCCCTGGGACCTGCGCAAGAGCCAGCCCTACTGCGGCTACGAGACGTACGAGTTCGACGTCGTGACGCAGCAGACCGCGGACGTCTACGGCCGGTACATAGTCCGGATGGACGAGATCGATCAGTCGCTGCGCATCATCGATCAGTGCCTGGACCGGCTCACCGGACCGCGCCCGGCGGATGACCCCGTCATGATCCGCGACGCCAAGATCGGCTGGCCGGCCCGGCTGGCGCTCGGCCCGGACGGGATGGGTAACTCGCCCGATCACATCGCGCACATCATGAGCCAGTCGATGGAAGCCCTCATCCATCACTTCAAGCTGGTGACGGAGGGGTTCCGGGTGCCGGCTGGCCAGGTATACGCGGCCGTCGAGTCGCCCCGGGGTGAGCTGGGCTGCCACGCGGTCAGCGAGGGCGGCACCCGGCCGTACCGTGTCCACTTCCGGGACCCGTCCTTCACCAACCTGCAGGCGGTCTCCGCGATGTGTGAGGGCGGAATGATCGCCGACGTGATCGCCGCGGTCGCCAGCATCGATCCCGTGATGGGAGGCGTGGACAGGTAATGGCGCTGAGCGAGGAAGCCCGCGCCCGGCTTGCGCCGCAGGCCGCCGAGATCATCGGCCGGTACCCGAAGGCGCGCTCGGCTCTGCTCCCGCTGCTGCACCTGGTGCAGTCGGAGGAGGGCTACGTGTCGGACGACGGCATTGAGTTCTGCGCGCAGCAACTCGGTCTGACCGAAGCCGACGTCACCGGTGTCGTGTCCTTCTACACCCTGTATAAGCGCAAGCCCGTCGGGGAGTATCACGTCGGCGTGTGCACGACGGCGCTGTGCGCCGTGATGGGCGGCGACGCGATCCTGGCCGACTTGAAAGAACATCTTGGCCTCGGCATCGACGAGGTCACTCCCGACGGCAAGGTCAGCTACGAACACGTGGAGTGCAACGCGGCGTGCGACTACGCACCCGTCGTGATGGTCAACTGGGAGTTCTTCGACAACATGACCCCGGCGAAGACCAGGGATCTGGTCGATGATCTGCGGTCTGGCTCCGACGTCGTGCCCACCAGAGGTGCGCCGCAGCTGTGCACGTGGAGGCAGGCCAGCAAGATCCTGGCGGGGTTCACCGATGGCCAGGCGACCGGCGGCCACACCGCGGGAGAGCCCACCCTGGCCGGCCTGCGGATGGCCAGGCAGCAGGGCTGGCGGCCTGGCGGCGGCGATACTGGCAGCGATACTGCGGGAGAGCAGCAGTGAGCACGATCCTCATCCCCGAGCTCAGTGCGCACTGGGACGAACCAGATTCGTTCACGCTGACCGGGTACCGGCGGGACGGCGGCTATCAGGCCCTGCCGAAGGCGCTCGCGATGGCGCCGGACCAGGTGATCCAGACGCTCAAGGACTCGGCGCTTCGGGGCCGTGGCGGTGCGGGCTTTCCAACGGGTGTGAAGTGGGGCTTCATCCCGCAGGGCGACGGCAAGCCGCACTACCTGGTGGTGAATGCCGACGAGTCCGAGCCGGGTGCGTGCAAGGACATGCCGACGCTGCTTGCCGATCCGCACGCGCTGATCGAGGGCGCCATCATCACGTGCTACGCGATCAGGGCGGAGAAGGCCTTCATCTACGTGCGCGGCGAGGTGCTGCACGTAATCCGGCGGCTCCAGCACGCAGTCGACGAGGCTTACGCGGCCGGCTACCTGGGCGAGAAGATCCTGGGCTCAGATCTCACCGTGGACGTCGTCGTGCACGCGGGCGCCGGGGCTTACATCTGTGGTGAGGAGACCGCGCTGCTCGACTCGCTCGAGGGCTTCCGCGGCCAGCCCAGACTGAAGCCGCCGTTTCCCGCCGTCGCAGGCCTGTACGCCTGCCCGACCGTGGTGAACAACGTCGAGTCGATAGCCACGGTGCCCTACATCCTGCGTTACGGTGCCAACGAGTTCGCGCGATTCGGGACGGAGAAGTCGAAAGGCTTCGGCCTCTTCTCGCTGTCCGGCCACGTGACCACGCCTGGCCAGTACGAGGCGCCGCTCGGCACGACCCTGCGGCAGCTGCTGGACCTGGCCGGCGGCATCCGGGCCGGCCACCGGCTCAAATTCTGGACGCCGGGCGGCTCATCGACGCCGCTGTTCACCGACCAGCACCTGGACGTACCGCTGGACTACGAGTCAGTGGCCGCGGCCGGATCGATGCTCGGCACCCGCTCGATCCAGCTCTTCGACGAGACAACCTGCGCCGTTCGCGTCACGCTCCGCTGGGTCGAGTTCTACCAGCATGAGTCGTGCGGGAAGTGCACGCCGTGCCGCGAGGGCAGCTTCTGGGTCGTGCAGCTCCTGCAGCAGCTGGAGCGCGGCGAGGGTAGCGAGGCCGACCTGGACAAGCTCCTCGACATCTGCGACAACATCACTGGCCGTGCCTTCTGCGCGCTCGGCGACTCGATCCAGGCACCGGTCGCTTCGTCAATCAAGTACTTCCGTGACGAGTACATAGAGCACCAGCGGATCGGCGGCTGCCCGTTCGATCCGGCCGCATCGACACTGTTTGCCCTGGAGCCGGCCTGATGACAGTCCAAGCGAGCGGCAGTACCGGCGGCGGGCTGGCGAAGCCGGCCGACGGTGTCCGGGTGACGATCGATGGATTCGAGATCACGGTGCCCAAGGGCACGCTGGTGATTAGGGCCGCCGAGCTGCTCGGCATTCAGATCCCGAGATTCTGCGACCACCCGCTACTCGATCCCATCGGGGCCTGCCGGCAGTGCCTGGTTCAGGTCGAAGGTCAGCCCAAGCCGCCAGCGTCGTGCACCACGACCGTGACGGATGGCATGGTGGTACGCACCCAGCTCACGTCGCCGGTGGCGGAGAAGGCGCAGCGCGGCATGATGGAGCTGCTCCTGGTCAACCATCCGCTTGACTGCCCGATGTGCGACAAAGGCGGCGAGTGCCCGCTGCAGAACCAGGCCATGTCGACGGGCCAGGGCGAGTCCAGGTTCTATCTGACCAAGCGCACGTTCCCCAAGCCGATTGCCCTGTCCGCGCAGGTGCTGCTCGACCGGGAACGGTGCATCCAGTGCGCCCGCTGCACGAGGTTTGCCGACCAGATCGCGGGCGATCCGCTCATCGAGCTGCTCGACCGGGGTCCGCAAGAGCAGGTCGGAGTTGCCGAGGGTGTGCCGTTCGACTCCTACTTCTCCGGCAACACCGTCCAGATCTGCCCGGTCGGCGCCCTCACCGGCGCCTCGTACCGGTTCCGGGCGCGGCCGTATGACCTGGTGTCGACGCCGAGCGTGTGCGAGCACTGTGCCGCCGGATGTCGCCAGCGGACCGACCACCGCCGCGGCGCCGTCACCCGGCGGCTTGCAGGCAACGATCCCGCTGTCAACGAGGAGTGGAACTGCGACAAGGGCCGGTGGGCGTTCACCTACGCGACACAGCCGGACCGGCTTGACGCGCCGCTCGTCCGGGATGAGACAGGAATCCTGCGGCCGGCGTCCTGGCCCGAGGCCATCGCGGCGGCCGCTCGAGGCCTCGCCGCCGCGCGCGGCCGGACCGGTGTGCTGACCGGCGGCAGGCTGACAGTCGAGGACGCCTACGGCTACGCGAAATTCGCCCGGATCGCGCTGGGCACGAACGACATCGACATGCGCGCGCGGCCGCATTCGGCCGAGGAACTGGAGTTTCTCGCCGAGCACGTGGCCGGGCAGCAGGGGCCCAGCTACGCGGAGCTGCAGCGTGCGCCTGCGGTGCTGCTGGCCGGGCTTGAGCCGGAGGACGAGTGCCCGATCGTGTTCCTGCGGCTGCGCAAGGCGGTCCGGGGTGGCATAACGCGGGTGTACTCGATGGCGGCGCTGGCCAGTCGCGGCCTGGCGAAGCTGTCCGGCACGCTCCTGCCGACGGTGCCGGGCGCGGAGTCCGCTGCGCTCGCCGCCCTGGCCGACGATGCCCAGTCCGCCGTCTCGTCCGGCCTCCGGCAGCCAGGCGCTGTGATCCTGGTCGGTGAACGTCTCGCCGAGGTCCCTGGCGCGCTGTCCGCAGCCTCGCGGCTGGCCAGCACGACCGGGGCCCGGCTCGCGTGGATTCCCCGGCGAGCCGGTGAGCGCGGCGCCATCGAGGCCGGCGCGCTGCCGGCCCTGCTGCCCGGCGGACGTCGCATCGGCGCGCCCGGGGTGATCAGCGAGATGGCGCGGACCTGGGGCACAGGCTCGCTGCCCGTCGCGCCGGGCCGCAGCACCAGCGAGATTCTCGCCTCGACCGCGGACGGGACCATCGCGGCGCTGCTGATCGCCGGCGTGGATCCCGATGACCTGCCGGACCCGGCGACCGCGCTGGCGGGCATCGAGGCGGCAGATTTCGTCGTCAGCCTCGAGTTGCGCGTCAGTGCCGTTACCGACCGCGCCGATGTGGTCTTCCCGGTCGCCGCGGTAGCGGAGAAGCGGGGCACGTTCGTGAACTGGGAGGGCCGGCCAGGCTCCTTCGAGGCTGCGCTGTCCGTGCCGACCGTCCGCACTGACCTGCACGTGCTCGCAGCACTAGCCGACGAGATGGATGTTCACCTGGGCCTGCCCGACATTGAGTCCGCGCGCCGCGAGCTTAATGCGCTGACGCAGTCGTCCGAGTCAGGCAGCCTGGCGGGCGACACCGCCCCTATGGGCCGCATCGGGCAGCTGACCCCGGAGCGTCCGGGTCCCGGCCGGGCGCTGCTGGCCACCTGGCATAATCTCCTCGACGCCGGGCGACTGCAGGACGGCGAGCCGAATCTGGCCGCCACTGCACCTGCCGTCGTAGCCCGGATGTCGGCCGCGACAGCCGCCGAGGCTGGCACTGCCGATGGCGCCAAGGTAACCGTGGCGACCGGCCGCGGTGCCATAACAGTTCCCGTGGAGATTACAGACATGCCTGACCGCGTCGTCTGGCTGCCGGCAAACTCGGCAGGCAGCGCCGTGCGCCGCCAGCTGGCTGCTGGTCACGGCAGCATGGTCTCGATTCGGAGCGCGGAATGACTGGGCTTGGCTCGGCCGTGCTTGCCTCAGCCGCAGGGGCGGCGAACCCGTCAGCAAACACCGGACCGGTCAGCAACGTGCCGACGCTGGCGAGCTTCGGGCACGACGCGTGGTGGATCGTCCTGCTCAAGGTGCTCATCATCTTCCTGTTCCTGATGCTCGGCACCTTGTTCATGATCTGGGCTGAGCGCAAGGTCATCGCCCGAATGCAGCAGCGACCCGGGCCGAATCGCGCGGGGAAGTTCGGACTGCTGCAGTCGCTGATGGACGGCATCAAGCTGCCGCTCAAGGAGGACATCATCCCGCGCGGCGTCGACAAGGTGCTGTTCATCCTCGCCCCCGCGCTCGCCTCCATCCCGGCGTTCATCGGCTTCGCGGTCATCCCCTGGGGCCCGATCGTGTCGATCTTCGGTCACCGGACCCCGCTGCAGCTCACCGACCTGCCTGTGGGCGTGCTGCTGATCCTCGCGATGAGCTCGATGGGTGTCTACGGCATCGTGCTAGCCGGCTGGTCGTCCCGCTCGCCGTACCCGCTGCTCGGCGGGCTGCGCAGCTCGGCCCAGGTGATCAGTTACGAGATCGCGATGGGCCTGGCGTTTGTCCCGGTCTTCCTTTACGCGGGCTCGCTGTCGACGTCCGACATCGTCGCGTCGCAGATCCACGGCGCGCCGTTTCACATTTTCGGCTTCATCTGGCACTGGCCGTCCTGGTACGCGATCCTGCTGCTGCCGTCGTTCGTGATCTACATCATCACGATGGTCGGGGAGACCAACAGGCTGCCGTTCGACTTGCCCGAGGGCGAGGGCGAGATCGTCGCCGGTCATATGACCGAGTACTCGTCGCTGAAGTTCGCGCTGTTCTACCTCGCCGAGTACGTGAACATGTTCACCGTCTCCGCGCTGGCCACGACGCTCTTCCTCGGCGGCTGGCGGGCGCCCTGGCCGCTGTCTGTGTGGGCGACCTTCAACAATGGCTGGTGGCCGGTGCTATGGTTCCTGCTCAAGCTCGCGGCGTTCATGTTCTTCTTCATCTGGCTGCGCGGCTCACTGCCGAGGATCCGGTACGACCAGCTGATGCGGCTGGGCTGGAAGGTGCTGATCCCGTCAGCACTCGCCTGGACGCTGATCGTGGCCACCGCTCGCGTGTACCGCCAGCAGGGCGCGAGCCCCGCGGTGTACATCGTTGGCGGCGGTATCGTCGTGGTCCTGCTGGCGCTGCTGTGGAGCTGGGAGTCCTCCGGCCAGCGCGCCGAGCGACTGGCGACGGAAGCCGAGGAAGCGCGCATCGCGGCCGGCGGCGAGCCCGAGCCGGAGCCCGCGTTTCCCACGCCGCCCATGGATCTCCCGCATTACCACGGCATCGGCGTTGCCACCAGCATGCCCGTGCTCGCCGGGGTGGCCGACGATGAGGCAGAGGAGGTGACCAGTGGCTGACTTCCTCGGCCCGGTCAAGGGCTTCGGCGTCACCTTCCGGCAGATGTTCAAGAAGGTCGACACCGTCCAGTACCCGGAGCAGAAGCTTCCGACGGCGCCCCGGTTCCACGGGCGGCACCAGCTCAATCGCTGGCCGGACGGACTGGAGAAGTGCATCGGCTGCGAACTGTGCGCGTGGGCCTGCCCGGCCGATGCCATCTACGTGGAGGGTGCCGACAACACCCCGGAGGAGCGGTTCTCGCCGGGCGAGCGCTACGGTCGCGTCTACCAGATCAACTACCTGCGCTGCATCCTGTGCGGCCTGTGCATCGAGGCGTGCCCCACCAGGGCGCTCACCATGACCAACGACTATGAGCTGGCCGACGACAGCCGGGAGAACCTCATCTGGACCAAGGAGCAGCTGGTGGCCCCGCTGCAGCCGGGCATGGAGGCTCCGCCGCACCCGATGCGGCTCGGCGAGACCGAAGAGGACTACTACCAGCTCGGCGCCATGCTGGCCCGCTCCCAGTCAGCACCATCGCAGTCAGCACCATCCCAAGCACCATCCCAGGGAGCGCAGCCGCAGCACGGAGGGGGAGTGCAGTGACGGCCGGTCATGCGCTGATCCTGGCTGGGCCGGCGGCCGAGACGACCCGGCTACTGACGTTCTGGGTGCTGGCGATCGCCTCCGTGATCGCCGCCCTCGGGATGGTGCTGGCCCGTCGTGCGGTGCACTGCGCACTGCTGCTGGCCCTGGTCATGCTCTCCCTGGCCGTGTTCTACGCCATGGAGGGCGCGCCGTTCCTGGCCTTCGTCCAGGTCATCGTCTACACCGGCGCCGTGCTCATGCTGTTCCTCTTCGTGCTGATGATCGTCGGCATCACCGCGGCCGACGCGATCATCGAGACGATCCGCGGCCAGTGGGTCTGGGCCGGCATCGGACTGGTCGGACTGCTCGTAGGGCTGATTATCACGATCGGGAACGCCGTCATCCCGAGCCCGTCCGGCAAGGCCAGCGCCCAGTTCGGCAACGCGAACGTGACCTCGCTGGCCCATCTCATCTTCACCAGGTACGTCTTCCCGTTCGAGATCACCAGCGCCCTGCTGATCACGGCCGCGGTCGGCGCGATGGTGCTCGCGCATCGCGAGCGGCTCAAGCCGAAGCCGACCCAGCGCGAGATGGCCGCAGCCCGGATCGCCAGCGGCCATCCCACGCCGCTGCCAGGGCCGGGCACCTACGCCCAGCACAACGCGGTGGACATGCCAGCCCTGCTGCCCGACGGCAGCCAGTCCGAGCTGTCGGTCAGCCCGGTGCTCACCGGCGGTGGCCGGGCGGAGCGCCCGCCCGCGCTCGGCGGGCCAGAGCAGGAAGGCTCGCCTGGCCTCACGCGCGGGACAACCTCGGCCGCCGACCGCGAAGCGGGTGAGGAGTAGTGGTCAGCCCGGCACACTTCATCTTTCTCTCGATCACCTTGTTCGTGATCGGCGCCGTCGGCGTGCTCGTCCGGCGGAACGCGATCGTGATTTTCATGTGCATCGAACTCATGCTCAACGCGGCCAACCTGGCGTTCGTGACGTTCGCCCGGATGCACGGCGGGCTCGACGGTCAGGTGATCGCGTTCTTTGTCATGGTGGTGGCGGCCGCCGAGGTGGTCATCGGGCTGGCGATCCTGACCTCTATCTTCCGAGCCCGCAGGTCCGCGTCGGTCGACGACGCGAACCTGATGAAGTACTGACGAGAGGGAGCCATGCTCGCGACCCTGCATGCCACCGGCCTCCAGAATGCCGCCTGGCTGCTGCTCGCGCTCCCACTGCTCGGCGCGGCCATCCTGCTGCTCGGCGGCAAGCGGACGAACTCATGGGGCCACTGGGTGGGCGTGGCCATGCCAGTCCTGGCCTTCGCCTACGGAGTTGCCGCCTTCGCGCAGATGCTCGGCTATCCCACCGCACAGCGGTCCCGGGACCTGGTGATCTACCAGTTCATCAACGTCGGCCGGTTCCAGGTACCGATGGGCCTGCGACTGGACCAGCTGTCGATCTGCTTCGTACTGCTCATCACCGGCGTCGGCTCGCTCATCCACATCTTCGCCGTCGGCTACATGGCGCACGACCCGGAGCGGCGCCGGTTCTTCGGCTACATGAACCTGTTCCTGGCCGCCATGCTGCTGCTGGTCCTGGCCGACAACTACCTCGGGCTGTACGTCGGCTGGGAGGGCGTCGGACTAGCGTCTTACCTGCTCATCGGCTTCTGGCAGTTCAAGAACTCGGCGGCGGTCGCGGCCAAGAAGGCCTTCATCGCCAACCGTGTCGGCGATGTCGGCCTGTCGCTGGCGATCATGCTCATGTTCTTCCAGTTCGGCAGTGTCACCTTTACCGGCGTGTTCGGTGCTGTCGGGCATGCGAGCCACAACATCGTGCTGGCCATCGGGCTGCTGCTCCTGCTCGGAGCCTGCGGCAAGTCCGCCCAGGTGCCGCTGCAGTCGTGGCTGCTCGACGCGATGGAAGGCCCGACGCCGGTGTCGGCCCTCATCCACGCGGCGACCATGGTGACCGCCGGCGTCTACCTCATCGTCCGGTCCGCGCCGATCTTCGACCTGAGCGCCGGTGCCCGGCTGGCCGTCGCCATCGTCGGGGCCGTCACGCTGCTGTTCGGCGCGATCATCGGATGCGCCAAGGATGACATCAAGAAGGCGCTGGCAGGCTCCACCATGAGCCAGATCGGCTACATGATGCTGGCGGCGGGCCTTGGCCCGCCGGGCTACGTCCTCGCCATCGCGCACCTGCTGGCGCACGGGTTCTTCAAGGCCGGCCTGTTCCTCGGGGCCGGCTCGGTCAAGCACGAGATGGATGACGAGGTCGACATGCGCCGCTTCGGTGGCCTCGCCGGGGTCATGCCCATCACCTGGATCACCTTCGGCCTCGGCTACCTCGCCATCATCGGCGTCCCGCCGCTGTCCGGCTTCTACACCAAAGACCCCATCATCGACGCCGCGTTCGCCAAGGGCGGCACCTCGGGATGGCTGCTCGGCATGGCTGCCCTGATCGGCGCCGGCATCACCGCGTTCTACATGACCCGGGTCATGATCATGACCTTCGCGGGCCATCGACGCTGGACCGACGACGTGCACCCGCATGAGGCGCCGCCGGTGATGACCGCGCCGATGGTCGTGCTGGCAATCGGCTCGGTCGCAGCGGGCGGCTTCCTCTATCTCAGCAACCGGCTGCTCAACTTCCTCGGCCCGCTCACGGGCAGCCCGCCGCCCTCCCACGGCATCTGGACCGTGGCGGGCGGCGTGACACTGGCTCTTGTCGTGGTCGGCGCGGGGATCGCCTACCTGATGTACGCGCGCCGGGAGGTGCCTGTGACGGCACCCGCCGGCAACCCGGTCACCGTCGCCGCGCGCAAGGACCTGTACGGCGACTCGGTGAACGAATCGCTGCTCATGCGTCCCGGCCAGTGGCTGGCCCGCCTGTCGGTCTACTTCGACAACCGCGGCATCGACGGCCTGGTCAACACGGTGGCAGCGACGTTCGGCGGGTCGTCCGGCCGGCTGCGCCGGGTGCAGACGGGCTTCGTCCGCTCGTATGCGCTGCTCATGTTCCTGGGAGCCGTGGCGCTGGTATTCACGCTCGTGCTGGTTCGGCTGTGAGAGTGGTAAGGCTGGCGAACTGATGACCAACTTCCCCTGGCTGACCGTCGCGGGCGCGATCCCGCTGGTGGGCGCCATCGTGGTCGCGCTGACCCCTGGCAGGTCGGCGCCTGGCGGCCCGGCTGACCAGCGCGCCCGCGACCTGATGGTCAAGCGAATCGCGCTGGCCTTCTCGCTGCTCACGCTCGCCGAGGTCATCGTGATGGCGGTCCGTTTCCGGACCGGCGGTCCCAGGTTCCAGTTCCAGCAGGTCTACCAGTGGATCCCGCAGTTCGGCGTGCACTACGCCGTCGGCGTGGACGGGATCGCCCTGGTGCTGATCCTCATGACGGTCGTGCTGATGCCGGTGGTGGTGCTGGCCTCGTGGAACGACGTCGAAGACGTCACGGCCAGGGGAGGCCGGGTCGGAGGCGCCGCCACTGTCCCCGGCCGGGCCCCGAGGGTGCGCAGCGTGAAGTCGTACTTCGCGATGATGCTCATCCTCGAGACGATGATGATCGGTGTCTTCGCGGCTACCGACGTCTTCCTGTTCTACGTCTTCTTCGAGGCCATGCTCGTGCCGATGTACTTCATGATCGGCAGTTATGGCGTCGGGCAGCGACAGTACGCCGCGGTCAAGTTCCTTCTCTACAGCTTGCTCGGCGGCCTCCTCATGCTGGTCGCCGTGATCGCGCTGTACGTCTACTCCATCCACGGCGGCCAGGGGACGTTCCTGTTCACTCAGCTCACTCATGTGGCGCTGAGCCCGACCGTCCAGAAATGGCTGTTCCTCGGCTTCTTCCTGGCGTTCGCCATCAAGGCGCCACTGTGGCCGTTCCATACCTGGCTGCCCGATGCGGCGACCTCGGCGCAGCCCGGCGCAGCCGTGCTGCTGGTCGGCGTGCTGGACAAGGTCGGTACGTTCGGCATGATCCGGTACTGCCTGGACCTGTTCCCGTCGGCCGCGCATTTCTTCACGCCACTCATCATCGTGCTGGCGGTCATCGGGGTGCTGTACGGCGCGGTCGTGGCGATCGGCCAGGCCGACATGAAGCGGCTGATCGCCTACACGTCGGTGTCTCACATGGGCCTGATCACGCTCGGCATTTTCGCGATGACCAGCCAGGGGCAGGCCGGCGCGACGTTGTACATGGTTAACCACGGCTTCGCGACCGGAGCGCTCTTCATCTTGGCCGGTTTCCTTGTCTCGCGGCGCGGGTCGCACCTGATCCGCGACTACGGCGGGGTGCAGAAGGTCGCGCCGGTGCTGGCCGGGTTGTTCCTGGTGGCCGGACTCGCCGGTCTCGCGCTGCCAGGGCTATCCACTTTCGTCAGCGAGTTCCTGGTCCTGATCGGCACATTCACGCGCTATCAGGCAGCCGCGATCCTCGCCACCGTCGGCATCATCCTCGCTGCGATCTACATCCTGTGGATGTACCAGCGCACGATGACAGGTCCGGTTCGCGAGGAAGTCGCGGCCATGCCTGACCTTAGGGCACGGGAGCTGTGGGCGGTGGCCCCGCTGATCGCGCTCATCGTGGTGCTCGGCGTCTACCCCAAGCCCGCCCTGGACATCATCAATCCGGCGGTGACCGCGACTCTCAGCGGCACGCACAGCACAGATCCGGTGCCCGCGCATCCCGCAACCGCCAGTACCAGGTCATCCGTGCACCACGGCAAACGGCCGGCCGGCCACACCGCGCTGATCTCGCACCTGCCCAGTCATCTCGTCTCGCACAAGCAAGGGAGCTCGGCGTGACCGGGACCGTCGCGGCCGCCGCGCCGACTATCGCGGCACCCTCTTTCGAGTGGAGCCTGCTCTCCCCGATGCTGCTCGTCTTCGCGGCTGCCCTGGTGGGCGTGCTCATCGAGGCGTTCGCGCCCAGAGACCTGCGCCGGCCCCTGCACATCATGCTGACCCTGGGCAGCCTGGCGGGCGCGTTCCTGCTGACGATCGTGCTGGCCGCCACCAACCCGATCTTCAACGGCGGCAGGCCGGGCAGCGTCGTCGCGGTCGGCACGGTCGGCGTGGACCGGCCGACTCTGTTTATCCAGGGCACGATCATCGTCCTGGCCTTCATCAGCGTGCTGCTGATTGCCGAATCCTCGCGCGAGGTCAGCTCGTTCACGCCGCAGGCTGCTGCCGTGCCGGGCAGCGCCGAGGAGCGCGAAGGCCTGCTGGCGGGCGTAGCGCATACCGAGGTTTACCCGCTCACACTCTTCGCCGTCGGCGGCATGCTGCTCTTCCCGGCGGCCAACGACCTGCTGACGATGTTCATCGCGCTCGAGGTGCTGTCGCTGCCGCTCTACCTGCTGTGCGGGCTGGCCCGCCGTCGCAGGCTCCTGTCTCAGGAAGCCGCGATGAAGTACTTCCTGCTGGGCGCGTTCTCGTCAGCGTTCTTCCTGTTCGGCGTCGCCATGCTGTACGGCTACGCTGGCTCGGTCCAGCTGGGTGCGATCGCGACCGCGGCCGGTACCGGTACCGCGTCGACGACCCTCTTGTACCTCGGCATCGCGCTGCTCGGGCTCGGCCTGCTGTTCAAGGTTGGCGCGGTGCCGTTCCAGGCCTGGAAACCCGACGTCTACCAGGGCTCGCCGACGCCGGTGACAGCGCTGATGGCGTCCTGCACCCTGGTAGCGGGCTTCGGTGCTCTGCTGCGAGTCTTCTATGTGGCATTTGGGCAGCTGACCTGGGACTGGCGGCCGGTGATGTGGGCCGTCGCCATCCTCACCATGGCCGTCGGCTCGATTGTCGCGATCACTCAGACCGACGTGAAGCGGCTGCTTGCTTACTCCTCGATCGCCCAGACTGGCTATGTCCTGACCGGCGTCGTCGCGGCGAATACCCGAGGCCTGTCCGGCAGCCTGTTCTACCTGGCGGCGTACGGCTTTTCCATCATCGGCGCTTTCGCGATCGTCACTCTAGTGCGGGACCGGGGCGGCGAGGCCGCGCATCTGTCGAGCTGGGCCGGCCTGGGCAAGCGATCGCCACTGGTCGCCGGGGCCTTCGCATTTTTCCTCATTGCGTTCGCCGGAATCCCGCTGACGAGCGGCTTCAGCGGCAAGTTCGCGGTATTCCAGGCAGCCATCGAGGGCGGGGCGACACCCCTCGTCATTGTCGGTGCGATCAGCAGTGCGATCCTCGCCTTCCCGTATGTCCGGGTGATCGTGCTGATGTACTTCAGTGAGCCGGCGGATGACGGACCGGTCGTCATCCGGCCGAGCGCGTACACCAGCGTGGCTGTCGCGGTCGGCGCTCTGGTCACGCTCGTGCTCGGTATCCTCCCGCAGCCCCTGCTGAACCTCGCCAACCATGCGGCAAGCCAGCTCTTCGTCCGCTAGCCGCTGGCCGTCCTGCCCTGACCGCAGGCCTGAACGCAGGCCTGGTCTCGGCTTATGGTTGCGGCAGCGGGAAGATAGCCTCAGCGACGACCGGCCCGGCAGCGGTACCGCGGGCCTATCGAGGGGATTCGGGTGATTGCTGCTGTTCCGGTGGAACTGACCGACGACGCGCTCGCGGCAGACGTCATTGGCGGGCTGGAGCGGGTTGAGGATGGCCTGCGGCTCGCCCTGAAATCGCAGCATCCCGTGCTCGCGGCGGCGTCCGCTCACCTGATGGAGGCCGGCGGCAAGCGGCTGCGACCCGTGCTGGTGCTGCTCGCGGCTCAGTTCGGCGACCCGCAGGACCCGCGGGTCGTGCAGGCGGCGGTGGCGCTAGAGCTCACGCACCTCGCCACGCTCTACCACGACGACGTGATGGACGAGGCCGACACTCGCCGGGGCAGCGTGAGCGCCAACTCGCGCTGGGGAAACTCGGTGGCGATCCTGACCGGAGACTACCTGTTCTCGTGCGCGTCGGAGATCCTGGCTGAGCTGGGCCCGGACGCCATCCGCATCCAGGCTGAGACGTTCAGCCGGCTGGTCACGGGCCAGATCTCGGAGACGGTCGGCTGTCAGCCCGGTGAGGATCCGCTTGACCACTACCTGGGAGTGGTGACCGAGAAGACGGCCTCGCTGTTCGCCACGGCCGGCCAGTTCGGCGCCATGTTCTCGGGCGCCAGCGCCGACGTGATCGCCCGCGTGACCCCGGCCTGCCGGGCTCTTGGCGTGGCCTTCCAGCTCGCGGACGACATCCTGGACGTGGCCAGCGTCTCGCAGCAGTCTGGTAAGACTCCTGGAACGGATCTGCGCGAAGGGGTGCGCACGCTGCCGATGCTCTATGCGCTGCGCTCGGCCGACCCCCACGATGGGCGGCTCTCGGAGCTGCTGAGCCTGCCCGATCTGGCGGACCATGCCCTGCACGAGGAGGCGCTGAGTCTGCTGCGCGCCCATCCGGCCATGGAGATGGCCAAAGCGGACACCCGCCAGTGGGCCGAGGTTGCCCGCGCCGAGATCCTCGGGCTACCGGACGTGCCGGCCCGGACCGCTTTCGAGGCGATGTGCGAGTACGTGGCGGATCGAACCGGGTAGCGCCGTTCCGAGCGCGCCCTACGGCCGCCTGCGTGACGTCTCGATCGACCGGGAACACCCCCGTTACCCTCTGGGTTGTGGCAGGCGGATGCGAGGAGGAGCGGTGAGCATATTCGGAATGCGCAAGATGGCCATGGTGACCGCGGCGGATGCACTGCCCGGCCATTCGACCGCTATGCCGGTGCCGGAGCGGCACGAGGTTCTCGGCACGCCGCTGGAGCCGCCGTACCCGGCCGGCACGCAGGTCGCGGAGTTCGCGCTCGGCTGCTTCTGGGGCGCGGAGAAAATGTTCTGGCAGACCCCCGGTGTCGTCTCGACCTCGGTCGGCTACGAAGGTGGATTCACCCCGAACCCGACATATGAAGAGGTCTGCAGCGGTCGTACCGGGCACGCCGAGACTGTCCGCGTGGTCTTCGACCCGGCGAAGGTGAGCTATACCGAGCTGCTCCGCAGGTTCTGGGAGGCGCACGATCCGACACAGGGCATGCGACAGGGCAACGACATCGGCACCCAGTACCGGTCGGCGATCTTCTACCACAGCCCAGAGCAGCAGTCGCAGGCGCAGGAGTCCGCGGCCGCGTACCAGAAGCGGCTCACCGAGGCGGGTTACGGCCAGATCTCCACGCAGATCGTGCCGGCCGGCCAGTTCTACTTCGCCGAGAACTACCACCAGCAGTACCTCGACAAGAACCCGAACGGGTACTGCCCGGATCACGGCACCGGCGTGACCTGCGCTATTACGTTCGGAGGGCAGGTTCCGGCGCCGTAGCCGCAGCGGACCCGGTTGACCTCCAGCGCACGTTCAGCGCACATCACGATCGCCCGCGTCCGCGGCGCACTCGCCCGGTCGGCCTGCTGCTCCTCAACGCATGCACCGCCCATCGGCAGGACCGCGCGGACGGCGGAGCCAGATGAGTAAATCGCCAGGGCCGCATGGCCGCCGCCGTGACCATGCCGGGGGCCGGGCCTGCAGGATCAGCATGGGACCTTAACTGGCCGGGCTGGAGCAAGGTCAGCTCTCGTACAAGGCCCTGGCGTCCTGCAGCACGATCATGACCTGAAGCGGGTCGGTAGGCGAAGCTGCGAAACCTCTGTCGAGATAGAACGCGCGAGCGCGCTCAGAGGCTGCATGCGCGAGGAATATCCGCACTCCAACCACGTCAGCTGCCTCTAGCGTGCGAAGTACGGCGTCACGGAGCAGCCAGGTCCCTAGACCCTGGCCGGCTTCCTTCTGGTCGACGGCGATCCGGCCGAGCAGTATGGCAGGGACCGGATCGGGCATGTTTCTCCTGGCCCTGGGTGTGGCGTCAGCCCGCTGGATGCTGGCCGTGGCGAGCGCATAAAAGCCGGCGATGTGGGTGCCGCGGGTGGTCACGTACACCCTGGATCCGCCAGCTAAGTGTTTCGCGAGCGCGTACCTTCGGATCCACTCGTCTTTGATGTCGTCACCGCAGGCGAACCCGGAGGGGTCGTCCTGCGGGGCGATCGGCCGCGGGGCGCTGAGCGGCGGCCTTACCTCTCCCATGGCGGCTTAGCCTCCAGCAGCTTCCGGAGCTGCGGGTTTGGTCTTGCCGGCCGGTCGAGAAGAGCCTGAAACTCG
>Ga0123356_10000971_pt1 | contig 31817 bp, 28 predicted proteins | sample TergutEmb28metaG_2_FD_92546 | JGI IMG/M metagenome (GOLD analysis project Ga0123356, IMG submission 92546) | Embiratermes neotenicus P3 segment gut microbial communities from Petit-Saut dam, French Guiana - Emb289 P3 | ecosystem: Host-associated > Arthropoda: Insects > Digestive system > Gut ...
AGCCGGCATGAGCGGTACGGTTACAGGCTACGGCGCCGACAGGGAGTTTACTTACAAAAAGAAACGCTACCATGTTAAATACTACGTAATGAGCTACACCTCAAAAGAAAACGAAGGCGAACCCGGTCGGGAACCTCAGTGGAACACCATTCCGCAAACCCGTGAACTGCTGCCTTATCAGGATCTCAAAGACGTTTTGGATAGCAGTATCAAGCTGATGTGAAGATGTAAAGAGCCTTTGCGGGCGTCACATTCACATCCAAAACGGTTATTTCTAAGGCAATCTCTTAATAGCCGCTAAATATCTCTTTTTGGACAGTGATCCATGCATTACTATCGGGTCTTTATAAGAATCAGCGGGAAAAATCGCTAAAAATGGTACGCTTCTTGACCCCAGATGATGCAATAAGCTTTCGGCCTGAGGATTTTTATTGGTGATGTCTGCGGTAAAAAGCGCTATGTTTTTATCAGCGTAAAGCTCAATTGCCGCTTGACTGTTTAGGACGACGGTTTTATTGATTTGACAAGCGCTGCACCATGAGGCTGTGAAGTTTACTATAACGTTTTGTCCCTGCACGTGCGCGTTTTTTAACGCTTCCGGCGAGAATGGAATCCATACTGTTTCATTTAACAAAAAAGTGTTTTCTGATAATGACGGCGTTGATGATTTTACCGGTAAAAATATCACCGATAAAGCTGTTCCTGCCAACAATAATATGATCGACAAACAGGATACAATTATGCGCTTTGTTGATGATACTCCAAAAGGCGCAAAACGTTTGTTTACACTTGCCGCGCACAAAATAGTGAGACAGATTCCAATTGTCATTGTGATAAGCCGCATATCAAGGCTTCTCATAAGATAGACCGCGAAAACAATCAGCAAAAATCCCATGAAATGTTTGAAATCTTCCATCCACCTGCCCGGTTTCGGAAGTAAATTGAGCAGACGGCGGCTTGAAGCCAAAAGAATATACGGAATCGCCATACCAACACCCATCACCGTAAATAAAACAAATATTGTAAGCGGCTTTTGCAAAAGCGCCCATGCAAGAAGCGCCCCCAAAAACGGCCCGCCGCATGGTGTGGCAAGTACGGTAGCAATCATCCCCTTAAAAAAATCGCCGCCAAGTCCGCTCCCCGCTTTACGTCCTGCGTTAGCCGCGCTTGAAGGTATCATAAAAGTATAAAAATCAAACATACCCAAGCTAAATAAAAAGATAAGTGCGATTATTCCTGCCATTACATAAGGATTTTGAAACTGCTGACCCCACGAAAATCCCGCAAACGCGGCCAATGCGGCAAGCATCATAAATACGCAGATGATTCCGGCGGCAAAGAATACGCCGCTCAAAAGAGCGCGGCGGCGCGACTCTCCCGCTCCCTGAACAAAGGAGATTGCCCTTATCCCAAGCATTGGGAAAACGCATGGTGTGATGTTGAGGGCAAGTCCGGCGAGCAGAGCGATTAAAATCGCTGTCAGCAAATTGTACTCTTTTTTACTTTGAAGCGGGGAATAGTCCCAAATCAAATTTTCTTCTGAGGATAACTGGTAATCGTCTGATAATGATAGATCATTATCTTTTTCAAGTGATGAGAGTCCTTCAAGATTTAGATTTAATCCTGTGCTGCCCAAAGACTCAAAGGACGGTAAGGACGACAAACTAAGATCAATACCTGATAAAAATTCCATCGGTTCCGATTTTTCGTAACGGGTTTGCCAGTTGGACGCGTCTGTAAATGTAAGATTGGATGAGTTTTGCGTATCGCCAACATCGCCAACGGATAAATAAAAGTAAGTCTGCTTTTTAACGGGGACGCACATCGTTTTACAGATCAGCGCGTCTATCTCAATCTCAGATTTTATCGAATCACTGGAAAAATCCTTCGATAAAACTCCCTTCATAAAGAAGAACGCTTTTGACTGATACGCCCACACCCAATCTCCGACAGGTGGATTAAACCGTTTGGCCGCGCTCTTTCTTGCCTCAATCCATTCGATGTCTTTATCTATGCCGATCGTAAGTATCAGCGGTTTTCCGATCCCCGGGCCCAAAGGATTACCGTACAAATGGAAGCCGCGGGGTATAGAGACCTCAATCCCAACAACCACTGTATCACCAGGGCTATACCGCGCTTTGCCGGACTGGAAGCCAAGTTCCAAATCCTGACTAAAGGCGGCTGACGCAAAAAATAAAACTAAGAAAAAATTTTTCATATTTTCAAAATTAACTAAAAAACGCACATTGAGAATGGATAATATTTATATTATTATGGATTATAGGAGTTTTCGTCTTTTTTATATAAAATTACTATATGAGCTTTAATAAAATCATTATATTATGCAATCTAACTAAAATTTTAACAATAATCTAACTAAAGAGGGCCTTACACATGAAATATGGTCATTTTAAAGATGAAGCTCGGGAATACATTATCACCAACCCGAAGACGCCTGTAAAATGGATTAATTACATCGGAACGCTTGCGTTCGGCGGATTTGTCGACCACACCGGCGGCGCGCTTATCTGCAAAGGCGACCCGTCAATTAACCGCATGACAAAGTACATCCAGCAGACGCCATCCTGTGAATTCAAGGGCGAAACGCTTTATGTAAGGGTAAAGCGCGGTAATACTTATAAGGTGTTCTCGCCGTTTTTTGTTCCTACATTAGACAGTTACGATAAGTTTGAGTGCCATGTGGGACTTGGATATAACAAGATCGTTTCTGAGTTTTACGGCGTTAAAACTGAGTGTACGATTTTTATCCCTCAAAATGATCAGGTCGAAATTCGGGATATACGCATAACAAATATCTCTAATGAGAATCTTGAAATTGACGTTATACCTGTGGTCGAATACACTCACTTTGACGCTGTGAAACAATTCACAAACGCGGACTGGGTTCCTCAAACCATGCAGTCGCGCAAGTTTGAAAACGGCGACGGCATGAAAACGCTCATTCAATACGCGTTCATGAATAGAGACACTAAAGTCAACTACTTTACATCAAATTTCCCGGCAGCGTCTTTTGAGACCGACCGCAAGATATTTTTGGGCGATAACGAATACGGCACATGGGCCGCTCCCCTTGCGCTTCAAAAAGATGACCTCTCAAACACAGAGGCGCACAGAGGCGATAATATCGCGGCGCTCATGCACCATCTTGGAACTTTAAAACCTTACGAAACAAAAAGAATCATCACACAGTTCGGACAGGAAGCGAGCTTCGCCGCGGCGCAAGGCTCAATAGAGAAGTTCCGTAAAGAAGAAACTGTTGACAAAGAGTTTAAAGCTCTCGCTGATTTTTGGGTGAAGTTCCTTGACACAATGCAAGTCGAAACGCCCGATCCGGCGTTTAACAGCATGGTGAACGTACACAACCCGCGCCAGTGCTTTATCACATACTATTGGTCACGCTATCTCTCGTATTATCAGCTTGGTATGGGCACGCGCGGGCTTGGACTCCGCGACAGTTCTCAGGATGTGATGGGAGTCGTAAGCCACATGCCGGAAAAATCCAAAGAGCTTATCGTAAAACTGCTCTCCGTTCAAAACAGAAACGGCAGCGCAATGCACCAGTTTAACCCTTTGAGCATGGAAGCTACAAACGGCGACGCGCATGAGATACCGGATCGTCCGCAGTACTACGGCGACGACCATTTGTGGATTGTGCTTGCCGTAAGCGCGTACATAAAAGAGACCGGCGACAGCGCGTTTTTCAATGAGTCCGTCCCATATTATGAAAAAGACAAAAGCGGCAAACCTGTAGAATCAGCGTCTGTTTACGACCATCTTACACGCTCGCTTAACTTTACTAAAAACAACATGGGCGCTCATGGATTGCCGCTTCTTGGCTTTGCTGACTGGAATGATTGCGTTAACCTGCCAACAGGCGCGGAATCGATGTTTAACGCCTGCCTGTACAGCCGCGCTCTTTTGGAGATGATTGACCTTGAAGAATTTTTGGGTCACAAGGATAAGGTTGAGGCTTACAAAGCGGATCACGCCCTTATGAAGAAAAATCTTAATGAGCAGGCGTGGGACGGCGAGTGGTACGTGCGTTACTATGAAGCAAACGGTACGCCTCTTGGGTCAAGCAAAAACAGTCACGGACAGATCTATCTTAACGGTCAGTCATGGCCTGTATTTTCACAGATCGCGACGCTGGAACGGGGCCGTCAGGCGCTTGACAGCGCGCGCAGAATGCTTAACACCTCAAAGGGTCTCAAGCTCTCAGCGCCCGGCTTTAACGGTTTTGACCCGACAAAGGGCGGTATTACAACCTATCCGCCGGGAGCGAAAGAGAACGGCGGAATATTTTTGCACACTAACCCCTGGATGATGATCGCTGAGGCGATGATGGGTAACGGTGAGCGCGCTTATGAATATTATAATCAGATAAATCCCGCCGCCAAGAATGACATTATTGACGAATACGAGTGCGAGCCTTATGTTTATCCTCAGAACATTCTGGGTGATGAGCACCCGCAGTTCGGACTTGCGCGCAACAGCTGGCTCTCGGGAACTTCCTCATGGACGTTTCAGGCCGCTTGCCGGTATATTCTTGGACTGCGGGCGCAGATGGACGGGCTTCTTGTTGACCCGTGTATCCCCGCAAACTGGGAGCGTTTCTCAGTAGAGCGCACGTTCCGCGGAAGCCGTTACTCCATACAGGTAGAAAATCCGTCAGGCGTATGCAAAGGCGTAAAATCGATATCTGTGGATGGAAAGGTTCTTGATAAACCGGTTATTCCGATTTTTACAGATGGGAATAAGCATGAAGTAAAAGTTGTGATGGGATAAATTAAAATAGTATTATTGTATAAGTACCCATAGTTCACACTTTTTCACGGGATCACTTACACATGCCTCATTCATCGGCGCGTAAAAAGAATATATGTCTGCTCCTTGAGGGTTTTGCGGGAATGTATTACTCCAATTTGTGGCCGGGTGTGGTAGACGGCGCAAAGGAGCATGGATGTAATCTGATTTGCTACGCGGGCGGATCTTTGCGCCTGTCGCCGCAAAATCCTTATGAAGCTCAGCGCAACATTATTTATAATCACATTGACAAAAAAAATGTTGACGGCCTGATCGTTTCCGGAACTCTGAAAAATTTTATCTCCGACAGGGAGTTCGCCCTGTTTATGGAGCAGTTTCAGGGGCTTCCTGTCGTAACGCTCACTCCCGCGCTTGAAAATATCCCCTCTATACTCATTGACAACGAGTCGGGGATGAAAAGCCTTATATCGCACCTCATGCATGAACACGGTTACCGCAAATTCGGCTATATAGGCGGCCCCAAGGGTAACGTTGACGCAGACCAGAGGCTTGAACTCTTTCGCAAGTATATTGCGGAATACGGTCTTGAAGGCAGGGAAGACCGCATCATAGCGGGAGATTTTACAAGAGACGGCGGCCATCGGGCGGCGCTTGATCTTCTCAGCAGAAATTTGAAATTTGACGCGCTTATAACCGCAAACGACGAAACCGCTCTGGGCGCGATAGCCGCGCTTCAGGAGAGCGGTATAGGGGTGCCTGAGGAAATAGCGGTCACCGGATTTGACGGAATAGAGGAGAGCGAGCTTATTACTCCGCCCCTCACAACTATCCGCCAGCCTATTTATGAGATCGGACGCTCCGCCGTAGGACTTCTTGTGTCCAAAATCAAGGGAGAAGAAGTACCGCTGCGTACGGTGCTCAACGCTCAGCTTGTAGTAAGGCAGTCATGCGGCTGTTTTATTAACCCTGAACACAGTTTGAGTCAGCGCAAAATCGCTATTGACCTTAACAGCGCAAACACTGCGCAGCTTAAGGATGAACTTGCCGCGACTCTTGTTTCTTTTGTCAAACAGGAAATCGCCGCGGATCCGGATGTTGATGATATAAAGGAGCTTGCTTCATCATTTTTTGACGAGATAGAGGGGAAGAGGAGCGCCGCGTTTCTTCCCGCTCTTAACAGTATAGTGCGCAGCGTGGTGTTCAGCAAGGGTGATCTTTTGCAATGGCAGAAAATCCTTGTAATCATACGCAACTTCGCCCGTGAATTTGACAACACTAAATTGCAGACCGCAAACACTCTGCTTCACGAAGGGTATAACCTTTTCAGCGACGCGGCTGTGAGAGTGCAGGGTCATATGCGGCTTTTAGTGGAACAGAAAGCGGCGCTCATGCGCCGCGCCGGTCACTCCATAGCGAATACGTTTGACTTTACGGGTCTTTCTCAGGCAATAGCTCAGGTATTTCCAACTATAGGTATAAACGATTTTTATCTGTCGCTTTACGATAAGTCAACCAAGACGTTTATAAACTCAAAGCCTGTTTTTTCTTTGCAGCGCGGAAAAAAGAGCGCTATACAGGATCTGTTTTTCCCTACAAACGAACTTGTATCCGGCGGAATAAAATCAGGCGCAGAACCTTACCAGACGGTAGTGCAGCCGCTCTTCTTTAAAAACGAGCAGCTTGGAATGGCGGTTTTTAAAAACGGCCCGCTTGAAGGTTATATTTACGAGATTCTCAGAGAGCACTTAAGCGGAGCTCTGCAGGGTACGCTTCTTATGAAAAAAGTTCAGGAGCAGGCGTTAACTCTTGAACAGCAGAATCAGCAGCTGCAAAAACTCAGAGAACAGGAGCAGTCTTACCTTGAAGCGGTAAAGCGGGAGCTTGAAATAGGCAGAAACATTCAGTCCAGTTTTCTGCCTGAGACCATGCCGAAAACTCCGGGCTGGGAATCCTGCGCGCTGTTTACGCCCGCGAGAGAAGTTTCCGGCGATTTTTATGACGCGTTTTTGCTTGATGACAAAAAGGCCGCGTTTCTCATAGCCGACGTTTCCGGCAAGGACGTGGGCGCGGCGCTTTTTATGGCCCTTATCCGAAGTCTTATACGCGCTTTCTCCGAACAGTCTCAGGATGAAGGCGGCGATCCGCTTGACGCGATAAGACTGACAAACAGCTATATAGTCAATCATCACCATACCGGTAACAGCCGTTTTATGTACGCCACGATGTTTTTTGCCGTGGCGGATCTTGAAAAAGGTGAACTGACCTACATAAACGCGGGCCATAACCCGCCGGCGCTTCTGCGGTCTGAGGGTAAAATAGTAAGATGGTTAGAGCCTACGGGGCCCGCTATCGGCATAGCGGAAGGAATTGAATTCCGTCAATGCACGCTGCCGCTTGACCACGGCGAAATGCTTGTGCTTTATACCGTCGGAGTCCTTGAGGCGAAAAACGAAAAAAGCGAGTTTTTCTCAAAACAGCGGCTCATGCAGCTTTTGGAGCGGCCTTATACTGGGGCTCAGGAAGTAGTAGACCGCGTAAGCAGCGCGCTTAAAGAACACGGCGCGGGCGCGGTGCCTTATGATGACGTTACAATGATGAGTATACTTAGGAAATAGAATATGAGCAAGCCGCCGTCACTTGTTGACGCTTCAAAATCTTCGCTTCTCACTCTTGAAATTGTTTTCAATTTGAAGGTGCGTGACGTTATGGCGACAAAGTTAATAACCGCGGCGCGGGTTGACACTATGCGCCATATTCAGAATCTCATGAAAGAACACCGTATAAGCGGCGTTCCGATTGCGGAAAACGGACGTCTTTTCGGCCTTGTAAGCGTTGACAATATTCTGCGCGCCCTTGACTTCGGCTATATAGAAGATACGGCGGAAGGACGCATGACCCGTAATCTTATTGTACTTGAAGACAATATGCCGCTCTCTTTTGCGATGTCATGGTTTGAGCGTTACAGGGTAGGCCGTTTTCCGGTGCTTGATAAAAATGAAAAACTTGTAGGGATGGTGACCTCCGGCGACGTAATGTCTAAACTCCTCTTTGAAATGAACAGTGCGGTAAACAAATTGGAAGAGGGCGGGGAGCAGCCGGCTGCGCATACGACTGCCTGCGGACGTTACAACAGAGAGTTCCGTATTAAAAAATTTGATTTTGAAAAAGGCGGCGTCGCGTCAAGCGAAATCCGCCGGGTGCTTAAAGAGCGCGGTTATAATCCAAAACTCATACGCCGCGCGGCGATAGCAAGCTATGAGCTTGAAATAAATCTTGTAGCGCACTCCGACGGCGGAAGACTCTCCTGCATCATAGACGATGACCGCATAGAAATTACGGCAAAAGACAACGGCCCCGGAATACCGGATGTGGATCAGGCGATGGTGGAAGGATTTTCAACAGCCACGGACTGGATCAGAAGCCTTGGATTCGGAGCGGGTCTTGGACTCCCGAACGTAAAGCGCGCGTCGGACACTTTCGATATCCGCTCTCAAATGGGTCTTGGCACTATAGTAAAATCGATAATAAATTTAACTGATGAGTGACAATGTGTACAAGGAGAAAATATGAAAGCAAAGGAACTCGCGGCAGCTCTTGGCCTGGAAACCATCTCTTCTGAAGGCGAAGATAACGAGATAAGCTGCGGTTATACATCCGATCTCCTCAGTGACGTAATGGCTAACGCCAAGGACGAGAACGTACTTATAACCATACAGGCGCATCTCAACACAATAGCCGTAGCGGCGCACACGGGAGCGGGCGCTGTTATAATATGCAGCCACCGCCCCATCGGCGAAGATATGAAAGAAGCCGCGGCAAAAGAACAGATCGCGCTCTTCAGAACACAAAAAGATCAGTTTACAACTTCGCATTTAGTATACAGTCAGCTTAATAAATAAAGTGTGGAGTGTTGAGAGTGGAGTGTTGAGTTAAAAGAAAGAGAAGATTTTTGTTTTTTAACTCCACTCTCAACACTTCACACTCCACACTCGTCAAAACTCGCTGCTGCGTATTTCAGGATGAACATTAAAATGTTGTACAAAGCTGATTTACACATACACTCCTGTCTCTCTCCGTGCGGATCGCTTGATATGTCGCCTCTGTCAATAGTAAAAGCGGCGGTTGAGCGCGGTGTGAACGCTCTCGCTCTCACAGATCACAACAGTGCGGGTAACTGCGCGGCAATGGCTAAATTATGCGGTGATCACGGTATTTTGTTTTTTCCCGGACTCGAAGTTACTACGGCTGAAGAAGCGCACGTACTCTGTCTTTTCGGTGAAACAGAAGCGGCTGTGGAGCTTGACAGAATTATATATGAGAGTTTGCCGGATATAAAAAATGTTCCTGAAAAATTCGGTGATCAGGTATTTGTCAATGAGAATGATGAGGTTGATGGTTTTGAAGAGAAGTATCTGGGGATGGCCAGTTCATATTCAATAGATCAGCTTAGGGAAAAAGTAATGGCGCTCGGCGGACTCTTTATCGCCTCTCATGTTGACAAACCTGTTTTCAGCGTAATATCGCAGCTTGGGTTTTTAAGCGGTTTTTTCTCCGCGGTAGAAATATCATCTCACGGCGCAAAGCGCGAAGACGCGCTCGCTCTTGCCGGAGCCTACACGGCGGTAAGCGCCTCAGACTCCCATTATCCGCACACCATCGCAAACACCTGTGTACAGTTTGAATTGCCCGCGCCCTCAATTGAAGAGTACAAACTCGTTTTGGAACGTAAACAGGTGAAAATCATCACCGGTAATTGATAGTTTGCCAGAGGGGATTTATACGGTCTCTATTTAATTGATAGAGACCGTATTTAGCTATGAAAGATTATCTTGAGGATTTCTTCTTTACAACTTTCTTCTTTGCCGGAGCTAGAGCGGCAGCCTTTACAACAGGCTTGGCAGCAGGCGCCGGAGCGCTCTTTTTGGCCTGCGCTTTAGGAGCGGCAGTCTTCTTCGCTGCGACAGCCGTTTTGGCCTTTGCAGCATTCTTCTTCTCAACCAGAGCGGTTACTTCTTTCGCAGCCTGATAATAATCACTGTCAGAATCGCCCGGTAAGCCTTTTTGCGTACGCTCTTCATAGATCGCGTAAGCTCTCTCGTTAATCATCTGCTCTACAGATTTCATTCACCTCTCCTTTAGTGTGATTGACTGCTTTAAAGCATTGCTATTTAAAATACATATTATCCGTAAATTATAAATTGATCTTAAATATAAATTATGTGTCAACGGCCTTACAAATAAAATTATCGGACAGTGTCAGTTATTCACTAAGGGAGTTATGTCATTTAGTATATTTTCAGTAATATTTTTTTTGACAGCTTCAATATCAGTTTTGAGAGAATAGTGTCCTTAAACAAAATTAACACAAATATTGTGAAAGAAGAAAAACTGGAATCCGCGAACTCTGAGCCGCGCTCGTTTGACGAGACGGTGAGAGACGCTATTACGTTTTGTGATTCGCTCGGCGATGATTTTATACTTTACCGCAATCAGCTTTCGGAGCTTAAAACAAGGCTTTCAAAAGGGCGGCTCCACTTTGCTGTTTTGGGTCAGTTCAACCGCGGCAAGAGCACTTTCATTAACGCCCTTCTCGGAATGAAGACCCTTCCCACGTCTGTACTGCCGCTTACATCCGTACCGACTATTATTGAATACGGTACAAAACGAAGCTGCCGGATAAGATTCCTCAATGGCAAAGAAGACCTTATCGTAAATGACTGCGCGGAGCGTATAGAAAACACACTGAGGCAATTTGTCGCGGAAGAGAGCAACCCCCAAAACCGCTTTGGGGTGAAAGACGCGATTGTAACATGCGACAGCTCTTTGCTTAGTAACGGAACGGTGCTCATAGACACGCCGGGATTTGGTTCCACGCATCTGCATAATACGCAGACTACGCTTGACCTTCTGGGAGAGTGCGACGCCGCGCTGTTTCTGCTCTCCGCAGATCCGCCCATGACACAGACGGAGATGGAGTTTTTGCGTCAGGTAAAAAATTATGTCCCCAAACTCTTCTTTGCGCTTAATAAGGTTGATCTTCTGACTGAGGACGGACTCAATGAAGTTGACGCCTTCATAAAAAAGATTTTGAGCCGTGAGCTTGGACTCGCTGACGACGAGATCACACTGTTTCACACAAGCGCAAGAATCGCGATGCAGGCTCAGGCGCAGGATTTAAAAGATGAGAACTGGACTAAAAGCGGCATTGAGGAGCTAAAAAAGACGGTTCTGGATTTTATGATACGTGAAAAATATTTTACGCTCTCGGAAGCGCTTAGTGACAAATATAAAGAAGCCGCCGCCGCCGTTAAGGCGCTTCTTGAAAAAAAGCTTGATGAAAAAATCACTCCTTTAGAAAACGCGCAGCGTGCGCTTACCGCGCTGCTTGAAGATGTTTACGCCATTACCCGCGAACAGGAATCTGTAATAAAAGCGTGCGCCGAAAAGAAAAATGAGTTGAAAGAGCGTGTAAACAACTGGAAAAACGAGCACCTGAAAGCTCATAAATTATCGGTAGAAAAAGTTCTTGAACTGCTTCTCAACGGTACGTATTTTCCGGATGAGGCGGCAAGCATAGCGGCGACCGTTCTGCCCAAACAGGCCAGTGATTTAGGCATACAAATGCTTAGCCCTTTTGTTGATACCGCAAACAGAATAATACGCGGTCTCATCATAAATCACACTGAGACTCTGTCACGTTTACTTGCGCGGGTTTCGTCTGAAAATGAGGAAGTACCGTCATCTGAAAAACTGATCTCTCAGTCAGAAATCAACGCGGGGGATTTATACTCGGTTTTTGACTCAACCCCCTTTACGGCTCCAGTGCCGCAGATGCGTGACGTCTTCCGCAAAAAAGCGCTCCGATTTAAATCAATTGAAGATCACTATATGCCGCTGTGCGAACAGAGAGTTGCGCAGGATATTGACAAAGCGGTTAAGCACGCCGATGTTATGATAGAAACGGCGTGGGAGAGTTTGCATAAGAGTTTAAACGCGCCTTATCAAAAGCTAATAGACTCCGTAAAACTGATTCACTCATTAAAGCAGAATCAGTTCGAAAAAGACCGCGGAGAAGTAAAAGCGGAGATCGCGTTTTTAAAGAGTAAGATTGACAGGGTTAATCAGATGTTGTAACTTTTCCGCGCGTATCAGTTATTAATTGATTAACCGCGCCCCGTACATTATTTTCTAATTATATGAAAAAGGGATTAATTCTTAAATAGAGGAGGGATACTGGTATGAATGGGATACTGCCTTTTTTGATCATTATTATTGTAGTGGGCGTTTTGGTTGTTTTGTTTTTTGTAGGCTCCGCGATTCAGCTGTGGATGCAGGCTATTTTTTCCGGTTCAAGAGTAAGCCTCCTCAGCATCGTATTTATGCGTTTTAGAAAAGTTCCGCCCAAACTGATTGTAGAATCCAAAATTACAGCCGTAAAGGCGGGTATAGATTTGTCAATTGACGATCTGGAATCTCATTATCTCGCGGGCGGTAACGTGCTCAGAGTTGTACAGGCTCTTATTGCGGCAGACAAGGCGAACATCCCCCTCACTTTTAAACGCGCCGTTGCGATTGACCTCGCGGGCCGTCACGTTTTAGAAGCTGTGCAAATGAGCGTTAACCCTAAAGTGATAGAAACTCCTGAAGTGTCGGCTGTAGCAAAGGACGGTATTCAGCTCATGGCTGTTACAAGAGTTACAGTACGCGCAAACATAGACAGGCTTGTAGGCGGCGCGGGTGAGGAGACTGTTCTTGCGCGCGTGGGCGAAGGTATCGTAACAACCATCGGTTCCGCCCACTCGCATAAGCATGTGCTTGAAAATCCCGATTCAATCTCAAAGAAAGTGCTTGAAAGAGGTCTTGACGCGGGAACTGCGTTTGAGATTCTGTCAATTGACATAGCCGACGTTGACGTAGGTAAAAACATAGGCGCGGAGCTTGAAACCGACCGCGCCGAAGCGGACAAAAAAATCGCTCAGGCCAAAGCCGAAGAGCGCCGCGCTATGGCTATCGCGACCGAACAGGAGATGAAGGCCAAGGTTCAGGAGATGAGAGCGAAAGTTGTGGAAGCTGAAGCGCAGGTGCCGCAGGCTATCGCCGAAGCTTTCAGAAACGGTAATCTTGGCATAATGGATTATTATAAAATGAAAAACGTCGCCGCGGATACGCAGATGAGAGAAGCTATCGGCGGACATGGGCAGAATCAGTCAAAGCTAAATGACAATGACAGAGCGTAATTAAATTTATGGAAATAACAAGTCTGTTCGACAAGCTTGAAGGATTGCTGCCCATATTGATATTTGTCATTTGGGCAATAATCTCCGCTGTAGGCGCGGCGGGCGGCAAAAATAAGCGCAAGCCGCCTCAGAATCAGCAGCAGCAAAGAGAAGCCCCCGCTTCGCGGCAGCCCTCGCATTCGTCAAGAGACTCTGAGAGCGGGGGGCGCTCTACAACTATTTCCGATGAAATGAACCGTACGCTTGACGTGCTCTTTGGGAATAAACCCGCGGAGACAGGTCACAGGCAAACGCGCACTGAACAGGTAAGAAAGGCGCAGCCCCCTGTTCTCAATAATAAAAAGAAAACAGCGCAGAAAGCCGGACAAAAAAGCAGTGTAAAAAAAGTTACGTCCGCAGCCGGAGCGGCTAATTTTTTAGAGCGCTCTGAGCCTGCTAATCTCAATACTCAAAAGAGACCGTCTGAACACGCCGCCGCCGTCACAGGTTTTTCAGCCCGCGAAGCTGTTAAGGGAGTTGTCTGGTCGGAGATTTTACAGCCGCCGGTGTCTATGCGGGGCTGATTTATAGCGAACTTTCTATAGTTTTTGAGGGAAGAATGCAATAACGCCTGTATGTATATGGTACAGATAAGAAGTACTGTTTACCTGTAACGTCATCAAGCTCAACTGTGCTTATGCGCTTTTCTTCCAGATCTACCGCATATCCCCAATGCGAAGATGGAGCAGATTGGGCGGCAGGTTTGTTTTTAGAACTCTAGCGCGTGTTGTATAATTTCGGAATTTGCTTGACCTACTCCAAAAACTTTATGTATTCTGCTATAAAAATCGGAGTAACTCCGATAAAGTTGCTGATTTTGGTGTAAAAATCGGAGTAATCAGTATAAATTAGTAGTTAATGCCGAAACTAATGTGTGCTCCGCTTGCCGCAGTAAATGACAACTATCCCAAATATGTAGTAACTTTAGATAAATTTTGGCAAGCAGATGAAAACGGTATAAAAGGTATTCATTTGAGAGACTTTTTGTTGAAACAGATATTTTGAAAGTATTCAATCTAATTTTCCAATCTCACAGCTCTTTTTGCAAAACGCAATCCCATATCTGGTAATATCATTGTAGAGCTAATTTTTTCCACTATAAGTAACCACCTCGTTTTTGCAAATATTATCTTTAAACCATCACGCTAAAACATATGTTTTTTCATTTTTCATTTCTCACTTCTTGTTTTATTATTGTATAATTTTTGTGTTTTCGGTTTTTATTTGGGTTTATCAATTACAACTGGCGAGAATTTATAACCATGAGAAAAGGTGACAGAAATGATAGCTGTAAATCCCAAAAACAAAGGTGAAGCCATGAGTGAGCGTACAATAGTTTCATTTGACTATGCGATAAAATATTTATTACGTGACAAAGCCGATTTTGAGATATTGAGCGGTTTTTTGAGCGAGCTTCTTAACAGGGATGTTGAGGTGTTAGCTATTTTAGAAAACGAAAGCAACAAAGGTAAATCTACCGGTAAAACCAATCGTGTAGACTTGAAAGCGCAGATAGACAACAAGGAGTTTGCTGTATTTGAGATACAATTCCGTGAGAGCGTAGACTTTTTTAGCAGAGTATTATTTGGCGTGGGTAAGGCAATTGTAGAACAGGTTTCTGCCGGTGAAGATCTGTATGATGTTAAGAAAATCTACTCTATAAATATTGCGTATTATAATTTTGACGTTAAGAGTGAATATTTGTTCAATTGTAAAACGGATGGTTTTAGAGGGGTAAATCATCCTAATGAATTAATTAAGTTCGAGCAGGTATGCGATATTAATAATCCTTTAAGCCCAAAGGCAGATATTCATCCTGAATACTATCTTATTTTGCCAAAGATGTTTGATGAACATCTCCGCGGCGGTTTTAATGAATGGATGTACGCATTAAAAAAATCTGCCGTTCGCAGCGATTCTACCGCAAAGGGAATTGAAAAAGCCGCTCAAAAACTAGACTACTTAAAAATGACCGATGATGAAAAAAAGGCTTATGATGAGTACAGGTCAAATGTGTCGAGTGTTAACAGTGCAATACATACTGCTAAAATAAATGGATTTGCAGATGGTATGGAGAAGGGCCGAGAAGAGGGCATGGCCGCAGTGTTCGCATTGATTGAACAAGGCGTTCCGATTGATGAAGCTAAAAAGAGGCTTGGGGTTTTGTAATGCGATTTTTTTCGATTACTTTTTTGTTATTGTTGGCACAAATAGCGATAGCGCAAACATCCGCCATTACAGATTTCAGATTTAAACCCGAAAATACCGGATGGACAGAGGATCTGATCGGCGTTGTTGACGATGATGCTAAGACTACTTGTGAAAAAGATTACCATCAATTCATTTGAGAGACTTTTTGTTGAAACAGATATTTTGAAATGATAAAGGGCAGGCTTTTGTGTTAGTAGAGTAATCATCTAAAATGTATTGTTGGGAATCCAGTACAAAATTGAGCTCGTTTTTGTTAGTTCATGCGGTTATGTTGTATTTTTTGGTTTAAAGTAAATATCAACCGTTAAATTCGTTTATTCATAATATGAAAATATTGATCGCCGCCAACACATCATGGTACATATTCAATTTCAGAAGTAATCTGATTGCGGCTTTAATAAATCAAGGACATACCGTAGAAACAATTGCAATTAATGATTCTTATACCGAACGGCTTATCAAAAATGGCGTATCGCAGCATCATGCGTTAAAAATGGATAAGTCGGGAACAAATCCTTTTGCTGAATTTTTTGTACTGTTCAAAATTTTTCGCATACTGCGAAAAAACAGGCCAGACATTATTTTTAGCTACACACCCAAAATCAATATTTATGTTTCACTTGCGGCGCGGTTTCTCAAAATTCCTGCGGCGGTGAATATATCAGGATTGGGAAGCAGCTTTATATCCGGCGGTTTTCTTAAAAAGTTTACATTAATGCTATATCGTTTTTCGATAAAGAAAGTGCTCAAAGTCTTTTTTCAGAATACAGATGATATGGCATTTTTTGTAGAAAATGGTTTTGTCAGCGCAGATATTTCGGAACGGCTGCCGGGCAGCGGGGTGGATTTGCAAAAATTCAAGTGTGATAGAATTTGTACTGAAAGAGATAAAACCGTATTTTTACTGTCAGCTCGTTTACTTTGGGGAAAAGGAATAAAAGAATATATAGATGCAGCACGTATAATAAAAACTAAGTTTCCGAATACAGAATTTCAAATAGCAGGGTTTATTGATTCTGCTAATCCGTCTTCTGTACCTGAAAGTGAAATAAAACAATGGGTTGACGAAGGAGTAATCAATTATCTCGGTTCGACAGATGATATAAAATCATTTTACTCAAATGTTGATTGCGTCGTACTGCCCTCTTATTACGGCGAAGGCGTTCCGCGCTCCCTTTTAGAAGCCGCCAGTATGTCGCTGCCGATTATTACAACCGACAGCGTTGGGTGCAGGGATACTGTTGATGATGGTAAAACCGGCTTTTTATGTAAAGCGAAAGATACGGCGGATCTTGCAGAAAAAATGGAATTTTTCTTAAAGATGTCTTTTGAAGAGCGGATTGAGATAGGAAAGGCAGGGCGGTTGAAGATGGAGAGAGAGTTTGATGAAAACATAGTGATCTCGAAGTACCTAACGCTGCTTGATGATATAAGATAAATGGATATATATCGGTCTATAATTGAACGTTATTGCCTATTTTACTTTTGATGATAACCACTTCTATAAGGGTTGGCAGTGTTGAATCGCAGAGCGGAATTACTGAAAACTATTTTCGCCATTACAACCGTTGGCACGTTCATATAAAATCATACTGCTTGACAGAACTCTGCGGGATGGTATATTTTATGCTTATATCAAAATCTCGTGGAGGCCGCAAATGAATTTTGAAATACTCGGAAAAAATATCAAAAGATTACGCAGTGCGTCTAAGTTAAGTCAGAAATCTTTGGCTGTTGCCGCCGGAATTTCACTGCCGTCAGTCAAACTTATCGAATCCGGTAAAGCCAGTCCGCGTATGTCGACCATCACCGCTATAGCGACTGCGCTAAATGCCGCGCTTCAGGATTTATTTGTTCCTGTTCGCGAATTGCACACCGTTCGATTTCGGTCGAACCGCAAAATGCAGAACAGGGAGAGCATCCTTGCGACTGTCGCGCGTTGGTTAGACGATTTTAATTCGCTTGAAGAGATCACCGGCGAAAGAGTTCCTTTTAAGCTGAAAAACCTTGGGAGGAGAAAATCATCCGGTGATATAATTAAAATGGCAGAATGTTGCCGTGAAGCTCTTGGTTTACGTAGTACCGAACCTATCAGAGATATTTGCGGTTTATTGGAAAGCGCCGGAATTAAAGTTTTTCCTATTCAAATGGGATCGGATGGTTTTTGGGGACTTTCGATTGGCGAAGAAGACAATGGCCCCGCAGTAGTTGTAAATTCATGGGAAAGGATTTCAACTGAAAGGAAAATTTTCAGCGCTGCACATGAACTTGCTCATTTGATATTGCACAAAGATGCTTTTGACGTCACCAGACAGGAAGAAAGCGAAGATGAAGAGCGTCAGGCGAGTTTGTTTGCCAGCCATTTTTTGATGCCAAATGAGAGTTTTAGAAAAGAGTGGGATGAGGCTTTTGGATTGCACCCTATTGATCGGGTCTTAAAAGTGAAAAGGATATTCCACGTTAGTTACAAAACTATACTTGTCCGATTAATTGAAAATGGTAAAGCAAATAATTCGATATTTTCAGAATTTCAGTATCGATATTTTCAACGATTCAATAAAAAACTTGCGTTTAAAGAAGAGCCACAAGCAGAATCTATCGAACCGGCAGGACTCCAAAAATGGGATTTTTATGAGGATCGTTTAAGTCGATTGACTCGTAAAGCTTTAGATAACAATAAAATATCATTAGCGCGTGGAGCGGAAATTCTTGGAATAAGTATAGATGAAATGCAAGACTTGTTAAAGAATTGGGAGGCGGTTTTGTGACAAAGGCCTCCAACAAACTTGAACTGCTCATTTTGGACGCATGCGTATTAATTGATTTCATTAAAGCGGATACAACTGTTCTTGCTTTAATCCATAAATACGTTGGCACGATTCACGTTATTGAGCCGGTACTTAAAGAGGTACTTGACATTGAAGACGTAAATGAATTGACGGAATCAGGTATAATAATTATTGAACCTGAAATCGAAGACGCATTCACAGCAACCAAAGGGAGCGGTTCTGCTTCTTTTCAAGATCAACTTTGTCTTTTAACCGCAAAACGTAATGGTTTTACTTGCGTTACTAATGACGTTTGCTTGCGTAAATTATGTGAGAGTCATGGGGTTCCAATATTATGGGGTCTTGAGCTCTTAAAAGAACTACATAAACTGAAAGGAATATCAACACAGGATGTATTGAATATTGCAAATTTGATACATGAAAATAATCCAAAACATATTACGCCCCAAATTGTGCAGCAGTTTACAGCGTTTATCAGAGCAGATTGAAATGGGAAAGGCCGGACGTTTGAAAGAGTTTGATGAGGGTATAGTGATCTCTATATATATTGTGTTATTAAACAGATTGGATCAATTTTAAGGTAAAATGGAACCCATACGAATTTTGCAGATAGTTACACAGATGACTCGCTGTGGGCTTGAAAACCGGTTGATGGATATCTACCGCAATATTGATCGTACAAATATACAATTTGATTTTTTAACTTTTAGAAAAGAATCTGGTTACTTCGACGAAGAAATAAAATCTCTTGGCGGAAAAGTATACTATGCTAACCCTTTAACCTTACCAGGTGTGTGTAGTGGCCGGGTTAATAGGGAATTGTCATCGTTTTTTTTGAAGCATACTGAATATAAAATAGTACATACACACTTGAATCAATGGTGTGGGGTAGTGTTAAAAAGTGCGAAACACGCTAATGTGCCTGTAAGAATAGCGCATTCCCGTAATTCATACGGAAATATCAATATAAAAAATATAACAAGAAATATCATTAAACTGTCAACTAACCGATACGCTACACATAAATTTGCAGTTTCACAAAAAGCGGGTAACTGGCTTTTCGGTAAAAAAGCGATTAATAGCGGAAAGGTAACTATATGGCCGAACGCAATAGACTGCGGTAAATTTCGTTATAACACCAAGTCAAGAGAGAAGATGCGATCCGAACTTGGTTTGACTGATGCTTTCACATTAATTCATGTAGGTAGATTAAATATTCAAAAAAACCATCTTTTTTTGATAGATATATTTGATAATTTGATTAATAAAGTCCCAAACTCAAAATTACTGCTTGTTGGCGATGATCAAATGCACGGTCAATGCCAAAAATATGCTTCAAAAAAGAGATCCGCTAATAATATTAAATTCCTTGGTGCACGCTCCGATATTGCTGATTTACTTCAAGCGGGAGATGTGTTTGTATTTCCATCTCTTTATGAGGGTTTTCCCGGTGCAGTCTTGGAAGCACAAGCTTCCGGTTTACCTTGTGTTATATCAGATACTGTTACAAATGAAGTTTGCTTGACTGATAATATCGTGCAACTGCCTGTAAATCAGGGGATTGATATTTGGGTGAAAAAAATATTGGATTTTAAAAATATTTTACGATCTGACAGATTTGATGTTTTAGCTGAGAAAGGTTATGATATTCATACGTTATGCCGAACATTAACAAAGTTCTATGAAAATGCGAGTCAGTTGTGTTAAGAAATTAGAATAAAAGATAATTGATTTATAGTTGTTCAGTAGGCATTAATTAAATATCGTAGAGTACGGCAAAATACCGTTAGTTCCACCCAAAAGAGCATTTACAAATAATGCTACATTGCAACCATATAACAAATATGTCACAACAATCCGATCGCATTTATTAAATGTGTAGCGTACTGCAACGGGCACGCCAAGCAGTAAAAAAATCGTACCATAGATGCCCAAACGCTTCAATAATCCAGCATTAGAAAACGCGTTCTCCATAATAATACCGATTATAGATATTAGAAGTATGACTCTGTATTTATCGTCTTTTATTTTTTTGTATGCAAACAATAAAATTAACATAATTATCTGTAAGAAAAGTATTTTGAATCCTAAAGTGTCACGTCCGGTTAAAACGTCTAAGATGAGTCCATCATTAAACTGCCTTGCTGGAATTAAAAAAGATAGTTTACCGACGATTAATGACATCATATCTTTCTTAATCACAAATGTAAATGATGCTAACCAAGCTATTGATAGATGTATCCAGCTTAATTTGACTTTAGGCAAAAAATATACCGGTAAAAAAATAATTGCGGTTATATGGAATCCAGCAGCAATAAATATCGTAATAACGAAATAAGCTAGTTTACTGTTAATAATAAATTTTATACTGTAAAAAACAATGGCCGCAGCCATTAGCTGCCTTATGCCATTAAAACACTGCGCAAAAGTACCAAAGGCATACAACAATGATAAAGACAATAATAGTGATGGCGAATAACGGTAAATAACATAAGCAATTGTACCGATAGTAATAAATGCGCAAAGAAAAATTACTGTTTCGGGGGTACCGTTCCAAGAACCAACAAAACGGTTAAAATTCGCGTATAGAAAATCACCGCCCCACGCAGCCAAACCATTATCCTGATTTACAACATTAAATATTCTATAATAATTATGTGTATCAGAGCCTACATCTTTATTCCTAAAACCGATAACCATTATTAAAGTAGATGTGACAATAAACCAACATATGCATTTAATAATGCGTTTATCCTTAAATATAACAAGTGCGGTTGTGGTAAGAAAAAGTATTAAATAGAATTCCATATATTATATAGTCAGTTGAAAAATAATTCTGCTTAAACGTTATTAGGTACCTATTTGGCTAAAAACTCCCCAAAGAATCCCTTATTTATTATATCTATCTTCATCAAATCCATAGAATTGTCAAGTTTCTGCGACCGTTCATGGTAAAATGACGTACAGGGGTTTTCATTGAAAGTTTTCATGTAACGTTTATATTCTGCACTACCGCCAACATGAACACCTGTTTTGACATGATCTTCAAATTTTAAATGATCTTGCGGCAAAAATTTATAGTGCAATATAACAGCGATTGGTAAAGATGTTTCAAAATTAGAACTTAGCGGAAAATTATGGTGAGCTCTTATAATCATTGATTTTGACCATTTAACTAATGAGTAATTCGTCAAACACTGGATGTCAGATTGATCGCTTTTTGACAAAATACGTGTTCTGGGACCGCCAGAAACATTATAGCGTAATATTGTTTTCTGTATTTTGTATGTATCGGTGTCAAAATAACAATACTCTTTTAAAAAATCATATTCTGAAACAAACGAAGAAAACAAACTGTTTTTAGAATACATATCTAAAACCAATGTAAATACCGATTGAATATTTTTCTTTTCCAAGAAATCAATATATTTGCTTATAGGTTTATTTTCAATACCTGGATAAGAAAACAGCTCATCTGAATCAAGGTCTAGATACCATTTATCATAACCTAAAAAATCTACGGTTTGCCTCATCCATGACCGCTGCCTTGCCGACCGATACTCTTCGCTCGTACTGAACAAAGAAACATCATTTTGCTTTTCAAGCCATTCGAATGTACCATCTTTTGACATATTATCTATATAGGCAAAATGTTTAACACCTATTTTTCTATGATACTCAATTTGTATTTTTATTCGCGACAAATCATCTTTTACAACGCAAATTAGAATAGGGTCATTTTCGCATAACACAATATCTAATACTTTTACCGGTTTTACAGCTTTGTTTTTGTATGAATCAATAAAAAGCGCGAAATCGTTACAATGGCCATAAGTTGCCATTTGATACAGCGCATCTTTGCAATTTTTAAAATGTTCAATATTCTCCTTATATGTTTTTTTGTTTTGCCTGCCTATTCTACTTAGACCCATAGAGTGTATCATGTGTCGGAAATGAAGTCTAAAATTGATTGGCACAAATATTTTGAGACGATCAATGATTTTTGAAATCACAGGTTTATTACGATGAAGCGAGGGCATTTTTGTCACTTCCTTTCAGCAAAGAGAAGTTGTAATTTATTATAATAGTATTTTAATGTAAAAACAATACCTTTATTAAAGATTCTCAAAAAGAAATTTTTCAGCAAAAAAAGTGAAGTAATTCCTCTTGAGATTGTCAGCGAGATAATATTATCTCCCAATAAACCAAAAAGCCGTTTCCGTAGATATTGATTTTTTACTCCATCACTTGATGTCCACTTGATAAGATCTTTTTCTTTTCCGATCCAATAATGATGTATTGATACAGATTTATCTGTTATATTAGTAATAAATGTTGTGTAATTTTCTGGTGCGAAGTATTCCGGTGGATAAATGGTAAAATCGGCTATCCTTTGAATTTCATGTTTTTTTATGTCAAATCCTTTTTTAGCGAGAATCTCTGTAACATGCTTGACAACCGTTTTAAGATTATACAAATGTACTCCATTGTTACATAAAAAATGTTCTTTTTCATAATGCTCCAATATTTCTTTTACGATTCCCAAATTGGCGTTGCAGCCGATTCCTAAACCTGCGTTACAGCCGATTTCTAAACCTGATGCAATCGCTCCACATCTCTCTGTTCCAATAAATCCGGTATCATATAGAATTTTATCAAACGGTTTGATTACTTCAACATCGACGTCAAAATATATTCCACCAAATTCATATAATATGTCAAATCTCGCATAATCGCTGACGAAGGCATATTTCTTAGCATCGTATGCTTCTGAAGTGTACGGTATTTTATGAACATTGTAATTGTTTTCGTTCCATTCCTTAATTTCGTAGGCTGGAAAGAATTTTTTCCAACTTTCAATGTACTTTACGGCATAATCAGGCAGTGGATTGCCGCCAAACCAGCAGTAATGAATTATTTTAGGTATCATTTTACCCTCGCGTGTTTTAGCGACTCATTATAAAAAGATAATACCTTAAAAGAGCGATCAATCATTCTTTTTAAAATACAATAAAATATATTGGTTTTTTTTCGATTAATATAATTTTTCATTCGACAAAGTAGAAATTCTAAATAAAACTTATTTTTCAACATTAACGGATATGATACCTCGTTTTTAAAAGAATAAAAATTATTCCAAAAAGAAAACGGATTATCACTATCTTTATTGACATAACAATTAGATACACTTTCATCATGAATGCGATATCCAACCAAAATATCACTATTAAAATGAAAATTATATCCATTAGTCAAATATAAAACCCATAATGGATCATCTTCATACATAGGATATTTTTCATCAAACTCGCCAAACTTGCCTATCATTACGTCTCGTTGTATAAATACCCCGGAAGCTTTTATATATGTTCCTATAAGTTGTCTTCTTAGTTGTTCTCTTGGATTATTACTGATTTTAAAGTTAGGCCATATATATCTTTTGTCTTTGATATTATCTTTAAATAGCTGAATCGATGATACTACTATCACAGATTTTTTATGTTCTTTTTGCGAGATAAATTTTACATGAGACTCCATTGCTTGTGGAAATAAAAAATCGTCACCAGCAATAAACTTTATCCATTCACCTTTCGCCAACCGTAACGCCCTGTTAGCATTAGCCGTAATTCCGGTATTTTTGTTAACTGCTATCAATTCTGTTCTTACAAATCTATCTTTATTTTTTTCTATCCAATCTTTACAAATATCTACAGTTTTATCCGTAGAACAGTCATCAGATACGATTAGTTCAATGTTTTTATAGGTTTTAGTTCTTATGCTTTCCAACGTTTCAAGTACATATTTTGAAGAGTTATAGGTTATAACAGCAACAGATAATAATAATTCGTTCATAACAATCGTCTCGTATATTTGGAATGTGGAATTTTATATCATATTAGTTACATTTTCAATGTTTCAACCGTTGTTTCTAACTCTCTAATGTTTATTTCGTAAGGTGCACGGTACAGCTCATTAATTTTTGCTCCTGATGTGAAAAAAATATACCTTAGATCAACTCCTGAGTATTTTGCCAAATTTGGAAATACAGAAAGCCATGAAATTATTTCATCCATCCAACATAAACATTTTGCTTTTTGTTCGCAAAAAACAAGGTTTGTCCATGCTGCACCGGTAGATCCGGCAATACACTCCGCATTTTGGAAAAACCTTATTTGATCTTCGATACAATAATCTTCCATAAAGATCATTTCGTATCCGCGTCTTTTAAATACTTCGTATACTTCATTCTGATTAAATGTTCTTCGGATGTTCTTTCGGCCTGAAAAAATTTTTTTAGGTAATTGATCATGAAATATCTGCTCTCTATTCGTATTTTTCAATAAACTTATCCCAATATTTTTAATATAGTCAAGAGCATCTTGTCTGAAAAAACTGTGGGGGGGCGGCGGTAACATATCTTTGATTTTCGACCTGAAGTTAAAGACTAATCCATTAACATTTGACAGATAATAACAATGTTTTATTCTATATGTTTTTTTAGGTTCAAGAGATATCAGCTCTGCATCAATATTATGCATAGCCGCATTTAAAAGTTTGCTAAAAGAAGATATATCATTTACGATACGGTTTACTAATATAGGCACCTTTCCCGCCATGTTAATTATTTCGGGAAGATATTGTAATTTAGGTAAAATTTCAATTAAAAAATGATAATAATTATATGAACCATTTCCACCTAAAAACAAAGCAGAGTCAAATTCTTCTGATTCATTAAGTCTAACAGTTGCGGTAGATCCATTATGTATCTTAAGCAAACCATCTGCGTAGTTAGCCATCCCGGTCTTAGCTTCGAAACCAAGTACATCATCAACTACCACACCATTAGGTATCAATATTGATGAATCCTGTACGTTTACTGTTGCGTCATTAAATTTATATACGTTAACCGGTGGAACAACGATTTTGTTAATGTTTAATTTATTGCTTATTGTTTGGGGAGAGTACGTAACAGACTCACAGCCTTGTGTCAATGTCATAACTTTGTATTTGACACAATTTTCTAACCAAAGAATAGCACGAGTACTAAAATTTTGATAATTTGGATGTAAATATCCAATTATGCACAAAAAATGCCTGCTGCTATCACCAAACAAACCATGCAATTTTAACGTAGCATTCAAATATAGCGCATATATTCCTTTTTTAACTTTTCTTATCATAAATTATCTCTTGAGTATATTCACTATAATTTAACAATTTAACAAAAATTTAGCAAAAAAATGTCGCACTATTACGCGCATAAAGCGTAAATGGATTTCTGAATTACCATTCATTAATCGCCTTTATTATAAACCGTACATCTTCATCTTTTAGAGTTGGGCTCATTGGCAAACTCAATTCTTCTTTATGGATCTGTTCGGAGATTGGAAAAAACATTTCGTTCCAATCCTCATAACATTCTTGTTTGTGTGGTGGTATTGGATAGTGAATTAGTGTTTGCACCCCTTTATCGGCGAGATATGTTTGCAATTCATCGCGTCTGTTTGTTCGTATTGGGAATATGTGGAATACGTTTGAATCCCAATCGTTAACGATCGGCAACACAATATTGTGATTTTTGATTTGTTCAATGTACTTTTTAGCAACTTGTTTTCTTAAATTATTGTCATCGTCAAGATATTTTAACTTGACATCAAGTACCGCTGCCTGAATCTCGTCAAGCCTGCTGTTTCTGCCCTTGTACTTAAATACGTATTTTTTTAATGAGCCGTAGTTAGCTATTGACCTGATCATATCGGCAAGCACATCATCGTCTGTAGTTACCGCGCCGGCATCTCCGAGAGCGCCAAGATTTTTCCCTGGATAGAAGCTATGGCCTGCTGCATTACCGAGAGAACCCGTTTTTTTGCCGTTAAACAAACATCCATGAGCTTGAGCGTTGTCCTCAATCAATTTTAAATTGTAATTTTTGCAGATTTGGCCTATTTTTTCGGTATACGCGCACTGGCCATAAAGGTGGACAATCATAATAGCTTTAGTTTTGGGTGTTATCACTGCTTCTATCTTTGAATCGTCCATCTGATATGTTGTGATATTCGGTTCGACCAAAACAGGAGTCAAGTTGTTATCAGTAATGGCCAAGATTGATGCGATGTAGGTATTTGCCGGAACGATTATTTCGTCGCCGGGGGCCATTATGCCAAGTTCCATGTATGCCCGCAATATCCAAACAAGTGCGTCAAGACCGTTGGCGCAGCCGATAGTATATTTGGTTCCGATATACTGAGCGTAGTTGGCTTCAAACGCTGCGTTTTCTTTTCCCTGCAAATACCAACCGGAGTCTACCGCACGGCTAACTGCTTCATGGATTTCGGCGCTGTATTTGTCGGTGATATCTTTTAGTGATAAAAATGGGATATTCAAAATTATTCCTCCAAGCTACGCTTTTTACCAGTATTGTCACAAAGCGTATTATCAAGTAAAATTCCAGATTTCGTTATAAAGCCTCTCTGCTTTGCAGGATTTCCATACCAAACAGTATGAGACGGAATATCTTTTGTAACAACGCTTCCAGCGCCTATTAACGCATATTCTCCTATTGTATGTCCAGCAACAACAACGGAGTTCGCACCAATAGATGCGCCGCGCTTTAATACTGTTTCAAGGAGTTCATTCGGACGCTGTTCGGAGCGCGGTATTAAATCATTTGTAAACGTCACATTCGGCCCAATAAAAACGTCATCTTCTACTCTTAAACCATCCCAGAGCTGAACGCCGCATTTTACAGTAACATTGTTACCTATTAGAACATCGTTTTCTATAAAAACATTCATACAGATATTGCAATTTTCTCCGATTTGAGCTTCGTTCAAAACAACGCAAAATTGCCATATTTTCGTCCCTTTACCAATTTGGAATGATTGCACATCAGCAAGTGGGTGTATCATTTCGCTTCTCCTGTAACAGTATTATCTTTCCATATCAAATATTCCTGATAATCACGAATATAATCCTTTTCATCATATTCACGCGAAGCCATCACAAGACATACCGAACCAGATGAAAAGTCATCCAACTCCCGCCAAATGCCGGGAACCACAAGTAAGCCATAGAAAGGACGATTCAGTGTAACGGTTCGTTTGACTTTCCCATCAAACAGAATAACATTAAAACTACCGGATGCAGCAACTATCAATTGTCTAAGCTCTCTATGAGCATGACCGCCTCTCGCTTCACCGGCTGGAACATCGTAGAGATAATATACTCGGCGTGTATCAAACGGAATATTTTTTCCATTTTCAGCTACTGTTAAGTTACCTTTCTCGCGGTGATTTATCGGTAATTCAATTATTGAACAGTCATAAACAGATGATTTTATCATATATTTTTCCTTAGAACACAAAAATTATTATAATCACGGATATAATCATTTTCGTTATACTCCGTATTTGATACTATTAATGCCAAAGAATTTGTGGAAAAGTTATTCATCTCTCGCCAGTACATTTTAGGAACATACAATCCATAATAAGATCGATTCAGGCTATATACCTTCCTTTTACTCCCATCATCCAAAACGATATCAAAGCTGCCTGATAAGGCGACTATGAATTCTTCATTTTCCCGATAGGCGTGTCCGCCGCGAGCTTCTCCTCCTGGAACATCGTATATCCAGTAGCTACGCCTAATGGCAAACGGTATCTGATTATCATTTTCAAAAAACGAGAGATTACCGCGTTTGTCAAGAATTTTCGGAAGCTGTATTATTTGTGGAGTTTCAGTACGTTTTTCCATGATTTATTGGTTGCTCCTGTCTAATGCCTCAAGATCTGTATGTTCAATCTTATCAAGGAGAGAGGCTCGTTTATAACTATCAATAAAAGAATTTCGAGTACAATTAACAATTTCCACATTCAAAGAATTTGCGTAATTTGCCATAGTATCATGTGCTTTAAATACTATATGCATCTCATGCAGAAAGCTACTCATTTTGTATGATTCTACATATTGGGTAGTTATCGGTACAAGTGACGACGACTGTTTATCATAAAAATTACTGTACTTCCAACATAATTGATTATTTTCATTTACACATATATCAAAAAAAGTATGATCAGCACCATAAAGCATTATTTTCGAATATCCGCTATTAATACACGTATAAATAGTAAATGGTAAAACATTGCACATATATGGTGTAGCTAAGCCTTTTGCGAAAAAAAAGTGACGCAAACGATTATATCCACGATAAGTAACAAGGTTCATTCTAACGACATTAATATGTTCGTTGGTAATTTTACTATATTTTAGAAAATCATAATAATGTTCTTTGGGTACATAAACTGTTAATTTCCAATCAACCTTATCTTGCATAGCAGTAAATAAGGTTAATATACGTTCTTCTTGGCCACAAGCGCATGATTCGTAAAAGAATGCGGTATCCGCAAAAAAATAATGTTTGGGCTTTATTTTAAAAAAAAGTTCATTAAGTGCGAAAAAATTCATTACTGCCAAGTCAACATTTTTAAATATGCTATTGTTTTCAATATATGGCAACACATCTTCCTTTAAAGACGGACCATTTGCCAGTATTGCAATTGTTCCGGAATGTATTTTTTTTATTGGATTAGAGAAGTTTTTTTTTTGACAAAGTTCAAATAAAAAACGTATAAAATTAAGTGTATTTTCACAAAAAATAAAGACCTTTTTTATCATTTATGCCTCTCTAATATAATTGTCCCCGGGTATATTTTCTTTATAGGATTAGACAATGTTTGATGTCTTGAGAGGGTATGTTTACAGAGTCTTGTTAAAAAACGTATAAAGTTAAGTGTATTTTCACAAAACTTTAAAACATTTCCTGCCATTCAATACCTCCTATTTTATACGATATGATAATATCATAAAATCACTCTTAATCAAATATAATTAATGCTACCATCTTATATAGTGTCTCAGAGTATTTTGTTTTTTCTATCTTGTTAAACCAACGCCAACTTCAAATCTTTCATGCCATACACCATCTCTATCCTGAAAAAATAGGTTTGGATTATACCATTTATCCAAAATAGTCCAAAATTCTCTCGGCGACATTTTTGTGTAGCCAATGAAAGCGTCAACAATTCTTTGATCCAATATTTTATCATGTTTTTTAACTAAAGGGAGCATCTCTTCCCTGCTTGCAAGTCCTGCACGAATCCACCTTGAAGCCATTTCTGTTGCAGACGCATGAGCATATTTTGGATATTTTAGATATTGATTTAATAAATAGCTAACGGAATCTATTGAATTATAATTTTCCAATGCTCCTTCACGTACCCATTCGTGATTCATGTGCCTGAAACCATATCTTTTTGCTACTTCATAGTTGTGATGGGTATCCCAAGGCACATAGTAGCTTAAGTAAACAGCTTCTAAACCACTTCTATCATATTCTTCCATTGTCATTTGTTTAGCAGAAGCCAACTCTTTTTCTGTAATTTGACCGTCTTCCAACCATTTGTCCCATACTGGTTTTACTACATCATTTAAAGGCTGAAATTTAGCGGATGGAGTTTCTGTATTATATTTACCGCCATAGGTGTAATTAACATTCTCACCATAAATTAGTAATTTTAGGCCTAATTGCGCTGCCATACGGTAGGGAAATGCGTAAATCAACGCGTCAATATACCATGTAGGCGAACCAATTTCTATAAATGCTTTTTTTGTCATGATTTTAGTAACCCGCGGGTTGGGTTGTATACTAATTAAGTCACAGCTAAAAGCCTCTGCTATATTTTGAATATTTTTCAGTCCGGTTTCAGTCCAATCCGTACATCCTGTGGATAACAATACAGGATTCATTTTCATAATTTCTTTCATGTAATACACCTGAAAGTGAGAATCTTTTCCACCGGATACAGCGATTGCGCAATCATACGAATTTCCATTACAACCACGGTATTTATTACACAATTCAGAAAGTTCTTTAAATCGTTGTTCCCAATCAATCATTTTTTGTTTTTCATAATTGTGGCAAGGAGCGCAAACTCCATCTTCCATAAATTCAATGTTGGGACGAGTATCAGGCATCAAACATTTTTTGCAATATTTCATAATGGATCTCCTTAAAATAAAAAAACAGGTGTTTTTTGTTTTCAGAAAAAATACACACATTCGTGTGAATTGGCATAAATATAGAAAACATTTTCTATATTATCAATGAACGAGTCAAAAATTTTCCCAAATCGTTGTATCATTTTTCAATCTTTTTTATTTACAATTCCATTGCCCATACTTCATTAGATACATCTCCCCATTTTACATTAGGAGGGTTTACTAGGCCTCCTATTAGCCATAACTTTCCGTTAAACTCAACTGCGCCAGCGGCATGACGAGGATTCCAAAAAACCCCTTTTTGTTGAATCCAATTAATACCATTTCCGCTATACCATACTTCATTCGATAATGAAGTAAAATTAATGTCTCCGCCTATAACCCAAAGTTTATTATTATAAGTGGCAACATTATGCCAATGCCTTGGAGACCATTCTGCTTGATAAGTAAGAAGCGACCAATTTCCTCTAGAACAAATCCATACATCATTGTATGCGGCACTATAATGCGCGCTACCACCTATTAGATATATATTATCATTTAAAACTGCATGTCCAAGAATATTAGCCCTTGGTGCCCAACGAGCAAATTCTATCTCTCTAACCCAATTTATACCATCTGTTGTTGTCCAAACATCATTACATTTTTCCCCATTTAAATTACCCGATAATGCTTCTTTTTGACCGCCTATTACCCATATTTTCCCTTGAGCGCTAACAACATATGGCATATATCTCTGTCCCCATGGAGCATTATCTATCACTTTTGTCCAATTAAACCCGTCTTCAGTGTTCCAAATATCATTTGCATTTACATTATCGGAGCCTATTATCCATAATTTATCATCATATACAACACTATTAACATGGCGTCCGTTCCATGGAGCATCCCCCCCCCCCTCCCAATGGATTCCATCAGATGTATACCATACTTGAGAAGTCATGTAATTAGAACCGACCACATATGTTGCTTTTTCGCGATTATATGCTCCCAGCCAGCCGCCCAATAACCACATTTTATTTTTAAAAACAATTAAACCATGACAATCTACTGGCAAAAAAGGAGCTTCACCATTTTTAATAACTTGTTTCCACGGAGATTTTTTCACTGTAACCAAATAACTCTTCGTAGTCCCATCGCTTGCTGTTACAGTATAAATCTGTGGAGTAGAAAAATTTCTCGTTGTTCCGCTGGCAGGAGTAATTGTTGCTCTGTCCGAAATAACAATGTTTGTACTTAAATTTTCAATATTTGTTTCATAAGGAACATATATATATATATTGTCTCCTTCTCGTTCAAATATTTGTTCTGTGCTATTTAACGTAAAACTTATAATTTCACATTGTCTGCTTAGTTCTTTTATAATAGTCACAGTAAATGCCTTACTGCTTCCGTCCTGCGCTGTAATAGTATACGTAACGGGATCGGTAAAATCTACCATATCGCCTGATTTTGGGAAAATTGTTGCATAAGGCGAAATCGTAATTACAGGAACAAGTTTTGCAACATCAACAAAAGAATAAACTCGCACTATTACATTCCCGTCGTTATCAATCATAACATTACTCGCGTTATTAGGCAAAGCGTAAGACAGCAGTTCTTTGTCTCCGTTAAGCAACAATTCCATTGTTACCGTAAATGTTTTACTGCTCCCGTCCTGAGCTGTAATGGTATACGTTACGGGATCGGTAAAATC
>Ga0123356_10000972_pt1 | contig 31797 bp, 32 predicted proteins | sample TergutEmb28metaG_2_FD_92546 | JGI IMG/M metagenome (GOLD analysis project Ga0123356, IMG submission 92546) | Embiratermes neotenicus P3 segment gut microbial communities from Petit-Saut dam, French Guiana - Emb289 P3 | ecosystem: Host-associated > Arthropoda: Insects > Digestive system > Gut ...
GAACTCTTAAAAGTTCCTTAGAAATTGGTAAAAACCATTCAACATATTTATCAGCAGGTATTCCTCCATATGTATCTTTCCTTTGATCTGCATATGGGGGTGATGTTACTATAAGATCTACGCTATTTTCTTCCATATCTTGAAGAACATCGGCGGCATCACCACAATAAACGTCTGATATTATTTCCATAAAAAGCAGTATATCATATGAGAATTGTTAAATCAAGGCGTTTTTTGGGTCATTTTGACACACTATTTTTGGTCAATTTGGCAGTATTTCGCATAACTACATATATACGAAATACACATAAATCTTCATATTATCTTTTCTGCCGATCATGTTTTGTAATTGATAAAAAACCCCCCACATCGTACAGGCACTCACGACAGCGGGATCAAAAAAACATCTTACGAAATTCCTCGCTGAAGAGACTTCGAAGAAGGCTCGTAAGCGAATTCCTGAGTGGTTTTTTCTGAGCCCGCTGCTGTGAGCGCCTGTACGGAGAGCGAGTTAAGTTTATCACTTTTAATTCACTCCTGAGCCCGCTGCCGTGAGCGCCTGTACGAAGAGCGAGTTAAGTTTATCACTCTTAAAAAAGCAACAATCACTTATTGCAAATAATAGAAAAAAATACTATAAATCAACTATGATAATGTTATATTTTTCCGGAACAGGAAATTCTAAATTCATAGCCGAATTATTCTCACACAGCATGAAAATTGAATGTTACTCAATCGAAGAAAAGACAGATTTTGACATATTGATAGCTTCGCATGAGGAGATATGTTTTTGTTACCCGGTTTATGGTTCCAGAGTACCAAGAATTATGCGGGAGTTTGCCGGAAGACATATTGAACGCCTTAAAAATAAAAAGCTAATTATTCTTTGTACACAAATGTTTTTTTCCGGCGACGGCGCAAGAGCGTTTATGGATCTGCTTCCGCGTGATGTAAATGTAATTTACGCGGAACATTTTTTTATGCCGAATAATGTTTGTAATATTTTTATAACGCCTCTGGAAAGCGAAAAAAAAGTAGAAAAATATATAATAAATGCAAAACGCAGAATGCAGCTTGTTTGCCGCGATATTACCAACGGAAAAATCAAAAAACGCGGTTTTAATATTGTATCCAGAATATTGGGACTACCGCAGGGATTTTTCTGGTTAAAATTAGAGAAAAAACTGCAAGATTCAGTTAAGATAAATAATAATTGTAATCAGTGCGGCTTATGCGCTTCCGGCTGTCCCATGAATAACCTAGAACTGCAAAACGGAATAATTATTCCCCAAAAAAATTGTATAATTTGCTACCGCTGCATTAACAAATGTCCCCAAAAAGCAATCACAGTGTTCTTTAAAGCAAAAGTTAAAAAACAGTACAAGGGAATAACTGATACATAAGGATTGAGGTAAAAATTCTATGCGAAGAGGGTACCCTGGCTTTATAACAACGTTTTCCATTATTTTTGCAAGTATTTCTTTATTGTTATGCGACATTAGATATATTTTTATTTTCTTTTATTATTTTTAATATTCCAATTATATCAATAAAAAACAATAATTGTAATATTATATTTAAAATAAATTTATTTTTATTCAAGAACCCATTTTTTTTCATAAAAACCAAATAAATTATACTATAACTGGATGTTGATAATAAAATAATATAAGAAATTATAATGGGCATTGGTATAATAAAAATTTCTAAATTATAATTATTTATAAATATTAAATATAAAGAAAAATGTAAAATAATATTAATTAACCAAAATGGTATAATTGATATTTTAATTATAATACAACATTTTTTTATTATTTCTATGTTATTATTTTTAATTTTATTTAATAAATATATTATATTGCATATATTAAATATTATAAATATAATTAACCATAAAACAAATAATAACAAATAAGAAAGTGCCGTCCCATTATATAGAATATTTGAATCCCATGAACCATCCAATGGTAAATTATTAGTAAAAAAAGACACCAATATTGGAAGTGATAAATATAATAGTAAAATAGTTTTACTATAAATTATTATTATTAACAATACAAGAAAAATCATGTTTTAATGTTCTCTGTATTATTTAACAATATAATTGTATTTTTGTCAATATTATAAAACATAAAAAAATTACGCAAAGAACACAACTTTCCAGTAGTTTTATTATAATTGTTAACTTTACACCCACATCGTACAGGCACTCACGACAGCGGGATCAGAAAAAACATCTTACGAAATTCCTCGCTGAAGAGACTTCGAAGAAGGCTCGTAAGCGAATTCCTGAGTAGTTTTTTCTGAGCCCGCTGTCGTGAGTGCCTGTACGAAGAGCGAGTTGAGCTTATCACTTTTAACGCACCCCTGAGCCCGCTGCCGTGAGCGCCTGTACGGAGAGCGAGTTAAGTTTATCACTTTTAACGCACCCCTGAGCCCGCTGCCGTGAGTGCCTGTACGAAGAGCGGGTTAAGCATATCACTTTTTAAAAAAGCAACAATGCAAAACCCTCAGCATTACCCGTATTTAAAATATTCCTTTGCGCCTTTAAATTTCACAAAAATATCAAAAAGAACAGGATCAAGCCTGCGGTGTTTTACGATGTATACATTCCACATAATATCAACGGCTTCTTCATGGCTTAATCTTCTGCTGCTAACCCGGTTTGTGTCGGTAAGGCTGTCGTAAGTATCAATAATTTCCAATACTTTGGCGGGAAAATAAGCAAGAACCTCGCACTTAACCAGATTTTCAAGATTAAATCCAATGCAGTAATCCTGAAGTTTACTTGGATTATTTTTCCTGAAGTTATTTAAATAGGAGGTATAAATACCGTAACTGCCGTTGTTTCCGTAATAATCGTGATGATAACCGGTAATAAAAGCTACTTCTTTGCTGTAATTTGTTTTATTTATAATAGAAGACATTCCAAATCTAACATGATCGATTGCGGTTTTATGATCATAATTAGCTTCACCTTCATTATATTCTATACTGGCTTTTTTCCCTACATCGTGGAGTAATAATCCTGCTGTCCAATTATTAATTAAATGCGGCGGAATTGCGCGTAAGCCCCCGAAAAAAACTCTTTCAAGCGTTAGCTGACTAGGATCAAAATGCGGCAAGAGTGTTGAATATAACGAAAGGTATTTTTTCTTAAACTCTATCCTAATTTTTGAAATAGCGTAAGATGAAGACATAAGCCTGTTGAAAAATTCAAAAAATGCAACGCCCTGGGTATATGATCTTATCATGTGTTTTAAAATGGGATTTTCGCTTTTTTCTACCTGAGTGTTTATTAATTCATCCTGATAAACACCTTCCATTGGGATAGTCAGAGAGGCTTTTACCATAGCCATTGTTGAGTTAACCATATCCTGTGTAATTATTTTTGCTTCAATGTCCGAATATTGCGCCGCATTCTGTAAAATATCCTGATTAATAACAGCGGTATCTTTTACAGCGTCTACCAACACGGTGGATATTATTTTTGGATCATTTGTTTTGTTTTCTACAAGCTCATTAATTTTATTAGCATGATTCTCAATATTTTGTACTTCTTTAGAATTACTTGATGATGAATTGGAATTGTCTTTTTGCTGTACTACAACTATTTCAGGCGCCGCTTCAGGCGATTTTTCCGGTATATTCGAATAAATATTTGCATTCAAAACAACAGGTTTAGTATTTATTAAATTTTCTATTTTCTGTTTGTCATTTTCAGAAATATAATAATCCCATGCATGTTTTTGCAGCCAAAAACTGGTTCCGTTTCCATAAAGGGAATTAAACGGCATTTGGCGTTTTTTTTTCTGTTCACGGTTTACACAGATAATTGAAATATCCTCCTGCAGGATTATTTTAATTATTTCATTTTCTTTGTTTTTGTTCTGCTCCAGCAAAAAGAAACTTTTTACAGAAATAATGGCTTCATTGTTTGACATGACTATACCTCTTCGCAGAATGTACCAAATAAAGTGTACCGATAGTGTACCAAAAACAAAAAATATTTACCAGGTTTTATTAAAATTTTACTGCAAATCTTCCAGGGGCATACATTTAGCTGTATCTTTTATATGAAGTTCTTCTCCATGTTGTTTATACAGCGGATTACACAGCGGAACAATAAACTTTTTCCCCTTGTTGCGGCCCTCAAATACCTCGATGGGAGTACCAAGGAGATTTTCAGATTCCAGACAGGCAGCCTCTGAACACTTCGGTCCCATTATCCCAAAATGCTCCTTCCAGCGTTTGAGTTTTCCGGCAGACGCATTGTCTTTGCTGGTTCCAAACATAACTTTTACTAAAACTGGCATACATACCTCTCTACATATATAACGGTTTTTCAGGTTCTGCACCTTCTTCTTTACACCAGTCAATATAATCGTCTACAGAGTCTTTAAAAGCTTTTTCAATTTCTTTGACAGTAGTTCCCTGAAATGTAATGACATCTCTGGTATTTATTACATCTCCATGAAATATTTTTGCCTGTGCATCATATTCTACTTCGCCTAAATATCCCTTATTCTCCATCATACTCAAGATCAATTCCATTGTCTTCTTGTTTTTGGAGTTCATTATTTGATGGTACCATATATTGATACTATTGTCAAGGGCGCCAATTTCATTGGTGACGGGTTCTTGTATTTTTGAGGAAAATCCATTATAATCCAACTTATGAGTTTGCAACTTATGAGTTGGGGGTTTAATTATGATATTTTACGGGCGTAATACAGAACTATCTAAACTGGATGAAATGTATCGCGGTAAACGCTTTGAATTTGCGGTAATTTACGGCAGGCGGAGGGTCGGTAAAACATCGCTTATTAGAGAGTTTATTAAAGAAAAAAAATCTGTTTTCTTTGCTGCGAACGAAAGTACTGCTATGGATAACCTGAAGTCTTTGAGCAAATGTATAGGCGGAAAAAGTTCTTCTCCGGTATTCAGCGATTTTGATAGCGCTTTATCTGCGATTTTTGATACGGCAAAAAAAGAGAGGGTGGTTTTTGTTATTGATGAATATCCGTATTTAGCAGAATCGTATCGCGGAATTTCATCTATTTTACAAATATTAATTGATCATAATAAAGATAAATCAAAGCTGATGCTGATACTTTGCGGATCAAGTATGAGTTTTATGGAAAATCAGGTTTTAGGTTATAAAAGTCCGTTATATGGCAGACGAACTGCGCAGTTTAAAATTCTTCCTTTTACTTTTTTTGAATCTTTGCCGTTTTTAACCAATTTTAAAGCTACTGATAAAGCTTTAATATATGGAATTACTGGTGGTATTCCCGAGTATCTCAATAAAATAAATGTTAAAAAGGATGTTCGCCAAAATATAATTGATTTATTTTTAACCCCTTCCGGACATTTTTTTGAAGAACCGTCAAATCTTATTAAACAGGAGTTACGCGAACCTTCCACCTATAATGTCATTATAGAAGCGATAGCTTTTGGAGCGACACGGTTAAACGAAATTGCGTCAAAAACCGGAATGGAAAGCAATAAATGCGCAAAATATCTTAAATCACTAATAACGCTTAGTCTTATAAAAAAAGAATATCCTTTCGGCGAAAAAATCAGCAAAAAAAGTATTTATAAACTTGATGATTATATGTTTAGATTTTGGTATCGTTTTGTTTTTCCGAATATTAGCGCAATTACAGCAGGTCTTGGGGCTGCTGTTTATGACAATGAAGTTGACGACCAGCTTAGTTCTTATATGGGTTTTATCTTTGAAGATATTTGCATCCAGTGGCTTTTTGAACAAGCAAGACGTAATATGCTGCCATTTTTTATTGGAGACATAAGTCGTTGGTGGGGCACCAACCATACAACACACTCTCAGGAAGAAATTGACTTTATGACAATACGCAACGACAAGGCAATATTCTCGGAATGTAAATGGAAAAACACCGCAGTTGGTATTGACGTTTTAAATGAATTAAAACGAAAAAGCGCATTGTTCAATTGCAAAAAAAAATATCTGTATATATTTGCAAAAAACAAGTTTACAACTGAACTTTTAAATACAGATAATGAACAAGGATTAATAAAATTAATTACATTACCTGAGATGATTGAATAACTTCCGGTTCATTCCTCCGTACAAATTAGTTGCAAAAGTCCGGGAAGTGGGTTATAATACTACTATTAGGTTGTACTTTTATGAAACTAAATATATATTTGATAATTGCGTTATTCCTCATATCCGGCTTTTGTGCTTTTGCACAGGGGGAACACAGGATGGCTATAGGCATCGGGCTTGAAATGAACATGAATTCCCCTGAATACTTTGCAGGCGGGGTATCGTTAAATTTTGACTATAACCTGCCTATCCCTGTTTTTTCGTTTTCGGCAGGCGCAAATATTACTTTCAGCAATAATTTTGCAGGTATCAGCTTATTGGAGTTTTCCGGAATGTTCCGCTGGTATTTTTTAAGCAAAGAACACAAAGGATGGTTTGTTCAGATAAACCTTGGATCCAACTATTCAGGGATAGAGGGTGCTCCCATTGCGCTTGTCAGCGAATTGCGCGGGGGAATACGCATTCTTCTGGGCAACTTTTACATAGAGCCGTATGGGCGAGTGGGGTATCCCGTTGTGTGGGGCGTTGGTTTTATCGGCGGAATACGGCTGCCGTGGGCAAAAAATAATAATGGTGATGATATGATTTTAAGGCGTTAAAAAAGAGGTTATGTTATGAAAAGTAAATTACGGTTTGGATTATTAATTATTGTTTTAATGTTTATCGCCGCCGCATGCGCTAATCCGTTCTGGAACATTCCCGAGACAGATGAGAATAACCTGATTATTCATGCAATCGAATTTGATCTCGGTTCATCTGTTGTAAAAATATACGGAGATACTTTCACCAACACTGCTTCGCATCCTGGCACGGGGAGTGTTTCTTATTTTTCCGGCAATGAAGAAATTGCAGTAGCAGACGAAGACACAGGCGAAGTTATAATCATCGCAGCAGGTGAAGTTGAAATCACCGCCGTTAAAACCGCCGACGATACTTATGCGCAAGTACAGGCTTCCTACACTCTTACAGTAAACAAAGCGCTTTTAACAATAACCGCAGATGGTTTTCATATAGGATATTTAGAAACTCCGCCAGATTTTACTTTCACTGCCGATGGTTTTCTAAATGAAGACGATGAGTCTGTCCTGTCCGGTGCGCCGGAATATGAATGTAACTACGAACCCGGAGACCCTAACGGACCGTATACAATTACAATAGCGCAGGGAGAACTTGCCGCCGCCAACTACAATTTTAGTTTTATAGACGGAGAATTATTTGTAGGTATAATAAATCAAGCCGAACTTATAATAGATGATCCGGGCGAGCTGACATACGGGGATGCTGACTTCACTCTGGCTGCAACAGGCGGAAGCGTAGACAGCGAAATTATTTATGAAATTGTTTCCGGCGAAGATGTAATAAGTATTAACGGAGACACTGTAAAAATTTTAAAAGCCGGAACAGCAGAGATTACGGCATTGAATGAAGGAAATGAAAATTATTATCCTGTAACTTCGGAGCCATTGATTATTACGATAAACAAACGCAATATGTCAAATGTTTCTATTGAAGTAGACAGGTCTTATACCTACACAGGCAGTGAGCATACACCGATACCGCTGGTAGAAGACAGGGAGCTTATTGCCGAATCGGATTATATTCTTTCTTACAGCAATAATATAAATGCAGGATATTATGCGATAGTAACAGTTGCTGCTGCAGAAGAAGGCAATTACATCGGATCAAAAAATTGTTACTTTGACATAGAACCAGCCATCCCTGATTTTGACTGGCCTCAATCAGGCACGATTAACTACGGTGCTGCGCTGTCCGCATCAACCCTGACAGACGGCAGAGCGGAATTTAACGGCGAAGAAATTCCCGGAACATTTACATGGACAAACGACGCTGTGATTCCGATTGTTATGAACGGCGGATATCTGGTAACCTTCACGCCAACAAATAATCCCAATATAAGAACTTATTCACAGTATGTTGATATTACTGTTCTCCCCAGACCTATAACTGTTACTGTAAGCGCTCCAAGCCGCACGCTGATACCATTCAACAGTTCTTGCACAAGGTTCGGCAATACTGCAACGGTAAATATAACAATAAGCGGTCTTCTTGTTTCGGATACTGCAGCAATCAGAGTGAACACAAACAGCAATGGGATATCCGGAAGTGCAAACATAGGCGCAACAGGAACATTGACAGTCTCTTATAATGGTAATACAAGTACCGCGACTGGTATCGGGATACCGCTCGCTGTAAGCGGAAATTACTCTTTGTCAAATACACCGACTGTATATTACAATATCCGTGACGGAATAACATCCGCCCGGGCAATTCCCATAACAGAGGCAAACATAAATGCTTTTAACACTTACGCCAACGGAACAACCGGCAGAATACGGCATTACAGACTGGAAGAAAACATCACTTTAAGCGGCAACTGGACACCGATAGGCACAGGTCCGGTTTATCTAAATCAAACATTTGGCGGCAGTTTTGACGGAAACGGCTATACGATTTCTAACCTTCGCATTTCATCTTCTGCAGCAGATTATCAGGGGATGTTCGGCTCACTTCTGGGCACTGTCAGAAACCTTGGATTAATAGATGTAAATATAAACGGAAGAAATTACACCGGAGGCATAACCGGTCTTAACCAGGGCACAATTCAGGAAAGTTATGTTACCGGCAGCATAACCGGCAGTGAAAACACCGGTGGAATAGCGGGGTATAATGGATCTCTGATAAGAGACTGTTACAGCTTTGTTACAGTCAGCGGCACCGCCATGGTCGGCGGTATAACGGGAGCCAACTGGATGTATACACTCAACTGTTATTCCGCAGGCAGCGTCACCGGCACCGGCTGGAATGTCGGCGGCATTGCAGGTTTAACCGACAATGCAGTACAAAACTGCGTAGCGCTGAACACAAGCGTAAGAACGGCTATAGGCGCCGGTGTAGCACGGATAATGGGCAGGGAAGACGGCGGGTCATCATATAACAACTACGCGCGAAACGACATGATATTACAGCGCAACTGGAACGGCACCACAGGAACAACGCAATCCGTTTTCCCCAGCAGCTGGGGTCCGGATGGTTTGAGTCTTCGCGCTGCACAAGCCCATGTTGAAAGCTGGTGGAAAACAGAAAGCAACTGGAACACCGATAGCTGGGCTGGCTCTGTTCCCTGGGATTTTACCAATGTGTGGGTGTGGAATAGTGTTACCAGATTGCCGGTGTTAAGGAGAGCGGGGGGTGAGCAGGATTATACGGCAAGATTACCGGTAGATATTGAAATGGTATGGATACCTGCCGGTACTTTCATGATGGGGAGTCCAAGTACGGAGGCTGGACGAAATGCAGTTGAAAATTACCGAACAGCAAATGGCGGAATTGTTACAGTGAATGGTTTTTGGATGGGGAATTGTCAGGTTACCCAGGAACAATATCAGAAAGTAATGGGAAATAATCCCAGCGAATTCCAGGATAATCCTGCCCCCGGAGAAATACAGGAAAGACGACCTGTGGAAAGAGTAAGCTGGTATGATGCGATAGTATTCTGCAACAGGCTTAGCATTATGGAAGAGCTTACACCTGCATACAGAATGCCAGGTTACGGTAACAGTACCGACCCTGAATTCTGGATATCCAGTAATTCGGGAAATATACCAACAAGCTCCAATGCAACATGGAACGCTGTACAAATCGTTCCCGGATCCACCGGCTACCGCTTGCCGACAGAAGCGCAATGGGAATATGCCTGCAGGGCAGGAACAACAACTGCTTATAACAATAACAGCAATGATACAAGCGTCGCTGTGTTAGGTGAAATAGCATGGTTTTCCGGTAATAGTAATAGCAGAACACATGAAGTAGGATTAAAAACTTCCAATACATGGGGTTTGTATGATATGCATGGGAATGTTTGGGAATGGTGCTGGGATTGGTATAATGCTTCATACAACAATGCAGGCGGAAATGACAATCCGCTGGGAGCGGTCTCTGGCACTGCCCGCGTGGCGCGCGGCGGCAGCTGGAGCAATTCGGCGACGAGCCCTCGTTCAGCCGGCCGGACGTACTACAACCCGTACTACAGGAACTACAATTTTGGCTTCCGGCTGGTGCGCCCCTGAGTTTCTGCGGCTTCGAAGGGCGAGCGCGCAGCGCTCCCGACCGCACCAGCGGGCGGGGTGCGCGGAGAGAAAGCCCTTGTAGACAAATTGTTTTGTATCATTTATACTTTAAAGTATGAATGAATATTTAATAACAATTTACTGGGATGAAGAAGCTTCCGTATGGATTGCTGAAAGTCAGGATTTGCCGGGACTTATCCTTGAATCCGGTTCTTATGACGAACTTGTTAAAAAAGTAAAAAATGCAGTTCCTGAGCTTCTGGAAGCCGGTAAAACAATCCATTCGCAGATTAAACTTCATTTTAAAGCAGAACATCTGGCGGTTGTGGCATAATGGCAGAATATGAAAGCAACTGGTAGCAGCTACCAAAATCCCCTAAAACAGCTCCATCTGCCCCTTCCCCTCAAAATCCCCCATATACTTAAACAAATCATCCACCCCAAGAACAATGTTGTGCTCCAGCCGTGGTTTAGGTTTTTGCCTACTTGATTTTTACCTGTTTACTTTGTATAATTTGGAATATGATTCCAAATTATACAAAGAGGGTTTTCTATGGCTGATTTAGAAAGAACTATGGGTCCTGTACTTTTAAAAACGGCAAAAGGATTCCGCGTGATTTTGCTGAATGGGCAGAGGCAGGTAGGGAAATCCACTTTACTTGAAAATTTAGCAAAAGACTCAAAAAGAAAGGTTGTTTCGCTGGATGATTTAAATGCGCGTAAATTAGCGCAAACCGACCCTGAATTATTCATTGAACAATATCCGCCTCCGGTTATTATTGATGAGGTTCAATATGCGCCTGAACTGTTTCCGTATATTAAAATTTATGTTGATAAACACCGTGAACAAAAAGGTGCATTTTGGCTGACCGGTTCGCAAAAATATAAACTTATGCAAGGAGTGCAGGAATCATTAGCCGGCAGGATTGCTATTTTGGATATGATGGGATTGTCATATCGGGAGAAAATTAAAAAGCCTTTTTCCGGTAAGCCTTTTCTGCCGTCAATGGACAAATTAGAAGACGAAAAGAAGCTTTCTATTCAAGATGTCTATAAAAGAATTTGGGAAGGCGGGCTGCCTGAACCATATGTTGATAAAAGAATAGAACGTGAACTTTATTATTCATCGTATATTCAATCTTATATTGAACGTGATGTCAAAGATTTTTACAATATAGAAAAACCTCTGCAATTTTTTGATTTTATATCAGTTGTTGCTGCGCAAACCGGGCAGCTATTAAATTATTCATCGATTGCACGTGATATCGGCATTGATGTAAAAACAGCGCAAACCTGGATGGGCATTATGGAAAGATCAGGCCTCGTTTTTCTTCTGCGTCCGTATTCACCAAATATAACGAACAGAATTATTAAAACGCCAAAAATGTTTTTTTTAGATACCGGTTTATGCGCATATCTAACAAAGTGGCTAACTCCGGAATCTTTGATGAACGGAGCCATGGCAGGCGCAATACTGGAAACCTATGTTATTAGTGAAATCTTAAAATCATACTTGCACAATGGGGCAGAACCTGTCATGTGGATGTATAGGGATTCAAATCAAAATGAAATAGATTTGGTATTGGAGCAAGATGGGGCTTTATACCCAATAGAGATAAAAAGAACAATGAATCCAAATCCCGGCAATTGCAAAAGTTTTAAAGAATTAGAAAAGCTAAAAAAGAAAATCGGACTTGGTGCGGTAATCTGTTTAAAACCTGAACGCCTGGCATTATCACGGGAAGTGGTGTCAATCCCAATTTGGGAAATATAGGAATACCCAAAACGGATGTTATTGAACTAAAACAGCTCCATCTGCCCCTTCCCCTCAAAATCCCCCATATACTTAAACAAATCATCCACCCCAAGAACAATACCGTGCTCCCTGCACGCTGACTTTAACAGTTTGTAAAGAACATCGTTATTGCCGCTTGTTATTTGGTAACTAAACCCGTATTTTTTATGGTAAACATCTTTTAGCCCCGGAAAATGTTCATCCAGTTTTTTGTAAAAATATTCGCGGCTGCCTTCCCTTAATGTCATGCCGATCCCCCAGCAAAGGATGCCGTAAACGCCGGCATCAATGCAGTAGTTCAAAAGTCCGCGCAGATTTTCCTCCGTATCATTAATAAACGGCAAAAAAGGACAGAGCCACGCTATCGTTTGAATTCCGTTCTCCTTCATAATTTTTAAAACTTCATAACGGCGTTTCGTTCCGCATACATCAGGTTCAATTATTTTACAGAGGTCTTCATCAAATGTGGTAAATGTTGTTTGAACTATACATTTTGCCTTTTTGTTAATACTTACAAGTAAATCCAAATCACGCAGAATTAAATCAGACTTTGTCTGTATGGCAATGCCGCACCCGTACCTGTCGATTATTTCCAGGCAGCGGCGTATATTGGCTAGATTTTCCGGAACGGGAATGTAGGGGTCGCTCATTGCGCCGGTGCCTATCATGCATTTTTTCCGCTTTCTTTTAAGCGCGTCTTCCAAAAGCGCGGGGGCGTTGGATTTTATCTGCACATCTTCAAAGTCATGTTCGATACGGTAACACTTGCTTCTGGAATCACAGTAAATGCAGCCGTGGGTGCAGCCTCTGCTTATGTTCATGCCGTTGCGGGCGCTTAGGATTCCTTTTGCTTGTTTTAGATGCATAGTGTTTTTTTACCACAAACCACACGAACAGGCATCTTCGATGCCTACACGAACTTTATTAAGGTGCAAGTATTCTATCCCAATTATCATCATCTTCTGAATCCAAAGTTGTATCTGGAGGTACGTTTTCATTTTGTATCTTTGCATGACGCATTTCAATTCCTTGACTTGGACTTCTTCTATTTACGTACACCGCATGCCCGCTATTATAACCAGGACCTACAGGCTCGGACACACTGCCGTTAGCTTTGTTATAGTCACCTCTATCTCCTTCAGGACGTGGTATCTGTACACCTTCTTCAAAACTGCCATATATGATTCCTCCGCCAGATTTCAAGAATGTACCAGCATCACCTACATTCACCCCGCCACCACTACCAGCAGCCCAGTTTCCAGAAATAATTCCGCCTGACATTGTGAAGCCATTACCGGAGGCACCTGTAGAACTATTAACATATACCCCGCCACCAGCATCAGCGTCGTTATTTTTTATGCAACCATCGTCCATATGAAAAGTTCCGTAATTAGCTACATATACCCCACCGCCATTTTGTGCGATATTTCCAGAGATAACTGCTTTTTCATCCATATTTCCAGAGATAACGTCTTCTTCATCCATGTAAAAATATCCACCTTCCTCAACATACACTCCGCCACCATAACCAGTATAACCTTCATTCTCAAATATCGTCCCGCCTCTCATGATAAAAGTTCCTCCAACATATACACCGCCACCCTGAGTTGCTCTGTTATCAGTAATTTCTCCGCCGTTCATGAAGAACTCGCCGCCAAAATTAATATACACAGCTCCTCCATTGTAAGGAAGGATAATATTTCCATAATATTCTAACTCGTCTTTATTCCCATTACCTTTTAGGGTTACATTTTTATTCATAATTAGAATACCATTGTTGTTTACAGTAATAAGAGAATTTACATAAATTTGCTGCTCAGGAAACTCATAAAAAACTTCATTGCCATTTATGGTTATCGTACCATTAAAACCTTCTAAACCCAATATAAGATATCCGCCATCATCATCACCAACTTTAAAGAGTTCAGCATAAAAATTATCACTACGAGTTATTGTTACATCTTCTGCCGCTACAAGTACTATTTCTTTATTTTGTATTGTTATTGTTTTTGACATGATGCTGACGTCATCATCAAATACTGTGGTATAAAAATCAGAATTAATCTGAATAATCGCAAATGTTCCTTCTTCTAAACTGTCAATGAAGTCGTAAAGCTCATCCCAAGTGTTAACATATGCATCCACTTCTGGTAACTCCACATCTTCTTCATTCTCCATCCAAATAGTTACAGCCGGATTCGCCCCGGCTCTGATATGATAATTATGCCTGAAACCAGTTGCCCATATATCTTTCTCAATTGTTCCTGAATTATCATTTTCAATTAATAAATATGCTTCTACGTCAATGTTCCAGTAACCTGGTACAACATAAAAACTGGCTGATTTAACACCTGGAGCAATTGTCTTGTTTTGATCCGGTCCAGGACCACCAGTTAAATATATAGTGTGCCAAAGATTGTCGATATCCAATACTATTTCATCTTTAATAATGACTGACCTGCTGCCAGAACCAATGCTAATACTAAAAGTCCCCGTATCTCCGCCCCATGGGCTAAAGCAGGCTGCCGTAATTGTGACTAGAATGGCTGCTGCTGAAATCGTAAATATTAATTTTTTCATAGATGAATCCTCGGTTAAATATATCACATTTTCTCTTTTTTGTGCGTTTTCTTTGCGATCTTTGTGCTCTCCCCCTTGCCAAAACCTTAAAAAATTACTAATCTTGACATATACCGACGGTTTGCCTGAGCCGTTAAAAAATTCAATTCATCAGGCTTCCGTGTTTGTTGCAAAATTACGGAAAACAGGACAGGAGGATTTTTTATGAGCGCAACAATCAGGCTCAAGAGATTTGGAACCAAAAAGCGGCCTTATTACCGCATTGTAGTCATGGAAAAAATGGCGCCAAGAGACGGAAAAACTATCGATGAACTTGGCTATTATCACCCCATCGAAGCGGAAGACAAGCAAATTGTTTTTGATGCCGACAAGGCTAAAACATGGCTGGCAAAAGGCGCAACAGTAACCGACACCGTTCGCAGAATCTTTAACAAAAAGAACGTTACAATTAAATAGGTTCCGCTGTGGAAAAAGATTTAATTGAATATCTGGCAAAGTCTCTTGTAGACGATCCTTCCCAGGTAAAAGTAAACACAGTTGAAGGAGAAAAATCTACGGTATTGGAATTGAGGGTGGCGGAAGGCGACATCGGCAAGGTAATCGGCAAACACGGCAGGATTGCCAAGGCTATCAGGACAGTTCTTCAGGCTGCAAGCGCCCGGACCGGGAAACATACAGTTCTGGAAATATTGGACTGAGTACACACCCAGAGGGTACCCCGAGTGACTGATAGGTTCGTTATAGGATTGGCAGGCGCTCCTTTTGGGGTTAAGGGTTTTATAAAAATCCACTCCTGCTCCGGAGAAACCAGCCATCTTTTAAAACTAAAATCGGTAATTGTAAGCAAGGATGGCAAAGAGCGGGTGCTTCAAATCGAGGAAAGTACCCCGGCGCTCCCCGCTGTATTGATGCGTTTTGCAGGTATCGATAGTCCCGAAGCGGCAAAAACCTTAACCGGAGCGCAATTGATCGTCAGCCGTGAAGAGGCGGCTCCGTTGGGCGAAGGCGAATTCTACATAGAGGATCTTAAAGGGCTGCCGGTAATATCCGGGGAAAACGAAACCATCGGCATTTTAACAGACATTATCGAAGGCGGCGGCGGTGAACTTGCCGAGATAAAACTTACCAACGGAGAAAAACACCTTGTCCCCTTTAGAAAAGAGTTTTTTAAAGAGATAAGCCTGGAAAAACTCATTTTGGTAATTGATACCGCTTTTTGGTAGTGTCGTCTGTTGGTAACCTACGCTATATATAGCGTACCGCTATGAAAAGAGGCTGCTATAGCTATGAAGTATACTGTACTTACACTATTTCCGGAAATCACTGACGCTTTTTTTGCCAATTCCATCATGGCACGGGCTATAAAGCGGGGAATTATCAGCTATCAGCCGATAAATATACGTGATTTTGCTGCAGATAAGCATAAAACCTGCGATGATGCGCCCTACGGCGGCGGCCCGGGGATGCTTATGCTGCCGGAACCGTTGGCTTTAGCTATTGAATTTGCATTGAGCGATGGGATTGGGAAAATTTCTCGCAGAGACGCGGAGGCGCAGAGGACGCAGAGAAGAATTGAAGAGGAAGACAAGAAAAAACTCTCTTCTTCCCTCCCCTCCTCCTCTTCTTCCTCTGCGTCCTCTGCGCCTCCGCGCCTCTGCGAGAGTCCTTCCTCATATTCTCCAAGGGTTATATATCTCTCGCCTTCGGGGAGGGTTTTTAATCAGGAGTTGGCTCGGGAACTGGCTAGGGAAGAGGAGTTGATTTTGGTTTGCGGGCGGTATGAGGGGATCGATCAGCGGGTTATTGACCGTTATGTGGACGATGAGGTTTCTGTGGGGGATTATGTTCTTTCTTCGGGGGAGGTGGCTGCGCTGGCGGTTATCGATGCTACCTACCGGCTGGTGGACAGTGTAATTTGCGCAGAATCACTTGACGAAGAAAGTTTTTCGGGGGGGCTTTTGGAGTACCCCCAGTTTACACGACCTGAGGTTTTTGATACAATGAGAGTCCCTGAAGTTCTGCTGTCGGGACACCATGAACAGATACGCCTTTGGCGGCTGGAAAAAAGGGTAGAAAAAACCCTGCGCCAAAGACCGGATTTGATACAGCGGGGCAAAGAACAGGAGATTTTTAACAAGGAAATTAACGGTATTATTGACCGTATTATAGGAGAAAAAAATGAACGAAATTCAGGCTATTGAAGCGGCTCAAATGAAAACAGAACTTGACCAATATAAAGTTGGAGATACAGTTAAGGTTCACTTTAAGATCGTAGAAGGCAAAACCGAACGTGTGCAAATCTACGAAGGTCTTGTCATCGCCATGAAAAATTCCAAGGTTGGAAAAACCTTTACCGTGCGAAAGATTTCCTATGGTGTAGGCGTGGAGAGGGTTTTCCCTGTTCATTCACCGCGTATTGTCAAGGTTGAAGTAGTGCGTCCCGGCAAGGTCAGGCGTGCGAAGCTTTACTACATACGGCAGAAAATCGGTAAGGGAGCTAAAATCAAGGAACTTATCGTTAAAAAGAAAGCCAAAGCTGCCGTTCCTGCAACCGAACAGAATAGTTAGATATTCCCGCAATGCGTGTACATTTACAATCATTCTCCCCTTGCCTTTTAAGCTAACTATTTTCATATATTAGTCGATATTCATAAGAGGAACCAAAGATGAATGTAATTAATACGAATGATCTTAGGCCGGGTCAGATGTTTTCCGAGCCTGTTTTTACAGAAGGTAAAAATATGCTTGTACCCGCAAATTTTCCTCTGCGTCAAAAAGATATTGATCTTCTTGTTTCCTGGGGCATTGATGTTGTAAAAACCGAAGGTAATCTTCTGGAAGAAGAACAGATTGATGATACATTGCTAAATAACAAGAAAGAAGAATCTGCCGAGAAAACTGCCATGGGGATCCCCAGTGTTCCCAAAAAACCTGTAAAAAAAGAAACAATTAAGTTTTCCATAAGCGATGTGCGGCAGAATTCAGGTTCTTACCGCGCATATAAAAATCTTATAGAGAAATTAAATTCAGTATTTTCCGGCTTAAAAACAAGGCTTGATGTAGAAATGCGCGCGATAGATAACATCAGCGTTTTGCTGCTTCAGGATTTACGCGATTATCCGGATAGTTTTGTAGGATTTATTCTTGGCGGAGAAGTTTCCGGCAACGAATTGGCAAAAAGTTCCGTTAACACTGCCATACTTTCTGCGTTAACTGCCTATGAATTAAAACTGCCCAATCATAAAATTAACAATATTGTTTCAGGAGCATTGCTCCACGATGTCGGAATGCTCAGGCTGTCAAAGGGCATAACCGAAAAAAAGGGCGGGCTTTCCGAAGCGGAACTTGAGCAGATAAAAAGCCATCCTTTGCATTCATCTAAAATCGTTCAAAAAGAACTGTTCGGCTCGCATGAGGTAAATCTTATCGCCATGCAGCACCATGAAAGATGGGACGGTCAGGGGTACCCGGATAAACTTACAGGGGCTGCTATTGATATCGGCGCACGCATCGTATCAGCAGCCGATGCTTTTGAAGCAATGGTCAGTAAAAAATCCTACAGAAATTCATTGAGCGGTTACCAGGCTGTAAAAAACCTTCTTGCAGATAACGCCCGCCGCTTTGACCCTGCGGTAATTATGGCTTTCACAAAAGTAATGGGCATTTATCCCATTGGTTCAATTGTCCGGCTAAACGATGAATCAATAGCCAGGGTAGTCAATGTGCATACCGATGCTCCAGTGCGTCCTGTTATCCAAATACTGATGGACAAGAGAGGCAAAGTTATCAGCCCCGGAGATGTTCCAACCATCGATCTTTTGTCCGAAAAAACCCTGTTTATTAAACAAGCAATCGACCCCGGGGAATTTGAAGAATCAAATGAATAACAGCCAAAGTTTGCTCTCCGGCAAAAAAGGTGAGGAGCAGGCAGCGGCAGCCCTTGAAGAAGCCGGCATGGAAATAATCGTTAAAAATTACCGTTCAAAAACCGGCGAAATTGACATTATCGCCCTTGAAGGCGAAACAATCGTCTTTGTAGAGGTTAAAACATGGTCTGCTTTCGGCATGGAAGATCTTGGATACGGCATAAATATCAAAAAACAGCAAAAAATTATCAAAACAGCTAAGTTTTTCCTGTCAGAAAATCGAAAATATAGTAATATGGCAATTCGGTTTGATGTTGTTTTTATTAACAATAATTCAATTAACCATCTTGCATCTGCCTTCACGGAGCGTGTATGATTATGGAACAAGCAGGGTTAGCTCAAACTTTGAATCCCATGGCAGATAAACTGGAATTGCTGCGGCAGCGCATCAACGACGAGAATTATCTTTGTGCTGCCATTCAAAGACTAGCCCTTGTTATGAGCAATGAATTGATGGAATTTAACAGGGAAGGCGGTCGTTATGAGCGGAAGAGGCGGAAATAATCGCAAAAATCGTCATCGTTTTTCGGGCAGGAAAGAAGATCCTGCAAAAAAAAGCGAAAATCAAAATTTAAATAAAACAAACAATCAAATTTTTTCGGATCAAAAGCACGAGAAAAACACACCTCCTGCGCACGAACGTCCGCGCTGGACTGCGCCTGTATTGCCTGCAAATCCCATTACTACGCCTAATTGTCCGTGGTGCGGAAAACAGATAAATGATATAACTACCGCAATTTCTGACAGGGAATCAGGCAGACCCGTACATTTTGACTGCGTACTTGCGCGGATTGTCGAGATGGAACGTCTTGATACCAATGACAGTGTTTGCTACATAGGCGGCGGCCGCTTTGGAATTATCCATTACAATAATCCGCCGGATATGAGAGACTTTACCGTTAAAAAAATTCTGGAATGGGAAATTAAAGAAAAAGATCATGAATGGCGCAGACCCATCAGTGAATATTATTCTACAACATAAGGAGTAATAAATGATTGGTATTATCGGTGCGATGGAAAAAGAGATAAGTCTTCTTTGTGAAACAATGGGAAATTTTTCTGCAGAAAAAACCGGCGGCTTCGAATTTCATACGGGAAAAATCGAAGGAAAAGATGTTGTTGTTTTACGCTGCGGAATCGGCAAGGTAAACGCCGCTGTCGGCTGCGCATTATTGATTCAAAAATATAACCCAACCTGCGTTATCAATACCGGTTCGGCAGGCGGCATTAACATCAACTTGAAAGTTGGAGATGCCATCATCTCCTCCGGGCTTGTTTACCATGATGTTGATGTTACGGCGTTCAACTATGCGCCCGGCCAGCTTCCCGGTCTGCCGCAAATATTCCCGGTAAATGAAAAACTTGTAAAAAATGCGGAAGATGCCGTAGATGAACTGGTAAAAGAAAAAATCCTGCCTGATGATTTTAATCATCGCCGCGGTTTAATCGGTTCCGGAGATGTTTTTATGCATCAGCCGGAACGTATCGATGCTGTGCGTCAGCTTTTCAGGGATTTAGCGGCTGTAGAAATGGAAGGTGCCGCTATCGCCCACTGCTGTCATCTGTTTTCCATTCCCGTCCTTGTAATACGCGCTCTCTCTGATGTTGCCGGCACAGAATCAGCAATGAGTTTTAACGAATTTTTACCCATTGCATCAAAACATTCCGCTCAGATAGTTATGCGCATAATCAGGTTTGCTGATTTTAACTAACAGGAGAATTAAGTGAAAATGAATTTTTTATTACCTTTGTTTGCAATATCATGTATTGCCGCTTTACTGACCAGCTGCCCGGATAACACCGGCAGCAGCGGAGAGGATCCCGTCAATTTATACCCGATACCCGGAATAAACAATGCTTTTCCGGACGGCGAATTGATGATCGTTTTTGACAATGTGCCCACTTTGGTAAACAATCAATTTATTTATATTTATGAAGAAGGTGTTGCCGAACCCGTTGATACGATCAGGATCTGGAACAAGAGAACAGGTTATACAGTAAGCACAGACGAAGATAAAGGTGAAACTCAATCATTCGGCAGCAGGGAATTAAATGCTGCCTTTACGCGCACATGGGTAACAGAAAAAGATAAAGGTCCCTATTGGATCAGATCATTAACGCTGGATCCGGTTAAAAGCACAGCGCTGTATATTACCCCGCGTCATGGTTCACTCGAATATGATAAAACATACCGTGTAGTCATCCCGGCAGAGGCAATTATCGGCACTTATTTTGATGATAGTCCTTTTGACGGCATAGAGTGGTCATTTACCACACGCTCCGCTCCCCATCCGTCTTCGTCAAAACCAATTACAGTTGACGCTTCGCAGAATTCCGCCAACAGCGCCGATTTCCGCACAATCTGGGGCGCGCTGAATTTTATCAGCACAGCGCCGGAAGGAAATTATACGATTAACGTTGCACCCGGCGTTTACAATGAATTGATCAATTACGTTGGTCCTGCCGGAAACAACATCACGATAAACGGCACCGGCACAAAAAAATACGGCGCCGATGTAATTTTGCAGGCATTTAATCACATCAACATAAACGGCGGAACAGGCAACAATCACCGGCGAAACGCGGTTTATTTCAGCGGACCCAATAACATCGTTCTTAAAAACATCACCATAAAAAATCTTGACGGACACACCGGCGATCAGGCAGAAGCGCTTCACTTTGGAAACGCAGCCGGCAAGTTCCGCATTGCCTACAACTGCGGCTTCTTCGGGCATCAGGACACAATTCTCACAAGCGGCAGAGTGTGGTTTTATCAATGTTATATCGAAGGTGACACTGATTTTATCTGGGGCTCATCCGATGTTGCTTTATTCGAAGAATGCGAAATTACCGGCATCGACTGCAAAGCCGGCTACATGTTTGTCGCCCGCCTCAACGACAAAGCAGATACAGTCGGCAAAGGCTACGTCGCGCTGAATTCCTCCCTGCACTCCAACCGCAGCGGCACTTTTTTCGCACGCACTTTGCCCGCAAGCACCGGCAGCTACTGTCAGGTTGCAATCATCAATGGCACAATTAGCGGTTCTTTTGCCTCATCTTTGTGGCAGGTCAGTCACAGCAGTTTCCTGGGCAACGGGGAGCACGTTGGCTTTAAAGTTTATAATCTTACAAACCCCGACGGCACCCCATTCAACGTCAGCGGCAAACACTCAAGAACGAGCATAATGACAGATGATCTGTACAACCAGGAATACAGCAGCAGGAGCGCAATTTTAAACCGCGTCTACAACCGCATAACCGGTCTTTACGAAGATGCTCCGGTGTTTTGGGAGCCGGTTTTCTAGGTTCGCGCGGGTTTACATAAACCGGCAAGATATGGTATAATTTTGATATGAAAAACACTGTATTTAAACCGCATAAATCGTCTCTCGGCATGAACGCGAATATTCTTGCAATGATGATCTATATCGCTCCGTTCTTTATATCGCTTATTCCGTATGTTGGCTACGCAGCATGGATTCTACCGCTTGTAATTTTTATAGTAGAGAAAAAAAGCAAGTTTGTAAAATTTCATGCCATGACGGCTCTAATCATTATGATTATTGCAGCCGTAGTCGGCATTGTATTAATGATTATCATATGGTCAATGTCTCCTTTTTATTCCTTTGGGTTCTTCTACTATGGGTTTGGCGGAGGCATCGTGGGTTTATTGATGGCAATATTATTAATCTTCTCTCTTTCTCTTCTTGTTCTTGATATATTTCTGTGTATAAAAGCTTATTCATACAAAATAGTAGGACTGCCTATTGTCGGCCGGATTGCGGCGAATGCAAGCGGAATAACAGAAAGAACAACCAGGACGAGGAAAAAGAAACGGTAGCAGCTGCCGCCGACGGGACCCCAAGTATAATCTTTAGGCATACATTTCTGGAGAGCTCACCTTGCCCAATCACCCAAAATCCACTAAAGTAAACTATCATGGCAACCCCACTGGAAACAATTTTTATCTCGCTGAAACAGGCTCAGGCGGAACTTGCGACGCAGAACCGCGCCTGCAAGGATAAAGCTCTTGCTGCTGCCGCTGCGCAAATTGACAGGGACAGAGCCGCTATCCTGGAGGCAAATGCCCGGGATGTGGAACAGGCGCGAAAAAACGGGACAAAAGAAAGCCTTGTTGACCGTTTGCTGCTTAACGATAAACGGATAGACGGCATAATCGAGGGGATTGAGGTTGTAATAAGGCAGGAAGATCCTGTCGGCAAGGTGCAAGCCGGATGGACATTGCCCAACGGGCTGCAGATAGAAAAGGTGACAGTGCCTATCGGGACTGCGGCAATAATTTACGAGTCGCGTCCCAATGTTACGGCGGATTGCGCAGCCCTTGCATACAAGGCGGGATGCCCGATACTTTTACGGGGGTCTTCATCAGCGCTTGAGTCCAACAGGGCGCTTGTCCGCGCTATCAAGACCGGGCTAACCAATGGCGGCGGAATAGCGGATGCCGTTGCTCTGGCGGAATCCGGCAGCAGAGATGAAATTGATGTGATCCTTAAAGCGCGTGATTACATAGACGCAGTTCTGCCGCGCGGAGGACATGAATTGATACGCCGCGTTGTGGAGAATGCCAGCGTCCCCGTAATTGAAACGGGTGAAGGAAACTGCCATATTTACGTTGAACCTTCTGCGGATATTGAGCAGGCGATTGAAATTATTTTAAATGCAAAACTGCAGAAACCCGGCGTTTGCAATGCGGTGGAAACATTGCTTGTGCATAAAGACGCAGTTGCTGCACTGATGCCTAAACTGGCAGAAAAACTTGCAGGCAAAGCTGAATTGCGCTGTGATGCTGTTACACGAAGTGCAGTGCTGCAGAATGCAAGCTTCACAGACAAACTCGTTTTAAAAGACGCAGAAGAAGAAGATTGGGAAACCGAGTTTCTTGATTATATTCTTGCGGTTAAGACAGTTGCTTCCTGCGATGAGGCGATTGATCATATAAATAGATACGGGACAAAACATTCGGAAGCAATTCTTACCAATGATTTAAAATCGGCGCAGGAGTTCCGGTTACGGGTTGATGCTGCCTGCGTATATGTTAACGCTTCGACGCGTTTCACTGATGGCGGCCAGTTTGGTTTCGGCGCGGAGCTGGGTATCAGCACGCAAAAATTTCATGCAAGAGGACCGATGGGGCTTGAAGCGCTAACAACCATCAAGTACCTGGTGACAGGTTCAGGACAAACCAGATTATGATAACAAGATTAATTGCAGATTCAAGAAAAATAATAATTAAGATAGGTTCCAACACTTTGGCAGGTGCAGACGGGAAAATAAATTCAACGTTTCTTTCTGAACTTGCAGAGCAAGCGGTAACGCTGATGAGAACAGGTAAACAGATAGTAATCGTTTCTTCCGGCGCACAGGTTGCGGGACTTTCTACAATGGACAAGTGGGCGAGGAAACGGGATATACACTACAGGCAGGCTTTGTGCGCGGTTGGGCAGGTTGAATTGATGGATGCATGGAGGCGCGCTTTTAATCAGCATGGGTTTCACATTGCGCAAATTCTTTTGACACGCGAAGATTTTAATGATCCTAACAGAACTTTGAATATGCGAAATACGCTTTTTACGCTGGTAGATGAAGGTATCGTTCCGATAATTAACGAAAACGACACTGTTTCTGTCGAAGAAATAAAAATTGGAGATAACGATACGCTTGCAGCGCGTTCGGCAATTCTTTGGAGCGCTGACCTTTTAATACTTTTTAGTGATATAGACGGGCTGTTCGATAAAAACCCCAAGGAACATCCGCAGGCAGCGCTGATTGATGAAGTACGCGACATTGAAGAAATACGAAAAAACATCACCATTGGAATGACAAATAATTTTGGAACAGGCGGCATCTCCACTAAACTGGATGCTGCAGAGATGGTTTTTTCCTACGGTATTTCTACGATTCTTGCAGACGGCGGAAAACCGCGATGTCTTGAAGCTCTTGCAGCGGGTACTCAAAAAGGAACGTTGTTTCTCGCTTAAACTTCTTTTTCTTCTTTTTTTGCATCGGCGCGATCTTTCATTTCTGCAATGCCGATGAAAACTGCGACTAAACCTATCAGGATTGCAATAACCGGAAGACCGCCGCGGAGAAATGCTATTACATCTTCTCCCCATCCCAGCCCAAAGCCGAGCGCTTCCGGCGGTAATATTGCAAAAACTGCCGCAGCAAGAATTATTATCCCAAGAATAACAGCTTTCATTTTTTCTCCTTTACTCTTTATTTATTGCGGGATTGTCTGTATATCATTATTGTAAACGCGGCTATAAAAAAGATTGTCCGTATGGTTGGAAGTATGAGCGATATTAAGGAAACAGAGCCTATCATAAAAAAATCATCGCTGCTTATGCCGAATATTTTTAACAAAGAATAAACGGTTTCGATATATGCAACAATAGTTCCAAAGATTATCAGCATCCATGCCGCATCTCTTATTTTCGGCCAGAGAAAAATAGCCAAAAAAGCAGCTACAGCTCCAAGTATAAGCTGACTGGATATATAAATCGCATCCATAACCAAAGTATCTTAATAAAATAAAAAAAATTCAAGCTATAAATTACCCAAATTACGGCTTTTATGATATAATCTATTAAACATGGAAAAGACGAAAACATACGATTTAGATTTACTGGATCATCGCTCTGCAATCGTTAATGCTTTAAATTCTGCTGTAGATATTTTTACTTCCCACAGTGATAAGGAGTTTGATGATGTTATAAGCAAGGGGATAAAACCCATCGCGGACGCTGTAAAGCTGGATCGTGTTGTTTTTTACCGCAGATGTATTGTTGACGAAGAAATACGCTTTAAGCAGATTTACCGGTGGGATAAAGCGGCAAAAGGGCTTATCCCGATTGGCGAAGAACAGCAAATTATGCCGAAAATTCCCGTATTGGAGCAATGGTTTTCTGTTTTATCAAAAGGCGATTATATAAAAATCCGGGAAGCCAATATGTCCAAAGACGAGCTTGCCTTTCTGCTCGATCACAGCATCAAATCCTTATTAATTATACCGATTTTTTCTCATGGTGAATTTTGGGGCGGGGTTTCTCTTCAGGATCATACGAATAACAATTATTTTGACGAAGGCTGTATTGATTTGCTTTTTTCTGTAGCGCGCCTGTGCGCCAATGCAATAATCAGGGCGGAAATGTTATTTGCGCTTAAACGCCGTGAAAAAATGGCAAATATGCTTAACAAAATGGCTGTTACTTTTCTTTCGCAAAGCCAGGAATCATTCGAAGCAATGATGACGGAAGGTATCAGGCTCATTGCAGATATGATGAATTTGGACAGGGTATCTGTATGGCGCAATTTTACCAGGGCAGACGGCTTGCACGCTTCGCAGATTTACCGCTGGGACAAAGAATCAGGCGGTACAACAACTCCTACCGCAGTTTTAAAAGATGTTTCTTACTCTCAATTTGCGCCAAGCTGGGAAGGTATTTTATCAAACCGCATGACGATAAACAGTCCTGCAAAACTGCTTCCGGAGCGCGAAGCAGCCATGTTAAAAAGTTTCGGCGTTGTTTCGGTTTTTGTTTCTCCGGTTTTTATTAACAATGCATTTTGGGGATTCGTGCTTTTTGAAGATCGCCGGAAAGACCGTTACTTTGAAGACGACTTAACAGAAATAATGCGTTCTGCGGCATTTTTATGCGCAAACACGGTTTTACGCGCTGATATGGAGCAAAAAATATCAAATGCTCTTGATGAACTTGAAAAACAAAGCGAGCTTCTTAAAGATCGCCTTGAACAACAGGAGTTAATATCGGAAATTTCCAGAAGTTTTGTTTCGTCCGGAGAAACGCAAAAACTTATTAACAATGCTATTGCAAAATTGGGGCATTATTATAAAGTATCCAGAGTCGTTGTTTATAACATGAATTACCAGAGCGGGGATGCATTTCTTGCATATCATTGGCCTGCAGACAGCACATTTTCCCGCAGGGGAAAAATAAATATTAACAATACGCTAAAATCCAGTTTTCCCGAAAGGCTTTATGAGATCGCAACAGTACCGATACTTTCATGTACGGATACAGTATCCGCCGCTATCGAAGATTTTCAGGAACTTTTAAATGACGATATTAATGCATTTATCTGCGCTCCGCTTTATGTAGAGGGCAATATTTGGGGAATGCTGGCTGTAGAACAATGTTTTAGTCCGCGCCAGTGGACGAATAACGAAAAGAATTTTGTCGCAATGACAGCGAGTACCATTGCAAGCGCCATTACCATGGATATTTACAATACCAAATTAAAAGATGCGGTTACAGAGATTATGGCGGCAAGCAAGGCAAAGAGCGAGTTTTTGTCGAACATGAGCCACGAAATGCGCACTCCCATGAACGCAATTATTAATATGACATCAATTGCCAAAAATACCGAAAGCATAGAAAGAAAAAATTATGCTTTGGACAAGATAAGCGATGCATCAACGCATTTGTTAGGTGTAATAAATGATATTCTGGATATGTCAAAAATTGAAGCCAACAAATTTGAACTGGCGCCGGTAAAATTTAATTTTGAAAAAATGCTGTCTCGTGTTGTAAATGTTATTAATTTCCGCGTAGAAGAAAAACATCAAACTTTAAATGTACGAATAGACAAGAATATTCCCAAACAATTAGTCAGCGATGACCAGAGGCTTTCCCAGATTATCACCAATCTTTTAAGCAATGCGGTAAAATTCACTCCGGAAAACGGCGTAATCAATCTAAATGCAGAATTTTTAGGGGAAGAAAATGGAATTTGTTCGCTGCAAATTTCTGTAACTGATACCGGAATAGGAATCAGCAAAGAACATCAAGCGCATTTGTTCCAGTCTTTTCAGCAGGCAGAAACAAGCACGGCGCGCACATACGGCGGAACCGGCTTAGGGCTTTCCATATCAAAAAGTTTTGTAGAAATGATGGGCGGAACAATATGGGTAGAATCAGAATCCGGCAAGGGATCAACTTTTGCTTTTACGATTCAGGCGGAGTTTTACCATGACGAAGAAGATACAGAAGATCAATCTGCGGAAAAAAATGCGCCTGTAAAAAGAAGCAATGATTTTACAGGGCATAGAATTTTACTTGTAGAAGATATGGAAATAAACAGAGAAATTGTTCTAATGCTGCTTGAAGATACAAATTTGGAAATTGACTGCGCCGAAAATGGAATACAGGCTGTAGAAATGTTTATTGAAGAACCTGAAAGATACGAAATAATTTTTATGGATGTTCATATGCCCGGAATGGATGGTTATGAAGCAACGCAGCAGATTCGTTTATATGAGAAAAAATTGAATAAAACCGGCAGAACCCCGATTATTGCCATGACTGCGAATGTATTTAAAGAAGATATTATGCATTGCATTAATTCCGGGATGGATGATCATCTTGGAAAGCCGCTGGATCTGGAGCTAATTTTGGAAAAATTGCATCGATATTTAAAAAACGCCAAATAAGCTAGTTTACCGCAAATTGTTTTACAGCAAATGCAACAGTATCTTTCAGCTCGCTGAGGTTTTTTCGTTTTAAAACAACCAGCTGAAAAATCGCAGATTCAACAAAACTGTACAGATAGTCTGTTGATGTTTTTACATTGGCTCTTTTTATCTCTCCGGATTTCATACCTTGAATTAAAATGGAAGAAAAAAAGTGGCGCAGCTTTACGGTCCTTCGCCGTACCCGCGTTTCCGGATCAACATCGCCCTTGGAAATATGCAAAAGATAATCCAGCACAACAGAAATAAGCTGGCGGTTTTGTTCCAACTGCCTGAAAATAGTGATAAATACTTTGATTATTTTTTCTATGCTGTTTAAAGAGGCATCTGCAATAATCAGAATAATTTTTTCTTCTGAGCTTAACAACAGCTGTTTTATGCTGTATTTGAATATCTCTTTTTTATTTTTAAAATAGAGGTATAATATTGTTCTTGTAATTCCGCATCTGTCCGCTATCTTCTGAAAAGTGGCATCTATAAACCCGTCGTCCATAAAAACAACCAGCGCTTTTTCCAGAATTTTTTTTCGCCTTTGATCATGTTCTACCGAAACTGCCATTTTCCTCTCTCCTATTAATATAATAACCCATATTGGAAAAAAAAGGAAGGAATTGCACCGTTACTTATTTCACGGCAGGAATCCGCTTTTTTGCCATAAAAACTTTCAAACCCGCTATGGTCGGTAATAACTGCAAGATTCCAGCTTGTAAACCGCTGCTCCAGTACAGCCATATCCCTGTAGATTTGTTCCGCTATTGCCTGGTCTCCAAGCCGTTTGCCGTACGGCGGATTGGTGATTATCAGCCCCGGGGAATCGTAAGGGGAGCAGGCTTGCGTCATTGGAAGAACCTTTAAATTGATACCCATGTTATCATCTGCGCTGCGGATTCCGCGCACAGGAGCGCGTCCTTCTGCAATATCACGCAGGCGGGCAATGTTGGATGCGGCAATTGATACTGACCGCTGATCTTCATCACTGCCGGCGATTCTGACAAGGCGGCTAAAGTCGATTTTTTTACGGAATTCTTCACGTACAGTTTGTTCGATTTTGCTGTCGGCGATGAGCATGTTTTCCAGGGCAAAGTTTCTGCCAAGACCGGGCGCTATGTCCCATGCATACATGGCGGCTTCGATGAGCAAAGTGCCCGAACCGCAGAATGGGTCGTAGAGCGGGAACTTGCGTTTCCAGCCGGACAACAGCAAAATCGAAGCAGCCGTTGTTTCCCTTAGCGGAGCAACACCGCCCTCGCTGCGGTAACCTCTTTTAAAAAGCGGCTCTCCGCTTAAATCTACAAGCAGGGAAACCATGTCTTTTTCTATGTATACCCGCACTTCTGCAATTTTTGGCGGGGCGGCATTTTCTGCACGGGAGAGCATAACGGGTTCCGGAAGACGGTTCATTTTATACTTACCGCAAAGACGCTGCGCTGCTGCCTTGTGAACAATTGCCTGAATACTGGTTTCTGCTTTTAACTGCGAACGGTTAGAACGCACTTTGGCTACTTTTAACCCCATGCCTTTCGGCACAATCCGTTCCCATTCTGCACCGGCTGTCCCTTCAAACAAAACGTCAAAGTCTGTTGCTTTAAACTGGGTTATTTCCAGCAGTACCCGGTCGGCAGCGCGAAGACCAATCAGCGCCTGATAAAGATTTGCTGTATCTGCCTTAAAGCGCACTCTTCCGTAAAGAGATTCCTCTACCTTGAATCCCAGTTTTCGCAATTCATTTGATACAACTTTTTCTGCGCCAACCGCGCATAAAGCAACTGCAGTGTTCACTGAACGCCCCGTCTTTTAAGATTTTCCATGCTGTGTTTTGCGGCATGGTGTCCCTGAACAGCGGCGTAATTATACCACTCATGGGCTTTGTAAAAATCCTGCGTTACCCCTTTGCCGTTTTCGTAACAGGCGCCAAGAGAGTATTGAGCGGGAGCATATCCGTGCTCCGCAGATTTCCGGTACCATTCTATTGCTTTGGCTATATCCGCATCTGTTCCTTTGCCGTTTTCATAACATTCTCCCATATGATACTGGGCAAAAACATTTCCCTGAACGGCGGCTTTATTGTACCAGTCAAAAGCTTCGGTTATATCTTTTGTTACGCCGTTGCCGTTTTCATAGCAAAAACCCAAATTTCCCTGAGCCGGAGCATATCCCTGCGCTGCCGCTTTACGGTAGTACATAACAGCTTTGTCTAAATTCTCGGCTATCCCAAGACCGCATTCATAGCACCATCCCAAATTACTCTGGGCGGGAGCATATCCCTGATCCGCCGCTTTACGGTAATATTCAACAGCTTTTGTTAAATTCTGCGGTACCCCGTGACATTTCTCGTAACAAAACCCCAAATTGCACTGAGCCGGAGCATACCCCTGCTCTGCTGCTTTCTGGTAACAGTCAAAAGCCTCTGCAAAATTATTAAGCATTCCCGCCTTATTTCCCTTGTTATACAAAACTTCCGCATCTTCATCCAAATAATCCTGAACTGACATCTTTTCCTCCTAAAATACAAGTCTATAACTATTTATCACATTATACTACATTACAAAGAAAAGAGAAAAGAGCAATGAGCAATGAGCAATGAGCAGAGAGCAGAGAGCAATGAGCAATGAACAATGAGCAGAGAACAAAAAAAAGAGAGCGTGGTTTTATGGCTTAGCTTGTTGGTTCAAGATGAGATTTCGAACAGAAACAGAATTTGCTCTTTGTTCTTTGTTCTTTATTAATTGTTCACTGTTAATTGTTCACTGTTCTTTGCTCTTTCGTTACAGACTACCAGCAATTCAAAAAGTGGGCAAATTAATCGACCGTTTAATTTACCCATATTAACATATTTTAAGTTTAGCAAATAATATGTTAAATACGCAAGTGGCTTTTCGATTTTTGACTGTTTAAATTAGTTTTTATAAAGGAATTAACTGTTTTTCTGTTTACTCCGAGCCTGCGGGCTATCTCGCTTTTAAAGACTTTTTGGGCTAAAAGTTCCTGAATTTCCGCTTCATACCCTGACAATTTCAGCCTTTTTGACTTGCTTCCGGGGGGTCTGCCAAGCCTTACGCCTTCAGCTTTTTTGCGGGTAATGGCTTCTTTTGTCCTTCTGGAGATAAGTTCCCTTTCTATTTCTGCTGATAATCCGAGGGCAAATGCCAGTACTTTCGCGCTAATTCCGTCATCTAAATGATAATTATCTTTTATTGTCAGTATTTTAACACCATTTAATATTAAATTGTTCAATATCGACATTATCATTAGCATATTTCTGCCGAGCCTTGACAGTTCGGAGCATATGATTAGATCGCCTGTTTTTGCTACAGCCAGAAGCGTTCCTAACAGGCGTTTTTCAGGCAGTTTTGTTCCGCTATTGGTTTCTTCGATCCAGCAGTCGACGACTATATTTTTTGCTAAACAAAACCTTTCAATTTCAAACCTCTGGTTTTCTACCGATTGTTTGTCTGTGCTGACCCTGATATATCCGTATACTGTTCTGTCTTCCATAATTCCTCCAGTTATAAAAAATATTTATATAACTGTACTAATTAAACGGTCGATTAATTTACCCAAGCTATACTAAACCACTTTTTACCAGTTAGGGGGAAAAATGAGAGATTTCACATTATTGAGCAAAAAAACCTTTTTGCTCGCAATCGTCATCATCATGGCAATAGGCGCTTATGCCCAAGCAGATGAACCGCAAACAGACGAAATATGGCGACATAATTTCGCCATCGGATTAGGACCCGAAATTAATAAACATTCCCCGCAAGGGTATGCAGGGGGACTATCGCTGAATTTTGACTACAACC
>Ga0123356_10000973_pt1 | contig 31780 bp, 33 predicted proteins | sample TergutEmb28metaG_2_FD_92546 | JGI IMG/M metagenome (GOLD analysis project Ga0123356, IMG submission 92546) | Embiratermes neotenicus P3 segment gut microbial communities from Petit-Saut dam, French Guiana - Emb289 P3 | ecosystem: Host-associated > Arthropoda: Insects > Digestive system > Gut ...
ATAGCTTTTAGCTGCTCCCAGTTCTGTGCAAGCAGCAAAATGTTTTTGATGGTGATTTTGACTTGTCGCTGCCCTTCAGAAAGAAGGGCAGCTCAATTATATAAATTCGTTAACAAGAACAAATACGACAACCAAGTTATCCAAATAAATTTCCTAGAGTATAAAGACCCGCACCAGCGAGACATCGTTGCCCGCATGTTTATGGACACACTTGAAAAACTCTACGAACGCTGGTGGGGACCAAGATTAGACATGATCCTGCTAAATGCGCTCTACCTGCTCATGGAAAAAGACAACGCCAAGTTACCCGATCTCTACAAAATTTTATCCGACCCCGAATTCCGCGACATGCTAACAGCCAAATGCACAGACCAAAACGTCAAAACATTCTGGGAAAAACAATACGACAAAATGCCCAAAGACGCCGCCGTCGCCGTCCTAACTAAATTATATCGCCTTGTACAGGAAAGAATCATTGTGCCCATGTTTATGGCCGAGAAGAGCTGCATAGACTTTCGAAAAGCTATGGACGAGCAAAAAATTGTTATTGTGGATTTACCGGAGGGCAAAATAACCACCGATATAGCCAACTTTTTGGGCAGCCTCATCCTCTCAGCCGTATACAACGCAGGCATGTCACGCGAAAACATCCCAGAGGAGGAGCGTCAGCCCTTTTTTGTGTATGTTGATGAAGCATATCGCTACACCACCAAAAGCATCCCCGAAACCCTCCAATCCCTGCGAAAATTCAAAATCTTTATGACCCTTGCAAGCCAATACCTAACCCAATACCGCAAAGACATCCAAGACGCCATCACTCAAACATGCGAAACCATCATATCATTCCAAGTCGGAGAAGATACAGCCAGAACCCTTGCGAAATTTTACCCAAAAAACTATGGCTACCCAACTTTGATGAACCTGCCAAGACACCTCTTCTTTGTCGCAACTCCTTTTTGTGGCAACCGTGAATACCAAGTTTTAGAAACCCTTGACTACAAAACGGGTTCAAACAACCCTGATGAGGTCATTAGGCATAGTCTTAAGACGTATGGTCAAAAGGTGGATGTGGATGAGCTGATGGGAGAGGTGAAAAATATGTCCTTGCAAAGAGAGTTTTTGGATTGGCCTGTATCGCCTGCTGAGTGGGTGATCCTTCTCTCTGTTCGACAGTTTGGAGGTTATGTGGATGAAGACACTTTGCGGGCACATCTTTTGTATGACTCAACCAAACCTAAACCCTACACCCTAACCGAGATGGGTTTTGTAAACGCACTAAAAAATCTCACCATAGACAACGCAAAACGAGGCGCTTGGCTCTCATTTAAGGATGAGACTGTGCGTCGATGGCGCGCAGAGGCTTATCCGTTTGGTACAAAAACAGTAAAAGCTCCAGAGGTACGTAGGCGGTTGTTGTATTTGGATTTAAGTGATAAGCACGCCAAGAGTCTTTTGGACGTTACTTTTCGGGGTGACAAATCGGGCGGGGTTTGGCATATTTGGGCTATTGGAGAGCAACGCAAAATCTATTGGCAAAACGGCTGGATAGTAAAAATAGATACAGGAGAAACAGATGAGAGCATAGCCGATCTCTACGTCACCCCCACCATGCCAGCCTCACACGTTGAGGGCGCAAAAGGATACATCGATCAAACCAATTGGGACTACAAACGCAACTTCGCCGTAGAAATCGAAGCCTACCCCAACAAACACTGGGACCGCCTAGAACACAACTATCTACGAAACAAAAAAATGGGCTTTCCCACAGTCTTTGTAGTACCCAACCAAAACGATGCAACACAACTAGAAGAAAAACTTGACGAATGGAAAGCCACCAAAGTAGCTAATGCCGCACGATTTGAACCCGACCATCCCGAAATGGTCACCATAGAAATCGCCAAAACCCCCAACAACCAAACAACCAACCCCAACACAAACCAAACAAACAAACCAGACACCACCCCTACACAAACATCATTTGAACCCCAACCAACACCTGCTATAGAGGTTTTCGAACAACAAACCTGCATAGAAACTAAACCCGATATGTCACCTGAAAAAGTGCTACAAAACGAGAAAATGATCTTAGAGCTTGCAGAGCAAAAATGGCACTTCCGACTTAAATCCATAAAAGGCAAAACCTATCTCTGCGCAAGAAAAGACAAAAAAGAACGCTACCTTGGACCATATAGTAAAGAAATACAAAACATCATAGAAAAAAACAACGTGACAGTCAACGACTACACCACCAACAACAAAAACAACAACAAAGAAACACCCTAACCATATTTTGGTTCTGTCAAGTTTTGTTGTATGCGTTTTTACGCGGTAGTATGGCGTAAATTTCAATAGTGTTACCAGAGGAGAACAAAAAAAGAATGCGATATGTTCCAACTCTAACCCGAAAACTATTGGACAAACTTTGCATTTTCTTTATATTGAGCTTTTTAGAAAGCCCGCTTGCTGTAAAACATCTATAGTATCAGACACTTTGTCTTGGATGTTTTTATACAGTTTATCGAGTTGTTTTTGGGCTTTTTTGTCTATAAATACGTTGGTTGCAGACAAAAATTATGCCTCTACGGCAACAGGTCTTTTCCAAGGTATGAGTTCAGCTGTTTTGTTTTTCTTAGCCGCCAGATATTCTTTTGTAGCCTCAATTTCGTCAGGCAAAGGTTCAACAGACCCAATCAACCGCTCTGCTATTAAGGCATCCATACCTTCAACAGTTTTAGTTAAATCTGTTAAAAGAGACTTTATTTCCTTAAGCTCAACTTCGGTTGTCATGGCTCTCAAATTCTTAATAAACTACACCCATATTTAATGCTTCTCAGCCTTCAGCAAACAAAAAACAACGCCATATTCAACATAACTGGTGGTCTACCCTGTTTTTACTGGTTTAAATATTTCTGCGTTTTAGAGGGGTGCTTCCTATTTGGAACTTTGTCCGTTTGGACTGCTGGCCGGCTTTAAGGCATATTTCCCAATGCGGGAAAAAAGGGAAACCCCCAAACAATCACCATAGTACACACTCTACTTCTTACCAAAACCACTAAAAACACAAAACAAAAAACCCCAAAAACAAACCCCACAACCACAAAAACACACAAAACAACCACCAAACAACAAAAAAACACCAACACACACCCCACAGCACAAAAAAAAGCGCAAAACAAACACAAACAAAAAAAGAAAAAAGGGGAAACTACAAACAAAAAAGGGGAAACTACAAACAAAAAAGGGGAAACTACAAAACCCACCCATTAACCACACACCACTAACATAATTCTAAAAAACTAACCCCGCAACCTCAATAAACACACACACATACAGACACGTTTCATTTTTCCAAACCAAACACCCAGCAAAGCATCCAGCCCAACACCAGCAACCAACCAAGTTCCACAGAAGCACAACAAAAAAACAACAAACAAAAATAGGAGACATAACAATGTGTGAACAAAACTTTTCCAAACAAATCAACCCACAACTTAGAGTCTATGTTGCTAATCTGTCTAAATACGTTGAAGGTGAGCTAGTTGGTGAGTGGCTAAATCTTCCTGTCACACACAACGAAATCAAAACGTTTCTAAAAAACAAAGTTAGACTAAACAAAACCCATGAAGAATACGCAGTGCATGATTACGAGTCAGATTTTCGCTTTGGTGAATATGAAAACATTTACGATCTTAACCTGCTGGCTGTAAAGTTGGAACAAATGAGCGAAAACGAAAAAAACGTAACGATTGCATACTGTAGCGCTAATGGACTAAAAGATACTCTAAGCATTTTAAATGTGTGTGTCCAAGCCAGCGAGCTCTCATATGTGGAAATAGACGCTAACGATTGTGGAAGTAAAGAAGAAAAATTAGGCTATACCATGCTAGAGGAAATCGACACCGATTTAAAAGCGACTTTGGAGCAATGTAAAATAGGCACAAGCTTGAATGCATACGATTACTTTGACTTTGAAGCATACGGTCGAGACGTGTCGATAAACGATGGCTATTTCGCAAGCGAGGAAATTTTCATATTCTACACCTCAGACATCGACCATAACCTCTATACAATCCAAGAAATAAAAGACCAAATAGACGACCCACGCCTCGAAGAAACCTAAATCAACACCTTAAAACAAATACAAACCAACCAAAACCCACTTAGAAGTAGCACCCTGCTACTTCACTATAGCGCTAATTTTGGGTGCGCCGTAAGCACGCTTACCCGCCCCCTCTCTATAATATACTCTATATATTTTTTAAATGTCACATGCTTTTTAAGCACGCTTACCGCGCCTGTTTGTGATACTGCCTTGTTTGCTGTTTGTTTGGTTGTTGCTGTTAAATACGGAGATTGTTGGGTTTAAAAATTTCTGGTAGTTAAGGGGGTTGGTGAGTGCTATGTGGACTCTCTTTGGTAGTTTCGTTGTAACGTTATGTGATTATGGTTTGTTAGGTGTGTTTAGGGGTGATGGATTGTTTGTCTGAGTTAGTGCAGACGCTTTGGTTTGAGGATACCAGTTTTCTCAATGAACAAATGCTTGATACGCCTGTTGGAAGGTTTTCTATTCGACAAATGAGTATTTTTCTAGTTTTTGGGTTGTTGGCTTGGGGGGTTTCTCTTGCTTTTTCAGATTTGGCACTAAAACTTGTAATGGCTGGTGCCGTGTTTTTCACAGGTGCTGTGCTCTTCACCCGAAAAATAAAAACCGTTTCCCCTGAAACACACCTGCTCCACTTGATAAAAAAGGCTTCTTTACAATTAAAACAAAAAAAGACAACATCAACCAAGAGCAAACCATCGGTGGAGCAAGAATCCACAGCTATGGTGCTCTCAGCTACACAGGGAACCCCCATCAAAATTGTAGGAGTCCTAAAAGACCCAAACGGCAAAATCCTCCCAGACAAACCCTACCAAGTAAACGTAAACAACACGCCCCACTCCAAAGGCACAACCGATCAAGAAGGCAACTTTTACATCTATTTTACTCCAACCCACACAGGACACACCGAACTAGAAATCCAACCCCAAGACGCACAAGACGCACAAAAAATAACCCTGCAAATCAACCCCCCAAAAACCGAACAAAAAGAAAAAGAAGACGAAGAGGCAACCCAAAATGCAGAAAACACTAAAGTCCAAACTTAAGCCTAAACTTAAACACCACCAACAATCCCCACAATCCACCTGTACATACGAGGTCTTCCCCGTAAACTATGTAATGCTCCCCAAACAAAAACGCCTTGAGACACTGGGACACTTCCAACGTCTGCTAAACAGTCTGCCCTGCCAAACCAAACTATCAGCCATAAAAACCCAAAAAACCCTCCAAATAAATCAACAAGAACTCACAACCACCTACTACCGCTTCTACATAGAAACCCCTGAACCCATAGACTGGCTAATAGAACAATGCAACTTTAAACAGCAACCCCTAACCGAACAACCAAAAACACACATTGCTAAAACCTTCCCAAAACACCTTCAACTTGAAAACGGCAAACTCCAAAAAACCTTTACAGTCTACCAACTCCCCGCAAAACTCCTCCCCGGATTTATAAGCGAACTCTACGGGTTGTGCGAAAAAGTCTTAATCAATATCAAACCCCTCCCACCTGAAGCAGCAACCTCACAAATGGGCAAATACCTACGCCTACAAAAAAGCATCCTTTTAGCCGATCAAACCAAAGGCAAAATACCAAAAGAAGAAACCAAACTCAAACATGATATGGCCCAAGCCACCTACCAAGGCCTAATAACGGGCAGTACACGGCTTTTTGAGATAAAAATTAATCTTACTCTGCAAGCAGACAACCCAGAAGAGATTAAAGAGAAAACTAAAAAACTCAGAGATACCCTCCAATCCCGATTCATACGCCTCGACTGCCCCACATACTTCCAGTCAGAATTAACTGCTGGCAATATAGGAAAAAAGCTTGTAGTAGACACAACCACAGCCAGCACCTTTTTCCCCTTCGTATCCGCAGACCTCATTGAAAGTCCAGGCGGAGTTTTTCTTGGCATAAACCGCCTAACAGGAGCGCCAACAATATTTGACCCCCACCTACGCATGAACCAAAACATAATCATCCTGGGAAAATCAGGTAGCGGAAAAAGCTTTACATCAAAAATTCTGCTCACAAGATTACTACAAAAAAATCCTAATTTGGCATTTTTCATAGTTGACCCCGAAAATGAATATGGACAAGTGGGCAAACTTGCAGGCGCAGATGTACTAGATATAACAACTGAAAAACAACTGGGGTTAGACCCCATACAAATTTTCTCAGATAACAAAGACACTGCAACCTCAATACTAGCCGATTTAGCAGGCATAGAAGACAACCGCACCTACCAAGAGCTACGCACTATAGTGGGAGCAAGCCACGACCTACTGGAAGTGTATCAAAATAGTTCCCCAGCCCTAAAAGACCACCTCGCACCATTTGTAACTGGCACTGACAGTTTTCTAACTATGGGGCAACCACAAAAATTCTCGCATCGAATGGTTTTCAACCTAAGCGCCCTACACCGCCAACTATCAATGACCACAAGACGAAACCTTACCTTTCAAGCCGCAAACATTTTGGTTTTCAGCAAAATCTGGCAAATGCTCGACAACACCAAATTTCTACCCCTACACATTCCCAAACTGGTGATTATTGATGAGTTGTGGCTCTACACTGCTTTGCCTGCGTCGGCTAGTTTTTTGGAGGGGGTTTCACGGCGAGGCAGAAAACGAAACGTAACGCTACTGCTAAACTCCCAACGACTAGCAGATGTACTTGAAAACTCTGCTGGCAAAGCCGTTATTGAGAATTGTGCAACAAAAGTGATGCTTCGACAGGATGAGTCAGCCATAAAACAGGCAAGCCAAACCATTGGCTTATCAATGGCAGAGATGGAAACCCTTCTGGAACTAAACCAAGGCCAAGGACTAATCATCGCAGGAGACATACACCTCCCAATCGATTTTCTAGCTACCCAAGAAGAATACAACATATTCACCACCAAACCCACTGAAAGGAGCCACCCAACTTGAAAACCCCAACCACTAGAAAGTACGGTTGCTGTTCCAAAAGGATGGCGGGTCAGTAATGGCGCAGGATAGTTCTTCGTTGACTGATCACCAAGATATTCTAGTTGATGATCCAGTCCAAAGACGCTACAAGGAGTACTGTTTAGCTCGTGCACAGCGACAAAAAGAGAATACAGAAATAGAGTCTACTGCGGCTTCACGCAAACAGCTACTTGCAGACCAACGCGCCTTACTTGACACCCCAAGACGGGTAACTACCCGTAAAGAACACCTGTGCACTAAATGCCAAACACCCATCCCAAAAGGCTCACATGTTGTTGTGGTAACCTGTAAGGTGCGTGTTTGGATTAGCCGCTACGAATGCAAAAACCAACACACCACCCACTACTACTGCAACAACTGCAAAAAAACCACGGTTTAGGAAGGCTAGATTTGAGAAATAAACAGCCTGCAGTGGATAATCCCCTAACAACTGACCACCAAACCGAAATAAAACAACAAACCAACCTCCTAAACAAACCCAGCCAAAGCAAAACTAACTACCCACATAGCAGAGTACATAGACAACAAAAAAAGAAAAAGCCAGCCGAGGGTCAGTAAAGTGGCGGCTGAATACACCTATCATAAAACTAATGATGAATATCAAACACCAAATTGGATAAAGCACGGCTTATTTGTGAATTGGTTTGACCCCTGCCCACTTCGCTCCAAAGCGCCTCTACAGGACGGCTTGACCATAGAGTGGGTTGATTGTACGTTTGTTAACCCGCCCTACAGCCAACCTTTACCCTGGGTGGAGAAGGCAATTTTAGAGAACAAAAAAGGAAAAACGGTAGCGTTATTACTTAAGCATGATAGTTCAACCCGATGGTACAAACTACTCCACCAAGCAGGCGCACACTTCCTCATGCCCGCTAGCCGCCTGCATTTTTCAAATAAAAAAACCGCCGCCCCGTTCCCCTCAATTATAGCCATACTATACAAAAAGGAGAAACCAATATGAATGCCCTCCAAATATGCGAACTCTCTGCAGACCCCCATCAGTCTAATTTTAGGCGTTTAGAGACATCCGTATCCGACTGTAAATCTATTGTTTGTTTTCAATACTTTTTGCGCAGTTTAGCGTTTGTTCGTCAAAAAAAGCAAGTGCTACAGGAGCCATAATTTTTTGGCTGACCCAGACCAATCGGATAACAAGGTTTGTAGCTCTTGTAGCTCAAGTTTAAACAGTTACAAGCCCTCCAACTCTAAACGCAGTGGTTATTCGGTTGAGGCAAGAGTCTATCACATCATAGATGCCTCCGAAATTGAACTCCGACCCATAGAAATTGCCAAAAAACTCTACGCACCCCATAAACCTACGTCTGGCCAATGCTCAACAATACGAGTCATCTGCTTACGCCTGCTCCAAAGAGGCTTAATTGTCCAACCCTATGCTGGAGCGTATTGTAACAAAATCACCTACGGTGTGCGGTTTGTACCCTTAATGCTGCACAATGTTAGACTTCACAGCAACTTGTGTATGGAGGTAAAATCTGATGTTATTGTTGAGGTGGTGGGCGGGGTATCAGTGAGGGCGATCTTTGGGAGCGAGCGCAAAAAAGTGTCGGGTATTATTTCTTGTGATGCGGGTATGAGTCGGGATGCCTGCTTATTTGCCATTAATCGATGGTTTGAACTTGTTGAGGGCAAACTTGGCTTTTGCATAAACGATCTTGTTATCACTACGTGGGAGTTGAATAAGGACCATGCTGGCATCCGTATTGATGGGATACAGTGTGTCACAAAACGTGATCTCTACGGTATGATTGAGCGAACCTATCAAAAGGAGATAGATTTAGTTCGCAAAGAATGGAAAGTTTCCACTCCGATGAGTTTAAACAAGTTTGAAGAAGCAGTTGCGAAGGGATTGTCGGGGATGGAGAAAGCACAGGATATTAGAGATTTAAGGATGGAGGTTAGGGGGGTATGGGAGGCTCTAAAGTTCAATAACAGCCGCATGTTGGAGTTGGGGCGGTTTGTTGAGGCTGTCTCTAAAAGCCAGTTAAGTATGGTTGAGCGGATTGTGGCTTTGGAGAAGGGGCTGATTGTGCTGAGTAATTCGGTTGACAAGTTGGTTGAGGTACTAGTTAGAAATCAATCGGATAAATCATCAGTTCCAGGACATGATGATGCTGAGGGGTTTGAGTATGTTCGCTAAGAAACGTTAGGGTAGCTTGATTGGAATTACTTTTCAGTCACACAAGGGATAATCTGAGATTTAATCACTCGTGTGCTTTGTTATGCCTTGCATTAAGAAATACACCTGTCAACCAGTATTAACCCAAGAAGAACACCCATAATAAACCACTCCGACACATCCTCTCCGTTTAAAAATAACAACAAGATAAATAACACTAACAAGCACCACCATCAAACATCAAACGAGAAACCAACAGCCGCGATCTTTTCAGTGTAAACCTCCATTTTTGGAACAAAACAAAAGTCTCATTAACGTTTCGTTAACAACAACTTGAACTCAGTTCAAAAACCTACCAACACAACCTTTTGAAGCGAAGAATAGTACTAAATAACGTACTCGGCGTATCTGTTAGGCCAGAATTATGTGTGGGCGGGGTTTGTTGGTTTTTAAGTGTTCAAGTTTTGTATGGGTGTGATTGTCGTGTTTGACTTTGTGATTACGATTGAAAATATTGTGATAACGGGTTGTTTTAGCGAAGGTCTTGATCTAAAGGTTGCAAGTCAAAAGCTTGTGGGTGCCAAGTATAGCTGGAAGCGATTTCCGGGGTTGTCCTTTAAGTTAGCGTCTTTGGCTACGTTTTTGCTTTTTCGAACGGGAAAATTTGTCTGCACAGGTATAAAAACTGAGGTTAAAGGCAAAGAAGCCATCGCTAAGCTTTTAGCGTTGCTTAAAACAGAGGGCATAGTTTCGGGTGATTGCGTTTTTGAGTGTGGTGTGAAAAATTTGGTGGCTTCGGTGAATATAGGCGGGGCTTCGGTTTCGTTAGAGCAGATCACAAACGAGTTTGATGTTATTTATGAGCCTGAAAAGTTTCCTGCGGTCATCCACAAATTAGAGGATTCGCAGGCAACGTTTCTGGTTTTTCTTACTGGGAAACTTGTTTGTTCAGGAGTGGCTAACGAAGAAGAACTGAAAGTGGCTGTGAAAAAATTCTACGACCAACTAAAAGAAAAAAAAGCCCTCCAACAAAGCCTTACAATAAATTAAGCAATACAACCGTCTGGTTTCTGCTTTAGGTAAGCCAAAACTATTCAAGAATTGGAGAAACCCATCCTGAAAGACCAGATAATTTGCGGCGATGCTACCCAAGTATTACAAACGCTGCCTGATAGTAGTGTGGATTGTTGTGTAACCTCACCCCCATACTTTAGATTACGTAATTATGGAATTGAGGGACAAATTGGTCTAGAAGAATCTCCAGAGGTGTATGTGGAAAAACTTGTGGGGGTTTTTGGTGAGGTTAAGCGGGTTTTAAAAGCTGAGGGTACTTTGTGGCTGGTTTTAGGCGATTGCTATAATGGCAGTAGCAAAGCTGGAAATCAGCGGATGTATTGGAAAAAGCAGATAATGTTTGGACGGCTGGGTAATCAATCCGTTTTTGGAGTTCCCACACGTGTGGAGGGCTTGAAGCACAAAGATTTGATTGGGGTTCCTTGGATGGTTGCGTTTGCATTGCGTTCGGAGGGGTGGTATTTGCGCCAAGAAATTATTTGGCACAAACCCAACGCCATGCCTGAACCTGTGCGGGATCGATGCACCAGAAGTCATGAAACCATTTTCATGTTCTCCAAACAACCCAAATACTACTATAATGCAGATGCAATTCGTGAGCCTTGCAGTGTAGCCAACATTGCAGATTTTCAGAGACACAAAACATTCCCCGATAGGAGCATAAGACAAGGTACGTATGGCGAGGTACGTCCAGACTTGTATCGCAAACGCGATGAATATATGCCCAAAGATTTTAAGAAAAACAAGCGTGATACGTGGATTGTAAATACGCAACCCACAAAAACCGCACACTTCGCTACATATCCTGAGCGCCTCATTACCCCTTGCGTTTTAGCAGGCTGCCCCATAGGGGGTGTGGTTCTTGACCCCTTCTTTGGAACAGGCACCACAGGCATAGTAGCAACCAAAAACAGCAGACACTACATCGGCATAGACCTAAACCCTAACTATTGCAAACTCGCAGAAGAACGAAACAAAAAAGAACAAAATCACGGCATCCGTGGGAGCACAAATAATGCCTAAACCTACATGCGAGGAAGTAAAATATGGGTGTTCAAACTTTTTTACAAAAAGAAAAGCAGGTTACCCAAAGGAGTTATTGCAAGGGCAAGGGTAACGAAAACTAGGGTAGGAATTGTCGGAGAGGCAAGCACACCGTTTGGGTATAGTTCGCTGTGTTTCTTTAGGTTATCTATGTATTTTTGTAAGTCGGTTTCTGCTTTTACTAAATGTAACAACTTTCTAGTGGGTTTATTGTCTTCTTCGGAAACTACCGCCGCTGTTTCGGCTGGAAAATATCTAAGCCCCCCAAACTTATCTAACGGCAGAAGTCTTGCAGTAAAGAGCAGCCAACCCTTTTGACGTAGGGTGAGTTTTATGTCTTTAAACATAGGTTTTCCTTTGAGCAAATCTGTTAGGTTTAAGACAAAAATTGCCAACGGCCATACAAGAGCTAAAAGTGTAGAATTACAAAACACTGTTAAAACTACCGGTAGTGCAGAAAGCCCTGATGCAGGGTTAAGTGTGAGGGGGATTGTTGGGGTGGTTAGGGCAATAAATAAAAGAGCTTTCAGATCAGCTCCACCATAGTAGCCTGACCAAAACAAACCCACCCCCAAAAACACCGCCGACAAAACGGAAACCACAACAACCCACCCATCAATAAAACCAAACACAACCAAGACCAGAGTTAGCATAAAACCTGTAGGGCAGGCAAGAACCCACACTCTGTTGGACACTTGACGCTCCTTAAGGTCAAATACACATGCATAAACTAAAACGCTTAAAGCAAAAACAAACGACCCCCACACCAACAACAACTGCAACATGATAATCAACTACAAAATTGTAGAACTTTAAAAACCCCAAACTACAACCAACACACAAAAAACAACAACCAACACCCCCTTCTAAAATACTGAGGTCGATGGTGTTTTATTGGTAAAAGTTTTATGAACCGTTTTCTTCAAGATAGTTCAGCATTTCTTTAACACTAACAATGTTTATGCCTCTAAACCTCTTTAGCGATAATAAATGGTCATCTCCCGAAACAATAAAATCAGCTTTTCCATCATAAGCCGTCTCAAGAACCATATTATCTTTAAAATCACGTTCAACCACCTTAAATTCTGAAACTACCTCCACCATCTCTGCTATCTGCATTAAAGCATAAACCTGCCTGCTAATTTGATCAGCATCAACCTTAAACTTTGATCTGCCAATAACAGCAACAAATTCCTCCATAAGCACATCTGAGGTAACCATTACGAGCTCTTTTAGGGCAACTTTCCGCAAAAGAGACCGCGGTTTACCATCAGAAATCAGCGCACTAACCAAAACGTTTGTATCCAATACAACACGAAGCATCATTAACAGTTCATCGTCTGTTTGCGGCTCTAACTGCGTCTATTTCTTGTTGAATTTCTTTGTCAGATAACTTTAGCCCTTTTTTATCCATCAGGGCAAATATCTCCTCCCACTCTTTTTCTATATCTGGGATTTCTAGTTTTTTCATTATAAGCAGATCGCCTTTTCTGTAAATTAGGAGTTTGGTTTTTGGTTTTATGTCCATTTCTTTTCGTATTGATTGAGGGATGACAACTTGACCTTTTTCGCTCATTATTGTTACTTCAGCTTCAGTCACATCAATCACCAGTAAGAATATCATACTTTTATCTTATAAAGGTTCACAAACACTACAACAAACCATGTACTGAACTATGTATAATTTAAAGAATTGTAGGGGATTGAGGGTTTGTCTTCAAGATGTTGTGGGTAGTCGGTGTCTGCTGGATTGAGTGGGGATGGTGTTATTTTGTTGCTCTTTATCGGCTTGCGGGGTTTTGTTGGTTTGTTCTTGTGTTTGTTCGTGGCCGAGCTGCATTCGCGCGATGGGGACTTTACCAAGTGCCACGGGGAGTTTTTCTATGGCTGTGGGTAGACCAATTATTTGGGCTAGTTCTTGAGTGGAGAGCACAATTGGCTGGCGTTTTCTAAAAACAACCAAGAAACCAAACGCCAAAAAGACAACTAAAACAAGAACGCTCAAGTCTACACTAAACATAGAAAACGAAGTGACAAGTTTTAGGGGGTTAAACAATCCAAGGAGTCCTGTAAGCAAAAGAAGCCCCAACGGTACAGCCCACCATAGACGGCAAAGAACAGTATTTTGTACAACATATCTAGAGGGTGATCTAAGAGTTGCTGTTGGGTGTTGTTGGGGCTTTTTGGTTGTCTTAAACGTTTTTAGTCTGTTGGTGGGGGCGGCTGGCATCGCCTTTTTTACCGCTTGAATATTTTGCTGGGAATTGCTCCAGATACGTATTTGACAGGTGAAAAGGTTACTGGCAAGTTTTAGCTCCGCCTGCTTTACAAGTTCTCTGCTCCAAGCATCCACCTTCTGCCCAAACCGACCACCCTTAACAGTAGACCCCTCGTTTTTTGGGTCTTTCCCAATACCCGCACCAAGAAAATCACTCAAAGAATCAAAAAGTATTGCACCTGCACCTGACGAGGATTTGTTAGAGAGTTTGTTGTACGCAAATTTTTGTATATCTAATGCCGCGTTGGGATCGGCTTTGGCAACAATTTCTATGCATGTTCCCAATCCCGATGCGGATGCAACCAAGCGGTCAATAAGGTTTACCATTAACTCTTGGCGTTGACCATTAAAAACGATGGGCAGGGCATAATTTTTTGCCATAGCCAGATCGGCACAAAAAAGATACTGATGCTTAGACGGATCAGAACTCACAACCTCCACATCCATCAAAACGCGCATCACATTTGACATCTGCACACAAGACCGCTCATCAAAAAACTCAAAGAAAAACCTAACCAACGCACGCTCACCACCACCCCCACCACCGCCATCTTTGGGGGCAACAATAAAAAACCTAAAAGACTGCCCTAAACTATGTAGCGTATCTAAAACAGGAGCAAAATTTGCCGCCTCCAGCTCCGAGGTAATAAGCGGCCTAACCTCCACCCAACAACTATTAACTAAATCCATCCAACATCACCTATAAACAACACCCAACCTTAAAAGAAAGAAAAACAAACAAACATCACTAAACAGGCAATGTTAAATCAGGCTTTAACACGCCCTAAATAGATAACACCAAAAAACAGCCAACAAACCTAAGAAGTTAACTAGTAAAGATAGTGCTAAATGGATTGTGCCGCCTCTTCTTCTTCTATACTGCGCCCGTGTTATTTCTTTGCTTTATCTACAAGCTTTTGAATTCCATACCGCCCTGATTAATTCTCTCCAGCTTCCCTTCAAGCAAAAGACCCGTTACTTCCTCATAAATTTCTGCACAAATCTTGCGTATCTCCCTAATGACTTTATCGCCACCCATCTTTGCCCTTACAGTAATATTGGTGGTAACCCTGTTTTTATTTTTCACAACTGTTTTTGCTTTTTAAAACTTCTACACAACACTTTTTGGTGATAGTATTTGGATAAATGCGCAAAGAAAGTTGGGCGGTATAAGATAGGTTCTAAGTTTATAGCTTTTTTATTGATGTTTGGTCTAATGGGTGTATCGGTGTTTGGTAGTTTTTTAGGTTTGTTAACTGCGCAGACCAATGGAAGTGTTAACTTAACCCTTACACCTGGTCTGGATAAGTATGGTATGCTTACCGTAAATGAGGATGGTACATTTTATCCCTGCGATCGATTTGAAATATCCTACAGTATAGAGGAGCTGTCAAGTGAGGTTAGTTTTGAGCGGGTAGAATTTAGTTATGACTCTTCTGCTTTTAGTTTGTTTAGCAATAGTAGTGGTTTTGGTTTGGAGAGGGTTGGTGGGGGTTGTTTTGAGGTTTTATCTTCCGCGCCTGCGGGGATGTATTCTTTTGCTGTTACGGTCTGGGGTACTCGTTCTTTGGGTGATTTTGGAAATGAAAACTATGTGATAGCAGAGAACACCGTAACCATTCAAGTGGTTGAATACGACCCCCACTTTACAGTCGCACTTGCCTATACGGTTCTAACTGGAAACGGTTCGAGCAGTAGTAGTTATGAAAAACCCTTTGCCATAATTGTACGCTACGATGGCAACGGTCAAGACCGCAATCTTAGGCAACGCGCAGTAATTGATGACTACACCTGGGAGGGCTATGCGCAGAAAATACCTGAAATAAATGCTATGCAACAATCCCTCACACCCAACATCACTGTCGCGAGCTTTTTTAATCAGAGTTCAAACACCCAATTCCTAACCCAAGGCCTAGAAGATGCTAAGAGTAATCAAATCGTTTTATGGGTTGATGAAAAAAGCTTTACAACCAATGAGCTACCTGTAGGCTTTCTTTGGGAATCCAATACCCCCCATAGATATATTTGGACGCAAAATCTGTCGGTAGATAGAACAAGCGAGGGCTTGCTATATGATGAGTGGTTTGAATGGCAATCAAGCATCGTCTTTCCACCCTCAATAAACTCCAACCAAAACAACCAAACAACAACAATAATGATGATGAGTCAAGAAGACCTGCAAAACCAATTGGTTGAACAGTTTAACTCGCCCAACGGAACCCTAATCACATCACCCTTTGGAAATACTGTTACGGCGATGTATGCGCATAATCGACGCATAGACCTTTTTGCCAAAGATGTGGGGGTGAGTAAAAATCAAACTCTAAAATGCCTAACACCAACACCCCTATATTTTACATCACAAGAACGTTACGCAAAACTCCAATACGCACTAGATTCTATAGTTGTAGCCGAGATTACCAACCAAGGCTTCACCAACGCGCTATATTACAATCTAACGGTTGGATGCAACCTCTTTGGTACACCAAGATACTTTGAAACCAACACTACATGCGAGTACGAATTTTTCGACAAACTATTTAACACAACAGCATATCGCTGGGACGCTACCCGACAAGTTTGGAGCATAGACCCAATCGTCAACATAGAAGCAACTTTTACATCAGCTCTTAACTTTACTACAACTGATATTTTGCGCGAAACCCTTGAAACCCAAACCACCGACAAACAAGCTCTCGAACTAGCAACAATTGACCTCTACGATTCAGGCCCCCAAATCTTTAAGGGCACAGGTACCATCGAAGCCAACCTAAAACGCAGCAACCCCCTATATTACAACCTAATAGTAGAAGCGGGGCAAAAACAAAAGACACTATTACAAAGAACAGTCCAACTAAATTTTAGAGACCAAACCCCATACAACCTGCCGCTAAACTTTGATACCGCATCGCCTATTCAAATAAAAGTTGTGGCCGATGACACCCAAAGCACCCTACTGCTACTGGACGCACCAATAGAACTCGGAGGACTAACCAACATAACAACCTATCTAATCACAAAAACACCAACAACAGCAAAAACACCCAACGACCTTTCAGGGGATCAACTTGAACTTAGATTGCTTAAAACTTTGAACCTAACCATACCACAGGCGCCACAGACTCAACCACTGGACTATGAACAAAACTATCAACAATTCTACCAATACTATGAAGGTTATAGTTCAATTTCTCAAGAGAATGAGGGTTTGGGTTTTTGTGGTCAAGCTCAAATTGCAATACCTAAAGATAAGAGTGTGGGTGCTCTAACGGATCAGGGGGAGGCAATGTTTTATGTTGAAGCAACAAATGTCTGGGGCACAACTTTTCACCAAATCATTTCTGTTCAACCCTACTCTGCATCCAAATGGACAATACCCTTCAATGAAGTCACAGTGTACCTTGTGACTATTGTGGTCATTGCGGTAATTGTGAGTCTGGTAATTTATCTCATAAAGGCAAACCAGTAAACAACCAACCAAAATTTTCTCTCTTTAGCCAGTTTCTTGTTTTTAAAATAGTGGTTTCTTTTTTTATGGTGCAGTAAGTGAAGTTTCAGTTCTGGCGTGAACAAATCTCTAAAAAACTCCAAAAAACAGCCGATAGAATAAAGTCTAAACGAGCACTCCTAGGCGTAGACGCAGGCATTCTAATTGCCTTTTTCACAATCACCATGCTTGTCATCTATCTTGCCGCACCAATAATTATGTCCACACTCTTTGACATCATAATCGGTGGTCCACAGGGAATATACTCCTACCTCATCGAACTGCCTCTAATAGCCGAACCCCCTAACACGGGCGGAACCATTGGACAACAATTAGGCATACCGATGGTCAGAGTATTTGGGCTGATGCAAACAATTGCTTTGGCCATGTTTGCAGTGGTTTTAATTGTGGCCGCGATATGTTATGCATTAGAAAATTTTCGGGTCGTAAGCGAAGGAACCGCCGCCAATATCATAATGAACAGCGTCTTTACTTTGATTTTGATTTTTGCCTGTCAATACATCTACAACGCGGCGGCGGGAGCGATTAACATTTTCACCGGCTGGCCCGACGTAGGCGGCTCAGGCCTACTAATCCCCTCAAATAACGCCATAGATATCTTGGTCGGATACGCAACTGGCGGCATAGGAACAGTACCACTACCCAACCTTGATCCTTTCACAGGCTTTTTCTTCTCAGGTATTCTCATTATGCTTGTTGCCTCCATCTTGATGTTAACACTGGTTATGGGCATAACCCGACTATTTTTCACAGGGGTTTTAGCCGCAGTTTTGCCTTTGCTTCTTGTTTTACGCTTAATCCCTTTTACAAAGCATTTTGCAGACACGTTAATACAGGATTTAATTGGGTTCATGTTTGCAAGCATAATGGCCTCAATTGTTCTGCTTTTTGGCTATCAAATTCTCATATCCACCAGCCTAAACCCGCTTACACAGATTCTCATAGCCATAATCACTCTTTTTGCCGCCGCATATATGTCCACCACCTTTGCCGGAAAATTCGGTGCTCTGGGAATGTCTGCCGCAAATGTTATTGGGGGTGCGGTTAGCTCTGCCGCGGGGGCGGCTATGGGGTTGGCTGGCGGGGCACTTTTGGGTGGGGGTGCAGGCATGGCCAGCCGACTTAGTAGCTTGCGTGGGAAAGGTTTGTCCAAAACTGAGATGCTGGGTCAAGCAGGTGAGGGCTTTGTATCGGGAGCAACGCCTGGTGTGGTCTCGGGTTTCTTTGGAGGCGGTCTTGGAGGTGGAGGCGGTGGTATGCGTGTGGCTTCAATTGGTAGAGGTGGGGGTATGCGTGGAATGGGTTGCATGGTAGTTGGGACAATGAATCGGCAGAAAATCCCTGCCCAAGAGTTTCTATCTAATAGGGCAGGATCAACTCTTAGTGCAACATTATACAAGAATTCTACAGGTGATGTCCTCCCAACAGCCACACCCCAAGCAAGCACGCTTTTCATGGAGGAACTTAACAAAAAATCAAATGAGGACATATACAACGGCTACGTTGCAACCAACTACTCCGAAATAGCTGAGAACCTTAGAGATACAAAAGCGGCTGGATCAGAGGTTAAACGCCATCTACAAACCCTGCCACCAGAGATTGCCTATAGCAATTGGCAAAGAGCACAAAATCACAAAAGTTTACCCAAAGAAGGCCGAGCAACATTCTACCAAAACGCACGCGATCAGATAGGGGAAAACAGAGAAACCGTAACTGCAATCCAAAAAGGAATCTACACACCCAACCTAGAAGCCTTAGATACTTTCCCGCGCTTTTCACTTGACACATTTAACGTGGGCACTGTAACCCAAAAAGGAGCCATAGCAAACGCAAAAATCTTCGCCGGAATACAACAATTAGGCATACAAGAAAACAGACAAAACGACAATCAACAACGTGCAGAAACAGCATTCTACAATGCCTCTGCCGATGTTCTGGGAAAAAACCTCTCACAGATTTCAGGAGTAAAACTAACCCCAAAAGAGCAAAAAACATACGGTTGCGCTATGACAAAAATTCGCGACACAATAGTTAAACGAAACCCAACATTAGCACAAAACATGGCTCATTATATCATAGGCGACGGAAAGAGTCAATTTACTACCTTGATGGCTGATGAAACATTCACAACCCACGCAATAAAAAACATGGAAACACAGAAAACCAGCGCATGGTTTGCCAACACATTAAATATGAAACAAAAAGACATTCTCTCACCAGAAAACCTATTTAAAACTGAACCAAAAACAACCAGTACAGACAACACTACCCCCTCAGTTAGAAACACACCACCACAAATTATTTCACCTAAACAACCCCGAAATAGACCAACAGAGTTATCAGAAATGCAAAAAACAGAATACGAAAAAGGAAAACAACAATGGTAAAAACCAGCCGACATAATCCACATATGCAGATTACGAACAACGGCTTTTTTCAATAGATTTCATAAAAATTATAAATTTAAAATTAGACAGGTTGGGCTACTTCTAAACAACCCTCTTGCTCTTTTCTTGCTTGTTCCACAAGTTTCTGAAACTCAAGCGACCCCTGCTTAATTCTCTCAAGCTTTTCCTCAACAGAAAGATTTTTTGTTTCCTCGTAATGCTTTTCCCTAATCCTGTGAAGTTCTTCAATAATCTTACTTTCACTCATCTTCTTCTAAACCTCCTCCAATAACATTGAGGGCGGCACTATTTTTACTTCTCGGAAACCAAATAAAACATTAACGGAATTCACCCTATTAATAGTTTTAATATTAACAAAATGACGAAAATTCCAGCTCACAACACAATCACAGTTATTAAAAACACTACAGGCAATATGCGTTAAATCATCCAAACTCTTTTTGCTCAATACGCCATGCTGCAAATATTTTTGAGCAAGCTCCTCCTGTTGCGGAGTAATGGGTACAACAGAGTACTTTATCATTGCAATATACTTTAAAAGTGCCGTTCTCTTTTCAGTGCTACACCGATTTATCTCATCAAAAGCTAAATCCGATATAACAACCTCGTATTTATCTTGCTGCAACAGACCCCATAATTCATGAGTATCAGCCATTTTCTCTGGCACATCATCAGCTATCAAATGTCCAATCGTTGAAGTGTCCAAGTATATCTTTAACTTTTTCATAATATCAGTCTGCACCTACAGTATACCTGATTTCTCTAAAAAATCAATCGCTTCTGTAGTGGAAAAGACCTTTAAAACTTGAGGTTGATGGCGTACATAGTAAAGAAGAGTTATGTTATATAGGCTGATTTTGTTTGTTCTTGTTTGGTTGAGGTTATTTTTGGTAGAAGTTCTTGGACTTTTTTTATAAAGTATTTTGCGTAATAACATGCGTTTGAAGCGTCAACTGAATTTAGGTCAGTTGCTAAATCGTAGAATCTAAATAATTCAGGGTCGTTGACCAGTTGGGTGACATTTTTAACGGTTGTTATGTCAAATTTTATGGTTTTTGGCGGCCATGTTGTGTGAAGTCCAAGCTTTGCTGATAGGGCTTTGTATGCCGACCAAACGGCTGGAAGCGCTTTTGATTCTGCAATATAATTATCGGCTAAGCAAAGTTCCCATTGGATATAGGTCTCTTTGGGGTCAAAATCACGTTTTTTACCTGCAAGTATGTCCTCTTGAAAATTCTCTAAAATAGGATCACAACCAAAGTATTTAGTGTCAAATTCTAGTTGGTAGCTTTCGGTGTCGCATAGTTTTATGATTTCGCTTGATATCCAACAAGTTACTCGATCGCCTTTCCATCGGCTGTAATTGTATATGCTGTTTAGGGTTTCTGCATAGGCTTGCAGAATAGTTGAGAGTTCTTCTTTTGGCACAACTTTGAGAAACTTTTTCTCAGCTATCTCGTAAATAATTTGTGGCACTTGATTGAGCATTTCACTGTTTGGGGTATCCATTTTTTCAAATAGTGTTTTCCACGGTTTAGCATCATAGCTCATTTTGTTAACGGTTAGTTTGGCAACTTCTAATAGTTTATCTTGCATAGCTTTGTCTTGTTTCATTTTAGCAAGCAGGTAATCATGTAGAAGCCAAGAAGACCAGTCAACATGGTTGAGTTCTCGGAGGTACTTTTGGAAAATCTCCTCAACAGAACAAGTTGCAAACAAGTATTTTCCAGGCATATAGTGGGTGGTTACGTATTTTTTTGCTTGTAGAATTTTCCAGTCCGTATCTGCGTACGTTTTAACATGTCCACACTGTACACAACAAATCGTTCTTGCTTGGTCATCAAACACAAGCTTATTTCTCTCTTTATTACAGTGCCAGCACCAATCACTGCTATCTGTCCACACCTTAAACAACCACTCATCATACACATCCTCTTTTGATTCCTGTACAGTGCAGATCATCACAATATAACCTCCAAACCAGCATACTGTCTCAAACTTTTAAAGATTGACCCACACAACCACCCACATCCACCAAAACACCTACTACTACACCCAACTCCACTACCACCACTACTATACAACTCAAATGTTAAAACACACATATGTTTCACAAACCAAATATCCCCTGAAATTAAAAAACAAACACTAACTCACCAACTAAAGCTCAACACAATTTCCAAAAACATACGCTTTAACAGTAAGAGGTTATTTCAATAATTCTTGGATGATGGCATCTTCTTTTTCGTCTGAGGTCAAATAGATATATCTTGTAATGGGAATGGTGCACCATTTGGGTGTTAGAAAGATTTGTCCGATTTTCCAATACTCGTTTTGGATTTGGTTGAGAAGTACTTGCTGGGCAGGATCTTTTGGGATAAGGCGTACCTGTGCTTTCTTTGTGAGGTTTGTTGGGAAGACAAGTTTTTTGTCTTCATCAATTTTTGCTACATTGGGGCTGATAACTGCAAAACTACGCCACATCTCCTCAGCCTTAGCAGACACCTGTTTTGAAAACTTGGACATGTTATACGCAGTTAAACTACTTGTTTGCGCGTGTTGGCTATGGTAGTTTTTCCAGTCTTGTTTCCATTGGGGGTAAAAATTGTCTCTTAACTCACTATATGAGTGGTGAGTTTCGTTTATTTTGGTTTTCCACCATTGAACAAGGATTCGGTATTGAGCTAAAAACGCATACGCTTCACTGTCTAGTTGGCAGGTAAAGATTTCGGAGAGTTCTAACTTGTACATCTTATCACAAAACAAGAATGCTTCTTAATTTAAATTGACGAATTGAGTGTTGGCATTTAAAATTGGCAGAGGTCTTTTTGTGATAGACATGTCCAATACAGAATTTGTGATAATTGGAAAAATTCTCTCAGCCGACATAGATGGAGAAGGCAGTTTGCACATAATTCTAAAAAACAGTAATGCCTACTGGGCAGAGTACGCAACCAAACATCTGCGTGGCTTAACGAACCAAATAATTAAAGCAGATATCAAAAAATGGCAACAAACAACAACGACAATAATAAACCAAACAGCAGAAAAAACACCACATAAACCCATTTAAACCAAAGTTAACGCTTTTAGGATTTCGCGTTTTTTAGATCAAAAAACAACATTTTCTTATTTTCATCTAACTCAACAATACACTTCTGAAAACCATGCTTCGTATAAAACTTTGTCCTATAACCCTCTTTAGTTACTAAAACTATAAACCGACACCCCACATCCACAGATGCCTTTTTAGCAAACCCAATACACCACTTAACCAAATACGCCCCAACCCCACTTTTCCTTTGACTATTATGTACTGCTAATCTGCCTAACCAAAGGGCTGGAAAATGTATCTTATCATCCCCCTCCACAGATAAAGGCGTTCTTTTTTTCCTAATAAAACCCATAGCTACAGTGACATATCCAACAATTTCATCGTCATTGTTGTAGAAGAGGTAGGTGACACCCATGTCTTCTTGCTGGTACTCAAACGCTTCCTTGTGCAAAAAATCGTTTAACCTAAGCTCATCATCATAACTACAGTCAAAACTTGATAAATCGGTTTTATCACACAGTTTCTTTACCGTAAAGTTGCTTGGAGTCGGCGGGTTGTTATTAGCACTCATTTGGTATCTCTTTGTGTGTATTGGCGGGTTTGTTTGTGGTTTTGTGTTGTTTTGTTTGGTTGAAAACGTTGACGCCTTCTTGTATCATGTGCTTTTGTAGTTTTGTGGGTTCTTTGTTGATTTTTTGTTCAAAGTCTTCGGCGGCTTTGCCTTCAAGATCAGGAATGGGGCAGGGTTTCATATTTAGCACCTTTTTGTTCTTGCTGTCACAAACAGCAGTAGTAGATGGCTTAAATGCTTTTTTGGAAGAAGTAGCTATACCTGTTTTTCTACTCTGTTTTTTCATTGTTGTTTTCTCCCGATTGGCTGTTTCTGATGGCTGTATTAATGGTGGTTTTAAGTCTAAAATGTTTTGGCACTCAATTGTCATAATCCGGTAGGTTTGTAAGTTTGGTGTGGTACAGTTCGCGCTCATTTTAGATGGTATCATGAGCCAGCTTTTCAATGTCATTAAGGTATCTGTTTAGGTCTTAGTTTGGTTACTTTTGTGAATAAGACTCATTAGAGCTTTTTTGGCGGATTGATTGATTTATGTATGTCTGTATGTGCGTGTTTTCGTAAAGGGTTTTATTGCAAAGTGCTATCATGCTAAGTTTGCAATACGGTTCTTAAACCTAGGTTAGAAATGTTGTCTTTTAAAATTCTGTGGTGTCTATTTTAGGGTTCTATATGCATAATAATAGTGTAAATAAAAAACAAATTAAACACAGCAGAATAGTCACAAGGATTTCAAATTTTTTTAACAAACAGATTTGTAAAATCAAGAAGGCTCTTGGGTTGAATTCACCCTCGATTGGTTCGGGGGTTGTTTTAAGTCAAAAAGAGATAACCAAGAAAACGGAGGAGAGTTAAAGTTGGGTTTAGCGTTGGTTCTACCTCTGTCTAGTCTTTTAAGCTCAGAGGCATTACCCTCTCTTATTGCGTTGATTGCTACTGCGTTGTTTATCTATCGATCTTTGCCGCTTGTTAGATCGGAAGGTCCTGAAGAACAAGCAAGAGCACAAAAAGTTCTCGTTGGATGTATCGTCGCAGGGGTACTTATGGCTGTGGCAAAACCAGTCGCGTACTGGGTAACGGGCTGGAACATAACCACCATGCAAGCAGGCCTACCCACAGAACTAATCAGCGCAGTCGATAACCTCCTCCAACTGCTAATGTACATAGGCGTAATTGTGGTCATAGCCGGAATAATCTACGGTGGAATACAACTAAGCCACACAACCAACAACACCAACACCAAAAAACTCAACAACAAAAAAACACACAGCAACCAAACCGCCATTCCTTAGTTTAACGGTTAGAAAAATGTCGCTTCCAGAACTCCTAATTCTTCTATCCGTTATCCCTTCCTTTCTTTTTTTCTCGGTTGTTATCCCGCCGATTCAAGTTGGGTTTATTTTGTTGTGGATTGTTTGCTTAGGATTTGACATATACTCCACATACCAATTCTACCTTGAAAATCCAAGCAGGTTTCAAGAAAACGAACGAAACAAAATCTTTAGCTACCTAACAAAAAAAACAAGCTTCAAAAAAGCCACCCTACTCTTCCCCCTAACAACCGAAATCCCCCTACTACTATTCTTCGCGCTCTTACCCCTACAAACCCTACACACCTACATGTTCCCAAACACCCCCAACAGTTTTCTTGCCTGCCTCGCCGCAAGCTTTGGCATAGCCGCCATAGGGCACCTCCAAGCCGCCACCAAAAACACCCTCCACAACAACAACCACCACCACAAATTCAAAGCAAGTCACTATTGACCCAACGATACACTGACGTCTTGTTTGCCCAAAACCCTGCCACACCGCCACCAACAATATAAACAGCAGGCTATGGTTGATCTAAACGACATCAGCTTATGTGGTTTACAAAACTTGGCTAACTCAACACAACTATAGACCAACCCCCCAACGAACCAGCACACAGGTATGCACAGTTTAATCCGAAGGGTACATAAAATGGGTCGTCTTGCCCTACTATGCACTCAAACATCAATTAACCACCACCCCTCCCAACAGTGCTGTTTGTGACGTGATCGTAGTCAAGATGACGTATAAACTGTGTCGTCTTGCTCCCGATCGCGTCACATCAAAAAACTCACGCACAACCACCACAAATCATCAACACAAACAAACAACAGAACAATACACACATACTCTAAATAGCATCATCCACAAAGGGTACAGACGACGCTAAACAATACTTCATTCGGCCATCCACCCCGCTAATTCGAGACCGCACAACCCCACAACGCCGTAAAGCATACCCAAGCTTTTCCCCATTCCAATACCTATCAAACTCCGCTCTATTAACAAACCCCTCAAAACAATTTCCCCACAAAAAATCCAAAACCAACTCCACAGTAGCATAAACAAACCCCAAACCCAAAAGCTGACCCACCACCCGCCCCACAATATCCTCCTTCTCAAACTTTAGAATAAGCTCCTGTCGCTTGAGTTGCTCAGCAACTAAACGCCCCTTAGCAGTCAAAACACAAAACAAAAAATCCCCCCTATCCCCCAAAGAAGAAGGCATCAAAGAATAACCACCCTCCGGCGCCGCCCACACCGGCCTAGCCCACTCCTGCCTAAACACCCGCCAAAACGCCCGCCTAACATAGCACTCCTCACAAAACATCTCCGGTTGCCTTTTTTTTGGACTTATAAGGCTCATAATCTATCTTAAACTCACGATAAACAGCCCCCCAAACAGAAATAACCCGCTCCCTAGGTATGTCGCGTTCCAAGAGTAAAAAAAGAAGACGCCGCTCACGCCTCCCAACATTTAACCAAACCACACCGCATCTCCAGTAATAACATCTAATGCACCCTCCCGTGCAGGCTGGCAGTGCCGACATAAAATCCCAACAGCCGACGACGCTTCATCAAGGTTATCTACCATAACTTCCTGAGTACTATTGCATCTATCACAGTGTACCAAAAAGACACGCGACTTAACGTCTACATGCTCAAAAATCAAATTCTCTTTCTGCACCACAATATCTACATTCTTAGCATGTACCCGATCTTTGAAGTGAGCATGATAGGGGCGGTCACACTTACAACAAAAACCAACACTCAGCAATAAAGCATGAAACGTCTCCGAATTATCCTCGGGCACATCTGAGCAAAGAGCCTCTGGGGAGCTATTATCACATGAACCTAACTCACTTCTATTTGGTATCTTGGTTTGTTCTGGGCAGGTGTCTATTCTTTGTTGTTTCTTTAGTGCATTCAATCTACGCAGGGTATCATTTGGAACAAAGAGTTTGTCAAACTTTTCTGCCAGAGAACTAGCTTGACTTGGGTCTTCTTCGGGCAAATATGGCGGTGGATTACTTAGTGTTGTAGTGGGGGGTTGGTTTTGTTTTGTGTATTTGTCTAATGTGTGAGCTAGTGAGTGTGAAGTTATGGGGTGGGTTTTGTATTCTTCGGCTAGTTCTTCTTGGAGGTGGGCGGGGAATTGGGAAATTATGTGCAGATCAGATAAGGTAATGGATGCGAATTTTTTTACTGCCTCTTCAAGATCCAAGCGCGCCTTAGGCACCAAATCAGTCAACGAAAATAGCTCTTTGATTGTCTTATCGGACAATATGTCTTTGTATGCCTCAGCTAAGTCTACGCCAGCTTTTTGATCTTGTTTTACCACCTCAGAGAGCTTAAACCAGTTAACATGGCCTCTCAGTATGCTTGAGCTGACACAGCGGGTTTTAGCTGTCAGATCATCGGCTTCCAAAACATGGACTTCTATGGTGATCCAGCCTAGTTCTTGGGCAATTCTCCAGCGGTGTTCTCCATCTACTATTTCATAGGTGCCATCGGGCATCAAACGGACAATAAGCGGCTCCATTAGCTCAGAAGACTGTGTGATTAGGCGTTGTTTTAGGGCTTCTTGTTCGGGTTTGCCCATATAGTTGCAGTTCCACGGATTAGCTCGAATCTGATCGACTGCCAGTTTCATTAAAAGACTCCCCGAAACAGATTTTCGATGAAGTGTATGGTGGCGCTTTCTTTGGGTACTTGGGGTGCATATCGTTTGAAGGTTTCAGCGATCGCTGATAGGTTGGCTGTTCCGACGTTTGCGAATTCGGCAAATACTTGCAGGGCAAAATATTCGGCCATTAATCCATCGGCAGCATATACTGCTGAGGCGGCGATTAAGTCTGAGCGGCGACCCTTTAGAAGTGTTTGTTTTGTGTGCACCATCTCTATGGCATATCTGCCCAAGAGATTGGCATAATAGGTGTCAACGACCGCGTTGCTTTCAAGCACAGAGACCAACTTGTTAATATGAGCTGTGATAAGGGTTATATCGGGTATGTGGGGTGTGTTTTCTATGAATTGACTGGTGCGTTTTTCGATTTTCATTAGGTTTACTTCGCCTATTATGGGTTTGATTTTTTGGGTGTATTCTTTGTAGCTTAGGGGATGTTTTAGTTGTTTGATGGCACTCCAAACCGACACGGCGGATAGTTCGGTGCGTGTGAGGCGGGTGTTTTGGTCGTTTTGCTGCTCCATGTTGCGCCTTATCCGGCGCACATAAAAAATTGCTAAAAGCTCAACTATTTTGGGTAGGTCTAGTTTGTCGGCTATGCGTTCGATGTCGCGGGCTACCTTTAGTTCTAGACGTTGATGAGATTGGATTTCGGTGCCCACTGCGATACTTGTGTATGCTATGGGGCTTGTGGGGGCGCTTTTAGGTATTCGATCGGCGGGTGGGGTAAACTCTACTTTACCTAGCACTAGCCCGCAATCTCTGCATACTGCCTCTCCGCTTGTCTCATCATATAAAATGCTCGCACTGTTACATTCAATACAACGTTCAGCTTCACACAATTTTCTGCACCTCTAACAATAAACTTGTGCATAGGTTTGGGTGGTGGTGGTTGTGACTGGATACATTTAACGCTAAAACTTGGGGGTTGGTTGATTTCTGATTTCTGGTTGTTGATGTTGTTGGTTTTTTTGTGGTGATTTTTGTGGTGGGGGTTGGGGTTTTGTTTTTGTTGGTGTATTTGGGGGTTTTTTGGTGTGTGTTTATTAGAAAGTTTGTGTGGGGGTGTGTCCAGACTGTTTTTGTTCTTTTTTTAGTCATATTTTTCGCCTTTTAAGTTTCCAAGGCATGTTTGCTTGGTTGAAATTCAGTAATCTGTGAATATTTAAATCGAAAAATTTTATTTCGCAAAAAAATTATTATATCTAAAGACATAAATCACTTATGTTGATTGAAGTTTTTGTGTGATATTTGATAGAATAGTTGCTGTTAACTATGGTTGTATATCAGATTAACAACCCGTAGTCGTGGTTGTTAGTGGGTAATGTGTAGAATTTAGTGTTGTCTTAAATGTTTAGGCGGTTTTGTTTGTGTGATTAATTTGACTGAATATGTCCAAGTGGATAAACAATTATTAAGAGATATCCTAAAAGAAGTGGGAGAGTTGCGAAAACTCGCCGATAGCCTCATCACAACAACTACTGTTGACGAAGAGGTTCTTAGGCATTGCTCGGCTGAGCCTGCATCAGAACCGATAGAGCATCCTCAAGCTTAGCCAACCGCTCCTTTAAGTCCACTGTTTCTTTTCCACGGGTTTTCTCTGCTTCTTTTTGTTTTTGTCGCTCGGTATCTTCTAATTTTAGTGCCATCTCTTTGTCTAGCACCATGCCACAAGTGACACATCGGAGTTTACCCACAGGGTTTTTGTTACCGCATCGGGGACAATTCAACAGTTTGGCAATACCTGCATCCTTGGAGGATGTTTTTAACCCATGCAACTCAAGCACCGCATCCTCTAAATCCCGCGCAGAGAAGTGCACATACTGACTTGTCATCTTACTCCCATAGGTCCAACCTGCAAACTGCTCTAAACGCGCCTCAGTAAACACCTTAGCCATAGCTGTTAGAGAAGTGTGCCGATAAAGATAGGGCCAGATATCTTTTTTTAACCCCGCTTGTTTGGCTAAACGCTTAATTAACAACCGAAAATACGGATAACTTAGGCGTTCGCCCTGACAAGTATTAGTTAGAGTACACCATAAAGGTGCATCCAAATCCCCTCTGTTGGGATGGTCTTCTAACCACTCAAGCAAAGGCTTACAAGATAAAACCAAAGGAATCCGCTTAATGCCCGTCTTACCCTTAACCGTAATAAGGCAATACGCCTCTTTGAATATCACACTGTTTATGCGCATGGTTAAAAGTTCGCCGGGCCGCAGAGCCGCCTCAAAGAGCACATACACCAGTGCCTTATCGCGCTTGTTGGTGGTGGCTTTGATGATGTTGGCAAAGTCGTCGGGGGAGAGCAAATTCTCAGGAGTTACGCGGGATTCTTTGTCTTTTAGGGTTAAGCTTATCCAGCTTACCTCCAAGGGTAGGGGTGTGCCTTTGGCGCAGCTACCCGTTTTTGCGTATTGCACTAGTTTACGCAGGATTAGTTTTTTGTCGTGTTTGGTCCAGGCTTTTTGACTGCTACCATTAATGGCCGCCACAATGGCTTCGAGCTCAGTTTTAGTTATGGTTCGAAGATCGGTATTAATCATGCGCAAAAGAACAGGCATATGGAGGGCATACTTTGTTACCCGTGCCACAGAAAGATCAAGCGCGCCTAGGTGGTCTAGGAAGTGCAGGGCAAGCTCGCCGTTTGGGAGTTTGGCTATGTTTTGGCGGTGGCGAGCAAGGCAGTGTGCATAGTTGTGGATGGGTTTCTCATCAGGTCGTTTTGTTGTCATGTTCATAGTATTTTCTGGAATTTTTAAAATGGAGGGGAAAGGCTCCATAACCAAACAGGGAGAGCCTCGAGCGGGCTTTGATCCCGCGGCCTGCTGCTTACGAGGCAGCCGCTCTACCAGGCTGAGCCATCGGGGCATCACGCTACTTCAGACTAAATTCGCCGCAACTATGAAATAAAAGTTACTATTAAAGCTTAAAGCACAACAGCTTAGGATAATCTTGACAAAAGAGTTAAAGCCTAACTGAAGGGTTTGGGTGAGAGAAGCTATTCTTAAATCCATCTAACCGCCACATAGCCATGGCGAACAATATGTCTAACAACCCTCTTGGCGAACATGAAATAATTCGAATAATTCAAGCCCGCTTAACGTCCATGCCAGATATGCCTGTGCCCTTTGGTGATGATGTCTCTGCAATTAACCTATGGGGTATGCAAACTGCTGTGCTCAAAACGGATATGCTTGTGAGCAAAACAGATGTTCCCAAGGGTATGAGTTTGTTTGCTGCGGCTCGCAAAGCCATCGTTATGAATGTTAGTGATTTTGCATCTAAGGGGGTTATGCCCACAGCAGTTTTGGCGGCCGTTGGCTTACCTAAAGCATTGGCAACAAAGGAGACGGTGGCTGAAATTGCTGAGGGCCTAAACGCTGGTGCACGGGAATATGGTACATATGTGATTGGGGGTGATACCAATGAGACGGAGGATTTGATCATCAGTATATCGCTTTTTGGTACAACCTCCAAGCGTCCAACTTTGCGCAGTGGGGCTATGGTTGGGGATATTTTAGCAGTGACGGGGTTGTTTGGAAAATCCTCAGCGGGTCTGCGTTTGCTTCTGGGGAACTATCAGGCTTCAGAGAGTTTGCGGGAGAGGCTGGTTGATGCAGTTTATAATCCTATGGCGCGGTTGCGGGAGGGGTTGGCGTTGTGTGGAGGTTATGTTTCAGCAACTATTGATTCCAGCGATGGCTTAGCTTGGAGCATCCATGAACTATCGCGGCAAAGCGGGGTGGGGTTTTTGCTTGACCACTTGCCGGTTGCAACTGAAGCGGCGGAGTTTGCGGCGCAAAATGGCATAGACCCAGTAGAGTTGGTACTCTATGGCGGGGAGGAGTATGAGTTAGTTTTAACTGTTGCGCCTTCTGGGTGGGCTGAGGCACAAGCTCGAGTTCAGGCTGTTGGAGGTTGTTTGATTCCCATAGGCAAAGCAACCAGCACTTCGCAGGTTAGGCTTGTTTTGGGTGGAAAAGAGTTGCCGGTTGTGGCGCGGGGTTGGGAGCATTTTAAGAGTCGGGTTTGATTTGGTGATCTATGGTATAGTTGATGATGGTTATGCATGATGCGGCTAGATAGGGTGTTTTTCCAAGGCTTATTTTTTCTCCAAAGCGCAGGGCGAAGTCTTCGGCTTTTTTGGGTAGCCCGACATGGTCGCCTAAGATAAAGAGGCTATTGGGGGAGAATGTGAGATCAGTTATGTTTTGACCGTCTTCTTCTAGGACATATATTTGGTGGGTTTTGGCTTTGTTTTTAGCAGGGTTTCAAAGGCGGTTTTGTCTTTGGTGATGCCGGGGTGGGGTTTGCCGGCGAGGGTTTTTTTGAGGATTTGTTGCCAGGTTTCTATGTTGGTGCGGACGTCGTAGAGGGTTTCGCCGTTTATTTGGATGTGTTGGGGTGGGTTTGGGACGCCGTTTAGAATTGCATGGAAGGTGACGTCTCGGCGTAGTCCGTGGGAGAGAAAGAGGCTACTTATGATGCATTCATGTACTATATCAAGGCGGCCTGCGTCGTGGAGGTTGGTAAAGTTGGGGTCGGTTTTTCCCATGCGTGAGAAGAGGATAAATTCGCGGGGCAAAGCATTCACAGGTAGGGTATGGTTTGGAGGCTTAAAGCTTTCTCC